>Ga0255338_1000338_pt1 | contig 170137 bp, 169 predicted proteins | sample MeOH1_35cm_T4_19_FD_203715 | JGI IMG/M metagenome (GOLD analysis project Ga0255338, IMG submission 203715) | Sandy soil microbial communities from University of British Columbia, Vancouver, Canada - MeOH1_35cm_T4_195 | ecosystem: Engineered > Artificial ecosystem > Sand microcosm >...
TCACATCCTGGGGCTGTAGCCGGTCCCAAGGGTATGGCTGTTCGCCATTTAAAGTGGTACGTGAGCTGGGTTTAAAACGTCGTGAGACAGTTTGGTCCCTATCTGCCGTGGGCGTTGGAAGTTTGAGGGGGGCTGCTCCTAGTACGAGAGGACCGGAGTGGACGGATCTCTGGTGGACCGGTTGTCACGCCAGTGGCATAGCCGGGTAGCTAAATCCGGAAGAGATAAACGCTGAAAGCATCTAAGCGTGAAACTCGCCTCGAGATGAGACTTCCCCGAGCTTTAAGCTCGCTAAAGGGTCGTTCAAGACCAGGACGTTGATAGGTCGGATGTGGAAGCGCAGTAATGCGTTAAGCTGACCGATACTAATTGCCCGTGAGGCTTGATCCTATAACCTTGAAACTTGAGTCAGACTCAAGCAAGGTGTTCTGAAGCACAATCAATACACCGAATACTTTACTTCTTCTGTTTTTACTTCAGCGCTGGCAACAGCGTCTGATACCCGTTATGCCTGGCGGCCATAGCGAGTTGGAACCACCCCTTCCCATTCCGAACAGGACCGTGAAACGACTCCGCGCCGATGATAGTATGCTCTTCGCATGCGAAAGTAGGTCACCGCCAGGCTCCTTATCCTGTCAAAAAGCCCTCTTCATGAGGGCTTTTTGCTTTACGGTACCAATTCGTTGAATTGGTTGATATAATATTGGTCTTATTGTAGATGGGCTTTCAGCCCATTTTTTGTTTGTGGAACCGGAACAATGTTGGATTTACATACATTGCTGGAGCAGTCGTTAACGCAGATCGGCTATGAACTGGTTGATCTGGAAATATCCGGCAGAGGAAAGCTTCTGCGGTTGTTTATCGACAAGCCAGGTGGCGTCAATATCGACGATTGCGCGTTGGTGAGCGAACACGTCTCGCATTTGCTCGCGGTCGAGAATGACGTGGATTACGATCGCCTCGAAGTTTCTTCGCCGGGGCTGGATCGTGTTCTGAAAAAGGAAAGCGATTTCACCCGGTTCGCCGGCAACAAAGTGCTGTTGAAGATGCGTCTACCGGTTGAGGGTAGAAAGAATTTCACGGGAATTTTACGCGGCATTGATCAGGATATGGTGCAAATCGAAACCGAGGCAGGATTGCAAGGTTTTGCCTTGAGCAATATCGATAAAGCCCGGTTGAGTCCTGAATTTTAGGTGGAGGTGGAAGATGAGTCGCGAAGTATTATTGCTGGTTGATGCGCTGGCGCATGAAAAGAATGTAGAAAAGGAAGTTATTTTCACTGCTCTCGAGTTGGCGCTGGCTTCTGCATCCAAAAAAAGATTCCAGGATGATGCCGATGTGCGCGTGGCTATCGACCGCAACACTGGTGAATACGAGTCCTTCCGGCGCTGGCAGGTCGTGGACGACGACGCGCTTGAGAATCCGGCTGCACAGGTGGCCGTGAGCGATGAGCGTGCGCAGGGCCTGAGCGAAGGGGACTATATCGAAGAGGCCCTGGAGTCCATCGAATTCGGACGTATCGGCGCGCAGGCCGCCAAGCAGGTCATCTTGCAAAAAGTGCGAGAAGCAGAGCGTGAGCAAATCCTGAACGATTTCCTTGCACGCAAGGAACATCTCGTGACCGGGATGATCAAGCGTATGGAAAAGGGCAATGCGATCATCGAAATCGGTCGAATTGAAGCTCTGCTGCCACGCGAGCAAATGATTCCCAAGGAAAATTTGCGCGTTGGCGACCGTGTTCGCGCCTATCTGATGCGCATTGAACGCGGCGGACGTGGTCCGCAGCTGATCCTTTCGCGTGTGGTGCCGGAATTCCTGGTCAAGCTGTTCGAGCTGGAAGTTCCGGAAATCGAGGAGGGCCTGCTTGAAATCAGGTCCGCCGCACGTGACCCGGGCTTGCGCTCCAAGATTGCGGTGAAGTCCAATGATCAACGGTTGGACCCGGTGGGTACTTGCGTAGGCATGCGCGGTTCGCGCGTGCAAGCGGTGACCGGCGAACTGGCCGGTGAGCGCGTGGATATCGTGCTTTGGTCCATGGAGCCGGCACAATTTGTCATCAATGCGATGGCTCCGGCCGAAGTGTCGAGCATCGTGGTTGATGAAGATGCGCACAGCATGGATGTCGTCGTTGACGAGGACCAGCTGGCACAGGCCATCGGCAAGAGCGGGCAAAACGTACGCCTGGCTTCCGAATTGACGGGCTGGACGCTCAACATCATGACGGAAGAAGAAGCTGCTCAGAAAAATGAAGCAGAGCACTCCAAGACTCGCCAGCTGTTCATGGACAAGCTGGATGTCGATGAGGAAGTGGCTGACATTCTGGCGCAGGAAGGATTCAGTTCGCTGGAAGAAATCGCCTATGTGCCGCTTTCCGAAATGACGGAGATCGAAGCGTTCGATGAAGATACCGTCAACGAACTGCGCAAACGTGCTCGCGATGCAATATTGACCGAGGCTATTGCCAAGGAAGAAAAGGTCGAAGAGGCATCCGAAGGGTTGTTGACCATGGAAGGTATGGATGCGGATACCGCGCATCTGTTGGCAGCCAAGGGAATTTCAACGGTTGAAGATCTGGCGGATCTGGCAGTGGACGATCTGGTCGAACTGACCTCGATGGACGCCGAGCGCGCCAAACAATTAATCATGACGGCGCGCGCGCCCTGGTTTGCCTGATAGGGCAACCGCAAAAGTAGACTGGAGAGCAGTATGGGACAATCGAGCGTAGCACAATTTGCCAGCGAGCTGGGCCTGCAGGCGGAGCTGCTGCTTGAGCAGCTGAAGGCGGCCGGGGTGCACAAAGCCAATCCGGACGACAAGCTTACCGAGCAGGATAAAACCGCGCTTCTGGATTATCTGCGCAAAGGCCATGGCGCTGAAGCCCCCAAAAACAAGATTACGCTGACGCGTAAACAAGTGACCGAAATCCGCAAGTCGGACAGCAGCGGCAAAGCCCGTACCATCCAGGTCGAAGTGCGAAAGAAACGTGTTCTGGTGCGTCGTGACTCGAGCGATCAGGTGGCCGAAGCCGAGCAGGCGGTCGAGTTGCCCATCGAGCCGCAGTCGCTGCCAGAGCCGGAACCGGAAATTCAAGTTGCACCTGAACCCGAGGTTCAGGTCGCGCCTGAGCCGGAACAGCTGGAAGTTCCTGAGGTCGTTGCCGTTCAGGAAAAGCCTGCTGGTCGTCCGCGCATACATGATCTGCTCGATGCCGAGCAGATTGCCAAGCGTGAGGAAGAGGCGCGTCGCCAGGCTGAACTGATTGCATTGCAAAGTGCAGAGCAGCGCAAAAAACAGGAATTGCTGCAAAGGCGGCAGGAAGAAGAGGCGCGCAAAGCGAGCGAAGCCGCTGCTGCGCCAGCTGCCCCGGCGAGTTTGAGCGAAGGCACGCTGCACAAGCCTGCTGCCAAGGACAAGGCCAAGGCCGACGAAAAGCCGGCGAAAAAGAGCAAGGGTGCCGGCGATTGGGACAATGCCGCGAAAAAGCGCGGTATCAAGACGCGCGGGGATGTCGGCGTCGGTCAGGGTTGGCGCGACCACAAGGGCAAGTCCAAGTCGCATAAGGATAATGGCGACCAGCAACATGCATTCTCCGCGCCTACGGAACCTCTCGTGCGCGAAGTGTTGGTGCCCGAAACCATCTCCGTCGCAGATCTGGCGCACAAGATGGCGGTCAAGGCTGCTGAAGTAATCAAGACGCTCATGAAAATGGGCATGATGGTGACCATCAACCAGGTGCTGGACCAGGAAACCGCGATTATCGTGGTGGAAGAAATGGGCCATACCGCCCGTGCTGCCGAAGCCAACGATCCGGAAGCCTTCCTCGAAACCGAGCATGTCGAAGCCGTGCAGGAAAGCCGTCCTCCGGTCGTGACCGTGATGGGCCATGTCGACCACGGCAAGACATCCTTGCTCGATTACATTCGTCGTACCCGCGTGGCTTCCGGCGAAGCAGGCGGCATTACCCAGCATATCGGGGCTTACCACGTGGAAACGCCGCGCGGCCAGGTGACTTTCCTCGATACGCCGGGCCACGAAGCATTTACGGCAATGCGCGCCCGCGGCGCCAAGGCCACGGACGTAGTTATCCTGGTGGTGGCCGCAGACGACGGCGTGATGCCGCAAACCATCGAGGCCGTGCACCATGCCAAGGCCGCCAAAGTGCCGTTGGTGGTAGCCGTCAACAAGATCGACAAGCCGGACGCCAACGCGGAGCGCGTCAAGCAAGAACTGGTGGCGCAGGAAGTCGTGCCCGAAGATTGGGGTGGCGATACCATGTTCGTCGAGGTTTCGGCCAAAACCGGCCAAGGCATCGAAGACTTGCTGGAGGCCGTGTTGCTGCAAGCCGAAGTACTTGAATTGACAGCGGCCAAGAATACGCCGGCCAAGGGTCTTGTTATCGAAGGCCGCCTGGATAAGGGTCGTGGTCCGGTGGCAACCATACTGGTGCAATCCGGTACACTCAAGCGCGGCGATATGCTGCTTGCGGGTAGCTCCTATGGCCGGGTGCGTGCCATGATGGACGAAGCCGGTCACGAAGTGAAGGAAGCAGGCCCTTCCATCCCAGTGGAAATTCTCGGTTTATCCGAAGTGCCGAATGCCGGTGAAGAAACCATCGTGTTGAACGATGAACGCAAGGCGCGCGAAATCGCGCTGTTCCGCCAAGGCAAATTCCGCGACGTAAAGCTGGCCAAGCAGCAGGCTGCCAAACTGGAAAATATGTTCGAACAGATGGGTGAAGGCGAGATCAAGTCCTTGCCGCTGATCATCAAGTCCGATGTGCAGGGTTCATACGAAGCGCTGGCTACATCGCTGCAGAAGCTGTCCACTGACGAAGTGAAGGTCAACATTCTGCATACCGGCGTGGGCGCGATCAGCGAGTCCGACGTCAACCTGGCGGCTGCGTCCAAGGCGGTGGTCATCGGCTTCAATGTGCGGGCAGATGCCGGCGCGCGCAAGCTGATGGAATCTGCAGGCGTGGATGTGCGTTACTACAACATCATTTACGAAGCAGTGGATGAGGTGAAGGCCGCTCTTGGCGGCATGCTGTCGCCGGAAGAAAAGGAAAACGTTATCGGTCTGGTCGAAATCCGGGAAGTATTCCGAATTTCCAGAGTCGGCTCGGTCGCGGGTTGCTATGTGCTGGATGGCATTGTCAAGCGCGGCTCGAAGGTGCGCGTACTTCGTTCCAACGTCGTCATCCATACCGGCGAGCTCGATTCGCTGAAGCGTTTCAAGGATGACGTACGCGAAGTCAAAGCCGGTTTCGAGTGCGGTTTATCACTCAAGAATTTCAATGACATCGAGGTGGGCGATCAGCTTGAAGTCTTCGAAGTCGTGGAAGTGGCAAGAACGCTCTAATGGCCAAGGAATTCGCCAGAAGCCAGCGTGTTGCCGAGCAGATTCAGCGCGAACTGGCCGATCTGTTGCAGTTCGAGGTTAAGGATCCGCGCGTGTCCATGGTCACGGTTACCGAAGTTGAGGTGACAGGTGATCTGGCGCACGCCAAGGTCTTTTACAGCGCAGTCGAGAATTCACCGGATCTGCAAAAAGGGCTGGAAAAATCGGCCGGCTTCCTGCGCAGTCAGCTTTCGCAACGCATGCTGCTGCGCTCGGTGCCTCAGCTGCATTTTGTTTACGACGCATCGATCGAGCGTGGTATGCGCCTTTCCCGCATCATTGATGATGCCGTGGCTCAAGACAACAAGACTGACTCCGAAGAAGATTGATTTCTGGTGCAGCACAAACGTATCAAGCGGCCGGTAGACGGTGTCCTGTTGTTGGACAAGCCCGTCGGGCTTTCTTCCAATCAGGCATTGCAGCAAGCAAAACGCCTGTATCAAGCAGCGAAAGCGGGACATACCGGTAGTCTGGATCCGTTCGCGACGGGTTTGTTGCCGGTCTGCTTCGGCGAGGCAACCAAGTTCTCACATTTCTTGCTGGATGCAGACAAGACCTATTGCGCGACCATGCGGCTGGGCGCGACCACGACCACGGGCGATACGGAGGGCGAAGTCGTCACGACGGTCGAGGTGAACGTCACGCGCGAAAAGATGGAAGAAGTGTTGCGTGGATTCCTGGGCGAGAGTCATCAGGTGCCACCCATGTATTCCGCCCTCAAGCATCAGGGTAAGGCGTTATACGAATATGCGCGTGCCGGCATTGAAATCGAACGGCCGGCGAGGGCGGTGACCATACGTCACATCGAATTGCTCGAGCTGGATCAATCGAGCGCGACAATTCGGGTTTCCTGCAGCAAGGGAACCTATATCCGGACGCTGGCGGAAGATATCGGCAAGGCTTTGGGTTGCGGCGCTTATTTGACCCAGTTGCGGCGTACGGTGTCCGGTCTTTTTGACGTGTCGCGTGCCGTGACGCTGGAAGCGCTTGAAGCCATGCAGCTGGAGGAGCGGGATGCGATCCTTTTGTCGCCGGATTGCATGCTGCAGGACTTGCCCGCAGTCGCGCTCGATAACGACAGTGCTTATTATTTATGCCAGGGCCAGTCAGTATGGCAGCCAGGGAAGCTTCAACTGGGCGATGTCCGTCTGTACGGGCAGGAGCAGCGGTTTCTCGGATTAGGTGAAGTGACGCCGGACGGCAAGATTGCACCCCGTCGTCTGGTTCAGACGCATGGGCAGTAGTAAAAAAACGATTAACACCTTGTTAATATATTCAATTTAGGGTTAGAATGCGCGGTTCAAGATTAGGAGAAAAAGATGTCCATTACGACTGCTGAAACAGCCAGGCTTATTGGCGAATTTAAACAAGGTGAAAATGACACCGGTTCCCCAGAAGTGCAAGTGGCGCTTCTCACCAGCCGTATCAGCACCTTGACCGAACACTTCAAGATCAATGCCAAGGATCACCATTCCCGTCGTGGTCTGCTGGCTATGGTTAGCCAACGCCGCAAGCTGCTCGACTACCTCAAGCGCAAGAATGCCGATCGCTATCGCAGCCTGATCGCACGTCTCGGCCTGCGCAAGTAATTCTGGAGTATTCACAAAAATAAGCCGAAAGCATGCGGAAACGCAGCGCTTGTCGGCTTATTTTCATTTAAAAAGGACGTAACGTCGTGAAAGCAATCAAAAAAACCATCTCTTATGGCCGGCACCAGCTTACGCTCGAAACCGGCGAGATCGCCCGTCAGGCCGACGGCGCCGTACTGGTCAGCCTGGATGACACCGTGGTTCTGGTGACCGTGGTCGGCAAGACTGAAGTGAAGCCGGGCCAGGATTTCTTCCCGCTGACTGTTGACTACCAAGAACGTACCTATGCTGCCGGCAAGATCCCCGGCGGATTCTTCAAGCGCGAAGGCCGTCCGTCCGAAAAGGAGACGCTGACTTCGCGTCTGATCGACCGTCCGCTGCGCCCGCTCTTCCCGGAAGCGTTCTATAACGAAGTGCAAATCGTTGCGACGGTGATGTCGTCCGATAACGAAATCGATTCCGACATCCCGGCCATCATCGGCGCTTCCGCTGCACTCGCGATTTCCGGTATCCCTTTTTATGGCCCGATCGGTGCAGCACGCGTAGCCTACATGAATGGCGAGTATGTGCTGAATCCGACCAAGTCCGAGCTGGAAACAACCGAGCTTGACCTGGTGGTTGCCGCAACCGACAGCGCTGTGTTGATGGTTGAATCCGAAGCCAAGCAGCTGTCGGAAGACGTGATGCTGGGTGCCGTGGTTTACGGTCATCAGCAAATGCAGACAGTGATCAGCCTGATCAACGAGCTTGCCGCTGAAGTTGGTAAAGAGGCTTGGGACTGGGTCCCGCCGGAATCCGATGCTGCCATGGTGGAAAAGCTTACCGCGCTGGCTGCCAACGATATCAACGAAGCCTACAAGATCAAGTCCAAGCAAGCGCGTTCCAGCAAACTGGACGAAATCAAGGCACGCGTTCTTGCGGAAATGGTTACTGCCGAGACGGACACCAATCAGGCAAACCAGATCAAGGATGCGCTGTTCAAGCTGGAAGCCGACGTGGTGCGTAGCCAGATCCTGAACGGCGAGCCGCGTATCGACGGCCGCGACACACGTACCGTGCGTCCGATCAGCATCCGTACTGGCGTGCTGCCGCGTACCCATGGCTCTGCGCTGTTTACCCGTGGCGAAACGCAGGCGCTGGTTGTCGCAACGCTGGGCACTGGCCGCGATGAGCAAATCATCGATGCGCTGCAAGGCGAGTATCACGATCGCTTCATGCTGCACTACAACATGCCTCCGTATGCCACCGGTGAAACTGGCCGCGTCGGTACGCCGAAGCGTCGTGAAATCGGCCACGGCCGTCTGGCCAAGCGCGCCCTGCTGGCTGCATTGCCGAGCCAGGAGGAGTTTGGCTATACCATTCGCGTGGTTTCCGAAATCACCGAATCCAACGGCTCCAGCTCGATGGCTTCCGTTTGCGGCGGCTGCCTGGCACTGATGGATGCCGGCGTGCCTGTCAAAGCGCACGTGGCTGGCATTGCCATGGGCCTGATCAAGGAAGGCAACCGTTTCGCAGTGCTGACCGACATCCTGGGTGATGAAGATCACCTCGGCGACATGGACTTCAAGGTGGCTGGCACCGATGCTGGCATTACCGCACTGCAGATGGATATCAAGATCACCGGCATCACCGCCGAGATCATGAAGGTTGCGTTGGCCCAGGCCAAGGAAGGCCGCATGCACATTCTCGGCCTGATGAAGCAGTCGATGGACCATTCGCGCGAAGAGCTTTCCGCATTTGCGCCGCGCATCATCACCATGAAGATCAATCCGGAAAAGATCCGCGATGTGATCGGCAAGGGCGGCGCGGTGATTCGCGCGCTGACTGAGGAAACCGGCACGACGATCGACATCGACGATGACGGCACCATCAAAATTGGTTGCGTCAATGCCGAAGCCGGCGAAGAAGCCAAGAGGCGCATTGAGCTGATCACTGCGGAAGTGGAAGTGGGCCAGGTCTATGAAGGTACCGTGCTGAAGCTGCTGGATATCGGTGCGATCGTTTCGCTGCTGCCGGGCAAGGACGGTCTGGTTCATATTTCCCAGATCGCTCACCAGCGCGTCAATGCGGTTGGCGATTTCCTGAAGGAAGGTCAGCAAGTGCGCGTTAAGGTACTGGAAGTGGATGACCGTGGTCGCGTTCGTCTTTCCATGAAGGCGCTGCTGGATGCGCCTGCTGCAGAGCCGAAGGCGTCCGCAGAGCAAGAGTAGTTCTTGCCTGATCAGGTAGACCATCAGCAGCCGGATAATGAAAGTTATCCGGCTGTTTTAATTTTTGAGCTCCCCAACGTAATTGCTGAAATGAAAAGGCCGCTAAATTAGCGGCCTTTTCATTTCGATCTGATGGATCCGGGCTTACTTCGCTACTTGTTTTTCGCGGATTTCATCCAGGGTTTTGCAATCGATGCAAAGCGTGGCGGTCGGGCGCGCTTCCAGGCGTTTCAAGCCGATTTCCACACCGCAGCTTTCGCAATAGCCGTAATCGTGCTCGTTGATCTTGTTCAGCGTTTCATCGATTTTCTTGATCAGCTTGCGTTCGCGGTCGCGATTACGCAGTTCCAGCGCCATATCGGACTCCTGGCTGGCGCGGTCATTTGGATCGGCAAACATTGTGACCTCATCCTGCATCGTATGCACGGTACGGTCGATATCCAGGCTCAGCTCGGATTTCCATGTGTTAAGGATCTTGCGGAAATGATCCAGCTGCTTGTCGTTCATATACTCTTCGTCAGGTTTTGCCTGATACGGAGTAAAGTGTTTGATTGCTTCTGTCATGTGAACTCTTGGAAGTTAGCTATCGCGCGATAGCAGAAAGTTAGAGCAGGCGCAAGTTTACTACGATTGAAAAATATGTCTAGCAGATAAGATCAGGCCTGCTGCAATTTTTCTCGGGTCTCCAAAGCGTCCAGCGTATTTTCCATCAGCGTGGCAACCGTCATCGGTCCGACGCCTCCGGGGACCGGTGTAATCCAGCCGGCGCGCTTGCTGGCGGCATCGAACTCCACGTCACCACAGATTTTTCCGCTGTCGAGACGATTGATTCCAACGTCGATGACAATGGCGCCGGGACGTATCCAGTCCCCAGGAATGAAACCTGGCTTGCCAACAGCAACCACCAGTAGTTCGGCGTTGGCAACGATGCCAGGCAGGTTCTTGGTGAATCGATGGCAAGTTGTGACGGTACAGCCTGCCAGCAGAAGCTCCAACGACATCGGCCGACCGACAATGTTGGATGCGCCGACGACGACTGCATTGAGTCCCTTCAAGTCGATGTTCAAGCTTTCCAGCATGGTCATGATGCCGCGTGGCGTGCAGGGGCGCAGCAAGGGCATTCGTAATGCCAACCTTCCGACATTATAGGGATGAAAGCCATCTACATCCTTGGCGGGGTTGATGCGCTCGATGATTCGTTCCGCATTGATTTGCGGAGGAAGAGGTAGCTGGACCAGGATGCCGTCGACCAATGGGTCACTGTTAAGCTCGTCTACGAGACTAAGCAGATCCGCTTCGTTTGTGTTCTCCGTCAGGTTGTAGGACAGGGAGCGCATGCCTGCCTGTTCGCAGGAGCGGCGCTTGTTGCTGACATAAATAGTGGAGGCAGGGCTATCCCCGACAAGTATGACGGCCAGGCAGGGTGCGCGCTGCCCTTTGGAAATACGCGCTTCGATGCGCTGTTTGATGTCTGCCAGCAACTTTTCTGAAAGTAGTTTGCCGTTGATGAGTTCTGCTGCCATAACAATTCTAATGTTCGAGATTGTGCCTATTTTATCAGATTAAATTGACCGGACGGTTCAGATTGCGTATAGTTGCAAGCCCTCGGGGTGTAGCGTAGTCTGGTAGCGCGCCTGCTTTGGGAGCAGGATGTCGGGAGTTCGAATCTCTCCACCCCGACCACTTGATTTTTGCAGTTTGCAAATTCGTTAAGTGGTCACAATCATTAAGCCTATGCATTGGCATGCACATGCCTTCAATCGCCCATGCGGCATTAGCTCAGCCGGATAGAGCAACGGCCTTCTAAGCCGTAGGTCACACGTTCGAGTCGTGTATGCCGCACTTTTCAGCTGAGACTCTCACGGATTTGATCATTTGTGCTTTTGAGATGGAGCGGGTGACGGGAATCGAACCCGCGTATTTTGCTTGGGAAGCAAATGTTCTGCCATTGAACTACACCCGCCCTGATGTGACTTGCTGCATGCCGGAGTTCTCTTGGCGGTCAGACAAACCCGATACCGAAAACACCTTTCAACCCGCTATAATATTCAACCTGAAGGTTTCAGGCATCAAGAGGGCGCGTCGGAATTGCAGCGCCACCGATTTTACTTGAATTGATTGCATGCACACAATTGATCAATCTTACGATTAACGGCAATACCCGGACTTTTGAAGAATCGACCTTTACCGTTGCCCAGTTGGTCAGTCGCATGGGGCTGGAAGGCAAGCGCATCGCCATTGAGCGCAACGGTGAAATCGTTCCACGTACTGCATTTGCAGAAACCGGGCTTTTTTCGGGCGACCGCCTGGAAATTGTCGGTGCGGTAGGCGGGGGCTGAAGGACACCATGGATACATTGAGCATCGCCGGCAAGTCATACAATTCACGACTGCTGGTTGGGACAGGAAAATACCAGGATTTCGCGCAAACTCGTGCGGCTATCGACGCCAGCGGCGCGAATATCGTTACCGTTGCGATTCGGCGTACCAATATTGGGCAGAACGCCGGCGAGCCATCGCTGCTGGATTTTGTGCCGCCCGAGCAATTTACGTATCTGCCGAATACTGCAGGTTGTTACAGTGCTGATGATGCGGTGCGCACGCTGCGTCTGGCGCGCGAGCTGCTGGACGGGCACAAGTTGGTAAAGCTTGAAGTGCTGGGTGATCCGCATACGCTTTATCCCAACGTGGTGGAAACCATTGCCGCAGCCAGGACTCTGGTCAAGGAGGGCTTTGATGTGATGGTTTATACATCAGACGACCCCATCATTGCCAAACAGCTGGAAGACATCGGGTGCTGCGCAGTGATGCCGCTTGCGTCGCTGATCGGCTCCGGCATGGGTATTCTCAATCCCTGGAACTTGCGAATTATCATTGAAAACGCCAAAGTGCCGGTATTGGTTGATGCGGGTGTAGGTACCGCCTCCGATGCGGCGATTGCGATGGAATTGGGTTGCGACGGCATCCTCATGAACACCGCGATCGCGGCGGCGAAAAATCCGGTACTGATGGCTTCGGCAATGAAAAAGGCAGTTGAAGCTGGGCGGGAAGCCTATCTGGCCGGGCGCATGCCGAAAAAGCTTTATTCGGCGTCACCGAGTTCGCCGACTACCGGTTTGATCTCCTGAAGGGACCGCATTGATGTCCTCGCACAAACAGTATCAATTTTCTGTCGCGGTAGAAACAGCGTTTGTGCCGGATCAATCCGATGAGGCGCAGGGGCGTTATGTATTTTCCTACACCATTACGATCACCAATACTGGCAGCGTCGCAGCGCAACTGATCAGCCGCCATTGGGTAATCACCGATTCCAATGAGCAGGTTCAGGAGGTGCGGGGTTTGGGTGTGGTTGGCGTGCAGCCGCTGCTACAGCCGGGAGAGCATTTCCAGTACACCAGCGGAACGGTATTGCCGACCCCCGTTGGCATGATGCACGGGAGTTATCAGGTGACGGCGGAAGACGGGACTCAGTTTGAAGCGTTGATTCCACCATTTACCCTTTCCATGCCACGCGTGCTGCACTAAGCCGATGTTGTCCAGAGCCTATGTTCTTCTGCCATTGATTCTCTTGGGTTGCGCAGCGCCTGCCAGCAAAACTGTTGCCGAAAAAATTCCTTCTCCTGTTGTAGCGCCTGCGGCGCAGCCATGCAAATGCGAACCGCAGGAAACACTGCCTCCATTGCAGATCCCCGATGCCGAGCGCTATGCTCCGCCGCCAGCCGTAGTCAAGCCGGGTGAGCCGGCCAAGGCACCGGAATACGGACTATTGCGTCCGACGGAATGGTCTACGCTCAATGGTTTTGAAGAGGATGATCTTGTTGCGGCCTGGCCCGCATTATTGCGTAGCTGCGGGGCGCTTAAAAATCGCGAAGCCTGGCGTAATGCCTGTGCTGCCGCGAGCCAGCTCGGGATGCCCGACAACCAGAAGATCCGGAGTTTCCTGACCGAACACTTCACGCCTTATCAGGCGACAAATCCCGACAACACCGATACCGGATTGATTACGGGATATTATCAGCCGGAGCTGAATGGCAGTCTTACGCGTACCGAACGTTATCGTTACCCGCTCTATTCCAAACCGGATGATTTGATCAGCGTCGAGCTTGGCAGCATATACCCTGAACTCACCGGGCGCAGGTTGCGCGGTCGGCTTGGCGGTAACAAATTGACGCCCTATTACAGTCGCGGTGAGATCGATATCATCGAGTCCCCATTGGGTGGCCGAGAACTGCTGTGGGTGGATGATGTTGTCGATCTTTTCTTTCTGCAGATCCAGGGATCCGGCATCATTAAGCTGGAAAACGGCGAAAGCTTGCCGGTCGGATATGCAGACCAGAATGGCCATCCCTATCAGTCCATCGGCCGGGTTCTAATCGAAAAGGGGGAGTTGACGCCTGACAAAGCTTCGATGCAAGGCATCAAGGAGTGGGGACGGCGCAATCCGGACAAATTACGAGAGTTGCTCAACACCAATCCGAGCTATGTCTTCTTCCGCGAACTGCCTGGCGGATTGGCCGGGCCGCTCGGCGCATTGGGCGTGCCGATTGCGGCAGAACGCAGCATTGCTGTCGATCCACGCTACATTCCATTGGGTGCGCCAGTATTTCTCAGTACAACCTATCCCAATAGTGGACAGCCATTACGCAGAGTGATGCTGGCACAAGATACCGGCGGCGCCATCAAGGGATCGGTTCGTGCTGACTTTTTCTGGGGGGCAGGATTCGAGGCTGGCCGTCAGGCGGGCGCAATGAAGCAGCAAGGTAAAATCTGGGTTTTTCTGCCCAAAGAGTGGGCGAAGCCGGCTAATTGATCGTCAGTATTTCGGCAGGAAAGCTTCGATATGAAGTTGGGACAAATCTTAAATTGAGTAAGATTTATCCAATATTCAAAGAATAAAATATAAGGTTTAATCGAGTCATGCCGATAATTATTCAGGGTTCCTGAATGTAAATAGGGCCGGGCGGTTTTTGATCAATAATTAAAGTTATGGCCGGCACTGACTGTTTCGAGGTGGCACCAAACCCCTCGGAATGAGGAAGAGGTTTCTTAAACAAGCTCTTCCGAAGCCATAAAACCATTTAGAATGTATGGTGTTATGGTCGAGTATCAATGATTAGCACATCCAGAACCACTTCCCGAGTCGGCGCGAGTATCATCGCTTCTGTTTTGCTATTTTCCATGGCGACTGTGCATGCTGCAGAGTCTGCCGGAATCACCGCAGGGCAATTGGTCGACATCCCCTTTGAGCAACTGGTAACACTGGAAGTTTCGAGCGCTTCGCGCTACTCACAAAAGATAGGGGAGGCTCCTTCGGCTGCAGTGGTGGTTGATGCCGAGGAAATCCGTACATTTGGATATCGCACGCTTGCCGATGTATTGCGCAGCATGCCTGGGCTTTATATCAGCAATGATAATAGCTGGAGCTATATCGGCGTGCGCGGTTTCTCTCGTCCTGGCGATTACAACACGCGCGTCCTGCTCTTGGTCGATGGCTATCGCGTGAACGACAACATTTTCAACCAGGCCTATATCGGCAGTGAATTTCTGGTTGATGTCGACATGATCGCGCGGGTCGAATTCATTCCCGGCCCGGGTGCCTCGGCCTATGGCGACAATGCCTTCTTCGGCGTCATCAATGTCATTACCAAATCCGCTTCCGCCATGCCAGGGTCTACGGTGACCGCGGAAGCTGGCAGCCATAACAGCTACAAGGGCGGATATCGTTATGGCAATCGCTTCGATAACGGCGCCGAACTGGTGGTGGGGATTACACACTACGATAGCGAAGGCCGGGATGTGTTTTCTCCGGAATTCGGCGCGGTAGCGCATGATCTCGATGATGAGCGCTATTCCAAGCTGTTCGCGAAATTCACCTATCAGGATTGGGCGTTTGAGGGAGGCTACATGAAGCGTCCCAAAAGCAATCCTTCAGCGCCGTATGAAACCATATTCGGCGATAAGCGCATGGAAACGGTGGATACCCATGCATTCATCAATGCAAGCTACAGTACCGCTCTTTCCGACAAGCTCAATCTTTCCGGCAATCTCTATTACGGAGCATACGATTACGACGGCGATTACCCGTACGTTGGAACATTGAACGTCGACCGCAGCCGAGGACGGCGCGCAGGCGGAGAGGTGCGCTTGTTGAGCACGGCCTTTGCCGGCCACAAGCTGTTGGGCGGGCTGGAGTATCAAAAAGATTTACGCCAGATGCAGCGAAATTACGATGTGACGCCGCCGTTCGAATACTTCAAAACAGATTCAACTCCCCATAAGTACGGAGTTTTTGTGCAGGACGAATACGCAATCCGTGACGATATCCTGCTTAATGCAGGTCTGCGCTACGATCATTACAGCCAATTCGGAGGTACGGCAAACCCACGAGTGGCCTTGATTTACCACCCTTCACCAGGCAATGGGCTCAAGCTGATCTATGGTTCCGCCTATCGTGCACCTAATGCATATGAGATGTTTTATGGTGATGAAGATACCGATGGATACCGAGGCAATCCCGACTTGCGCCCCGAAAGGATGCGTACCTATGAGGCTGTGCTGGAGCGGAGTTTCGGTGCCTCCTGGCACGGCACACTGTCGGTGTTTCATTACGATGTCGAAAACCTCATCTCGCAAATCACCGATGACACCGACACCTTGGTATTCATCAATGGCGAGGATATGCATACCACGGGCATCGAACTCAGCGCCGAGAAACGTTGGCAGGGCGGTGCAAGAATCAAGAGCAACGTCAGCTATCAGGAGGCCAGGGACAAAGCGGATGACCGATGGTTGGTAAATTCGCCCCGCCTGCTGGCCAAACTTGCGCTGGCTGTGCCTCTTGCGCGTGCCTGGCAAGCCGGCATGGAGCTGCAATACACCGGAGAGCGACGCACCAATGCGGGTGAAGTAAGCGGGTATGCACTGGCCAACCTGACATTGAACCGCAAAAATCTGCTGAAAGGATTGGACATCTCGCTAAGCGCCTACAACCTTTTCGATAAAGAATACGAGGATCCTGCCGACAGCGGTGCTTTTGTTCAGGACTCCTTGAAGCAGGATGGCCGAACGCTCCGAGTCAAACTGGATTACAGGTTTTAACGCGAATGACGTTACGCGGCTTGTCGAAAACCATAATGTTCTTCCTTGGCTGCTTGATGGTAGTCAAGGCTTACGCTATGCCGCCTGGGGCCGTGTCGGAATATGAACTGAAGGCCGCCTATCTTTATAATTTTGCATTGTTTACCACCTGGCCACCGGAAAAAATGGCGGCTGACGGTTCTGCTATAGTTTTCTGCGTAATTGCCCAGGATGCCCAAGTCGCCTCGATCAGTGGACTACAAAGCAAGAAATTACGCGACAGGAGCATATTGGTCAGGCCGATAGTCTCACCCGAAGACGGACGAGGTTGCCATGTGCTTTTCATAGGAGCCAATGGGGCAGAGGTTCTGCCCCAATTATTGGAGGTCGTTCGCGACGCAGGAGCGCTGACAGTGACGGATATTGCGGATTTTGCCCGCAAGGATACAGTGATCAGCATGGCGATTGAAAATGGGCGATTGGCATTTGACGTCAATTTACTTAATGCGCGCCGTGCAAGGCTGACCTTGAGTTCCAAATTGCTCAAGCTTGCGAGGAGTGCCAATTGAAAACGAATACCGGCTTGCCGCTCTGGTTCGCACAAAAAACGGGACCGATCAATCATTGGAGGATGGATCTCGTCGTGACGGCTGCCGCCCTGCTGCTGGCGGGCATCGTACTGATCGTAGCCGAATTCGTCATCCTGCGTTCTTCCTTGCTGGGCGAACTGAATGTGCAAATGCGGATCATCGGCGACAATAGCGGTGCCGCATTGATGTTCAATGATCGTGCAGCGGCCGATGAAATCCTGAGTACTCTCCAGGCCTCTCCCAGTGTGGATATCGCGATTCTATACACCCCTCAGGGTAAAGATTTCGCCAGTTATCGCCGTCTGGGTGTCGAAGCCCTGACGGTTTCCCCTTTATCGGTCCGCTCGCAGCGAGTGACATTGACGTATGTTGAATACATACGAACTGTTGAGGTTGAAGGCATACCTGTGGGTACGCTATTCATGCGGGCCAACATGCGGCAGCTTTATATCCAGTTGTTGTGGTATGTCGGCACCACGGTGATGGTGGTCATGACCATCATTGCGGCGGCTGCCTTATTGTTGCGCCGCATGCGGCGCGTGGTTGCGCATGCCGAAGAGCGCGTGGGGTACCTCGCTTACTACGACACGGTGACCCATTTGCCTAATCGGCATGCATTCAATGAGCGCTTTGAGACCATGCTCGGCGAGGCGAGGGCGAATACGCAGAACCTGACACTGCTTTTTCTCGACCTCGATGATTTCAAGGTGGTGAACGATACATTGGGTCACCATGTCGGCGATTCCCTGTTGAAAACCGTGGCCGAAAAATTGTCCGCTTGCGTCAGGCAGGGCGATGCCGTATATCGCGTGGGTGGTGACGAATTTGCGATGATTCTGCCGAATGTGCTGGATCGCGAGAATGCGGTCATCATCGCGGAGAAGTTCATCCGTATCCTGAATCGGCCGCTCAGTGTCGAAGGGCATACGCTTTATGTCAGCGCCAGTATTGGCATCAGCATGTATCCGCAAGATGGGGCGGATACGACCACCCTGTTGCGTAATGCCGATGCGGCGATGTATTCGGCCAAGGAACGTGGCAAAAACAATTTCCAGCATTTCTCGGAAGAAATGCATGAGAAAACCTCCTTGCGATTAGCGTTGGAAGGCGATTTGCGCCTGGCGCTGGAGCGAAATGAGTTCGAGGTGCATTATCAGCCGATAGTCGCGCTTGCTTCCGGGGAAGTCGTGGCTGTCGAAGCGCTGCTGCGTTGGAAGCACCCGGAAAAAGGCATGATCAGTCCGAATGCTTTTATTCCCTTGGCGGAAACGACGGGGTTGATCGTGCCCATCGGAGAATGGGTGTTGCGCACGGCATGCCTGCATGCCCAGACGTGGCATGCTCAAGGTCACGAGGTGCAAGTCAGCGTCAATCTTTCCGGGCGGCAATTCCGCGAGGAGCCGTTGATCGACACTATCCTTCACATCCTGCTCGAGACGGGGCTTGATCCAAGCATGTTGATGCTGGAGATTACCGAGAGCGTGCTGATGGAGCATGCCGAAAGTACGGTAGCGCGGCTTTATCGGCTGAAGGATATGGGAATTTATCTTTCCATCGACGATTTTGGCACCGGGTACTCGTCCATGACGTATCTCAAGCGGTTCCCGGTGGCCAAGCTCAAGATCGACCAGAGCTTCATCCGCGACATCCCCGATGATAGCGAAGACGTGGCGATCACGACGGCCACTATCCAGATGGCGCATGGCTTGAAACTGCCGGTGGTAGCCGAAGGGATAGAAACTCAGGCGCAGGCGGATTTCCTGCGCGAACATGGGTGCGATCTGGGGCAGGGATATCTGTTTAGCCGCCCCATCAACTTTGTGGCGCTGATGGAATTTTTTGAATCCACTCCGGTTCGCCAAAAATTGCAGTCCAGCGGATTGCGGAAATAAGAACGGGGGCATGAGCCCCCGTTCTTTTCACTCTATCGCGAATTAGCGATTGCAGACGTACATCGTCACTTCAAAGCCAAAACGCATTTCGGTCACTTCAGGTTTGGTCCACATGATCAATCTCCTTCTAAAGGTTTTCCTACTGGGTAGATCTACTATAGAGCGCTTCATGGAGTAAGCGGTCTATACGTTTGAGTCCATTGTGCTCCAGGCATTCGCCTCAACCCCTACCTGAAGTCATTAAATGCCGCTCATGATTTTCATGAATTACTACAGTATGAGTGGCCTTTGCTATAACAGAGCGGATAGGATGCGGGGCGGGATTTGAAGGAAACGAGAATGCTCGAAAGATACAAAAGACTGGTTGTTATATTTCTCCTGCTTGGCGTCAGCCATGCATGGCCAACGATCGCCATTGCCGAAGCGACACCCGACGAACTCCAGGAAAAATTCAACCGCAAGTATCAACAGTATCTAGGCGCCGATAGCCAGATGCTTTTACCCTTCACGGCGATCGAGGCTCAGGAATGGAGACGTATTCAGGAGAGCCGGTCTTTACTCAAGGTGTACAGCGAACCCGGCAAGTATTACAACCAGAAGGTTTATACCTTTACCCTGTATCGGGCTGGTGACACCGGAGAGTATTACCTGAATACCAAGGGCGGCTTCTGGGGGATGGACGAATTGACGTATGGACCGCTCACGGAAAAAGCATTTGAGTAAGCGGACGGTCGCGATACCGTCCGCTTATCGCTGCGCAAACCGTTTAAACGCAATCGCAGTAATCGTCGATATGGCTGATGAAATACTGACGCTGCGATGCCGATTCCACCTTGGGGTTTTCCTGAATCTGAGATTCGATCCAGGGATGGGGGTGGCGGCTTGCGAAGAGGTTGGCAAGAGACTGGTACAACGACTGTAGAACGGTTGCTGCTTTCATGATTCATTTTCCTTTTGGGAAGTTTTCAACTGGCCGGGATTGTGTCCTGGCTATTCATTGGAACGCGTTTTGCGCAAATGATTCCGTGCAAAACGGTGCCATGATAGTAGAAAAACTATTTGGGGTGTTGTTTCTACAAGACAAAATAGAAAATTATTTTCGTGTTGGCATCTGCTAGGCAGTGCGGGGATAAATCGTTAAAGTGCATGCAATGTAGATTGGCTAACTGCCAATCGGCGGATCAGTTTTTATTTCATCCGGAAGTACAACGGCGTATCAAGGGATAGCAAATGAAAAGTCGGTATCAGCAAGCACGGGAGCCCAGCCAGGGCGAAATCCAAGGTCTACTCAATCTCTACAATGCCGGGCAGCTGGCGCAGGCGGAGTTCACCGCCAAGGCACTGATCAAATCCTATCCCGGCACCATGATCGCCTACAACGTATTGGGCGTAGCGCTCGAAGGGCAGCGCAAGTTTGAGGAGGCGGTTATCTGGTACCGCAAGGCGTTGTCCCTGAATCCCGGTCTTGCCGAACTGCATTTCAATCTTGGCGTCGTGCTGAGCAATCTCGGCAAGCTGGACGATGCCATTACCAGCTACAAGCGTGCTGCCGCGCTCAAGCCGAATCTCGCCGTCGTGCATTTCAATCTCGGCACGGCATTGCAGGAGCGCGGCAGGCTGGAAGAGGCGGCGGCCAGCTTCGGCAAGGCATTGGCGATCGAACCCGGTTTTTTCGAGGCGCATGGCAATCTCGGTACGGTGCTGCAAAAGCAGGGCAAGCTGGAAGAGGCCGAGGCAAGCTACCGCCGCGCCCTGGCGATTCAAGCCGATGCGCGCGGTCATTTCAACCTGGGTACTGCGCTGCGCGACCAGGGCCGGCTGGACGAGGCGATTGCCAGTTACCGGCAGGCGCTGGCGTTCAAGCCGGATTACGTCGAAGCCCATAACAACATGGGCGAGGCGCTGCGCGACCAAGGGCGGATGGAAGAGGCCGTGGCCTGCTTCCGTACGGCGCTGGCGATCGATCCCAATAACGGGCTGGCCAATTTCAACTGGGCGCAATTCCTGTTCGATGCCGGCAAGCTGGACGAGGCGATTCCGTTTTTCGAGAAATCCCAGTTGCACGATTGGCAGGAACGCACGCTTTATTGTCTGTACAAGACCGAAAAATTCGATGCATTCCGCGATCAGCTGCAGCGCATGCTGAAGGGCAAGAACAACTCGCCTTTCCTCGCCACGCTTTCCACCCATTACGCCACTAATTTCGGCATATCCGATCCATACAACTTCTGCCCCAACGGCATGGAGTTTGTCTACCGGAACAGCATTCCGGAGTTGGCTCAGGAAAACAGTGTTCTGTTGCAGGAGATTTTGAATGACATCAATCATGCCGAGATTGCCGAGCGCAAGCAGGGGCGTCTGCATAACGGCATCCAGTCGGCGGGGAATCTATTCAAGCGGCCGGAGGAATCCTTCCGCAAGCTGGCGCAACTGGTCAGAAACGAGGCTGCCAAGTACCGCCAGAAGTTCAGCGGCTCGCAGTGCGAACTCATCAAGTCGTTCCCGCAGGACGTGCAATTCAGCAGCTCGTGGTATGTAAAGATGCGCCAAGGCGGCCATCTGACTGCACATATTCACGAAGAAGGCTGGATCAGCGGCGCGGTTTACCTGCAAATGCCCAAGGACACCGATGGTGTCGCGGGGAGCTTCGCGTTCGGCACCGACGGCGACGCGTATCCGCGCAAGCACGATAACTTTCCCGAGCGCTCCATCCTGCCCAAGGTGGGTGACATTGTGATGTTCCCATCCTCGCTGTTCCATCGCACGATACCATTCAAGTCGGACGAGGAACGCATCTGCGTCGCGTTCGACATCAAGCCCAAAGAAGATCCGCCGAAGATGCATCTGGGACTCAAGCTGCTGGTTCTGGGGTGGCTGGAAATCGCCTGCCTGGAATTGGCCGAAGTGGCTCTGGTGCCGATGGCGCTGATTGCCTAGCGATAGCCGTACAACAGCTCTTTCGACGTATCTCCAAACCCCGCCTGGGTCAGCAGCGCCTGCTCGATATAGCGGCTGATCCGGGCGCGCAGCATGGGTACCGTTTCGCCTGCATAAAATATCTCGGGAAACTTGAAAGAGAGCCAGGCATACAGGCTCAAATCCTTGCTCAGGTTTTCCGCATCTTCAAGGTGCTTGGGGCTGGTGGACGCCAGCCAGTCAGGCGCGGCCGGCAGCGTCCGCGGTTTCCGGTTCGCCACACTTTTCAGGCAGGCAAGAAAATAATCACGTTCATGCGCCTTGTCGAGCGAGACCGGGGCGCATGAAAAAATGTATTTCTGCGCCAGCGGGAGCTCGGGGGCGTGCGCGTCAATCAGATGCCCTTGCTCGACATGCACGCTCAGCGCCGTCGTTTCGTATATCGGACTGTCGATGCCGACGCGCTCGGTGAAGTATGCCAGCAGTTCGCCTATCCGGCCGCAGTGTCGCACTTCGGAGAGTACCTGCATGTGGAAGAGATTCGGCATGATCGGCAGCCGGTCGATCTCCGCAGTATCGGAAGTCGTGAGCATGTGCTCCAGATGCAGCAGTTCGTCGTTTTCGAATGCGTTTACATAGCCGGTGGGATAGATGCCGTAGCGCCCGGCGCGGCCGGCGATTTGCCGGACTTCGGTGGCATTGAGGTTGCGTGTCGCGACGCCGTCGAATTTATGCGTGGCGGAAAATACTACGCGGCGGATCGGCAGGTTGAGCCCCATGCCGACAGCGTCGGTCGCGACCAGGATATCCGCTTCGCCGCTATTGAAGCGCCGCGCCTCCGTGCGGCGTACTTCGGGTGACAACGCGCCGTAAATGCTCGCCACGCCGAATCCCCACTGGCGGAACCGCGCGCTCAGCGTGAGTACGTCCTTGCGCGTGAAGGCGATGACAGCATCGCCCTTTTGCAGGTGTTTCTTCAATTTCCAGCGGCTGTAGCGGTCGCCGCTCAAGGCCTCGGTTTCCAGGATGAGCGGCGTCAGGCGGTGCAGGCGTACGATATCGCAGGTTTCGCCCATCGCTTCGACGGCACGGGCGCAGGGTACGGTGACGGCTTCCGAGCCGCACACGTAGACGTCTTTCGCGGGCACTCCGACGAGCGCTGCCGTCCAGGCATAGCCGCGCGATTCGTCTTGCAGCATCTGGATTTCATCGATCACCGCTACTGCGACTTCACGCGTGGGATGCATCATCTCCACGGTGCTGGCGGTATGCCGTGCGCCGGGAACCAGCACGCGTTCTTCGCCGGTTATGAGGTTGCACGGGGTGCCGGCATCCATCAGGCGGTCGCGAATTTCCATGGCCAGCAAACGCAGCGGCGCCAAATAGACACCGGAATCTGCGTTTTGCAATGCGATCAACGCATCGTGCGTTTTGCCGGAATTGGTCGGCCCCAGACGAAAATGGATGCGGCGCCGAAGCGCGCGGGCCGCGGGAAAAGTGGCGGGATAGTCCTGCAGGTTGAGCGATTCCGTCAGCGCGGATGGGCGCTTGGAAAGGGATGGTTGGGCAAGAAGTCTACGCATGGGCCAAGAGTAAGGTGTTAGTGCGCCTAATCTATATCGGCAGAGTCACACTAGGTCAATGACGGCTCATCGGCCCGGCATGCCGGGCTTACTGCCTTATTCGCTGCACTAACCCCGTTATTCTACAGGGCATTGCCGACGGTTGCCGGATGACGGAATCGACATTGCTATCGCGGCGAGCGCTCGATCAGGCAGAATGGCTTCAAAATCTAAAGAGTGGAGCGATCATGAACCCGTCCAGTTTCCTCGTGGAAGCCGCGATTTACCTCTCCGCCGCCGTGCTTGCGGTGCCTTTGTTCAAACGCCTCGGTCTCGGTTCCGTATTGGGATATCTGCTGGCGGGCATCCTGATCGGGCCGTATGCCTTCAAACTGATCGCCGATCCCGAGCAGGTGTTGCATTTCGCCGAGTTCGGGGTGGTGCTGCTGCTTTTCCTGGTCGGGCTGGAGCTGGAGCCGGACAAGGTGTGGGAGCTGCGCAAGCGCTTGTTCGGGCTGGGCGGATTGCAGGTCGGCGGTACGATAGCCTTGGTCGCAGGTATCGCGATGCTTGTCGGATTGCCGTGGGTGGTGGCGCTCGTGGCCGGTATCGGTATCGCGATGTCTTCCACGGCGATCGGGTTGGCTTCGCTGGAGGAAAGAAAGCTGCTGCGCACATCCGGCGGTCAAGCCTCGTTTGCGGTGCTGCTCTTTCAGGATCTGTCGGTCGTTCCCTTGTTCATGCTGCTTGCCTTGCTGGCTCCGGGCGGGGCGGGCACTGTCGATCCGTGGGCCGTCGCCAAGGCGCTGGCGGTGGTCATCGCGATCATTCTGGCCAGCCGTACCATCTTGCGGCCGGTGATGCGTGTCGTCGCGGAGACGGGTATGCGCGAGATCTTCGTCGCCTTTTCGCTGCTGCTGGTGATCGGCGTATCGATCGCCGTGCAGGCGGTCGGGCTTTCCATGGCGCTGGGGACTTTTCTCGCCGGCGTACTGCTGGCCGACTCCGAATACCGCTACGAATTGCGGCTCGACATCGAGCCGGTCAAAGGCTTGCTATTGGGGCTGTTTTTCATCGCGGTCGGCATGTCGGTGGATATGTCGCTTATCGCCAGATCGCCCGTGCTTATCCTTGGCCTCGCCCTGCTGCTGGTACTGGTGAAGGCCGCCATCCTGTATGGGCTGGGCCGTTTGTTTCGCCTCGCATCGCGCGATGCGCTGCTGTTTGCGGTCGGTTTGTCGCAGGTGGGCGAGTTCGCGTTTGTCATCTTCGGCATCGGCTTGTCGCAAGGTTCGCTGGATCGCGATACTTACAACGCACTGAATGCCGTCGTCGCGGTTTCCATGCTCACCACGCCGCTACTGCTGGTGCTGTATGACCGCTTTGTCGGACTGCAAGTCGCACCGCCCGAAGAGGAAGCGATTGAAGAAGAAAATCCGGTGATCGTGGCCGGCTTCGGCCGTTTCGGCCAGATTGTGGGTCGAGTGTTGCTGGCCCACGGGATTCCGGCGACCTTGATCGACAAGGACCCCAATCAGGTCGAGCTGATGCGCAGTTTCGGCTGGCGCTGCTATTACGGCGATGCGTCGCGGCTGGATTTGCTGCAGCAGGCCGGAATCGCCAGGGCGAGTCTGTTCGTCATTGCGCTTGATGACCCACATGCGGCGTTGGAAACGGCAAAATTGGTGAAGGAACGCTGGCCGGAGATGCCTATTGTCGCCCGCGCCCGCAGCCGGACGGATGCTTTCGATTTTCGTGAGCTGGATATCGACCCGATACGTGAAACTTATCATTCCGCGCTGGAAGCCGCGCGGCAGGCGCTGGTGGCGTTAAAGATATCCGCCAGCGGCGCGGCGAGAATCATTCGCCAGTTCGAACGTCACGATCAGGAAATGATCGAGCGTACGCGCAAGGTCAGGCATGACCGCGAGGCCTTGATGAGCGTTGTCGAACAAGGACGACAAGACCTCGAGGCCTTATTGGCGGCCGAGCGGGGGGATCTGGAGGAGGACGAGCTGGTGATTCGCTAGGCTTAGAGCCTATGGCTGCGCGTCGCGCCTTGCATCGTCCAGGCGCGAACTCAACGCAGGGGGTGAACACTGCTGAAATAGGCTCTTAGCGTACCGCCTGAACGTGCGGTGGTTTCTTGTCCATGCTCACTACCTTGTCCTGACCTGACTTTCCCGGGCCGGGGGGCAAGGGTTCGCTGGTGCGCTCCAGCAAGGTTTCGATGTCGGGATAGCGCGCGCATGCGATGCCCTTGGTCTTCAGGCTTTCCACGATGGCATCGAAGCCGGGATCGTTGGATAGAATGGAAAACTTGGATTCCGGATGCTGGATCGCGAGTTCGCCCAGCTGGAAGGCGATATTGAAGTCGATGGCGTTGCGTCGGCTGCTATCGAGCTGGATATATTCGGCTCTCTCGCCCAGTCCATGCATGGTGCGTGCCAGCGATAGGGGAATCATGTTCTGGTGGCGACCCAGGTAGATCTTGATCTGGATGTTTTGTGGGCGTTCAGTGAGCAGGCCGATATTGCCCGGCTGGGTGTTTTCATAATCGACAAATACATAATGCGTTTGCATGGTTTTGTCTCCTTGTTTATTGGCTTTTTTCTTCGAGTTATATCCTTTTATCCAACTGCCTCCCACACGCAGGACCCTCATCATGCAATAGGCTTTCGCAAAATTGCATCCGTATATGCTATTGATTTCAAAAACATGGATTCGGTTCCGTATATTTTTGGAATTACAGGTGGGATGCGGGTGGCAGCATGGGTGTGCAAAAGCGGCCGAGAGACCTCGGGAGCAGGTCCGCCGGACGCGGACCTTGGAAAAATCAGAACGGCAGCATCGCGCGCAAGCGGCGGGCAATTTGAGCCAGCTTGGAGCCGTCCAGATGGTAGTGCTTGTGCAGCGGCTGTTTTACTTCCCAGGTGCACTTCATCCCGGCCGGAAAAGTGACGAGGTCGCCTTTGCCGAATGTGACGGGCGCGCCATCGGAGGGGGTGATCACGCACTCGCCTTCCAGGATGTAAGCGATTTCCTGTTCAAGGAAATGCCACTGGAATACCGAGTTTTCTTTCGACCAGGTCGGCCACTTCGGAACGCCGAGCGCTTCCAGGCGGGAAGCTTCGGGATGATGTTCGACGATGATGTTATTCATGACTACCCTTCATTGCAATTTGAGTGCGCTGACCCGCACAGATTGGAAATCGGCGTACGCCGACGCGAAAACAGGCGGCATGGTATCAGCAATGATGCGGCCTGACACATTTTCGGAGCCGGGTGATCAGTCCTACAGCGTAATCAGCCTTGTCTTATATTGTGCAGGCTTGGGGATGGGTAATCTACGCAAACGCTACGTTGCATTCAATGTGAATGGAGCAACGGCAGGAGGAGAAAGGTATTCGTTTCCTGATTCGATAAACAGATCGAGATCTGCCGAAAGCCCATTGGCTATGCCCAAGGGCTTTGCTTTTTTATCAATCAACCGAATGAGGAGAAACAAATGGCTCAAACTCAAGGTAGTAACCGCGGATTTGCCGCAATGGATGAAGACAAGCAACGTGAAATCGCCAGCAAGGGCGGCAAGGCAGCCCACGAAAAAGGTACCGCACACGAGTTCTCATCCCAGCAGGCCGCGGAAGCCGGCAGCAAGGGCGGCAAGGCGGCGCATGCCAAGGGCACTGCCCACGAATTTTCTTCCCAGGAGGCAGCAGCAGCGGGCCGCAAGGGTGGGCAGAGCAGCCATGGAGGCAGGACTTAATCAAGTCAGCCGTTCCATACAGTAAAGCGGGGAAGTCCTCCCCGCTTTACTGTATGCGATTTACCAATCCACTTTCGGTTTATTCAGCCGGCTCAAGGCATCGTTGGTTCGGCTGAATGGTTTGCTGCCAAAAAATCCCTGATATGCCGACAGAGGCGACGGATGGGCGGATTCGATGACGATATGATGCGGCGCAATATCTTTTTTGTGTTTCTGCGCATGACCGCCCCACAGAATAAAAACCAGAGGGTCGGGACGGCTCCCGAGATAGTTGATCAGTGTTTGCGTGAAGCGATGCCATTGTTTTGCATGCACCCCGGCCCTCCCGCCGCGCGTCGTCAATGAAGCATTCAGCAGCAGCACGCCTTGTTCGGCCCATGCGCTGAGATTGCCGCCGGAAACGCTGGAAGGCCGGCCCAGGTCGCTTTGCATTTCCTTCAGGATATTGCGCAGGGACGGTGGCGGGCGCACGCCGTCGGGGACGGAAAATGCCAGGCCGTGTGCTTGCTGGATGCCACGGTCTTCGCCATGGTAGGGGTCCTGTCCCAGGATAACTACGCTCACCTGTTGCGGCGATACTTTACGCAAGGCTTCGTACCACAAGCCGCGACGCGGCCTCACATCGGCCTCGTCTTTCAAGATTGCGACCATCTTGTTGTGCTGGTCGGCGAGTTCGGGGACTGCTTCGGCCCAGGCATGCGGAATGGTTTCTTCAACGAATTTCATTATTCAGGTATATCCAGATTCATTATTTTACGAGAGTCAAAAGCATTGAAATGCCAGCACGGTCGCTGCTAGCAATATGGTATCGCACATCGGGCCACCGATAGCGGTGGTGCCAGCGTCCGCCACGCGGCCGACGGCTGACAGGGAAAACATCTCACGATTGCAAAGAGTTTTCCATCTGCAGGCTCAAGAAGAGTTGACGGATGTACGATCGTACAGTAGTCTTCTGGGCATGGGTAAAGATCAGGATTATCTTGCCGCGCTGCAAGACTATTACGCCGAGCATAAGACGCTTCCTTCCTATGCATTGATCGCGAGCTTATTGGGTTTCAAATCCAAGAATGCCGTGACTGCGCTGGTGGCCAGGCTAAAACTTCAGGGATATCTCGATTCCGCTCCGGACAAGCGGCTCAAGCCTGGGGCGCGGTTTTTTGAACGCATCCTGGCGGAAAGTGCGGTTCAGGCCGGCATGCCTTCCGCAGCCTCTGGCGACCAGCACGACACCCTGTCAATTGACGACTATCTGGTCGAGCGTCCTTCGCAGACCGTGCTGATTACCGTGCGCGGCGATTCCATGGTCGATGCCGGGATCATGCCGGACGATGTCGTGGTTGTGGAGAAACGTCAGATAGCGAATGTCGGCGATGTGGTGGTTGCTATTGTCGATAACGAATTCACGTTAAAAACATTGGGTCGCGAGAAAAACGAGTTCGTTCTCTATCCCGCCAACAAAGCCTATCCGACGATACGTCCCCAAGGCCGGCTCGAAATCTTCGGCGTTGTGGTTGGCCAGTTTCGCAAATATAAATAACTTTTTTATATTTTGATGCATTTGTTTTTGCACCTCTCCAAGCAAGGCGCAGGGCCGAGTTTGAAGAAAAAAGCGTTGCAATCAACCTTCGGTTATGCACACCACTTCATGTAGAACCTTAAGATTTTTCCTAAGCTGATAATAAATAATGATAAGTCAATAAGTTATTGATTTTAAATGGATAGCTAAAAAGTTCAATTTTTAATCGAAATAAAAAAGTCGTTATGGTGGCGTAAGTTACGCTTTTAAGTCACAGATGTTCACAGAGTTATCCACAGATTTTGTGGATTACACATGAGTCAGAAATCAGGGCCAAAAATGTCAAGAAAAATGGCCGGTATTTACCGGCCACAAGCGGGAAGCGAAACTCGGGGTTATTCGACGTATTTGCTTTCCAGCTGGCGTGCATGCATCCAGATGAGGTGCAACTTTACCCTGGGCTTTCGTCAGCATCGTTTTCAGTTCCTGATGGTCCGCGCTGCGGATGAGAACATTTTCAATCGTTTCGAGTAGTAACTTGTGTATCAGTGCCTGATCTTCAAGATACTCCTCGTCGAATTCGGCGCCCTTCAATTGCTTCAGCTCTTTTAAATCGGCCTGGCTTTTCTTGGTAAGTATCTTGCTGGCGGCGCTGTCTTCGTTCTTGAGACCGAGTTTACCGGCGAGTTTCATTCTTTCCTCGTTCATTGCCGTATGCTCGGTCAGCATCTACAGTGCAAATTGCTTGATTTCGGGGTGCGTGGCTTTCTGTGCGGCCAGTTCAGCTGCCTGAATTTCACCTGTGTTGGCGGTCGCGAGAATACCCACGATTTCCGCATCCGAAGGCGTTACGTTTTCCGCGTTAGCTGTGAATGCAAACCACATCATGAATGCTGTAACGGATTTTCCAATGGTGTTTTTGATTGCAGATCTCCTTCAAGTTCGTAGCAACGCTTAATGTGGCTTGCCGTGTATTCTTCCATCCCGCCCTGGCTCATATGGTGTGCCGATGGGATGAGGCTGAGTTTCGTCGCGTTACTGCCTGTGGTTTGCTATGAATGGACTATAAATCGTGTGACGGCGGTAAATTAATAGGCGAAAAACCTATCCATGTGTAGGAAGCGGAGCTGGAGAACAGTGGCAATAGGCAGGATTGTGCTTCGTTCAGGAAGCATTGGCGATGCAACGCGATCTATGCCAAGAGATCGCGCGCGATGGAAGACTATTCGTTCCGATTGATATGCCGACGCCTGCGGGCGCGCCCTAAGCGCGATTCCGGCAGCACGCAACGACGGAGCGGCAAATGCTCAAGGCTTGGTTTTGTGCGGAAGTATGGTTTTCGGCATGGGAATGAAGGTGCCGATCGGCGCTGCCGTCGCCTGCTTGTCCTTCTTGGGTTTCTTCACTTCCTTGTTGCCGCGTTGCTGACCTTTGGCCATGGTGTTTCTCCTTACTGTGCCCGCTTGTGGCAGGCATGTTTTGTTCAATGGGCAGGTGGTGACCTGCGGTCGGTGGGGTGATAGCCCAGGCAACGTGACTCCATCATAGGCTGATGGCGAAGGGCGTGTGGATTATTTCGGCGAACGGGTAAGCTGAAATGAATTCGGCCGACAATGGATGCCGGCCGAATCGGTATGCAATGGCGAAAACGACAGGTTGCTAGTGCTTTTGCATCGGTGATTCATTATGCGACATCAGACGGTCTATCGCGGCAATACCGACGGCGGATAGCACGAAGGACATATGAATGATGACTTGCCACTGCATGGTGGGCTCAGGGAGGTTCGGCGCGTTGATGAAGGTCTTCAACAGATGAATCGACGAAATGCCGATGATCGCGGTAGCGAGCTTCACCTTCAGCACATTCGCATTCACATGCGAAAGCCAGTCAGGCTCGTCCGGATGGCCTTCGAGGCCGAGCCGGGAAACAAAGGTTTCATAGCCGCCGACGATGACCATGATGAGTAGGTTGGAAATCATCACCACATCGATCAGGCCTAGTACCACGAGCATGATTTTTTCTTCGGTGAGATGCGGCGTTGCCTGAACCAGATGGGCGAGCTCCACCCAGAAAAGGTACACATACACCGCTTGTGCCACGATCAGGCCAAGATAAAGCGGCATTTGCAGCCAGCGGCTGCCAAACAGGATGGCGGACAAGGGTTTGAGCTTGATGGGGGTATCGCTAAGCATAAATACCTTTAGTTTCGTTACGAATGAGTTGGCAGATTATAAGTCATGACAGGCAAGCGGCGGTTGCGCGACGCTTGGTCGATGATCTATACGGGAATTTTGCTGGATGCAGGCTGAACGCCTGCGGGCGTGAATGCCATTGAATCATGAGGTTGGCGGAGTGGACGGGGCTCGAACCCGCGACCCCCGGCGTGACAGGCCGGTATTCTAACCAACTGAACTACCACTCCGCGCTTTCGTTCACACAAGTGCTGACGAAGGCCGGCATGATACATGAAACCTGATAGTTTTTTCCAGAGGCAAATTAAAAATTGCTCGCAGAGCGAGCAATTGCGCCATAGACAGGCATCCCGTTGTGCGGATTCTCGACACTCCGCCCGCGGGAATGGCATTTGTTGCAAGGCTGCAACTCCAGCAGAAAAGAGGTATAAAGTTGCCACCGTAAATTAACCACAAGGGTGGAAACGGATGTCCACAAAACGATATGCCGCACTTTTTCTAGGCTTGCTTGCCGCCCAGCCGATCATGGCCAAAGATGTCGCGACGGAACAGTACAACGTGTCCGCCGCCCGCGAGCATTACAACGAGGTCCGCTCTGAGTATGAAGACCTTATACAGCGGACCGAGGCGCAGGCAAAGCGCGTCGCGCAGGAACAGGCGCGGCTGGATGAAATGAGCAAAGAGCAAAAAGTGGCCAAGGCACGTCTGGATGCCGCCAAAAGCAAGCTCAAGCAACGTGAGCAGGCGCTGAATAAAGCCTGGGGCAGTTGAGCCGAAGCGATATCAGCCAACCATGACGGTGCAATCGAATACACCAGCCGAGCTTCGGCAAACCGCACTGCACTGGCTGGCCGAGTCGGATCCAGCCACCAAAGCGGGTGGTGTCCCCGAACTGGCTCGTCGCTGGGAAGTGGGCAGCATGCCTCTGGATACTGAAGCTGTTCTTTCTTTTGAAAGTCTGATTCCCGGAAGGCCTCAAAAACCCGAGCTGGTGCCGCCAACCGAGCTCAAGCGGCGCGGGATGTCTACCATCGAAGGACGCGCCGTACTGATACATGCATTGGCTCACATCGAATTCAATGCCATCAACCTGGCGCTGGACGCCATCTGGCGATATCCCGGCATGCCCGTCGAGTTCTATAGGGATTGGTTGCAGGTCGCGGCCGAAGAGGCCTACCACTTTACCCTGCTGGTCGGGCATCTGCATGTGCTTGGGCATGCCTATGGCGATTTCCCGGCGCACAACGGCCTGTGGGAGTTGGCGGATCGGACGAGGGACGATTTGCTTGCACGCATCGCGCTGATTCCTCGCACCATGGAGGCACGCGGACTGGATGTCTCTCCGGGTTTGCGCGATAAACTGGCTCAGGCGGGTGACCGCGAAGCGGCAGCCATCCTCGACATTATCCTGCGCGACGAGATCGGGCATGTCCGCATCGGCAACCACTGGTATGGCTGGTTGTGCCGGCAGCGCAGCCTGGACCCGATCGGCACATACGAGCAATTGATCAACACCTACAAGGCGCCGGCCATGCGCGGGCCGTTCAATGTCGAGGCCAGGAAGGCTGCAGGATTTACCAATGCCGAGCTGGAGGCTTTGAAGGGTTAACTCCCCCTGATCGCCCCGCCTCCAGGTACAAATCTGCTATTTCAGGAATGGCAACATGCGGCGCAAGGTATTGTCGCGCACCAGGTAGTGATGAAACAGCGCAGCGGCAGTATGCAGCCCAATCAGGTAGTAACCGACCGTGCCTCCCGTCTCATGGACTTCCTTGATGGTCTTCGCCAACTCCTTGTTTTCGCCGATCAGGGGCGGAAGCTCCAGGCCGAAAAAAGGGATCGGTTTCCCGGCAGCGCTCAACATCAGCCAGCCGGCTAGCGGCAACCCGATCATCAGCAGATAAAGCAGTCCATGCGCTATGCTCGCCAGCGTGTTTTGCCAGACTGGAGGCGCGGGCACGATGGCCGGCTTGGCAGCGCGCAGTCGCACGGCGAGGCGTATCCAGACAAGAAAGAACACGGTCATGCCGAGCATGAAATGCCATGCTTTCATGGCTTCGCGAGGATCGCTGCCTTTGGGGTAAAACTCGCGTAATTCAATGAGAAGATAAACGGCGACCAGCAGGATGGCCATCAGCCAGTGCAGGGCGATGGTCGGGTTGCTGAAGCGCTGGATGTGGTTTTCGGAAGTCATGGCATTTGTCCTTGATAATGACACGGCTATTATCCTATGCCTCTTTCCTTAAGAAATCCTGAAGTTGAGGTGCAGCATTCTCAAGATGCGTCTGACAGCGATTCAGCCAACGTCTGACATATTCGATCTCCGGATTTCAGCATGATGACGGATCTGCAAGAGCCCGCTCACCCACGTATGAAAGGAGATCGACATGCTGCATACCAGCGCCACACAATACAACCCACAGATGATGCAAAGCCTGCAGGACTGCATACGCAATTGTCTGGATTGCTCCAGTATCTGCCAGCAGTGCGCGGCGGAATGCATCGCGATGGAGAGGCCGGGCATGGGTCAGTGCATTGCCCTGTGCATGGATTGCGCCGCAATCTGTGCGCTGGACGCGGAACTCATGAGCCGCGAGTCGGAATACCATTTCAGTACATGCGAACTATGCGCTGCGATATGCGAAGATTGCGCCGAGATGTGCGAGGGAATTGCGCCTGGTGAAAGCAACACCCTGCAGGAGTGCGCGGAAGTTTGCCGGCGTTGCGCAGCGTCTTGCCAGTTAATGGCAAACATGGATGGCATGGAAAGCAGTGGAGAAGTCCATTGAGATTTTTGTCGGAATAAAAAAGCCCGCTTTTGCGGGCTTTTTGTTTGGGTCAACTCTCTGAATGATGCATGCTGCCGGTGAAGATCAATTACAATCACGTCCCCGTACGCATCAACTAAATCGGCAACAGAATCAGCATCATGCCCATTAAACGTTACGCAAGATTTTCCATCCGGCTCGCCGTTGCGTTGAGCATCGCGGTTTTTGTCGCAATAGCACAATATGGCGTGTGGGCATGGGTGAATCGCGGCGTGGAAATGACCGATGCGGAACACCACATCGCAGGCTTTGCCTACAGCGGCTACGGGCGCGACCAGAGCCCGCTGACGAATGAGTATCCGGATGAGGTCGAACTGGCGCGCGATATCGATCTGCTCGCCACGCTCACCAAACGTGTCCGCACCTACAGTTCGCTGGACAACGCTGCAGTGGTCCCCCTTACGGCAAAAAAAGGGCTCAAGCTCACCAATGGCATCTGGCTGGATCAGAGCGTGGAGCACAATCAGCACGAAATCGAAGCGGGGATCCGGCTTGCCAACAAGTACAGGCACATCGACCGACTGATCGTCGGCAACGAAGCCATCCTGCGCGAGGACATGACACCGGACACGCTGATTCTGTACCTGAAGGCCGTCAAGGCCGCCACCAGAAAGCCGGTTTCCACCGCAGAGCCTTGGCATATCTGGCTCAAGTATCCTGAACTCGCGGAAAACGTCGATTTCATCACCGTGCACCTGTTGCCCTATCACGAGGGTGTTCCCGCCGAGGCGGCCGTCGCGTATGCGATGCAGCGCTACGATGAACTTGCCAGGGCTTACCCGAAGAAAAAGATCGTGATCGGCGAAATCGGCTGGCCTAGCCGCGGCCCCGGCGTCGAGGCAGCCATCCCTTCACGCGAGAATGAAGCCTTGTTCCTGCGCACTTTCCTGTCGCAGGAGCGCACCCGCACGCTGGACTATTACGTGATGGAAGCGTTCGACCAGCCCTGGAAAGTGGCGCTTGAAGGCTGGGCCGGGGCGTATTGGGGAGTATTCAACGCCGACCGCGAGCCGAAATTCTCGCTGACCGGCGATGTGCCGCGCGATATTCATTGGCAAAGCAAAGCGCGTGAGGCGGGTGCTTACGCATTCATTCCCATGTTACTGATCGGTTTCCTGCTGGCCGGATGGAGCCTGTGGGGTCGGGTGTGGCTGGCAATTCTGGTACAGGCGTCGGTGGCCACGCTGATCGTCGGCATCAATGTCCCCGAGGATTATTACCTGACGCCGAAAGATCTCGTAGGGCTTTCCGTGCTCATCGCCGCCACGCTGATCACCATTTCGGTGCTGCTGACCCACGGCTACGAATTCGGCGAAGTGCTGTTCAAGCGCGTTTGGAAGCGCCGTTTTGCACCCTTACCTGCACTGCCGCCGGAAGAAGAACCTTTTGTTTCCATCCACCTCGCTTGTTACAACGAACCGCCGGAAATGGTCATCGAGACCATCGACAGCCTGGCGCGGATGAACTACCGCAACTTCGAAGTGCTGGTGATCGACAACAACACCGCGGACGAAGCGCTGTGGAAGCCGGTCGAGGCGCACATGGCGACACTCGGCCCCAACTTCCGCTTCTTCCATTTGCGCCCGTGGCCGGGCTTCAAGGCCGGCGCCCTCAATTTTGCGCTCAAGGAAACCGATCCCCGCGCGCAGGTCATCGGCGTGGTCGACGCCGATTACGTCGTCGATCCGGACTGGATTGCCACGCTGGTGCCGCATTTTGTCGATGCAGCGGACGTGGCCGTGGTGCAGGCACCGCAGGCCCATCGCAACTGGGAAACACAGCCGTTCCGCCGCATGTGCAACTGGGAGTTCGATGGTTTCTTCCGCATCGGCATGCACCACCGCAACGAGCGCAATGCGCTGATCCAGCACGGCACCATGACGCTGGTGCGGCGCAAGTTTCTCGACGAGGTCGGCGGCTGGTCGGAATGGTGCATCTGCGAGGATTCCGAACTGGGTCTCAGATTGCTGCGCAAAGGCTACGACACGCGCTACGTCGACCGCGTGCTGGGCAAGGGCCTGACCCCGGCCAACTTCTCGGCGATCAAGAGCCAGCGTTTCCGCTGGGCGTTCGGCGCGATGCAGATACTGAAAGCGCACCTGCCGGCGCTGCTGGGTAGCGGCAAGCTCAATATGGCGCAGCGGTATCACTTCCTCACCGGCTGGTTCTCCTGGTTCGGCGAAGCGCTGCAACTGGTGTTCACGTTCGCATCGCTGGTCTGGACCATCCTGATGCTGTTCGCACCGGAATCCTTCGGCTTGCCGATGACGCTGCTGGTCGCGCCCATGCTGGGCTTCATGGCGTTCAAGACCGCGATGGGCCCCATCCTCTACCGGCGCACGATGAATTGCCCATGGATCGACATCGCGGGCGCTTCGCTGCTTTCCGCAGGCATATCCCACGCTGTTGCCCGCGGTGTTTTCGCCGGCATCTTCAAGGAGAAGGGTGAGTTCGTCGTCACGCCAAAAGGCTGGAAAGCCAAGCGGGGCCTCGCCTTCTTCGGCCCGATCCGTGAGGAAATGATCCTCCTGTTGGCGCTGCTGGCTTGCGTCGTGAGCGTGTCGGTCACGCTGGGCGCTCAAGATCCCGCCGCAAAAGCCTGGATTGCCGTGCTGCTGTTCGAAACCATCCCGTACTGGGCGGCGCTGGGATGCCAGATCGCGTCATACTGGCCGGAAAAAGCCCCGCAAAATCCAGTCGTTTCCGCTTCGTGAGAAATGGCATGAAACGCATGAACCTGCTGAAATTGTCGCTCAGTGGTTTGACCGCGCTGGGCATTGCACTTGGGGTGCGCTATGCCTTGGTAGAGCAGGAGGGAATGGCGTTGCTCTGCACGCAGGCCGGAGGCGCGGGCTGCATGGTGCGCGATGCGGCCATCGCCATCTTCATGCAACAGCGGCTCGGTTATTTCAGTCTGGCCGCCGCATTGCTCTCGCTCATCCCGCAACTGCGGCTGTTCGCCTGGGCGGGCTGGATCGCCGGTATCGCCGGGCTAGTGCTTTATTGTTTCGAACCGTCCGCACCGGCCGTCATACTGGCTTTGCTGGTGCTGGCAAGGCCGGCAGCGGCCAGCAACAAACTAAGCACCAGCCACGCCTGAGCCTGCGGGTTCATCGGCTCCGTCACACCTGTCAAGCTTGCCATGAGCATCTTCTTTGTCATCCTGCGCGGTCGACTTCATCAACCGCGCGCTCGGCGAAAAAGGGATCGGCATCGACCATCGTCAACCCCACTGGCACCCGGATGTGAAGCAAGGCTGACATCCTGAGCAGTAATCGGCTGCGAGGGCTTGTGGTCATTGTGTTGGCAAGCGCTATTTGTCTACTGTACGGAAGCCAGACTTTTGCGGAACAGGGCCAAAGATAAAGTGAAGAAAACGGCGCCGATCGCCACGATCGCGATAAAACTCGGCCATACCACCTCAATTCCGGCGCCGCGATAGAGGATGGCCTGCGCCAGGCTGACGAAATGCGTGGTCGGCGCGGCCAGCATGATCTGCTGCACGATCTCCGGCATGCTTTCACGCGGCGTGACGCCACCGGAAAGCAATTGCAGCGGCAGTATGGTCAGGATCATCAGCAAGCCCAGTTGAGGCATGTTGCGCGCGATCGTCCCCATGAAGATTCCCATTGAGGTGGTGGCGAGCAGGTGCAGCATGGCACCGCACACAAACAGCGGGATGGAGCCCGAGACGGGGACATTCAGCGCCCCCTGGATCACGAAGTGCAGCGACAGCCAGGCAATTACCAGCACGACCAGTCCCATCGACCAGATTTTGGCCAGTACGATTTCCGCGGCATTCAGCGGCATCACCAGCAAATGTTCCAGCGTGCCGTGCTCGCGTTCGCGGATCAGGGCTGCGCCGGTCAGGATGATGGAGAGCATGGTGATGTTGTTGATCAGCTCCATGATGCCGCCGAACCATGCACTTGACAGGTTGGGGTTGAACTTGATGTTGGTCGCGAGCTGGATCGGCAGGGCGGTGTCCTGCCGGTAGCCCTGGAGGAATTCGCCCACTTCACCGTTGACGATGTTCTGGACGTAGCCGGCGCCGATGAAAGCCTGCGACATGCGCGTGGCGTCGATGTTGAGTTGGAGATCGGGATGCTTCCCGGCCACGAGGTCCTGCTCGAAACCGGGCGGGATATCGAGCACGAAGGTGTAGATGCCCGCGTCCAACCCCGGGTCGATGTCGGCATGGGAGATCATGACCGGGGGCTTGAAATAGGGCCCGTAGAACGCGCTGACGATGCGCCCGGACAATTTCGACTGGTTCTCGTCGACCACGGCGATCGGGGCGTTGTGCAGTTCCTGTGAGGTCGCGGTAGTGGCTGAGTAAATGCCCCCGGTGAACGCCCAGAGAATCAGGATGGACAGGATCCTGTCGTGCATCAGGCTGCGCAGCTCCTTGATCCCCAGGCGATAGATGTTGGCCAAGCGCCGCACCGTCATTTCTCCTGTTTGCTGAGCAGTGCCACGCTCAACAGCGTCAACACCGGGATGAAGGCGGCAAGCGCCAGGAAGTCAGCGGTCAGGTCCTGGAATTCCAGGGCCTTGGTGAACAGGCCGCGGCTGATGTTGAGGAAATAGGTGGCCGGAAAGAACTGCCCGATAACGGCGCCGATACCGCTCAGCGAAGATACCGGCTCCGTCAGGCCGGAGAAGCTCACTGTGGGCAATAGCGTGAGAATGGCAGTGGCGGCGAGCGCGGCGACCTGCGTTTTGGCGAAGGCAGACAGGAGCAGACCGATGCCGGTGGTCACCGTGACAAACAGCAGCGCGGCAAAGCTCAGCGTCAGCAGGCTGCCTTTTAGCGGCACCTGGAAGATATACACTGAGAGCGCCACCAGGCCGAAGAAGCTCGCCATGCTCACACCGATGTAGGGCAACTGCTTGCCCAGCAGGAATTCTAGGCGTGTCACCGGCGTGGCATAGAGATTGGTAATGGAGCCCAGCTCCTTTTCGCGCACAACGCCGACCGCCATCAGGATGGACGGAATGAAGACCAGCAGTACGGGAATGACCGCCGGGACCATGGCGTACAGGCTCTTGAAATCCTGGTTGTAGCGATAGCGCATCTGGAGGTTGGCCGGCACCAGACTCGCCGTCTCCCCCCGGTGCTGGCGTACTAGCTGGGTCAGGTAAGCGTAGTGCAGGCCCTGCATATATCCCAGTATCGTCTCGCCGCGGAACGGCATCGCGCCGTCGATCCACACGCCGATTTCCGTCGTCCGTCCGCTCTGCAGGTCCTTGCCGAAGTCGGGTGGGATCTCCAGCGCCACGCTGAGCTCGCCGCTGGCCATGCGCCGATCCAGCTCCGCGGTGCTGCGGATCGACGGCTGCTCCTCGAAATAGCGCGAGCCGGCCATGTTCTGCACATAGGCGCGACTTTCCGGAGACTGGTCGCGGTCCAGCACCCCGAATCTCAGATCCTCGACATCCATCGTGATGCCGTAGCCCATCAGGAACATCAGCAGCACCGAGCCCGCCAGCGAAAACACTAGGCGCACCGGGTCGCGCAGCACTTCCAGCAACTCACGGTAGGCGTAGCCCAGCATGCGCTGCAGGCTGAACGCGGATGGGTGCGTGGCCGGTAAGGGCTTGCGTTCCGACGCCCGGGCAAGCTCGGACTCGGCGGGCGTTCCGCCCGCTTCTTCCAGATAGTCGATGAAGGCTTCCGTCAGTGTGTCCCTGCCGCGCTTGTGCATCAGCGCCTGTGGCGTGTCGCAGGCCAGTACCTTTCCTGCGTGCATCAGCGAAATACGGTCGCAGCGTTCGCCTTCGTTCATGAAGTGCGTCGACACGAAGATCGTCACGCCATCCTTGCGCGACAGGTCGATCAGCAATTCCCAGAAACCGTCTCGCGCGACCGGGTCGACGCCGGAAGTCGGTTCGTCGAGGATCAGCATTTCCGGGCCGTGGATCACCGCCACTGCCAGCGACAGGCGCTGACGTATGCCCAGCGGCAGCCCGGAGGCGGGCATGTTGCTGTATTCCGCGAGGCCGAAGCGCGCGATCATCGCCGCGACCCGTTCCGGAATCTGCGAGGCGGGCAAATGGAAGAGCTGCGCGTGCAGCACGAGATTCTGGCGCACGGTGAGTTCGCCATACAGCGAAAACGCCTGCGTCATGTAGCCGACGCGCTTGCGGGTTTCCAGGTCATGCGCCCTGGCGGGATGGCCGAACAGCCATGCCTGGCCTTCCGACGGCGGCAGCAGGCCGGTGAGCATCTTCATTGTGGTGGTCTTGCCGCAGCCATTGGAGCCGAGGAAGCCAAAGATCTCGCCGCGCCCGATTTCAAAGTCGACGTGATCAACGGCAGTAAACTTTCCGAAACGCATCGTCAGCCCTTCGGCGCGAATTGCCGGGGCATTGCCGTCTTGTATATTGCGTGGCGGCACCACCAGGGTTTTATGGCCGTAGCGCTTGTTTTCCGGCAGAAGCTCGATGAAGGCGGCATCCAGGTCACCGGCGCCCGTGCGCGACAGCAACTCCTGAGGACTGCCGGTAGCGAGTATCTTCCCGTCATCCATAGCGACCAGCCAGTCAAAATCTGCAGCTTCCTCCATGTAGGCGGTCGCGATAATCACGCTCATGTTGGGACGCCGTGTGCGGATCCGATTGATCAACTGCCAGAACTGGCGGCGTGACAGCGGATCCACGCCGGTGGTGGGTTCGTCGAGGATCAGCAGGTCTGGGTCGTGGATTAGCGCGCAGCACAAGCCGAGTTTCTGCTTCATGCCGCCGGACAGCTTGCCGGCTGGACGATCGCGGAACGATGCGAGTCCTGTGCTCTCAAGAAGCTCGTTGATGCGCGACGCGCGCTCGGCACGGTTGTGACCAAACAACCGTCCAAAGAAGTCGACGTTCTCGAACACCGACAACGTCATGTAGAGATTCTTCCCCAGCCCCTGCGGCATGTAGGCGATGCGCGGGCAAATGGCGGCGCGGTGGCGCTTGTCGGCCATATTCCCGTTGAGCGTAACTACTGTTCCGGACTGGATCCTGCGCACGCCGGAGACCAGTGCCAGGAGACTGGACTTGCCGACCCCGTCGGGGCCGATCAACCCCACCATGCAGTCCGAGGGAATCTCCAGGTGGATGTCGTCGAGTGCCGTGATGTCGCCATAGCGGTGACTGACCCCGGTTAGGCGGGCGACGGCGGCGTGGATCATTTTGCGTTCTGGGCGTTCACCAGTGGAGGCAGGGTGTCAGGCCAGGGAGCGTTCGGATCCAGCCGGACGTAAGCGACCCCTGGCAGCCCGGTTTTCACGCGTTTGGCATACTCCTTGAGCAGATCCTGCGGAATCTTCACTTTGATGCGGAACATCAGTTTTTCGCGCTCTGTGCGGGTCTCGACCGCTTTTGGCGTGAACTGCGCCTCGGGCGAAACGAACGTGACCCTGGCGGGAATGGAAATGTCCGGCCGAGCATCCAGCACGATGCGGGCCTCCGCGTCGATGCTGACTCTGCCCGCCTGGCTGGTGGGCAGGAAGATTGTCATATAGACGTCCGTAATGTCGAGCAAGGTCAGGACATTACCACCAGCGCCAAGGATTTCACCGGGTTCTGCCAGGCGATACAGCACGCGGCCATTGATTGGGGAAGTCAGAGAGGCATCCCGGATATCCTCACGAATTTTTTCTGCTGCAGCGGTGGCCGCTTCGATGGCCGACAGCGACTGCATCACGGCAGCTTTTGCCGCCTCCACCGCAGACTGAGCTTCCAAGACCTGGGATTTTGCTGCTATCACTGCGGCGGCGGCCGATTTTTGGTTGCTCTTATCAATGTCCAGCTTTTGCGGCGAAACGAAACCTTTGTCGATCAGCTGCTGGGTTCGCTGGATATCCTTTTCAGCTAGGGCCGACTGACTTTCGCGCTGTGCGACCAAGGCCTCGGCAGCCAGTTTCTCGCTTTTCCGTTGCGACACACCCGCTGATGCCGCAGCAGCACTGTGCCTGGCTTGTTTGATCTGGGCTTCCGCCTGATGCAGGCTGGCTTCCAGCGCAGCGGTGTCCATCCGTGCCACAAGCTGGCCCGCCTGAACGTCATCGCCTTCGCGAACCATGATCTCTTTGAGGCGTCCGCTTTGTTTTGTGGAAATATTGACTTCAGTAGCTTCAATACGCCCATTACCGGAGGCGAAAGCCACCACCTCATCCGGTTTTTGCATGTGTTTCCATGCAAAAAAACCGATCCCGATAGCAGCGATGACGATGATGGAAATACCCCACCATTTTGAGGCTTTGGAGGCCATGTAACTCCTTAATGGGTAGTTGGGTTAATCATAGCATTTGCTTAGGAGCTTTATGTTTACATGCAACTTTCGGGGTAAACCGCAAGAAGATTTCCGAAGGGGCATTTCGCGGGTGTCAGCCGCCAAGCGCAACAATTGCGAGCGTCAGGCAGATACCGAGAGCGGTCATGCCGAATCCGGCCTGGCCCTGGCCAGGCCAGAGTACGCCAGCAGCAGGCAGAGCGCCAGCCAGGCCTGAGCCTGCGGGTTCAGCGGCTCCATCAGCCAGCGGCCGATGCCGCATACCGCGACCAGCACCGCACATATCTTTTCCTCCTGTCCCGATACCGACTGGCCTTGCAGCGTCAGCAGGCTCAGCAGCGGCACGGCATAAATCCAGTATGGAAAATCGCGATAACGCGGATCGGCCAGCAACAGCAGCGCCGCCGTAGCCGCGCAGAAGAGCACGATCATGCGCAACGCGGCAATCAGTAATCCGCCGCCTCGCTCCCGCCATGCCGGGACTATCCCGTTCAACAGAACCTCGTGCCGGCGACCGGCCATCCCTAGTACCAAACCCGCTCCTGACAGGGCGACAGCGCCGAGCACCGCCCATTCCAGCGGAGTGCGATAGGCGACCAGGGCATGTTCCCAGCCCAGCCAGAGCGTGCCGCCTGCCCAGGCGCCGGAAGCGATCGAAGCCAGCAAGCGCCAACTTTTCTTTCTGGCATGCCACGCCAGGGCTGCAGTCAGGAGGGCGCCGACCAAGGTGGCCAGGAGATAAGGCTGCATGCTGACGCGTGCTTTCACGGTGCCTGCCAGCGGGAACTTGGGCTGCAGCTCGACATCCAGCATGCCCCAGTAGCCGCCCACGGTGCCTTCGGACAGCCGCTTCCACGGCTGGTCGATGGCTTCGATCAGGTTGTAATCCCAGCCTTCGTCGTGTGCCCTGCGGATGAAGCTGCGGACAAAGCGCGCCTGCTCCACGATGCCCGGGCGAGCGCCTGCGCGTTGCCGCCCTTCGCTGGGCCAGCCGGTTTCGCCGATCAGCACCGGTTTGCGTGCGTGTTCCAGCATGTGCTGCCGGATTGCGGCGACATGCTCCACGGCATCCTCGACCGCAATGGGGTTGTCTTCCCAGTAGGGCAGGATGTGAATGGTGAGGAAATCGACCCCGCCGGCGAGGCTGGGGTGCTTGATCCAGAACTCCCACACATCGGCGTAGGTGACAGGCACCTGCACGCGCCCGCGTACCTCGTCCAGCATGGCGCGCAGCGCGGCTTCCGGTTGTTCGCGGCGCAGCATAACCTCGTTGCCGACGATCACGGCCCGCACCGATTCCGGATACTGATTCGCGAGCCGGACGGCGGTGTCGATCTGGAAACGATTTGCTGCCGGATCGCGGCCGATCCACGCGCCCAGCAGCACCTTCAGGCCGTATTGGCTCGCCAGCTCCGGCACGTATTCCAGCCCCTGATCCACGGCGTAGATGCGGACGCATGCCGCGACCTTGGACAGCGCGGCAAGATCGGCCGCGATCTGCGCGCGCGGAATGCGCATGTTCGGGTCGAATGGCGTCTGGCCGGGCTCGTGGTAGGGCGCGTAGGAAACGCACGCCAGCTTTTCGCCTTCGGCCAGATGGAGGTCTGGCAGGGAGACCGGCTGTGTTTGCCGGGCGACCCAGAACGTCAGTGCGAGAAAAGCCGCGAAATGCAGGATGAAATGCCGACGCCAGAAGGCGGTCGAAGAAGCACGGCCTGGACCCATGGTCAAAGTTTTCGTTGAAAGAGCGGTATTGTAAGCGCTGGTACCACAAGGCCGAAACGAAAACGCGGACGGGCTTCGCTGCCTAGACGGTCTCCGGAAGCAATCCGGGCATGTCCAATAAGCATTCGTTAAGGAAGCGCAATTACAATGCCTGCATGCCTAAACTCAAACTGATCACGCCGCAAAGCCGGGTTACGCTCCTCGCGGCCCTGTTCATCATGCTTGCCGGTAACCGGGAGTTATTTGAGCGCCTGCTCGAAATCTATCCGTTCAGCCTGGGCAACCTGCCATTCCTGCTATCGCTGGCACTTTTTTTTACCCTTGCAACCATGATATTCCTGCTGGTCATCACACCCGGAAGATCCGGCCGCTGGGTGCTGGCCTTGCTGTTGCTGGGAGCTTCGCAAGCGGCGTACTACATGGATCAGTATGCGGTGGTTATCGACACCGTGATGATAGACAACATGCTGCACACCAACCCGCAGGAATTTGCGGGCTTGGTGAGCTGGAGCCTGTTGTGGCGCACGATAGTCCTGGGCGTGGTTCCGGCGTGGCTGGTGCTGCGTTATTGGCCGCGTGGCATATCGCTCCGGCAGGAGTTGAGGTCGCGCCTGCTGCTGGTGCTGCTTCTTGTTGTCGCGCTGGTGGCAGTGGCTGCACCGTTTACTGCCGGGTACGCCTCCTTTATCCGCGAACACAAAACGACGCGCATGTATGCCAACCCGACGTATTTCACCTATTCGCTCGTCAACTACCTTGGACAAAAGCTGAAAAAGCCGGCGGATACCACGCTGGCGAAGGTCGCCCAGGACGCGCGCGAGATCGGCCCGGAACACAAGAAGGAACTGCTGATCCTGGTGGTCGGCGAGACGGCACGGGCGGATCGCTTCTCGTTGAATGGTTACGGGCGCCCTACCAACCCGCTGCTGGCGCAGGAAAACGTGGTCAGCCTGACCAATGTCACCTCCTGCGGCACCTCCACCGGCGAATCCGTGCCCTGCATGTTCTCGGTGATGAAGCGCAGGAATTTCAATCGCGAGCAGGCATTGCATATCGAGAACGCACTGGACGTGCTGTTCGAGAATGGCGTGCAGATCTTGTGGCGCGACAACAACTCGGATTCCAAGGGCGTGGCGACGCGCATGGAGTACCAGGATTTCAAGACGCCGGCAATGAACCCGGTCTGCGACAACGAGTGCCGCGACATCGGCATGCTGAGCGGGCTGGATGACTATGTGGCTGCAAAGAAGGGCAAGGACATCCTGATCGTGCTGCACCAGATGGGCAACCACGGGCCGGAGTATTACCGCCGCTATCCCAAGGCGTTCGAGCGCTTCACGCCGACCTGCCAAAGCAGCGAGCTGCGGGACTGCACGAAGGAGGAGATCGACAACGCCTACGACAACGCGATTCTCTACACCGATTATTTCCTGTCGCAGGTGATCGGTTTCCTGAAGAAATACGACGGCGAGTACGAAACCGCGATGATGTATGTGAGCGACCACGGCGAATCGCTGGGCGAGCATGGCATCTACCTGCATGCAGCACCCTACCTGATGGCGCCCAAAGAACAGACCCACATTCCGGTCATCGTGTGGATGGGGCAGCATTTCGATTTCACGCTCGACCAGTTGCAACCGTACCGCGACTATCCAGTGAGCCACGACGATCTGTTCTGCGTGTTGCTGGCCGGCTACGAGATCCAGACCGGGATGTGCGAGGGGCGCAAGAATATCCTCTTTGAAAACCGCGAACTCAAAAATGCCGGCATCACGGAGAAGGAGGTCTTTCCAGCACCGCGTAATAACTGAGGCCGAACGCTCGCGTGATGCGGCGGATGTTACCTGCCTTTGGCCAATTCGCAGGCAGAGCCAAAACCGAGCACCGCCAGCGACCTGCCTTTTTTCAGGTAGGGCTTGAATGTTTGCACAACGCAGTCTGCCTGCGGCTGGACTTCGGCAATTCTGGGGTGCTCGACCAGCAACAGCAGCGGGGTATGGGCCGAACGCAGGCTTTGCAAGGAAGCCTGATCCAGCAGCGGGATATCACGGCGGGCGTAATACACCAGCCGTTCATCCAGGTCATGGTAGCCATATATTGGGACACCCTTGACGCTGCTTATCCAATGCGTGAATTTCGGGAACGCCGAGTACCGGTATTCGAATATGCGCGATTCGGCCACGGCATAAAAAGCCGCATAGCCGACAGGCAACAAAATACCTACCACCAGCAGCGAACGGCGTATTGCCGGGCCGGCAGTCTCGTAAAGCTCGCCAAGACGCTTGCCCAGGAGGATGGCGATCAATGGATAGACGGGCAGCAGGTATTTGGCGTGCTTGTCGCTGAAGGCGGTAAAAATCAACAGCGGCGTCAATATGGCCAGCAGCAATGCCAGGCTGTCATGTTGATTTTTCCAGCAGCGCCAGGTAGTAAGCGGGGCGGCAATCAACAGTAAGCTGGCCGGAAAAAAATCCGTGAGCAGCCACAGAAAATAACTGAAAACGGGCTCACCCGTGGCCCCGTGAACCTTGTTCAGGATGTCCTTCTGGATGGTGGTCTGCCAAATATCAAACCCCATTTGCCAGGTGACAGCCGCATACCAGGAAGCGCCGACGACGACAAAAATGCCCCAGCCTATCGGATCGCGCAATGCCTGCCACTGGCGCGGCTGGCGGTGATACAGGGCATCGATCAGCAAGGGCAGGGTGACAAACAGCAGTGCCAGCGGGCCTTTGGCCAGCACCGCTGCACCCAGCAGGAAGTAACTGAGCCACAGCCATCCTCGCGCGCCATTGCCTCGCGTGAAGTGCAGTGCGGCCAGCAGTGCAGAGAAGCACAGGGCAGTCAGCAGCATTTCGATTTCTGCGCGACGGGCGAACATGGTGAAACTTGTATTGGCAATCAACAGTTGCGCTGTGAACAACGCCGGCCAGGCGCCGAACTGACGAAGCGCATAGCGGTAGGCGACTGCGACGATGGACGTTGCAGCCAACGCGGCAGGCAAGCGCACTGCCCACTCGTTCGGGCTTCCGAACAGATGGGCGCTGGCAGTCCCTAGCCAGTACAGCAATGGGGGCTTGGCGAGATAGAGCTCGCCGTTCAATCGAGGCAGCAGCCAGTCGCCGGTGGTGAACATGGTGCTGATCGGGATGGCCCGGCGTGCTTCGTTATAGGACATCAGGGCGATGTCGCCCAGCCCCCAGAAAAACACCAATGCGCCGATGAGGATCGTCGCGAAGAGCAGTCCTCGGTAGAGCTTCGACTCAGCAGAATTCATTTGGAAATTTTTTGTAAACAACTTGCCTGGCCGGGAGTGCACTTCCTGTCGATTTTATAAGAGGCAACGGCGGTGGGGTTCGTGTCGTAAACATCGATGTTCAGGTTTGCAGCATTCATGCTCAGGCCGACAAAGCCATGGTCTTCTCTGGAGAAACGCAAATCCGGGGATTGTTTTTTCAGTTTGTAAATTTTCGCGCCACCGGCGCCGTTGACGATCTGGAATGGTTCTCCGTCTCGTGCGATGACCTGCTGGTTATGGTCGTGGCCGGAGAGGTATATGTCAACCTGCGCATCCTGCATGGCAGATAGCAGGATGGCCGCTTTCTCCTGATCCTGCCCGTAATGTTTGCCGTAATTCCTGACCGGATGGTGTCCGGCCACGATTTTCCATACGGGATCGTTCGCGGCATCGGAGAATTGCTGGCGAAGGTAATTGGCCTCTGTCAGTAAGCCCTCGCGATCCAGATTTGTATCCAGAAAAACGATGCGCAGCAGCGGCCGTCCATTGGCATTGCCGAAGTCGGAGGAGTAATACGTCTGCGGCATGCGCCAACGATTCGAGCCCAAGTGCTTCTTCGTGTATTCGATTTCCACATTGGAATCATTTGCAGTGGTGACCGGGTCATGATTGCCAAGCACCGCATAAAACGGAACTGCATTCAAATAATTGCCTGAATAGACTTCTTCAAATTTCGAGATCCATTCAGAGCTGTTCAGGGTGAGTTTCTTGTCCGTGTAAAAGTTATCGCCCAGCAAGACCACAAAATCGATCTTGCGGCTCTTCTCAGCCAGTTTTTCCATGGCGTGCGAAACCGCCCATTGATGTATTCCGCCACTCCCCTGGTCGCCGAGCGCATAGAAAGTGATGGTGTCTTCCTTGCTTGGGTCGGAGGGGATGTAAGGGGCTGTCGGACGCGTGTAAAGATAAAGGCCGAACGCAGCGACAAACAGCAAGATCACCACCCATGAGGTGATCGCCCACAATTTTCTAGTCATTTGAATATTTCCGTAGTGGCATGCTTATTTGTTGTCTTCGATATCCAGCCTGAGGGCAGGAAGCACTTTCGCGGTTAACCAAGCTCTTCTTGAGCGACATCCTGAAGTTTGCGTTTTCCCCGGCGGATCAGCATCAGGTTGCGGGTATAGACCAGCGTGCCGGGCAACTGGCCGAGAATGATGACCGGTTCCGCCCGGTGGATGCCGTAGGCAAGTACGGTGAGTCCGCCGAGCAGGCTGAGGTACCAGAAGCTCACCGGGATGACGCTTTGTTGATGGCGCTCGCTGTGTATCCACTGCACCACGAAGCGCATCATGAACATGGTCTGGCCCAGCAGGCCGACCACCAGCCATGCGACATCGACCGTGCCCATGCCGTTGAAGTAGGCCTGCCATTTGGCAATGAGATGACCGAGGTAAAAGCCGAGTCCGTGATCCATGTTATGCCTCGCTTACCACGGGCCGCTTGGCGCGGCGTAACAGCCACAGCATGCCGGCCAGGTCGACGATGCCGACAAGCAGGCGGTCCATTGTTCCGTAGTTCGACACGCCCCGCTCGCGCGGCCGGTGATGGACCGGGACCGATACCACGCGGCCGCCGCAACGCTGGACGAGGGCGGGCAGGAATCGGTGCATATGATCGAAGTACGGCAGGTCGAGAAACACGTCCCGGCGGAACAGCTTGAGGCCGCAGCCGGTATCCGGCGTGCTGTCCTGCAGGATGCGGGAGCGTACGCCGTTGGCGATGATCGACGAGAGTCGCTTGATCCAGCTATCGCGCCGTGCATGGCGGCGATTACCACCGACCAGGTGCACGCCTTCCTCCAGCGCAGCCATTAACTTCGGGATGTCAGCCGGGTCATTCTGCCCGTCGCCATCCAGGGTGGCGATCCATTCTCCGCGCGCCGCCTTGACGCCGCTCCTGACGGCAGTGCTCTGGCCGCAGCTCTGGGCGTGGCGCAGTACGCGCAACTGCGGCAACTCAGCCTGCATGGCTTTCAATTGCAGGAGGGTGTCGTCGGTGCTGCCGTCGTCGACGTAGATGATTTCATACTTCACCACCCCATCCAGCGCGGCACGTATTTCCTCAAGCAAAGGGCGGATGTTGCCGGCTTCGTTACGGACGGGAACAACGACGGATAGCAGATGTATCGAAAGGGAAGGAGGCAGCGTCGGTGACTGCAAGATGGTCGAATTCTTCATGGGGAGCCTTTCTGCACTTACCATGCCAGTACCCGTTAATCAGAACTTGTACTGCGACGGTATGGTGAGTATTTTAAATTAAAATCACGAAAAACATTGTGTTATGAATGAGGTGTGAACATTCTGAAGCTCGCTGAATGAGCAGCGTATTTGAGGATTACCCATGCAAAAATTGCGTGATCATGCAAAGCGTTCACGCAATTTTTGCATATCAATCCACGCTGGCGTTATCGAACTGAATTCTGGCCAACAGGCCGCCTCCCGCCGCATTGCTAAGTTTCAGCGTGCCGGCATGATTGCTTAGCGCCCGCTGGGCGATGGCGAGGCCCAGCCCGTAACCCGATGGCTGGCTTCTGCCTTTCTCGGAAGGCAAACGATAGAAGGGCTGAAATACCTTGCTCAATTCCTCATCCGGAATGCCGGGGCCGTGGTCGCGTATCAGTATGGTCGGTTTGTGCGATTCGCTGGTGAGCCGGATTTCCACGGCGCTCGCGTCGGCCGTGTATTTGATGGCGTTGCGAATCACGTTCTCGAAGGCGCGGCGCAGCAGCTCGCGCTGGCCGTCGATCTCGGCCTTGGTGTCGGCGTGATACTCGATGGTGCGCCCGTTGGCTTGGGCCTCGAAGCCGACATCCTGAATGATTTCTTCCAGCAGATCGTTGATGCTGAGCTTTTCCTTGCCGTCATTGCCGATGCCGGACTCCAGTCGCGCCAGGGTGAGTATTTGCCCCAGCAGTTCATCGAGACGTTCGGTTTCGCGTTCGATGCGTCCCAGCGCCATGGCAACCTTATCTGGTTGCTGCTGGGCGATCCCCACGGCGAGTCGCATGCGCGCGACCGGCGAACGGAGTTCATGGGAAACATCGTGCAAGAGCTGTCTTTGCGCGTTGAGCACCCTTTGCACCCGCGTTGCCATAAAGTCGAAGTCCTTGCCCAGGTCGGAAAGTTCGTCATTACGGCTGCCGATGAAAGGCGTCACCCGCGCGTCGAGGTCGCCCTCGGCCAGGCGAGTACTTACTTTGCGTAGATGCCGGATGGGACGGGTAAGATAGGTCGCGAAGATCGCGCTGAAGAGCAGGCTGGCAAACAGGGCGATCAGGATCTGCACGCTGGGCGGGGGCATGCGCGGGGGGCCGGCATTGGCGCTTGTCGCGGGCAGGAAAAGCAGATATTCGCGTCCGTCCGGGGCAGTCACTTGCTTGACGCTGCGTTTACCCCGGCCGCGATCCAATGCGGTCAATGCCTTGTTCAGAGCGGATTGCGGAACGTTGCGCCCCAGCGCGTCGCGGCCTTCACTATCGACAATCAACACGCGCGGCGCCCGGGTATGTCCCGGCCATTCCTCCAGCAGTTCGCGTGCTCCGGCAATACCGCCATGGCGCACAGCATTCGCAATCAACCCGACAACGAATTCGGCGCGGCGGTCGCGCTGGATGCCTTCCTCGTTCTGCAGGCGCTGGTCATGCAGATACACTGCACCGCCGATGCCTGCCCCGATCAGCACCAGCGTGATCGACAGGCTGATGAACAGCTTCCAGAAAAGATGTCCCATCTTTTGTATCCTACTGAGAGGCGCTTAGCCCGGAATGAATTGATAGCCGACGTTGCGCACCGTCTGGATGGGCGAGCGCCCATCGTCCAGCGTGCCCAGCTTTTGCCGCAGGTTGCTGACATGCACGTCGATGCTGCGGTCGTATTTGGTTTCCGGCCGGCCCAGTGCTTGCGTAAACAGGTCGGCCTTGGTGACGACGTGGCCGGCGTGCTTGATCAGCACTTCCAGCAGCGCGTATTCGCTGGTGGTGAGCGACAGCGGCTGCCCGTTCCATTCGATGATGCGCTCCGCCGAATTGACGGCAGCCCGTCCGATGCGCAGCACGCCGTCTTTCTGGGCTCCGGCATCGCGCACCACCACCCGGCGCTGGATGGCGTGCAGGCGGGCGACCAGTTCGCGCGGGTTGAACGGCTTGGTGAGGTAATCGTCGGCGCCAAGCTCGAGGCCGACGATGCGGTCGATGTCATCGCCCTTGGCGGTGAGCATGATGACGGGAATCTGGCTGGTGTTGCGGATCAAGCGCAAGGTGTCGAAGCCGTTCATGCCCGGCATCATGACATCGAGCACCACGAGGTCGTACTTGCCGGACAGCGCCATGCGCGCGCCCTGTTGCCCGTCGTGGGCAAATCCCAGGGCGAAATCCTCGGCTTCCAGATACTCTTCCATCATCTGGCAAAGTTCGATGTCGTCGTCGATCAGCAGGACTTGCAGCACGTAAGATCACGCTCCGAATAGTGGGTTTATGTGATTCTGCCAAAGAAAGGCAGGCCGTTGTGTCGCTCCTTACAAACTATTACGTACTATTACGCCCTCTGAACGCAAGCCTACACGCAAATATGGAAAATGATCGTCGTGTGTTCATTGTTCATCGACCATCAGGAGGTCCATCATGGGTAAGCGTCATAAATATCTGGTTTCAGCCGCGCTGATCACTGCATCGCTGTTTGCTGCCGGTACGGCGATTTCCGCCGAGAGCGGAGAGCGTTGCGATAAGAGACACCACGGCAAGATGGGGGCGGAGCATGGCGACATGCATCACGGGTTCGAGAAAAAGCTCAAGGCGCTCGACCTGACCGCTGCGCAGCAGGAGCAGGTGAAAGCGATCCTGGAAAAGCAGAAGCCCCTGCGCGAAGCCAGGATGAAAGAGATGCATGAATCTCGCCAGGCCTTGCGTGAAGCCACGCGCAACGATGCTTACGACAGTGCCAAGGTGCGCGAAATCGCCAACAAGCAGGCCGCGCTACATGCCGACATGACCGTGCTGCGCGTCGAAACCATGCATCAGGTGTACGCTTTGCTGACGCCAGAGCAGAAGCAGAAGTGGGATGCAAAACGCTCGCGTCACGGTGCTGCCGAAAAGAGCTGATAATCTCTCTTTTGAATTGATTTACTCCCTTCTCCGGGCGATGCATCGGCGCAGCCCGGAGTTTTTTAATTGGATGCCATGAAAATCAACAACACATCACCAATGCTGGCTTTTCTTCCCGTGCTCTTGCTGCTGGCGGCCTGCAGTCCTTCTAAAGATGAAAACAAGATGCCTCCGCCCCCAAAAGCGGATGTCGGGGTCGTGGTGATTGCACCCAGCACCCAGGCCATCGTCAATGAACTGCCCGGCCGCACCAATGCGCGCATGATTGCCGAGATCCGACCGCAGGTGAGTGGCATCATCCAGGAGCGCACTTTCGTCGAGGGCGCCAACGTCAAGGCCGGCGACGTGCTGTACCGTATTGATCCGGCCATTTACCAGGCCGAAGTCGCCAGCGCGCAGGCGTCGCTGGAAAAGGCCGAGGCCAACCTGAAATCCATCCAGGTGAAAGCCGAGCGTTATGCCGAGCTGCTGACCATCAATGCTGTCAGCAAGCAGGATAACGACGATGCCCAGGCGTCATTGAAGCAGGCGCAGGCCGATATCGCGCTGGCCCGTGCCGCGCTCGCGACTGCGCGCATCAATCTCGGCTACACCCGGATCACCGCACCGATTTCCGGTCGTGTTGAAACCTCCGTGATTACGCCCGGAGCCCTCGTCACGGCCAACCAGGCCACCGCACTCACCACCGTGCAGCAGCTCGACCCGATTTATGTCGACGTCACGCAGCCCAGCGGCGAATTGCTGCGGCTGAAGCGCGAATTCGCCAGGGGCAAGCTCAAGCGCGTCGGCGCCGACGAAGCGCGCATCAAGGTGATACTGGAAGACGGTAGCGAATATCCGAATGCCGGCCGGCTGAAATTCAGCGGCGTCACCGTCAACCCGACCTCCGGCGCCATCACGCTGCGCGGCGTCGTACCCAATCCCGAGGGCCTGCTGATGCCCGGCATGTATGTCCGCGCCCAGCTGGAAGAAGCCATGGACGAGTCCGCCATCCTGGTGCCGCAGCAAAGCGTCACGCGTACCGCCAAGGGCGAGGCGATGGTGCTGCTGGTCAATGCGCAGAACAAGGTCGAACAACGGCCGGTGGAAATCGGCCGCGCCATTGGCGGCCAGTGGCTGGTCAATGCCGGACTGAATGCCGGCGATCGCGTCATTGTCGATGGTGTGCAGAAGATCAAGGTCGGCGACGAGGTGCAAGCCCGCACGATGTCCGCCGAAGCGGTCATCAAGACCGGCGAAGTTGGCAGAAAGTAAGGCGCGACCATGGCCCGTTTTTTCATCGATCGTCCCATTTTTGCCTGGGTCATCGCCATCGTCATCATGCTGGCCGGCCTGGCATCCGTCTTCACGTTGCCGCTGGAGCAATACCCCGATATCGCGCCGCCGCGCGTCAACATCAACGCCACCTACACCGGCGCTTCGGCCAAGACCATCGAGGACTCGGTGACTCAGGTGATCGAGCAGTCCATGAAGGGGATAGACAACCTCACCTACATGACCTCGTCAAGCAATTCCTCCGGCAGCGCCAGCGTTTCGCTGACCTTCACCGCCGGCACCGACCCGGACGTGGCTCAGATGCAGGTGCAGAACAAGCTGCAGCAGGCCATGCCGCGCCTGCCGCAGGTGGTGCAGAACCAGGGCGTACGGGTCAACAAGTCCAACATCGACTTCCTGCTGGTGGTCTCGCTGATTTCGGATGACCCGAACGTCTCTCCCATCGATATCGGCGATTACATCAACAGCACGCTGCTCGACCAGGTCAGCCGTATCGACGGCGTGGGCGAAGTGCAGGCCATCGGCGGCGGCTATGCGATGCGCGTGTGGATGGATCCGGCCAGGCTGGTGAAATACAACCTGATGCCGTCCGACATCAGCGCCGCGATCCAGGCGCAGAACACCGAGGTTTCCGCCGGCCAGCTGGGCGGACTTCCCGCCGCGCCGGGCCAGCAGCTCAACGCCACGATTACCGCGCGCAGCAAGCTGCAGACGGTGGAGGAATTCAGCAACATCGTCCTGAAATCCACCACCGAGGGTTCCGTGGTGCGCCTCGCCGACGTGGCGCGGCTGGAGCTGGGCGCCGACAGCTATACGCCGCGCACCGAATTCAACGGCAAGATATCCGCCGCGATGATTGTGCGTCTCGCAGCAGGCGCCAATGCGCTCGATACCGCCGATGCGGTGAAGGCCAAAATGAAGGAGCTGGAACCTTATTTCCCTTCAGAGCTGAAGCTGCGCACCGAGATCGGCTACGACACGACGCCGTTCGTGAAGATTTCCATCGAAGAGGTCGTCAAGACCTTGATCGAGGCCATCGCGCTGGTGGTGCTGATCATGTATGTCTTCCTGCAAAACTGGCGTGCGACGCTGATTCCGGCGATTGCCGTGCCGGTGGTGCTGCTCGGCACCTTTGGCGTGCTGGCGGCATTCGGCTACACCATCAACACGCTGACCATGTTCGCGCTGGTGCTTGCCATCGGCTTGCTGGTGGACGATGCCATCGTCGTAGTCGAGAACGTCGAGCGTGTGATGAGCGAGGAAGGCCTGTCGCCCAAGCAGGCAACGCGCAAATCCATGAGCGAGATCACCGGTGCGCTGGTCGGCATCGCATTGGTGCTGTCGGCAGTGTTCGTTCCCATGGCGTTCTTCGGCGGCTCCACCGGGGTAATCTACCGCCAGTTTTCCATCACGATTGTTTCAGCCATGCTGCTGTCGGTGCTGGTGGCGCTGGTGCTGACCCCCGCGCTGTGCGCCACGTTGCTGCAGCCGGTCGACCGCGCGCATCCTCACGGCCAGCGCGGCTTCTTCGGCTGGTTCAACCGCAACTTCGACCGCTCTTCGCGCAAGTACCAGTCCACGGTGCAGCGTGTGCTGCGGCGCAAGGTGGTTTCGCTGCTGGTCTATGGCGCCATCGTCGCCGTGCTGGCCGTGCTGTTCCACCGCCTGCCGACGGCTTTCCTGCCGGACGAGGACCAGGGCATCCTGATGGCGCAGGTGCAATTGCCGGTCGGCGCGACGGATTACCGCACGCTCAAGGTGATGGACCAGATCGAGGAATACTTCGTCAACAAGCCGGAAGTGGTCGAATCCATTGTGACCATTACCGGCATGGGCCAGGGCGGAGGTGGCAGCCAGAACTCCGGCCGCGCGTTCATCAAGCTGCGCGACTGGTCGCAGCGGAGCGAAACCTCGCAGAGCGCTGCCGCGATTGCGCAGCAAGCGACCCGGGATCTCTCGGATATCCGCGATGCCAAGATTTTCGTGATGCAGCCGCCTAGCGTGCGCGGTCTCGGCCAGAGTTCCGGCTTCACCATGCAGTTGCGCGATATCGCGGGCAAGGGGCACGAAGCCCTGATCGCCGCACGTGACCGCTTCCTGGAGCTGGCCGGGCAGGATCCACGGCTCAACCGGGTGCGCAGTACCGGTCTGGACGACACGCCGGAGTTCCGCGTCGATATCGACGACCAAAAAGCCGGCGCCTTCAATCTTTCCACCTCGGCGATCAACAGCACGCTGGCGATTGCCATGGGCGGCGATTACGTCAACGACTTCATCCACAACGGCCGCGTGAAGAAAGTGTACGCGCAGGCTGACGCGCCGTATCGCATGCAGCCTGAGAACATCGGCGAGTGGTACGTGCGCAACAACAATGGCGAGATGGTGCCGTTCTCTGCCTTTTCCACCAGCCGCTGGACCTACGGCTCGCCGCTGCTGGAGCGCTACAACGGTATTTCCTCGCTGGAAGTCGTCGGCGAGCCGGCGGACGACGTCAGCTCGGGCGATGCGATGTTGCTGGTGGAAGAGCTTGTGCGGCAATTGCCGGAAGGCTTCGGCCTGGACTGGACCGGTGCCTCCTACCAGGAACGCCTGTCCGGTTCGCAAGCGCCGCTGTTGTATGCGATCTCCATCCTGTTTGTCTTCCTGTGCCTTGCCGCGCTGTACGAAAGCTGGGCCGTACCGTTCTCGGTGATGCTGATCGTGCCGCTGGGCGTTGTCGGTGCCGTGCTTGCGACCACGCTGCGCGGAATGTCGGGCGACGTGTATTTCCAGGTGGGTTTGCTGACCACGGTCGGTCTGGCCGCCAAGAACGCCATCCTGATCGTCGAATTCGCCAAGCAGTTGCAGGAGCAGGGCAGGCCGCTGCTCGATGCGACCATGCAGGCGGTGCGGCAGCGTTTGCGCCCCATCCTGATGACGTCGCTGGCATTCACCTTCGGCGTGATTCCTCTCGCATTCAGTACCGGCGCGGGTGCAGCCAGCCGTCAGGCCATCGGTACTGGGGTGCTCGGCGGCATTATTACGGCCACGCTACTGGGGATTTTCTTTGTGCCCTTGTTCTACGTGCTGATCCGTACGGTGTTCCCGTACCGGCCGGATGAAGAGAATGCCCTGTCAGTGCGTGTGAATTGATGGATAGCGAGAAAGTTATGATGCCAACGAAAAAAGTGATACTTGGAGTTGCTATTGTGGTGGTTGTGTTCGTGCTTACTGCTTGGATTTCGATGGTTTTGGCTTTACCGGCGCTAGGTATTTAGCATGAACAAGACTTTTATTTCTTTCTCGATGGCCGTGCTGCTCGCAGGTTGCGCTTCCATGGCCCCCGACTATCAGCGACCGGAAGCGCCGGTCGCGGCGGGGTGGGACAGCGAAGCTGCCAAGAGTGACTTGCGCGTGTCGGACATCGGCTGGCGCGAGTTTTTCGTGGATGAAAAGCTGCGCCAACTGATCGCGATAGCCCTCGAAAACAACCGCGACCTGCGCGTGGCCGCGCTCAACATCGAAAAGGCGCGCGCGGAATACCGCATCGAGCGCGCCGACCTGTTCCCCACGGTCAATGCCGGCGGCAGCGCGACCATCCAGCACAACGGTTCCGGGTCGAGTTCGGGCAGTTCCAACTCCACTTCCGGCACGACAACGGGCTCCAGCTCCGGCAGCAACTCGGGCACTTCCCGGAGTTACCGTGCCAATATCGGCTTCAGCGCCTATGAACTAGATTTCTTTGGCCGCATCCGCAGCCTGAACGACCAGGCATTGCAATTGTATTTTGCGACCGAAGAGGCGCGCCACAGCACGCAGATTTCGCTGGTCGCCGAAGTCGCCAATGCCTGGCTGACGCTCGCGGCGGATCGCGAACGCCTGCAGCTGGCGCAGGATACCTTTGCCAGCCAGAAGGAGTCGTACAACCTGACAAAACGCCGCTTCGAGCTCGGCGTCGCATCCGAACTCGATGTGCGCCAGGCGCAGACGACGATGGACACTGCGCAGGTCGATGTTGCCCGCTACACCGCGCTGGTGCATCAGGACGACAATGCGCTGACGCTGCTGCTCGGCGCGCCGCTGCCTCAGGACTTGCGGCCGGAAGGTAACAAGATTGAAGTGACCGCGCTGGCCGAGCTGCCGACCGGAATCCCTTCGGAAGTTTTGCAGCGCCGCCCCGACGTGCTGCAGGCCGAACACCAGCTGCGCGCCGCTAACGCCAATATCGGCGCCGCCCGCGCAGCTTTCTTCCCGACCATCTCGCTGACGGCCTCGGTGGGTACCGCCAGCAGCGAGTTGTCGGGGCTGTTCGGCGGCGGCTCCGGTTTCTGGACCTTCGTGCCGCAGATCACGATTCCTATTTTCAACGCCGGCCGCAACCAGGCCAACCTGGATGTTTCGGAAGTGCAAAAGGACATCAACATCGCCCAGTACGAAAAAGCGATCCAAACGGCTTTCCGCGAGGTGGCCGATGCGCTGGCGCTGAAGTCCACGCTGGACGAGCAGCTTGCCGCGCAGAAGTCGCTGGTGGATGCCACCGACGTCAGTTACCGCCTGTCCGAAGCCCGCTTCAAGAGTGGCATCGACAGCTACCTGACCGTGCTGGATTCGCAGCGCGCGATGTATGCCTCGCAACAAAACCTGATTACGTTGCGGCTGACTGTACTCAGCAACCAGGTCGCGCTTTACAAGGTGCTCGGCGGCGGCTGGAGCGAGTATTCGGCTGCAAACGGCAACGCGGAGTAGCGGTTTTGCGGTGACGCATTAGTATTCGCACGTATTGATTAATTGGCTCGTTGCTCCCTATCCTGCCTTAAGGTCGGAGTATGCATCCCGAACGGTTCCTGAAGGTGGATGCGGGGATCAAGAACACCACAAAAGGGGCAGAATCATGAAAACAATCGCCATCGCTCGTATCGTCGCCGCTACCGATTTTTCCGCTGCTGCAGAGCGGGCAGTACGTCGCGGCGCGCTTATCGCGAAACAACTCGGTGCCGAATTTCACCTGCTGCATGTGGTGCATCCGCTGGACTTGTACCCCGGACTGATGCTCGCATTCGACTCCCGAAAGTCCGAACTTGAACGATTGCGCCAGGAAACCGGGAAAACCCGGGTGGATACCATGGCGGACGCCTTGCAGCAGGAATATGGTATCCGGATCAAAACCGCGACGCGGATCGGGCGTGCTCACACGCAAATCGCCGAGTATGCAGCTGCCCACGCCGCCGGTTTGCTGGTGGTCGGTGCGCGCGGCGAAAATAACATGCTGGATCTGCTGCTGGGTTCCACCGCTTCCCGCCTGCTGCGCGTCGCCACCTGTCCGGTGCTGATCGTCAGGAATGCCGAAGCCACTTCCTATCGACAAGCCATTGCCGCAGTCGATTTCCCCGAGGGGTCTGCCGCCGTGCCAACGTTTGCCCGTACCATCGCCCCGGATGCCCGCATCGAGGTGCTGCACATTTTCGATCTGGTGCAGGAAGCGCGCATGCGGGAGATTGGCCTGGACGATGCCAGGCTCCAGAAGTATCGCGATGACGCGCTGGCCCAGACGCAAACGCAATTGGATGAAATGCTGGCGGTGCTGGAGGACGAGCGCATGACCCGCCAGGCCCTGACCGGTTATCCGCCGGAGGAAATTTGCGCCCGTGCCGTTACGCTAGGTGCCGATTTGATCGTCCTGGGCAGGCAAGGCAAGAGCGATTTGCAGGAATTCCTGCTGGGAACCGTCAGCAAGGACGTGGCCAGCGCGGCAGATTGTGACGTGCTGTTGACCACCTGACCTGGGCGCCCTGACAGCTTGGCTGCACAATAAAAAGGCCAGCTTGCGCTGGCCTGAAAATCGCAACCGGCTGTATCAATTGCCGATGCGATAGAGCACTTCTTCTTCGCCGGCCAGCTTGCCGGTGACGGCATCCACTTCGATTTCGATCACCTTGCCGGCATTGGTGCGGATGATGAATTCGTAAGAGATTTCGCCGTCGTCTTCCATGTCGTACTCGGTGTTCAGCACATCGCCCGGATATTTATCCAGGGCGATCTTGATCGCAGCATCCAGCCGAATCTTGGCCTTGGACTTGAATTCTTTCGCATTGGCGCGGATTTCACGCTCGATGCGGTTGATCTTGCCTGTGGCGGCATCGCATTCGGCTTCCCAGCCGAAACCGTCCTGGCCCTGGATATCGATCTCGTATTGCGATTTGCCGTCCTCGATTTCGGAACTCAGCGACATCAGCTTGCCCGGATGCTTGTCCTGCGCGGCTTTCACGCAGTTGTCCAACGCGGTCGGCGCGGCATGAGCGGCCGTTGTCATCGCAACCAGCGCCGCGGCGAGGCCGATGCTCAGCAGTTTTTGGTTCATGTTTTCTCCCTGCTATAAATTCGTATCTGTCGGAAATAAAAAGGACGGCAGGTGAGTGCCGTCCTTTCGATTGTAGCTGCAATCCGGATTAGCGGTTGCAAACGTACATGGTGACTTCAAAACCGAAACGCATTTCGGTAGCTTCAGGTTTCGTCCACATGGTGCTTCTCCTTTCAGTCGGCAAATGGGTACGAGTGCTTACTCGTATAATTGTCATGATAGGGGTGAATTGCAGCCTTGAACTCGGGCGTATCATGAATCGCAGCTAAGCAAATTCATGATGTTTCATTTTGTTCAAAGTTTTGAACAACAAATGCCTCCGACCCCATTTTATCTAATGAGGATAAGTCCAGGCAGCACGGCCATGCAGCTTTCATGGCCGTGTCATGCCTGAGCCGTGGGCTAGTGTTGCGCCAGAAAATCAGCGGCGATAGTGATGATGGTCTTGCCAATCATGGTGATACTGATAATAACCATCTGGATAACCGTAATAATAACCTCGGTCGTGATGATGGTCAGGCACGATCACACAGCCCGATAGGATGAATACCACGACTGCTAATAGCACACTCAAACGTTTCATCTGGACCTTGAAATACTATCTGGTGTTTTGACGGAAGATATGGCTCACCAGCAATAACTCTCCATATCAGCATTGCTACTTCCTATAACGGGCAAGGTGGGGTCTGCGATGACAGGCAAATGGGCCGGTTGTACTGGGGTGGGTGGAAAGAGCGATTGCCTGATCGCACAAACAAAAAAGCCGGCGCAAGCCGGCTTTTTTTCATGCTTCGCTTATATCAGGCAACTTGCTGGATGCCCGCCAGCAGCCACGAGGATTTCGCGTCGCGGAGATCCTTCTGTACGTGCCAAATTTCGTCGAAGCGTTCCGCTTGGCCGTCGTTTTCGCGGATCTGGCCGGTGAAGCGCACGCTCGCAATCGAGTAGTCGCCGTCATTGGCGACTTCCAGCAATTCGGCATCGATGAAATCCACATCGGTCTTCTGTACCGCATCGCCGCGCTCGTGCAGCTGCATGGAAATTTCAGCGAACATTTCCGGCGTGGTGTATTCGCGGATATCGTTCAGATCCTTGCGATCGTTGGCCGCTTGCAGGCGGATGAACGAGCGCTTGCCGTTGCGCAGGAATTCTTCGACCGGAAAGTCGCCGGGGATGTTGGTCGATAAAGTTGGTGGCATCGCCGGAGCTGCACCGCCGCCCATGACGGGTTGCTGGATCAGTGCAGGCGTGCTGTATGGTGCGCCGCTGCCTGCGTATTGCATGGCGGGCCGCTGCGGTTTGCTGAAGCGGGAGATCAGGAACATCACCACGCCGGCGGCCAGCAATGCCAACAGGATAGAGCCCATTGCGCCATTCAGCCCCGTGCCGGCGAACAAGGACGCCAGGCCCGCACCAATCGCCAGACCGGCCAGGGGGCCGAGCCATTTGTTGCCGGTGGAGGGCTGCTGCGCGGTTTTGGGTTGGGTGGATGTCTGATCAGGAGCCTTTTGTGGCTCCTGCTGCACTTGTTTCTGCGGCACTGTACGTTGTTTGCCGAAACTGCTGCTTCCGCCGAGACGTTTGGCCTCAGCAACGGGGGAGAACAGGGTCAGGCAGGTAAAAGCGACTATCAGTGTCGTCAAAAAGCGTTTCATGGGACTCCTAAAAGGGTTGGTTCGGACGGGCGCCAGTTTATCAGCTTCTCTAGATGCTATAAGGTGAATGCGCAAGCGCAGGCCGATGTTTGAACCATTCCTGAACAAAGCCTGTATTGTGCTGCTCTTCCTTTCAAAGCCATTCAGGAAATGACATATAATCTGAGATCGTTATATCTTATTGAAAATAACGAATTGGTATGACTATTCAATGAACAGCAAAAGTTCCTCCGTGAAAATTATCGAAGTCTGGCGCTGGCCGGTGCGGCTGATGCACTGGAGCAGCGTGGCGGCTTTCAGCGTCGCCATGTGGACACGGGGTTCGCTCTTCGATCAATTGATACACGTGAGGGCTGGCTATGTCATGGCTGCCCTGTTGGCGGTACGTATCGCTTACGGATTCATGGCGAATGACCTGGCCGCATTCCGACGTTTTCCGCCAGCCCCGATCAAAGGTGCGAAATACGCGATGGATCTGGTGCTGGGGCGGGCCAGAAACTACCTGGGGCACAATCCTGCCGGGGCGTTGGCAATTTACGCCATGCTGTCCCTGGGCCTCGCATCGGTAGTAAGCGGCTACTTGGCCTTCGAATACGATTACGAGCTTGCCAAAGATTGGCATCACCATCTGGCTTATGCCTGGTTCTGGATGGTTTGTCTGCACTTGTTCGGCGTGCTGATGGGCAGTCTGGCGCATCAGGAGTTTCTGGTGCTGGCGATGATTACAGGATGCAAGACTCGCCGCTGCCTGCGCGAACCGTTCTCGCTGTCCGCGGCAGGGATTACGGTGTTGATCATTTTCCTGCGCTTGATCAGCCTGCTTTACTGGCTGGCGGGAGGCAAGAGTTTTACGTCGTGGAAAAAATAGCGTGATCTGCGCGGCAGGCATCCCTGCATTGGAGGAACATCAAAGCGGAACCCCATGGCGTTTTTGCTATCACAGTGCAATGAATCTGGATTAGCCTGGAACCGCAAAGAAAGGGCCCATGATGAACAACAGGATCGCTCAATGCATTCGAGATGCTATCGCGCTTCCCATGATCGCACTCGGGCTGCTGGCCGGTATGCAGCCGCTGGCCGCTGCCGATTGCAAGCCGCTGAAAACCGGCGAAAAGGAAGCACCTTTCTTCAAACCCGCCTTCCATGGCCAGACGCGCACCTGCGGCGTTTCAACCAAGGCGAATATCGACGTGACTGTGGTAGCCAAGGGATTGCGGAAGCCGTGGGCGATCGAGCCGCTGCCGGACGGCCAATGGCTGGTTAATGAGAAGCGCGGTCAGATGCGGCTGGTGTCGGCTGAGGGCAAAATCGGCCCCGCCATCAAGGGCGTGCCGGAAGTCGATGCAGGCGGGCAGGGCGGTTTGCTGGATATCGCGCTGAGCCCCGATTTCAAGAACGACCGTACGGTCTATTGGAGCTTCACTGAGCCCCGCGACGACGGCAACGGCACCAGCGTCGCGCGTGGTGTGCTGTCGGAGGACGGTACGCAGCTCGATCGGGTGAAAGTCATCCTGCACACCCGTCCCACCTACGACAACAATATGCACTACGGATCGCGCCTCGCTTTCGGCCCGGACGGAATGCTCTACGTCACCATGGGCGAGCGCTCCGATCTCGAAACGCGCCCGCAAGCCCAGCACCTCAACAGCCATTTCGGCAAGGTGCTGCGCGTCAAGCCCGACGGTACGCCGCCGCCGGATAATCCCTTCGTCAAGCAAGCCGATGCACTGCCGGAAATCTTTACCTACGGCCACCGCAACATCCAGGCCTCCGCCTTCGACGGCCAGGGCCGCTTGTGGATAGTGGAGCACGGGCCGCGCGGCGGGGACGAGGTGAACCTCCTGCAACCGGGCAAAAACTACGGCTGGCCGATGCAGATCTACGGCATCGAATATTCCGGCGCCAGAATCAAGACTGCCGCCAGCCAGCGGCCTAACATGCAGCAACCCGTCTATTACTGGGATCCGGTCATCGCCCCCTCGGGTGCGCAGTTCTACAGCGGCAATGCCGTGCCGGAATGGAAGGGCAATCTCTTCGTCGGCGCCATGCGCCAGGCGCGGCTGGTCAGGCTGGTGATCGAGAACGACCGCGTTACCGGCGAGGAACACTTGCTGGTCGACCGGGGACAGCGGATCCGCGATGTGAAGCAGGGCATCGACGGGGCGATTTATGTGATTAACGATGATGGCGAGCTGTTACGCGTGGGGCCGAAGAAGCACTGAGGTAATCAGATCACCGAGTAGTAGCTCAGGCTGAATGACCTGGAGGCTTTGGGCTGTCCCTGCTGCATCAGTATCAGCTTGAATTTCTCCGTGGTCTGCGCTGTTTTCTCCGGCAACACGACATTGAAGGTCTGGGTGTAGGTTTTGCCCGCCGGGACCGCTAGCCGGGTGGATCCGCTCAGCGACTCTTCCGGCAATCCCTCCACGCGCAGGATGTATTGCGCCTTGGCCGTGGTTTTATTGGTAATGCGCACGATATACCGGTTCCTGAGGTCGCCGTTCGACAGGCGCGTGACCAGCGGTTGCGCATGGTGCTGCACGGTCGCATCGAAGGGCGTCAGGTTATTGGCCGTGTAAATCACGAATCCCAGCATGCCGGCAAGTACGGCCGAGTAGCCTGCGGTCTTGGCATTGAAATGCCGGCGGTTGCTCGTTGCGGGCTGTGCTCGATCGAAGCGGATCAGGCCGCGCGGCAGGTTTACGCTGTCCATGATCGTGTCGCAGGCGTCCACGCACAAGCCGCAGGAAATACAGTCGATCTGGAAGCCTTTGCGGATATCCACGCCGGTCGGGCAGACATTCACGCAGTAATTGCAATCGATGCAGTCGCCGTAGCCTTTTTCGGCGCGAACCGAAGCCTGCTTCAACGCTGTGCGTGGCGTGGCGCGCCCCAGCGTTCTTTCTCCGCGCTCCTGATCGTAGATGACCGTCATCGTGCCGGAATCCTGCATGGCGGTCTGGAACTTGCCGTAAGGGCAGGCGACCAGGCAGATTTGCTCGCGCGCCAGCCCGGCGGCGACGTAGGTGGTCGCGGTCAGGGTAACCATGGCAATGTAGGCCGCGGCCGGTGCGGTTCCGTTGAAAATCTTCGCGAACAGCACTGGCGCTTCGAGAAAATAGAGCGCGAAGGTCAGCGCGGTCGCAAACGACAGCAGCAGCCAGAGCGCATGCGTGGCTCCCAGTTTCGCGATCTTCTCCGCCGTCCATGCTTGCTTGCGCAAACGGAGCCGGGCTGGCGCCTCGCCCTGCACCATGCGTTCGATAAAGCGGAACGCGTCGGTCCATAGGGTCTGAAAACAGAAGAATCCGCAGAACATCCGCCCGTAAAGCGACGCGGCCATGAACAGCAGCACGACGCCCAGGATCAGCACGCCGACCAGCAGGATGAGGTCGTGCGGAAAAATCACCAGATCGAAGAAATTCACCCGCAGCGTGGCGAGGTCGATCAGGAGGGGCTGACCGGTGCGTTGATCGCCATGCCAGGTGATCCATGGCAGCGAGAAATACACGGCATAGGCGACGACCAGGATCAGGCTTTTGATATTGCGGTAACGCCCTTTGACGTTGTAAGGGGTGATCGGAATGACCTTCTTCGCGAACAAAGGCTGTTTTGCTTCGGCGGCTTGCATGTGAGGCTCCAAACGGAACAACGAGAGCCTGCATAGTAGGAATTTGGCGGAAAGGATTACAGATTCAGTTTCAACTAAAAAAACCGTATCAGATGTCCCCGAACAGTTTCATAATTAAGCCCATATGAAACGCTACGAAGAGTTGGCCTACACGATTGCGCAGTCCATACGCGAAGGCGTACTGCGCCCCGGTGACCGCCTGCCTTCCGTGCGCCAGACCAGTGCCAGCCGCGGAGTCAGCCCTTCCACGGTGTTCGAGGCGTATTACCTGCTGGAAGCGCGCGGAATGATTACGGCGCGGGCGCGCTCCGGCTATTTCGTCTCCTCCGGCTCCTTGCGCTTGCAGCCGCTGCCGGAACCGGCGTCGGTCATGACGGATACCCCGGCCGAGCTGGACGTGAGCGAGCTGGTGTTCGAGGTGCTCGAAGCGACGCGGGCGCGCAAGGGCGTGCCGCTCGGCTCGGCTTTCCCCAGCCCGCTGCTGTTCCCGATGGCGCGGCTGGGGCGCAGCATGGCTGCCACGGTGCAGAAAATGGATCCGTGGCGCACGGTGGAAGATCTCGGGCCGGGCGATATCGAATTGCGGCGGCAGATTGCCTTGCGTTACATGATCGACGGCGTGCTGGTGCCGGTCGAGGACATCGTGATTACCAACGGCGCGCTGGAAGCGCTCAACCTGTGTCTCGCCGCTGTGACGCGGCCGGGCGACACCGTGCTGATCGAATCGCCGACCTTTTACGCGGTGCTGCAGTCCATCGAGCGCAACGGTCTTAAGGCAGTAGAGGTGCCCAGCCATCCCGTTACGGGCATCGATCTCGACGCGATGGAGTGGGCGATGCAGACGCATCGCCCCAGAGCCGTGTGGCTGATGACCAACTTCCAGAACCCCCAAGGCAGCCTGATGCCGGACGCGCACAAGAAGCGGCTGGTCGAACTGGTCACGCGCTACAAAATCCCATTGATCGAGGACGATGTTTACGGCGAGCTCTACTTTGGCGAAAAACGGCCCACGCCGGCCAAGGCCTTCGATACCGAGGGCTGGGTGATGCACTGCGCGTCGTTCTCCAAATGCCTGGCGCCAGGCTATCGTGTCGGCTGGGCGGCGCCGGGACGCTATGCGAAGCAGATCGAACGGCTCAAGTTGACTACTTCGCTGGCGACTTCCATCCCCGCGCAGCAAGCTGTCGCCGCTTATCTCGCCAAGGGCGGCTACGACCGCCACCTGCGCCAGCTGCGTCACACCCTGATGCTGCAGCAAATCCAGTATCTCGAAGCCATCGAGCAGCACTTCCCCGAAGGCACGCGGATCAGCCGTCCGCAGGGTGGGTATTTCTTCTGGGTGAAACTGCCGGAAGGCGCCAATGCGCTGGAACTGCACCGCGCGGCGCTGGGCAACGGCATCAGCATCGCGCCGGGGCCGATCTTCTCGGCACAGCGCAGTTATAACGACTGCATCCGCCTCAATTACGGGCATCCCTGGGAGGACCGGGCTGCCTCCGCGATGGTGACATTGGGGCGGCTGATCAAGCAGCGATAACGCGCATCTGATACGGTATTTATACGCAGAACTGAGTCTGTTATCCCCTTTGTATCGGCTTTAAGCTCCGCCCATTGAATGACGGTGGAGTGCCATGTATCACTACGACGAACTCGATCAGACCCTGGTTGAGCAGCGCGTTGCCCAGTTTCGCAGCCAGACGCGACGCTTTCTCGACGGCCGGCTGAGCGAAGACGATTTCCGCGTCCTGCGTTTGCAGAACGGCCTTTATATCCAGCGGCATTCGCCCATGCTGCGCATCGCCATTCCCTACGGCATGCTGGCGTCGTATCAATTGCGCAAGCTGGCGGAAATTTCACGGCGCTGGGACAAGGGCTACGGGCACTTCACCACACGTCAGAATATCCAGCTCAACTGGCCGAAACTGGAGGATGTGCCGGACATTCTGGCGGAGCTTGCCACCGTGCAGATGCATGCCATCCAGACCAGCGGCAACTGCATCCGCAACACGACGACCGATCATCTGGCCGGCGTCGCGGCTGACGAGGTCATCAATCCGCTGATCTGGTGCGAAATCATCCGGCAGTGGTCGGTGCTGCATCCCGAGTTCGCCTTCCTGCCGCGAAAATTCAAGATCGCGGTGAGCGGTGCGGCAACAGACCGTGCCGCTGTCGGCGTCCACGACATCGGCCTGCAGGCAATGGAGCAGGGCGGCGAGGTTGGATTCCGCGTCTGGGTCGGCGGCGGTCTTGGCCGCACGCCGCTGGTGGGGCATTCCATCAAGCCCTTCGTGCGTTGGCAAGATCTGCTTACGTATTTGCAGGCGGTTCTGCGCATCTACAACCTGCATGGCCGCCGCGACAACAAGTACAAGGCGCGCATCAAGATTCTGGTGAAGGATCTTACGCCGGAGGTTTTCGCGCAGGAAGTCGAGACACTCTGGCAACGCATCAAGGACGGCCCGGACACGATTACCCAAACGCAATTGCAACGCATCGCGCATCTTTTTACATGGCCGGAGTACGAGGCGCTGGAGGATGAGCCCGCCGGAGCTCCTGCGACGAGCAACCGCGAATTTGCCCGCTGGCTGCGCAGCAACGTGCACAAGCATAAGCAGCCGGGCTATGCCGCGGTCAGCGTGTCGCTCAAGGCCACCGGTCCGGCGCCGGGCGATATTACGGCGGATCAGATGGAGTGCGTGGCGGAGCTTGCCGACCAATACAGTTTCGGCGAGCTGCGCGTTTCGCATGAGCAGAATCTGGTGCTGGCCGATGTGCGCCAGCGGGATTTGTTCGCGTTATGGCAAGCACTGGATGAGTCAGGGCTCGCTACTCCCAACATCGGCTTGCTGACCAATATCGTCTCGTGCCCCGGCGGCGATTACTGCAGCCTGGCGAATGCCGCTTCCATTCCGGTAGCACGAGCCATTCAACAGCAGTTCGACGATCTCGACTACCTGCATGACATCGGCCCGCTCGACCTCAATATCTCCGGTTGCATGAACGCCTGCAGCCATCATCACATCGGCCATGTCGGCATACTCGGCGTCGATAAAAACGGCCAGGAGTGGTACCAGGTAACGCTGGGCGGCCGGCAGAACGGCGCGAATCAAGGCCAGGAAGGGCGCGTTGGCGCTGGTGGAGCGCTGCTGGGACGCGTCATCGGCCCGGCATTCGCGCGAGCGCAAATCCCGGAAGTTGTTCAAAAACTCGTTACGACCTACCTGCAACTGCGGGACAGCGAAAACGAGCATTTCATCGATGTGGTCGAACGCATAGGCATCGAGCCTTTCAAGCAAGCTGTCTATGCGAAGCACGCCGAGTCCGACGACCAAAAAGAAAAGGAAACGGCCCATGTCTGAGCATATCTCAAACAAGCTCATTCGCAACGGCCAACTGGAAGATAACCCATGGCGACTTTACCAGCCTGATCCGGCCTCAGGATTAGCTCTTCCCCCGGATACCCCCGGATGGATGATCGAGTTGTCATTATGGAAAGCGTTGTTCCATGCCCAACCCGAGAGGAAGTGCTCGGTCGGCATCGTGATGCCCTCCGATGGCGATTGCAACGACCTCCTCCTGGAGGCTGAAGCATTGCGCGCCCGCGAGGATGTGGCGTTCATCGCCATTCACTTTTTGCAGTATGGCGATGGCCGCGGATATTCGCTGGCATGGATGCTTCGCCAGGAATACGGGTGGCGCGGAGAGTTGAGAGCGGTGGGGGATGTACTCATTGATACCGTGCACTATCTCGCCCGTTGCGGATTCACCAGTTTCGTTCTAAAGCAGGGCCATGACCCGGAGCTTGCCCTGGAGTCGTTGCGCGCATTTTCCTTCCATTACCAGCCGGGATATCCCGATCCGGTTACGTGAGATCGCGTGAATTGCTAGGACTGGCGACCGGTAACCTCTGTAAAATGCAGCGATGGATGCTATCAAAAATCCGGCAAACCGCCCCAGCCTGGAAGGCGTCACGCTTGAAATGATCGTCACGCACCTGTCCGAAAGCATGGGCTGGGAAGCCATGGCCGCCGCTGTCCCGGTACGCTGCTTTACGCACGACCCCAGCATCAAATCCAGCTTGAAGTTTTTACGCAGGACGCCCTGGGCGAGGGCGAAGGTGGAGCAGTTGTATTTGTGGCAAGTACGCAAGTAAGGTTGTTCCTGCCGCCGAGCATGAGCCCGGCACAGCTACAGCTCCATAAAACAACGGCCGCTGAAGCGGCCGTTGATGCGTGATTGCTCTGTTTTAAGTGCTTTAGGCGCGGTCCTTCTCCAGACTCAGGCTGCCACTCCCGTGTAAGACCACGAACAGCAACCCGCCCATCATGGAAAGATTCTTCATGAAGTGGATCATCTGGTTCTGCGCCTGATCCGGCGGCACGGCCCAGAAGTTGTGGAACAGCAGCGCGGCTAGCGCGGTGAACACGAATAGCGCGGCAGCCGCCCAGCGAGCTTTCCAGCCTAGAACCAGCAGGATGCCACCGCCGAGTTCGACGATGATGGCGCCGATGGCCAGCAGTTGCGGTAGCGGCAGGCCCTGGCTGGCGATATAGCCGACGGTGCCGTCAAAGCCTGCAATCTTGCCGAAGCCCGAGAGTATGAAGATCAGCGCGATCAAAATCCGGCCGGTAAGCGCGCCGTAGCGGTTCAGTACATTCATTTGTTTCCCCTTTGTTGACGTTAAGAAAGTGTGTTTCCCATCAAGCGGCGGCCAGGCGGCCTTCGCGAAAATCGTTGATGGCCTGAAAGATCTCGTCCTGCGTGTTCATCACGAACGGGCCGTATTGCGCGATGGGTTCGCGCAGCGGGCGACCGGCAACCAGCAACACCCGGGACGGCACGTCGGCATGGATAATCACGCCATCGCTTTCTGCATCGTTGGCCAGGATCGCCATCCGCTGTTGCGGGGCTTGCCTGTCGCCGATATGGATTTCGCCGCGATACACATACACGAAGGCATTGAACTCGGGCGCTAGCGATTGCGCGAAGCGGGTGCCGGCTGGCAAATGCAGGTCGAGGTAAAGCGGTTCCGTGGTTTCGCGCTTCATTGCGCCGGCCACGCCGCAGCTGGCACCGGCAATCACGCGCACCGTCACGCCCTCGGGCGTGAGGAACTGCGGGATTTCCGAGCGTTGGATGTCGCGGTACCACGGTGCGGTCAACTTGTCCTTGGCCGGCAGGTTCAGCCACAGCTGGAAGCCCTCCATGCGGCCTCCCTGCTGCTCGGGGAGTTCCGAGTGAATCACGCCGCGGCCCGCCGTCATCCATTGCACGCCGCCGCTTTCCAACAGTCCTTCGTTTCCGGCGCTGTCGCGGTGGCGCATGCGGCCTTCGATCATGTAAGAGACGGTTTCGAAGCCGCGATGCGGATGGTCGGGGAAGCCGCCGATATAGTCGTCCGGATTGTCATTTCCAAATGCGTCGAGCATGAGGAAAGGGTCGAGGCGGCGTTGCAGAGGCTGCGTCAGTACGCGCGTCAACTTGACCCCGGCGCCGTCCGAGGTGGACCGGCCGATGACCAGTTGCTCGATGGTGCGCGACCGTTCGACGATGTCCGTCGTGATGTCGCTGGTAATGTCATGGGTGGACATGATGTTCTCCTTAAGCCAATACGGCCTGTTCGATCTGGGCATAAGCGGTGGCCAATCCATCTCTTTCCGCATCCGGGCCCATCGACAAGCCTTCTGCGTAAACGAATTGCACGTCGGTGATGCCGAGAAAAGCGAGGATGGTCTGCAGATACGGCGTCAGTGAATCGGTCGGCGAATTGCGATGAATCCCGCCGCGTGTCTGGACGACAACGGCCTTCTTGCCCTTGAGCAGTCCCTCGGGGCCTTGCTCGGTATAGCGGAAGGTCACGCCGGCGCGCGAGATGGCGTCGATCCAGTTCTTGAGCTGGGCGGGCACGCTGAAGTTGTACATCGGCACGCCGAGCACCAGCACGTCCGCCGCCTGGATTTCCGCGATCAGCGCATCGTCCAGTTCAACGCGTGCCTGTTGGTCCGGCGTGCGTGCCTCGGCGGGAGTGAACAGCGCATTCAGTGCCGTTTCGTCGAGCATGGGATGCGGCGTGCGACCGAGGTCGCGCACGGTGACGGCGGCCGTCGGTTGATGGGCGCGCAATTGTTCGACCACGGCACCGGCCAAACGTGTGGAATACGAATTGCCGGCACGGGCGCTGGAATTGATTTGCAGAATGTTCATGGTGTCTCTCCTGTTGTGGATGCAGTGATGCGATGGAGACACTTTAACTATTCCACATTCGTTTATTAAGTGGGTATGATGGACAATACTATTCCATTAATGGAAATATAAAATGAACATCGACCCCAACGACCTTCTGCTGTTTGCCCGCGTCGTGGACGAAGGCAGTTTCAGCCGCGCAGCCGAGCGGCTGGATGTGCCGAAATCGACCTTGTCGCGCCGGCTGACGATGTTGGAGTCACAGCTTGGTGAACGCTTGTTGCTGCGCACGACGCGCAAGCTCACTGTCACGGACTTCGGCCAGGCTCTGCTGACGCATGCCCACCAGGTGACGGCGGAAGTGGAATCGGCGATGGCGCTGACCCAGCACCGCCAGGCGCAACCGAGCGGGCGCTTGCGAATATCGATCCCCGGGGATTTTGCCAATGACGTGATCGGGATGATGCTTGCCGAGTTTGTAGCCAATTACCCGGCCATTGTGCTCGATGTCGATATTTCGCCGCGGCGCGTGGATCTGATCGGCGAGAACTTCGACCTGGCGATCCGCATGGGCGACTTGCCGGACGATGCATCGCTCGTAGCGCGTCGCATTGCCAACTTCACCACCGGTTTGTATGCTTCGCCGGATTACCTCAAGCGCCGGGGCATGCCCTCCGAACCCGAGGCGTTGATGGAGCACGATGCCTTGCATCTGATGGCGCGTAATGGCGAACCGATCCCGTGGCGGCTCAGCCGGGACAAGATGCAATGGGATGGTGCTCCGCCCGGCCGTGCCGCCGCCAACTCGCCCGGCCTGCTGCTGCGGCTGGCGCTTGCCGGCACCGGAATCGCCATCCTCTCGGATCATTACGCCGAACTGCACGTGAGAAGCGGCGAACTGCTGCCTGTGCTCGAAGACTGGAAACTCCCCAGCGTCACTGCCTGGGCCGTTTTCCCCGGCCGTCGCCTGATGCCGGCCCGCACGCGGGTGTTTCTCGATGCCCTTGAGGAAAACTTTGCCAAAAGATGCCCGGAGGTCCAGGCGCAAATCGAGAAAACAAAAATAGGTGCTGAGAAGTTGTCTTGAAAATCGAGAATTGCCACTTCACTCTCCTCATTCCGGCAACGATAAAAATTCCGCATCGAATGAATCATCATCCATGTGGTCTATGACTACATGGAAATTCTGGCAATGACATGTCATGAGATCGTTACTCTTCATTCTGCTAGTACTGACCTCCCTGCCGGGGGTGGCTGACATATACAAATGCAAGGATGCCCGACAGGTGGTGGTGTATCAGGACACGCCTTGTGCAGCCAAAACGATAGGCACGCTCAAGCCAGTGCCCGCGCCATCGACAACGGATGTTTTGCAGGCCAGGCGCGATCTGGAGCGCATGATGCAGGACAATCGCTACTACGAGAAAAAACGCCGCGAGGAATGGGCGAAGAAACAGGAAGAGCTGCGTATTCTCGAAGCCCAGGAAATGCGGGAACAGGAAAGGCTGGCTGCGGAAGCTGGAGGGGATGCATATTGGCCGTACATTCCGGCATACGGCCCGAGGTATGGACATCGACCGTATGCCCATCACCGCTCCCATCGCCATCCTGAACCGGCCACGCCTGCTCCGCGGCGGCCATGTGTGATCGGGTACGTCGGCGATAAAAGCTGTCGTTGATCCTTAAAAAACGCTGAAGATGGGAAGCAAAGCCCGCATTTGCGGGCTTTATCTTTGCTGCCAGACATTAATCCACAGGCGATGCATCGCGGCATAAAGATTGCTGCATATTCGAGGAACACAAATTCCTTAACACACAACGCGTAGGCTGGATCGTATCTGTCTGTGTGAATCAGGAGGTAACCATGAAAAAACAGGTCAAAGTCTGGTCGCCCTGGGTGCGGCTTCTGCACTGGGGTTTGGCCATTTCGTTCAGTATTGCCTACTACACCCGCTATTCCGAACTTGACCGCGACATCCATATTTATGCCGGTTATGTCGTCGGCGGAATCGTTATCGCCCGGGTATTTCTCGGTCTTTTCGCGCGAGACCATGCATCATTTTGGAACTTCCCGCCCAATCTTGTGGCGACATTCGGCTATGTCAAAGACCTCGTTTACGGAAAAGCCCGGCGCTACGTCGGCCATAACCCGGCGGGGGCGATGGCGATATACGCCCTGTTGTCCGTCAGCATGTGGACGGTCGTCACCGGGTATCTGAGCTTCAATTCGATCCTGCTGCCCTTCGGTATCGGCGGGGAAGATGCGGCTGGAGAACTGCATAGCCTGCTGTCTACGGCGCTGGTTACGCTGATCGTGGTTCATGTCGCCGGTGTTCTGGTCGCCAGCCTCGTCCATCGGGAAAACCTGGTGCGCGCGATGATCACCGGGCTCAAGCCGGTGCGTGTGCAAAGCCATAGCGACTGGGACCTCGCGGATATCCTGATGAAAGTGGGCATGAGTGCCTTCTTCGTCGTGCTGCGGATGTTCGACCTGATCAATCGCGCCTTTGGCGGCAAGGGGATCCTGTTTGGCCCCAGGCAACCGCATCATTGGCGGCTGCATTTCTAGCGGAGAGGCTGGGGTTCCTTCAGGTATTCAGCTTTGCCGAAGCGCGTTTCGCGAGCATGACATTCATCGCCCATCCGGCAAGCAATCCCAGGCTGTTCGCCATCATGTCCGCATAATCTGCCATTCGGTACGGCATGAAGGACTGCAACACCTCGATCAGCCCGCCGTACAGGAACAATCCCAGCAAAACCTTGCCGGTTTGCGACGGATAGGCACGTATGCCCAGAAAGCTCAGCGTCAGATATGCCAGCATGTGGTTCGATTTGTCCCAGCCGGTCGTGGGCAGGCTGGAAGTATCAGGCAAGAGCGACGCTACAATAACCACCGGAAGCAAGATCCAGAAAGCCAGTTTCCATCGCAGCAGGGCAGGGGATGACATAGGGCCAGGCACTTTCAAAGGGTAAACGCCCGTAAACACGCGCGTTCCGATTGTCATCGGATGTTCCGCCGGTGGCAACAACTCCTTGGGCGACTCCACCTCATAAAATTAAATCGTTTACAAAGTAATCGTTATCGATTTATTATGCCGCCATGAACACGAAAACCGACAAGACGCCTTTGCTCGACGAACAACTTTGTTTCGCGATTTATTCGACTTCACTCGCGATGTCCAAGGTTTATCGTCCCTTGCTGGCCAAGCTGGGGGTCACTTATCCGCAGTATCTGGTACTGATGGCCCTGTGGAGTCAGGATCAAGTGACGGTGTCGGAGATCGGCAGTCGTGTGTTTCTGGATTCGGCCACCCTGACGCCATTACTGAAGCGGATGGAAAGTGCCGGGCTGGTCGAACGGGTGCGTTCTGCGCGCGACGAGCGCCAGGTGATTGTCAGCCTGACGCCGGCCGGGCGGGAAATGCAAAAGGAGGCGGGCAAGATCATGTCTTCCGTCCTCTGCGCAACGCAGTGCTCGAAGGAGGAGGCGATTGCCTTGAAAAACCAGCTCGTGACGCTGCGTAACAATCTTGAAAAGAGCATTCACTAATCGAGCAATAAGCTCACCATAAAAAACGGCATAAATATCGTACACGATTTAATCGCAGTAAAATTTGTTAGGAGCGACTTAAGGATTTTTCATTAACCAGTTAATTTTTCAAGCGATAGGAGACGAAACATGCAACACCAGCAAAAAATAAACATGGCAACGCTGATAGCGACAGCATTGCTGTTAGGCAGCACCGGCCTTGCCGCCGCCGATGAAGCTGCCCCCGCTGCCAAGCCGGTGACGGAACAACTGGTCGATACCATGACTAAACTGGCGAACGGGCCGTACAAGGGATTCCGTGCCAACCATGCCAAAGGCATCATGGCCGAAGGCACGTTTACGCCCTCTTCCGAAGCGGCCGGCATAAGCAAGGCGCCGCATTTGCAAGGGGTTCCGTCTCCGGTGCTGGTACGGTTTTCCAACGCCACCGGCGTGCCGACCATTGCGGATGCCGATGGAAAAGCGATGCCCAAGGGCATGGCCATCCGCTTCACCTTGCCCGATGGTAGCAGCACAGACATCGTGGCGATTTCCGTGAATGGATTTCCGGCGGCAACGCCTGAAGATTTTCTAGGATTGTTGAACGCTGTCGCGGCCAGTGGCGCGGACGTGGCAGCGCCCAAGCCCGTCGAGCAGTTCCTGGCATCGCATCCAGCGGCGATGAAGTTCGTCAGTACGCCCAAGCCGGCGCCGGTGAGCTTTGCCACTCAGCCTTTCTTCGGCGTTAACGCGTTTCAGTTTACCAATGCAAAAGGCGAAACGCAGTACGGGCGCTATCGCATTGTTCCGGTCGCCGGTGCGCAATTCCTGGCCGACGCAGAGGCCGCCCAACAGGCCCCCAACTACCTGATGGATGAGTTGCCGGCACGGCTAGTCAAGCAGGAAGCCAAATACCGCATCGTGCTGCAACTGGCTGCAGCGAGCGACTCCGTGGACGACGCAACCGCCGTGTGGCCGGACGACCGCAAGCAGGTGGAAATGGGTGTGCTGACGCTCAAATCGGCGGTGGCGAATAGCCAGGAAGCGGAGCGTGCGCTGATGTTCAACCCGCTGGCGCTGCCGGACGGCATCGCGCCATCCAACGATCCGGTGCTGCTGGCACGGCCGGGCGCGTATGCAGTGAGTTACAGCCGACGTCTCGCCAATTGATCTTCTGCAAGCCGGCCCGTGCATTACGGGGCCGGCTTGCTTATAAATCCGGGGATTCGCTGGCGTCGGTTGTCTGTAACCGCATGACCAGGAACTCCGACAACTCGCCTTGCCGTACAGTCGCGAGCCGCCAAAGCTCGTCCGCGGCGGTTTGCATGCCGAGCGGCGGCGCATCCTGATGGCCATGCAGATACTGCTGCATGAAAAGGACGCTGTCATGCTGGGCGTGGGCGGCGGCCTCGGTCGCATCCTGCCACGCGCGATACAACGCATTGATGTGTTCGAGATCGTTCATCGCGAGGGCTCCTCATTTCCGATCGACACAAATTGGTCAACTTGAAACGAGGGTGGTTCATTTGGAGCCGATCACCCACCACTTCGGTAGCAACTCCCGGATTTCCGGCTGCGAATAACGCTCATCGATCAGATGAATCACCCCGCGATCGTCCTTGGTGCGAATGACGCGACCCGCCGCCTGTACCACCTTCTGCATGCCGGGGTAGAGGTAGGTGTATTCGTAGCCCAAACCGAAGATATTCTCCATCCGCACGCGCATCTGCTCGTTGATTTCGTTGATCTGCGGCAGGCCTATCGTGGCAATGAAAGCACCCACCAGACGATCTCCCGGCAGGTCGATTGCTTCGCCGAATGAGCCACCCAGCACCGCAAAGGCAATGCCCTCCGACGTCGGGGTGAAGCGATTGATGAATTCCTCACGCTCCGCTTCGTTCATCATCCGGGATTGTTGCCGGATGGGGATTTCCGGGAAGCGTTCGCTGAACGTTTCATACACCTGCTGCAGGTAATCGAAGCTGCTGACGAACAGCAGATAGTTACCGGGCTGCTCCCGGTATTGTTTCGCCATCAGCTGCACGATGGGCATGATGGAATAGCGCCGCCGGAGGTAGCGGGTTGAGATGTGGTCGACGACCTTGACCTTCAACTGCTCCGGCTGGAAAGGCGATTGCACGTCGATGAACGGCGTTTTGTCGGGCAGCCCCAGCATGTCGCTGTAAAAATGCGAGGGGCTGAGCGTCGCCGAAAACAGGGTCGCGGATTGCGCGGCCTCGAAGCGCGTTTTGAGGAAAGGCGCCGGGACGACATTGCGGATGCACAGCACCGTACTCTCGTGCAGCAGGCTGGTGCGGTTTTCGTTGCGCGTGATATCGAACATCGAATGCGGCCCGAACGCATCGGCTAGCGTCACGAACTGCAAGGCGTCGAAGTAGAAATTCAGCAGTCCGGCGTCGTTGGTCGTAGGGTGCTCCGCCAGAAAATCCGTGACGCGCGTCACCACTCGCTGCAGCGCAAACTGTAGCTCTTCGTCAATAGTGGGATAAACCTCATACGTCGCTTCCTGATCCTGCACCAGCCGGGTCCAGGCCAAGCTCAGCTTGTCGAAGACGGATTTCAGCGCCTTGGGCGCGCCCTGGCGCATGTGCTCGAACGCAAATTGATCCAGCTCCGCACTGTACATCTTGCGCCCGCGCTCGATCATGTTGTGCGCCTCGTCCACCAGCACGCTGACGCGCCATTCGTTCATCACCGTGCCGGCATACAGCACGGCATAGAGGTCGAAGTAATAGTTGTAATCCCCCACCACCACATCGCTCCAGCTCACCAGGTCCTGCCCCAGGTAATACGGGCAGACCTGATGTTTACGCGCGACGGCTCTCAGGGTTTCCCTATCCATCAGGCCGCGTTCCAGCGCCTCCAGACGGGCCTCGGGCAGCCGGTCGTAAAAGCCTTTCGCGAGCGGGCAGGATTCGCCGTGACAGGATTTGTCGGGATGCTCGCAGGCCTTCTCGCGCGCCACCAGTTCCAGCGTGCGCAGCTTCAGCGCGGGATTGGCCACGTGCACCACCGTCAACGCATCCAGCGCCAGCTTGCGCCCGGAAGTCTTGGCGGTGAGGAAGAAAATCTTGTCCAGTTTCTTTTCCGGCATGGCTTTGAGCAGCGGGAACAAGGTCCCCAGCGTTTTGCCGATGCCGGTCGTGGCCTGCGCCATCATGCATTTGCCCAGGCTGGCCGTTTTATAAACCGATTCGGATAAATGCCGCTGCCCGGCGCGGAAGGTGGGGTGCGGGAATTTCAGCGCGGCGAGCTGCTGGTTTCGTGCCATGCGGTGGGCCACCTCACGGTCCGCCCACGCTTGCAGTTTCTCGCATTGCTCCGTGAAATAAGCTTCGAGCGCTTCAGCGGTGTAGGGCTCACTGAGCGGAATTTCATCCTTGCTGGAAACGTTGTAGTACACCAGCGCCGTATTGATTTCAGCCAGGCTGCGCTCGTCGGCCAAGAGCCAGGCATACACCTTGGCCTGCGCCCAATGCAGATGCCGGTGGTTCTCCGGCATGCGCTCCAACAGGCCCTTGTAGGTCTTGATCTCTTCCAGTTGATTGAGGTCCGGGTCATACCCGTCGGCGCGGCCGCGGACAAAAATGTTCTTGTACTCGCCGGTGAGCGTGATTTCGGTCTGGTAGCCGGGCGGTCGGCGGGAAGTCACCGTGTTGTGGCCCATCATGCCTTCGAGGGCCGTGGGCGAGGGCGTAAAGCGCTGGTCGAGGTCGCCGATGCGTGCGGTCAGGTCGCACATGGCACGCACGGAAATCACATATCGGAAGGGATCGTCCGGGTTTTCAGAAACGACCAGGCTGGGGGCGAGCTTGATGATGGAGGCCTTGATAACAACTTGAAGTACAACCGAATTATACCCGCCTGCCCACCTTGCTGGGCCGCGTTAGGCGTCTTAAATGAAAAACGGCGCCGTAGCGCCGTTTGGTCGATCAGCCAATATTACTTGGCTGCTGCGGGTTTGGCTTCTTCAGCCTTCTTTTCATGCTTCTTGGCGGCTGCCTTCTTGGCAGGGGCGGCCGGTTTTTCAGTCTTGGCGGGAGCCGCCGTTTCAGAAGCAGGCTTGGAGGCTGCTTCTGCGGCAAAAGCGTTCACGGATAATGCGAACAGGCCAACGATGAGGGCGGTGATGATTTTGGACATATTTTTCCTTTCTAAAAAATGACGTTACACTCAAGGCAATCCGTCCTGGGACGGGCTCTTATTGCCTCGTAGCAACAATACTCGGCCAGGCTTTCTTGAACCTTACGAATAATTCATGCGTATCCTTATTGTCGAAGATGATCCGGCGTTGGCGGACGGTCTGATTAGTTCGCTTGGCCAGTCCGGCTATGCGGTCGATTGCGCGACCAATGGCGAAATGGCGAACACCATGTTGCAGGACGCCACTTACGATCTGGCGATCCTTGATCTGGGATTGCCCCGGCTCGATGGTACCGATGTGTTGCGGCGACTGCGCTCGCGGGGTGGCAAAACGCCGATACTGGTACTGACTGCGCGAGATGCGGTTGAAGACCGGGTGCTCGGCCTGGACCTGGGCGCGGACGATTACATGACCAAGCCCTTCAGCCTGATCGAACTTGAAGCCCGGGTGCGCGCCCTGATACGCCGCGGCCAGCTGGGTTCGAACGCTTCGCTGGCGTGCGGCAGCCTGACACTGGACCCCGCGGCGAGACGCGCCTATTGCGCGGGCGTTCCCCTCGACCTTTCCGCCCGTGAAATCGGTGTGCTGGAAGTGCTGATGCTGCGCCATCGCAAAGTCGTCAGCAAAGACCAGATCATGGAGGCCCTCTGCTCATGGGATGAGGACTTGGGCGGTAACGCGATCGAAGTCTATATCCACCGTCTGAGAAAAAAGCTTGAAGCTTCCGGAGCCCATATCCGCACGATCCGCGGGTTGGGCTACCTGATGGAAGAAGACGGCCATGCTCCCTAAGCCGCATTCGCTGCGTCACCAGCTGCTTAGCTGGTTGCTGACGTTGCTGATTCCGTTGCTGGTGATTGGCGCCGTGGCTTCTTCCTTCTGGGCCTATCATTTTTCCAACCTGGCGTATGACCGGTCGCTGTTTCGCGCGGCATTGGCATTGGCGGACCAGGTGGTGGTAGTTAACGGCAAGGTGGTGGTCGACCTGCCCCAGAAAGCCCTGGACCTGTTGGAATACGACAAGGAAGACTGGATCTACTACCGTGTCGTCGATCCCAATGGCAACAGGATCACCGGCCAGGCCGATCTGCCGCTCCCGGGCCGCCTGCCCCGTCCCGGGGAGCACCGGTATTACGATGCCGTGCTGGGTGACCAGCCGGTCAGGGTGGTCGCATTTTCCTTGCCGCTCAAAGGCACCAGCGTCCAGGGTGCTGCCTTGGTGCAGGTCGCGGAAACCAAATCCAAGCGTGACCAGCTGGCGGACGAGATCATCGCTGCCATGCTGCTGCCGCAAGTGCTGATCGTGCTGTTGGCCGGCGCGCTGGTGCATTTCGGCGTGCGGCGCGGCCTGGCTTCCCTGAATCATTTGCAGCACGCAATCGAGCAACGTTCCCACCGCGACCTGAGTCCTGTTCCCCTCGAAACAGCACCGCAAGAAGTCCTGCCTCTGCTGCGTTCGATGAACGACCTCCTGCAGCGCGTGCGGGAAAGCATTGCCCATCAGCAGCGTTTTACCGCGGATGCTTCCCATCAGTTGCGAACCCCGCTGGCCGGTATCCAGACCCAGGCGGAAATGGCGCTGCGCGAACACGACCCCGCACGGATACGCCGGGCGCTCGAATGGATACAGGCCGGGACTTCGAACTTATCGCATCTGGTCAGCCAGCTGCTGGCCCTGTCCCGGGTCGACCCGGCGTCAGGGCGCGAAGTCGAGATGCAAGAGATCGATCTTGAGGATCTGGCGCGTGAAACCACCGCAGAGTGGGTTTCGGCGGCGCTCGCACGCCAGATCGACCTCGGCTTCGAATCCCGGGATGCGCCTGTAATGGTGCGCGGCAACGCGGTGATGCTGCGCGAGCTGCTTTCCAACCTGCTGGACAACGCGATTCGCTACACGCCCACCCAGGGCAACGTGACGCTTTCCGTACTGGCGGACAGCGATACCGCGCAGGTCACCGTGGAAGATAACGGCCCGGGCATTCCGGAAAATGAGCGGGAGATTGTTTTCGAGCGTTTCCACCGGCTGCAGGAAAACGAAAGCAGCGGTTGCGGGCTGGGGTTGGCGATCGCCCGGGAAATCGCGCTGCTGCATCAGGCCACCGTCGCGATTGAACCAGGTTCCGGAGGGGTGGGCACGCGGGTATGTCTGAAGATGCGGCTGGCCGACGCAAGCATTTCCGGCACCCAATAAAAAACCGCCCGAAGGCGGTTTTTTCGTTCAGATGATCAATTACTTGGTCAGCAGCACGGCCGACAACGGGTGTACTACGCCGTTATCGGCATGCAGGCCTTCGCCCGCCACGGGTACGTTGTCGATCTTGACGCCGTCAGCCACGGACAGCTTCACTTCGCCGCCTTCCAGGGTCGCCACCTTGCCGGCGTCCACTTCCGCCTTTGTGATCTTGGTGTTGGCCACGTGATGCGAAACCAGCTTCTTCAGCGCTTCCTTGTCGGAGAGCAGCGCGGTGAGCTTCTTCTTCGGCAGCTTGGCGAAAGCAGCGTCGTTCGGTGCAAACACGGTCATCGGGCCGGCGGCTTTGAAAGTGTCTTCCATGCCGGCGGTCTTGATCGCGGAAAGCATGGTTTTGAATCCGCCGTCATGTTCCATGGTGTCCAGCAAGTCGTCCGCAAAGGCGGATGCGGAAAGGCCTAATGCCGCCATCAGAAAGGCGGTGAGTAGTTTGTGCTTCAAGATTTTTCCCCAGGGGATGAATGAGAAACTTCAAGAGAGAGGAGGCTCTCACATTGAAACGAAGTTGAAATTATTAGCAGTGACAACTTACACCAGGCTTACAGCAGCTTTTTATCCAGCCAAAAAAATGGCAGCCGAAGGGGAGCGGCTGCCTGAGGCTCTACACAGAGGAGTAGCATCGGGTATTGCTTGATGCTGAGAACATTAAATCAGACGAAGCTGAATAGAACCTTACAAGGCAGAGTCAAAATCCTGCCTGGTCATGTACCGCAGAAGGTCTGGTAAGGCCAATTCGATGGCGGTGCAGGCATCCGGTATTCCGCATTTTCGGGCGTCTCCTCAAAAGGCGATGCCAATACATCAAGCAGTTTCTCCAACAGCTCCAGATCATTGTTTTCCACCGCCTCCGTGAGCGCCGCTTCAACCAGATGATTACGCGGAATCACCGCAGGGTTCGTCGCCAGCATCAACGCCGTCGCCTCGGCGGCCATGGCTGCCTGGCGCTGCAGTCGGCTTTGCCAGCGCTCAAACCACGCCTTTACCTCCGGCTCGGGCGAAGTCCGTAGCGATTGCGCTGTTGCGAGGTCGCGGAAGGTATTGGTGTAATCCATGCCGTGCTTATGCATGCAGGCGAGCAGATCTTTGACCAAGGTTACATCATCAGCCTCTTCATCCAGCAAGCCCAGCTTTGCGCGCATGCCGGCCAGCCAGTATTGCTCGTATTTCTGCGGGTAGGCCTGAATGGCGTTTTCCGCCATCTCAAGGGCCTGATCGCTATCCGCATGCAGCAACGGCAGCAGCGTTTCCGCGAACCGCGCCAGATTCCATTGCGCAATCGATGGCTGTTTGCCAAAGGCGTAACGGCCCTGGCTATCGATCGAACTGAACACCGTCTTCGGATCGTAACTGTCCATGAACGCGCACGGGCCGTAATCGATGGTCTCCCCGCTGATCGCCATGTTGTCGGTATTCATCACCCCATGAATAAAGCCGACGTGCATCCACTTGGCCACCAGCGCCGCCTGCCGGTCGATCACCGCGTTGAGGAAGGCGAGATAAGGATTTTCCGCGTCTACCAGATCCGGGTAATGGCGATTCAGGGTGTAATCCGCCAGCGCTTTCAATGCCTCGGCGTCGTCGATGGCGGCGGCGTACTGGAACGTGCCCACCCGGATATGGCTAGACGCAACGCGCGTGAGTATCGCCCCAGGCTGAACCCTGTCCCGGTAAACCGGTTCCCCAGTCGCCACCACCGCCAGACTCCGCGTAGTCGGGATACCCAGCGCATGCATCGCCTCGCTGATAATGTATTCCCGCAACATCGGTCCCAGCGCCGCCTTGCCGTCGCCACGGCGAGAGTAAGCGGTAACTCCCGAGCCTTTAAGCTGGATATCGAAACGCTCACCATCCGGCGTCACATGCTCGCCCAACAACAGCGCCCGGCCATCGCCCAGCATGGTGAAATTCCCGAATTGATGGCCGGCGTAGGCCTGCGCCAAGGATTCCGCACCCAAAGGTAACTGGTTACCGGAAAAAATGAACTTCCCGTCTTCTTCGGCCAGGCGCTGTGCATCCAAGCCGAGGGAGTTCGCAAGCGCATGGTTAAACACCACAAGGCGAGGCTCACGCACTAACGCCGCGTTTTGAATTCTATAAAACGCGGGGGGGAGCTCTGCATAGGTGTTGTCGAAGTTCCAGCCGGTTGTAAACGCGACGATGCTATCCATTTCTTTCAAATCCGAATTCATAAAATTTCCCGACGCTCACTTTAGCGCATGCGCTTGCATAAGGTTGCCTATAGATTAAAGACTGGCCTATTTCAAATGCGTTCGGTCAGGTTGAACCTTGTCCGTTCGACTCCGTCAGATTAATAGGAGGAAACATCATGGTCACGAACAGCGAGATCGACTGGTTTGGGCTTTACAAGAACTGGCTTCAGAAGCAGTCGGAGTATTTTTCGGCGCAGCAGGCTCTGGACGACACCATGTCGGCGTATCTGGAGGTGAAGGGGCCGCCACCCAGCCGTCAGATCATGCAGAAGGTAGACGATCTGCGACACCAGATGTCCGAGGCGCGAGGGGCGGTGGATGCATTTATCATGGCTCACGCGGCCGATCACCAGGAAAAACACAACCTTCCTCGGCATGAGTGAATGAAAACGCTGCGGTATCAAATTGATTGAAGATGTGTCCGTCCCCATCGGTTAAACGCGAGGGAATGAGTTCGCTGAACAGATCAGGCTGACTCCGCAAATGTCTTGAGCTTCGCCAACGCCACATCCCACTCCCTGCCAATTACCTCCAGCGTCCGCTTAGCTTCTTCGATCTGCCCAGGCTCCAGTTGCCACAGCCGCTCCCGTCCCATTTTTACGTCACGCACCACGCCGGCGTCCGCCAGCACCTGCAGGTGCTTGGTGACCCCTTGCCGGCTGATGTCGGTGCTCGCCGTCAGTTGCGTGATCGAGAAAGCGCTGCCCGCGCAAAGTACGGCGATCAGTTTCAGGCGGGTGGGGTCGCCCAGTGCGGCAAAGACATGCGCAAGCGTTTCACTTGTTTGGACGATTGCGTGCAGGCTGTCTTTGTTCCGGCTCGCATCCATCGTGTTATCGCTACGCACTGGCATGGCTCGCGATGTTGTTCAGTTGGTAATCCCATCCGCGATTGTTCATACGGAATGCTTCCAGGCGGCGGGCGGGGGGAACGTTGTCGAAGCCGGATTCCACCATTGTCAGCAGCGTGCCGTTGCCTGGGGCGTCTTTCAGCGTGAAGGTCACCAGCGTCGGCTGCTCTTTTGAATAGTCCACTGTCGGGTCGATGGCATAAGGGTGCCAGCGAAACGCGAGCAGATCCTGGGGTTCGATGCGCTCGATGACCACGTCGAAGTAACAGTCAACATGCCCGCACGTTGAACTGCTGATCAATCCACGCGTGCGCTGCCCGGGCACGAAAGTCAGGCCCTTCAGGTCTGCGCCGAACCAGGTGCCGAATTCCTCGGCATTCGAGAGTGCTCGCCACACGCGATCACGCGGGGCGTTGATGACGATGCTACGTTCGATTTGGTCTGTTTCAGAGGTGATGGTCATGGTTTGCTCCTTTGGTCATGGAACTCATTAGGCAACTAAATAGTTGCTTGATTGGAGTATGGAGTAATTTACTCACTAATGCAACTATTTGGTTGCGTTAAGTGCGGCTTCTTTCCCTGGGTGTCGCTTGACGGCAACAAATCCATGCCGGGCGTGAGCCGATCACCCTAATGGCGCTACATAACTTATGGCTGAGGATGCGGTCACACTTAAGTGCTCTCATGGTCAATCACCCAGCAAAAAAGGAAACCTCTCTAACAATGCAAGCAAACAGCTCCAACATTCACAGGCCGCACAGGCTGGCTAAACTTGCCTTGACCGTTGTCACGGGCATTGCCTTGTTCTCCCTGCCATTTGCGGCGGCTGCTGAAGCGGCAGCGCAAGAGGTTCCGGCGTCACAACCTGCCAAAGCCAAGCCGAAACTCGACCGTTCCGGCGACACGCAGGTGGGTAAGGCCTCGATCTATTCGCATAAATTCGCCAATAAAAAAATGGCGGACGGAAACAAAATGGACCCGCACGACGACAATGCGGCCAGCAAAACGCTGCCCCTCGGCACCAAGGCGAGGGTGACCAACCTGGAAACCGGCCAGAGCACGGAAGTGACCATTCAGGACCGCGGCCCGCACGTGAAGGGGCGCATTGTGGATCTCTCGCCTGCCAAGGCGAAGGAGATTGGTCTTACATCCAAAAAAGGAGTGGCGAAAGTGGAGGTGGCACCCATCGAGGTGCCCATGCCGGACGGTAGCGTGAAACTAGGGGATGGAGCCGAGAGCAAAATCGATTAGAAATGCTTCAATCTCGGCATGAGGTTGCCAAGGAGCGCGATTTGACTTCCCTTGCTGGCCGCGGATTTACATGCGTGAACTCAATAAGACTCAGGCAGGGGTCAGCTTATTCTGGAGGCAAGAGGGAAAGCGCAAGATTAGCCTTCGACTTGATGGCATTTTTCCCTGATTGCTTAGCTTGATACATGGCTGAGTCCGCCTGCTCTATCAAGGCCTTAGCATTAGTTTCTCCGCTACCGTCGTAATAGCTAATACCGATACTGAATGTGACGAACGCCTTGTGATCGATTTTGAGATGAACGGGTGAAGAAATTTTCTTGGCTACCTCCATCGCATCATTAACATCGGATAAATTTTCAAGGAGCACCACAAACTCATCCCCTCCTTGCCTGGTAGCCAGATCCGACTCCCGCAGGGAGCGAGTAATGGCGCTGGCAACATCCTTTAGCAACTCATCTCCGATCAAGTGACCAAAGGTATCGTTTATCACTTTGAAGCCATCGAGATCGATGAATAGAATGGCTATTCCCCGCCTGTTACGTTTTGCATTCTGGATTGCGAAATCCAATGCATGCTCCAGAAGATAACGATTGGCTAGCCCGGTCAATGGATCGTGAGTGGAAAGAAAGCGGGAGTGCTCCTCCTTGGCTTTTTGTTTGGTTATATCAGTGAAGATGGCAACATAATTCACAATCCGTCCAAACTCGTCCTGCAAACTGTTGATGCTCAACCATTCCGGGTAAATTTCCCCCGTTTTCTTGCGATTCCATATCTCGCCTTGCCAGCGTTCTCCAGCATTCAATTTTTCATACATGTGCTCAAAAAAGTCAGGAGTATGCTTGCCTGAACTGAGGATTCTCGGTTTATGCCCTTTTACCTCTTCAATGGTATAACCGGTGATCCTTGTAAAAGCTGGATTAATCCAGGTAATGACGCGATCCGGTCCGGTAATCATTACACCGTCATCCATCAAATCTACGGTCTTATTGACTAGATTCAGTTTGGATTCCATGGTTTTTCGCGGCGTGATATCAATACAAGAGCCTATGTATCCTTGAAACACGCCCGCGGGATTGAAATAGGGTACAGCCGTGTCGATAAGCCATCGGTACTCACCATCATGGCGACGCAGGCGGTATTCGACATCGAAACATTCGCGCTTGTCGAATGCCGAGTGATAGGTTTGCAAACACCGTTCCGCATCATCAGGATGAATGTCGGAGGTCCAGCCATTCCCGAGCAAAGTAGCCAATGGCCTGCCTGTGAAGTCCAGCCATGCTTTGTTGAAGAACTTGCATCCTTTGTCCGGCCCTGAGGCCCAAATCATGACAGCGGAGTTTTGGGCGAGCTCTCGATACCACCAGGAGGAGGATAACGACTCATAAGTGTCATGCTCCAGCATGATGGAAATATCATTAGGAGAAAAACTTTTGGTGTTTTCCAGGAATAATTCCAGGACTTTGATAATGAAATCGTTGCTGGTTGTCCCCAGGGCTGAGGCTAAGAATTCGGATTTTTCTATCGTCGAATCTTGAAGCTGGATGGTAACACTCCGCATAAGAAGGGCCCTGATTCGACGTGAGGTTTAGGTAAGTATAAGTGTTTGATAATATCTATAAAAGTCATATCCCTCACAGGGATATCTTATGGGGGAGCCGATTGGATTTGTTTGATCGGAGGCCAAGATATTTGAAGTGACATACTTATCAAGTATGCAACCAGCGATGCACGAGCTTGGTATAACGCGGCATCACGACATAAACCATCAGCCAAACCACAATGCCGGTGATGAGCAACAACTGCAAGTAGTGATGATCGGCAATCCCAAGGTACCGTCGCAGTAATTCCACAAGGAGCGATAGGCTCAAAACCAATGGATAAATCGCCGACCACGTCAGCACGCTCTGTTTCCAGCGTTTCGGATACTTCGGCTTGATCCCTTCCGGCGTAAACCAGAAATCGAGCCCGCTCTGTACCAGATAGCGGTCATCCTCCATAAGCAAAGGCTGCACCTTGTCGATCAAACGCGTCCGATCCGATGATCCCATCCAGGCAAGCAAGTGATCGCGCGTATCGAAGCGAATGACGATGGTGTAGGTGGACGTGGCGCCGGGAATCGGGCGAATGATCATCGCACCCAAATGGCCTGGGTACGATTTGGCTACAGGGACGATTTCCTTTAGCCAGTTTTCGTAATCGTCCTGATGCGTCTCCAGCACGCGGTGCGTGATGACGACGGTTGCATTTTGTTCGGGCTCCATCGAGAGGGTCATAGCGCTGCGCTCCTGTTAAGCATCACACAAATTTTAATAGCTACATGATGCATGTGTCTTGAACAAGGAGTGAGAAATAGACTCAAAGCAAAAGAAGTCTTTTGATCGTTCAGCCCCACCGCGCAACATTTTCAGTTATTCCAATTACTTAGGGTGTTGCCATCATGTTGAAAGCCCAACGACGCAATCGTATTGCAGTATCACTGACCGCCTTGACCGTTGCCACCGGTGTTGTCTGGTTCACCCCGACACTTTGGGCTGCCGATAATGCTGCAACGAAAGACGCAGCTGCATCTGAACCTCCCAAATCCAAACCCAAACTTGACCGTTCGGGAGACAAGCGTGTCGGTAAAGCCTCGATCTATTCGCATAAATTCACCAACAAAATAATGGCGGATGGCAACAAAATGGACCCGAACGATGACAATGCCGCAAGCAAAACGCTGCCACTTGGTACTAAGGCCAAGGTGACCAACCTGGAAACCGGTCAGAGTACGGAAGTGACCATTCAGGACCGTGGATCGCATGTGAAGGGGCGCATTGTGGATCTTCCGCCAGCGAAAGCGAAGGAGATTGGCCTTACATCCAAAAAAGGGGTGGCAAAGGTGGAAGTCGCTCTCATCGAGGTGCCGCAGAAGGACGGTAGCGTGAAAATGGGGGATGGAGCTGAGAAATAATTTTGTCTGCTACAAACTCAGCAGATAGAAAGTGGGCGTATGCCCCTTTTCTATCTGCTGAGTTTTTGCCGCAATTCAGACAATCCAGGCTCCTCTTTTAGGGGCTCGCCATAATAAGAAGATTTCCTGACCGGTTTTCTGAAATTGGTCATAAACAGCTCTTTTGCCATGGTCAGGTGAAGTTTCGCTCTATCGGGCCGGTTACGTACAAATGCCAGAAGTGCTCTGGCTAGTCGGGGAATGATGTATTTCGGCCCCCGCAATTCGGGATGCGTGAAGTAGGCCATGGATATGAACTCGTTCATCGTTTTCAGATCGTTCACATTGGGGTTCAAGTACTTCACATATACCGAATGAAAACTGAAAAAAGATGCGCCATGGTGGCGGAGGTAATAGGCAGCCCACTCCTGATCCTCTGCGGAGAAAACATCTTCCCGAAAGGGCCGGTCGACGATGTACTGCCTCTTCAAGAATGCGCAGGAATTGGACAAGCCCAGCAATAGCGAAAAATTCAGTTTGTCCACCCGGGAAACGCCATAGGCTTTTTCAAAATCGCCCCCTTGGTTAAAGCAGCACCCCAAACAGCGGTCTCCGCCCGCCGATATGTGGTTTATGCCATATGAAATGAGGTAAGGATCGGTCAATACAACATGTGAGCTAATAATCAGGACATACTCGGTCTCGCAGGCTGCTACTCCGATATTGATGGCCTTCGAATAATTGAATGGTTCTTTGGGGTAATCGATGACCTGATCGAAAATATCCTCCAGCGCCGATCTTTGCTCCGCGCAGGAATTGGAGTCCACTGCGATGATTTTCACTGGCGGCACTGCTTGCGCGCGCAGGTTGGAGACCACCTCTGCCACCAGCGGGAAGCTATTGTAAGTTCGAATTAAAGCAGTATATTTCATATCGTTCGGAGACTCCGATCAGCCTTTTGCAATTTCTTTTTCTATCGATAAATACATTTGTCTTTTTTAAAGTGAGTATGGAAAACTTCTTGAATATCAGTCCACAGCGGGGAATATTGTCTCGGGCAAGATCGTTTCTTCTTGCTTTGAGAAAAAATAACCGTTGTATTTCAGTTTTTCCAGATGTAAGCGTTTTCACAGCTTCGTCTTCAACGCTTGCGGGTGACGGCAAGCTTGAATTGGGGTGCAAGTGGCAAGGATTGAGGTATTTCCCTTCGGAATTCAAGCTGGCTGAGAATTCGAGAATCGCAGTGGAGGGCCATTTTTATATACTGACCGGTTTCCATCTGGCAATTAACGAAGGCGCGACGCTCAACCTGGGTAGCGGCTACATCAACAACAACACAACAATCGACTGCTTCGACTCAATCACGATAGGCCACGGCGTCGCGATCTCGAGCGGCGTCACCATCCGCGATAGCGACAATCACGCCATCAACGGCAATCCCCGCATTTCAGCCCCCATCTTCATCGAGGATCATGTATGGATTGGGCTGAATGCCACCATCCTTAAAGGCGTGAGAGTCGGGCAAGGCGCTGTCGTCGCTGCAGGTGCCGTAGTCACTGCCGATGTGCCGGAAAATTCCCTTGTTGGCGGCGTACCGGCCAAGGTGATTAAACAGGATATCGCTTGGGAGTAAGTTTTGGCCCACGTGCTGGGGCGCTTCGATCCAGCCCGGCACGATCAGGGTGCGTCGATGACATTGCCTTGAATTGCGCGTTTCTCTCCATTAATTCTTGATAGGTCCCTTGGTCGACGACTCTGCCCTTGTCGATAAAATAAATCACGTCGCATTGCTGAATGGTGGTGAATCGATGCGCGATCAGGAGGATGGTTTTCTTGCCGGAAAAATCGTTAATGGCCTCCATAATCAATTTTTCGGTAATGCCATCCAATGCACTCGTTGCCTCATCAAACACCAGGATTTCGGGATTATGGTAAAGCGACCTTGCGATGCCCACGCGCTGGCGCTGTCCGCCGGAAAGCTGCACCCCGCGCTCGCCCACCCGGGTTTCAATCCCTTCCGGGAGTTCGGCAATATATTCATCCAGATGCGCAAGCGCGAGCACTTCGAGGACGCGGCCGGTATCGATGCTCTCCAAAGGAATACCGAAGGCGACATTCTCTTTTATGCTCGCATCCGAAAGAAAAATGCTCTGCGATACCAGGCCGAGCTTATTTTGCCAGGAACGAATATTGCCGGGCGTTAGCGGAACGCCATCGATCAGGATGTTTCCCGCATCGGGAGACAGCAGGCCCATCACGAGATCCACCAGGGTGGATTTCCCGGAGCCGGTAGCGCCCACAAAACCGACTGATTTATTCGCCGGAATCTCCAGGCTGAGGGAATTCAGCGCCGGCTGAAATTTGCCCGGATAGGTAAAGGTGATGTCTTGTAGCACGACGCTTTGCGTCAACGCATGGATCGGCTTTGCCGCATCCACGCTTTTTTCCGACCCACCAACTTCGCTATCAACGGCAAGACTGCTTTTCAGGTCTTCCTTGATGGCATCGAATGCAGATGACGAGCCTTTGATCGTAGCCACAGCGTGGTATACCTGCTGAAAAGCCGGCAGCACCTTGAAGCCCGCCAAGGCATACAAGGCCAGCATCGGCAATATGGCAGCCAGATCCCCTTCGTAGTTTTTTGTCAGATACAGAAACAGCAATATCACCGAGCTGAAGGCCACCATATCCATGAAATACTTGGGCGCCATCGCCAAGGCATCGTTCGTACTCAGGCTCATGGAAAGCGTATCGCCGCTGGCTTCGAATCTTTTCACGAAAACGGCCTGCCTACCCAACAGCAGCACATCCTTGATGCCTCCAAAACCTTCAGACATGAGCTTGTAGCGCCGGGTAGCTATTTCCGAAATCTTCTTGCCATTCGTCATCAAGCGCTGACGGACCATCCTGTACAAAATGGCGTAGCCGCAGCCAAAAATGGCAGCAGCGATGAGAATGACAAAGGGATTGAGTATGAGCAGCCCCAGGATCATGAAAAAAGTCAGGATGACTTTGGTATTGATCTGCATCAGCGGGTAAATCACCTGGGAAGACACCACGTAGGCGTCGGAAGCGATTCTCTTGGTCAATTCCGCGCTGCTCCCCCACGAGTGAAACAACCAAGATTGGTGCATATAGTAGCGAAAGAGCCTGTCCGACATTTCCTGGCCCACCCTTGCGGAAAACAGCGCCGCACGCCAAACAGTCAACATCGAAATCAGCGCAGTCAACACCAGCACCACCAATGCAACCACGCCCACGAGATAAATAAACTCGCTGCGGTCACCCACGCCGCTGAGCTGGTAAATCTGCCCGATGAAATTGCTTCGATTCACAATCTCCGGATCGGCGACCACCGCCATGAAAATGCCGATGGCAGACACCCCGCCGATCTCTGCAAAAGCCATGAGCACCATCAGCGATTGCAGCATCAAAAGACGTCTGAGCTGACTCCGCGTAAATACCCCGAATAGTTCCTGTACCAATAAAAACATGGAGTGTCCTGTTGGTGCTGACGAGAGAAATCCCAGCTGGAATTTCTCTATTGGAACAAGATAGTAAACTCGTTCCCGGCAGCTTCCTATGGTAGGAACGGATTAACAAAACAGGGAGGTTCGCTATTGCATGGTATAAAAATTTGTGAATAGGAAAGCCGAGGCCCTTTGTTTTTTTCTGCCTCTTTGTCTTGGGATGCGGCCGGGTGTTAAAGTGGGAATGACCAGACCTCGTGGTCTCTGGGAAAGTGGGGTGGCCCATGGACATTGATAGCTTGCGCGATCAGACGGTTGCCTATCTGGCGCTACGCTGGCCCGAATTGCAGGAAGGCGCCCCGCGGCTGGTCGACGAGTGTTTCGCCAGCGCCGGAAAATCATTTCGTAACGAATTCATCTGTCAGCTCTCCCCACAAGCCTGGGCCAGGATCACGCTGATCTACTTCAAGCATTTCCTGGACACTGGCTGCGATGTCTCGGTCGGAGAAATGTTCGCCGTCGTGATCCGCGATTCGATCAATTTGAACCGCCTGGACATGCTGACCCTGGATCTCGCCCAACAGAAGCAGGAACAGGCTGGGCACCAGAAAAAAACGTCGCTCAAGGTCGTCAAGAAAGATGAAACCTGAGACATTCACTCCTTAAGGTAGCGAGTTCTAGCTTAGCCCCGTTTGTTCACAATGAAAATTGAATGAAAATTCGAGCCTTCGTGCTTTTCATTCGTTTGATACATTCTGTATAAATGAATGAAAAATAATTTTTGTGTTAATGGCTTATGACATCATTCTGCGTACAGATTGGGGCAAATACTGCATGCTCACGCTATCGAATGGCAGATGCGGGAAATATTCCAGCGTGATTTGACGCACGATTTCCGCTTGCCCGGCATCGCGTGGTTTTTTTAGTGGCTCCCGATCCGGCAGGGTGGAAAGCCAGTATTTATGGACCGAGAAGGCGCGGGGATCGGGCACGACCATACGCGTCGGCCAGCCGTCTTCGCCAATGCAGACGGCATTGAATTTGGGGGAGTTCATTAGCCATTGCAGGCCGGGGACTTCTGCTGCGACCAGGTCATCCTCGGTGAAGCGCACTGGCCCGGATTCGCGCATGTCTCGTTCGGAAATGATGAAGTCGACCATGAATTCCTCTTTGTTTGCGGCCCGGAAAGTATTGGAACGCATGGGCTCGAACGATTTATCGACTTTGCGTAGCAGGCCGATGAGACCCGCGCCGTCCAATTTGCTGGAAGCGATGCAAAGCCGCTTCCGGGTGTCGTACATCAGGTCGACATCGCCGGAAGAGGTGAGCTGAGGATCGATGCGCACGCCGGCAACTGACTCGTAGGCGAAAAGCGCCTGGGTGCCCAGCACCATGAATTCGTCTCCCATCAAGTCTCGCTCGTCCAACGCGCGCAGCAACTTCGCGACGACAGTGGGCACGCGTCCCAGGCGAAGCGCACGATTGATTTTGGCGAGTTGGTCCAGGCGTTGAGTCAGGCCATCCAATCGATCTTGCGCGCGTACCTTGCCTTCACGGAACTCTTGCAGGATACGTTCCGTTTCCGGACTGCGCGGTCCAAGAGACTTGCCGTGGCCTGTTCGCCCGGAGAGTCGAAACAGATATTCGCGTCCACCTGCTTTTTTCCAGGTCATGCCATGACGATAAGTGTCGGCATGCCGGCGCGCCTCGATATAGGAGCCGTAGATTTGACTGGAATCGATCAGATATTTGCGCTGATCGTTCGACAAAGGAGTCATCATGGCTTTTCATTCAATAATTAGTTTTTAATATATTGAATGAAAATAACTTATACATCAATAGATTATTTACTCAATAAAAAGCCAGCTTTCGCTGGCCTTTTGCTTCCACTTCGATCATTTCATTGGCTGGTATGGACGAATTGGATGAAAGCGTAAACAAGGTTCTGCAATTTACCCGGCTTATTTGACCGTAACCGTCACCATACCTTGAATCCCAGTCAAGGCATGGCTGGAAGTCGCCTCTTTCACAGCGATGGTGTGCTTGCCTGGTGTCAGATTCGGCAAGTCCACGCTGCAAGGGCAGCGGCCAACATCCTGGTAAACGATGGGTTTCTGGTTGTCTACATAGATATGGACGTGATGACCTTTTGGGCTCAACTGCACATCAAAATTTACTTTGTTCTCTGTAGCGCTTTGCAGCACAGCGCCATCAGCAGGGGAAGTAATCGTGATCGACCCATCTGCCGCAGCTTCGGCGGCGAGAACAGAACTGGTAGGTATCACTAGGGAAAAACAGATAAGCAGATGTTTTAACAGTTTCATGATGGTCTCCTTGGCGCCTGTTCAAAAATACAGCCTGAGTCGGCGAAGACGGTGCAGCTATTGTGTGACATAAGGGTAAGGGCGCGCTTTAACACGTCCCGTTCGATGGAAGGGTAGGCCGCAACTTCATAGGTGCGCTTCCCGCCAAACCATAATCGCAAGCCCTGCCGCGACCAAGCTTGCGACCGCGCTTGCCCACAGAGGAATACTGAAGCCGTTGACGACGACTGGCCATCCCAAGACCAGGCGCAGCAACTGCACCAGCGCGACCAGTCCGAATACCACAGCGGCGATGGAACTGAACGGTTTCATGTTGCGCCTCCTGCACGCTGCCCTTGCTTGAAATCTTTGCTGTGCGATGAAGGGCCATGCCATGCATATCCGCTGTCATGGAATATTGAACCGCGGGCAACTTGGTAAGCATGATCGGGTCATCCGGGACGGTGTCGAGCACGGCTTTCCCGACTTGTCCTTGATAATTGACTTTGAAATCACATTAATAGGTTAGTTTCACCGTTACGTCAGTTTCAGCGCAATGCTGAATGCGGGTGGCAACGCGATCCTTGGTGTCGTAGCTGGCTGTGTTATTCGTGGTCTGTCCCTTATTTCCCGTATTCCATCTGGAAATATCGCGTGCTTACTTCTGCTCGCGGGAGCGATTGGTTACCATGCATCCATTTGACGCGCCGGATAATCCATTGAACGACTCTGTCACCCTGCTGCGAATTCTCTCGATCGTATTCCCGATACTGGCCATCGCGCTCGTCGGCTGGGCCTACGGCAAACGGCGCGGCGTGGAGATGGGCGGGGCCAACCAGCTCAACATGGCGATCTTCATCCCGGCGCTGGTGTTCTCCGCGCTCGCCGATAAATCGTTCACGCTGGCCGGCCACTGGAACCTGGCGCTGGGCGCGTTCCTGATGGCCGCTGGCTCCGGCATCATCGGCTACTTGCTTGCCCCGCGCCTGGGCATCGCACCCAAGGTGCTGGTGATCACCATGATGTTCAACAATTGCGGCAACCTCGGCCTGCCGCTCGCGCTGCTGGCGTTTGGGCCAGAGGGCCTGCCGGGGGCGGTGGTGATGTTTCTCGTCATCAACCTGATGCAATTCTCGTTCGGCATCTGGCTGCTCGATCACCACGCCCGATGGTGGAATTTCTGGCGCTCGCCGGTGATCCTCGCCGCGGTGGCTGGGCTGGCCGTTAGCATTTCCGGCTTTTCACTGTGGCCGCCGCTGCAACTGGCGATCAAGATGTTGGGTGATGTCTCGATTCCACTGGCCCTGTTCGCGCTGGGCGTGCGCATCGCACAATCGCATGTCAACCACGACCTGCGGGTCGGCGTCATCGGCGCACTTGCCCGGCCGGCGGCGGGCATCCTGCTTAGTTGGCTGCTGGCGCTGCTGCTCGGGCTGCAAGGCCAGGAAAAAGCCATGCTGATCATCTTTGGCGCCCTGCCGCCGGCAGTGATCAACTACGTGTTCGCCGAACGCTACCAGCAGGCCCCGCATCAAGTGGCCGCTATCGTACTGGTGGGCAACATTGCCGCAATCCTGGTCGTGCCCCTGGTGCTGGCGGCGGTGCTGTGAAGATGATTGGCGGGCTTATCGGGTCGGACCGCCCATGCGGGTTGACCCCATGAATGCTGTAACCCAAGGATGGCAGTCGATATGGACATGATCAATGTCAGCGCCGGAAAACTCCGCGCCATCGGTTACGAAGCCAAAACCCGCACCCTGCGCGTGCAGTTGGATGACGGCAGCGCCCTCGAATACAGCGGCATCGCCGAAGCCCTATGGCGACGGTTTCAAAGCTCCAGCTCGCAGTGGAGCTTTTACCGCGACAATATCGAAGAAGAATTCACCGCGAGGCGCGTTTCAGCCAACACCCCAAGTGGCAAAAACCCCCTCGACGACCTGTTCAGGTCGTAACAGTGAGCAACCCGGAGCAGTGGGCCAATTACTCATACCGCCACACGTCACGATCAATTAAATCAACCACCTATCAGAACTGATAGGTCAAATTTTTCCATCCGCAAGGCATTATTCTTCCTCCAATAAGAATTAGCTTCATATTCCGGTTTTTGTTGCTTTGCGCTGATTAGCGGGGTTTTGTCTCTCACCTGATTGTTTGAACTAGCTTTAGGGAGGAGCTTTGCGATGACTACTGAGTTGGCCAAATTCAAGGAAGCGTATGCCACGATGGTGGTGGCGACCTACGAGCCTCTGATACTGCGTTGGATTTCCGGATGGACACTGCGAACGATTGCTGGGACTGTGGCCAAGCGCATGGCGCGTGCGGATATCATTTCACGAGTGGAAGCGGTTTCCACAGCGATCAAGGTGGCGAATGTCCAGTCCGCCATTCGGAGTAAACGTATCCCCGATGCCCGGACGATGGCTGAGCTTTCCAAAAAGTCGGGCGTTGCCGGGAGCGGCGTGTTCGAGACCGAGGAAAACCTGGGGGTCGAGAAGCTTACTATCAAAGGCTTTCCCAATGCAGTGGCGTACCGTGGAGTCATCCATCCCAACGGGCTGACGATGAGAATGTCGGAAATGTCGTCAAAGCGGGCGCAGGCCTCGGCCGATGCCGAGGATATCCCGACCTTTATTTCCGGGCTGGCGGAAATGCGCGATCCCGAGTTCAACGTCAAGGCGGCGCAGAGCCGTGTGTACGAGACCATGACGGCCTCTGTACGCGGTATCCAGGAAGGGCAATTGGGTGCCGTGTTGGGCCAGCATTTGCAGGATATCGGGCTATACCATTTCTTTCCGCCGTTCCAAATCGAGGAGGCGCTTTCTCCGATAGGCATTGCGCATTTCTACCGTCAACTGTATTTCAATGCCGAGGAGGGCTGGGGGCCGGTTGAGCAGGCGTTCACGGTCGCGCCGCTAGAAACCCTGGAAGTCGTCTACGAAACCGTCAGAAAGCAAATCCACGAGGAGGTGCTGGAGGTCGGGCTGGAGCAGGTCAGCGAGACGGCGACCGAGGAAAAGAATACAGACGAGGTGTCGGACAAGGTTTCGACGATGATCCAGCGCGATTCGTCGGCGGCGATGTCGGCAAACGTTTCCGGCTCCGTCGGCGTGTGGCAGGCGAGCGCATCGGCGAACGCCAGCTTCAAGACTGCGGGCCAGCGCAGCCGCGAGCAGACGTCGCGCCGCTTGAAGGAGGTGACCACCCGCGCCGCCGAGCGCATTACCAAAACCTTCAAGCTGACCACGCGCGATGTCACCGACGTCACGACGACCAACCTGACGCGCCGCATCATCCGCAACGACAGTCCGGCCCCTGTCAGCTATGGGTTGCGCCGGGTACTGCGCCGGGTGCGCGTCAAGGTGCAGGACCTCGGGCCCAGGCTGGTCTGGCAGTTGTATGTGCGTACGCCGGGCAAGGGTCTCGCCCGCAGCAAGTTCGTCCATTTTCGCGAGTCCGGACCGATCACGGTGCCTCACGATCCGCCGGGCTTGCCGCCGCGTCCCGTGGGCGGGACGGATACCGGGACAACCAGCTCGAGCCTTAAATGGGATGCTGGGCGCGCTACGTATTATGTGACCGTGGTCGTCCAGCCGGGCGCGGATCGCAAGGTGACCTCCGTCAGCATCGACTCGATTACCGACCTGGAAGGGGGCGGCAAGGACGATCTTGCGCCTTCGCCGCGCAACGACAATCAATGGGGTCCCGGCTGGGATCCGACGGGATACAAGTTCACGAAGAACATCGCCATACTGGAAGGCGACGGAGCGAGTGTGAGCATCAACTACACCTATGCGTGGGATCCTGCCGGGCCGGTGATGGATGAATGGGAGGCGAAGCGGGCAGCAGCGGTCGCGGCCATGACCGAGGAACTGCTTACCCAGAAGTTTGAGCGCGAGAAGTCGCTAATTACTGAACGCAGCAAGATCAAGTCGCGTCCGGCGGCAGATTTGCGCAAGGAGGAGCGATACGAGGTGATGAACCGCATGGTGTCGCACCTCTTTGCGAACACCAGTAACGGGCAGGATCCCAGCCCTCTGGAGATCGAATATTTCCATCGGTATTTCGATATCGAAGGCATGTTCACCTACACCCACCCATCCTGGTGGAAGCCGCGCTATACGCCCGTGGCGACCGGCCTCGAGCGGCCAGCGTATGAGATTACGGCAGAATCCGAGCCGGCGCCGCTGGGCAGCTCGCTCGGCTGGATGATCCAGTTGGACGGCGACGACCGCCGCAACGAATTCATCAACAGCCCCTGGGTGAGGGTATGCATGCCGATCTTTCCCGGACGCGAGCGCGAGGCGATTGAATGGCTTTCCAAGCATATCGAAGGCGAGGAGGGCTACGATGTCGCTAGCGGCCCGCTGAGTGAGCTATTGAAGCAGGTCGAAAAATACCGTGGGATGGAGGAGAAGCTGGGCATCAACGGCCCGGACTACGTGACCATCGACTCCACGATAGGCGATGAACCCGGCGACCCTTCTGGCCCGCTCAAACCCGAAGATGTCTATCCCATCGTGCAGGAATACGAGGTGACGGTCCCTACCGAAGGCTTTGTCTATGACGAGCTGAAGCTGGTCTGACAGGTTTCCGGAAAGGAACCAGGGTGACTGACATCATCATCGCCTATGGCTGCGAAATTCGGGATACCGAGAATCACACCAAAGTCGTCGATTTCCTGAAAGCCGATGCAACACCTGCAGGAACGGATAAGTGGACTTATCCGAAGAAAGCCCCCGTGCACACCATCAGCCTGATTTACACCAAGGCCGGGTTTGCCGCCGCACTGAACAAGAAGGACGCGGTCGTTATTTACGATGGGCATTCGCGCATTGGCCAGGGGCCGGTATTCGGGCCGGCCGGGGTGACGACCTGCCCGGACAAGACGAAATTTCCGCTGAATCCGTGGGGGGACAACTTCCGTATGGGGCATGCTTTCGCCGACATCGAATGTATCGACGACATCATGCACCATGGCACCAACCCCACCGAATTCAAGTTGCCGGCGGCATCCAAGGGCGTGCTTGCGTCCAAGGGGCTGATCGATATCCTGGATGACGCCATCAAGGCCGGCAAGGCGAAATGCGGTACCGCGGGCGCATGGCGTAAACTTCCAGATTGTTTTCCCAAGGTGGCGGCCCAGACGAATTGCCGCGGAAGCAAGCCGCTGGCGTCCCGTCATTTCTGGCGCGCACGCAAGGGCAACAAGGAATTCGACACGCTGGTGGCCGTGGGCGATGCCGATCTCAAGAAAAGCAAACTGGAGTGCGCGGTATTGTTCATGAACTCCTGCTCGAGCAAGCGCCATTTTCTTGCGGCGCTGCAACGGCAAAAGGCAGCGGTCAAGTCAAAATGCATGTTCTATGTGACGGCGGATTCCTGCAGCGCCAACACGACATTGCCATTCCTGAAAGCCGTGCTGGCGGGCAAGGATGTGACCAAACGCTCCAAAGCGATCCTGAAAAAGATGAACGGCATGAGTGGCTCGGGATTTATCAGCCTGGAAAAATGAACGGATGGCACAACAATATCCTTCCAATATCGAACTCGATAAGCTAATCGCCGGCGACGGCGAGGCTATCGACCACGCCGAGACCATGCTGACCGAGCAACTGCAGAGGCATCCCGAATGGGCCGAGTTCGTCCTGCCATTTCTGGCGAGCGGGCAGCCCACGCTCGTCGTGAATGCCCGGCATCTGCTCACCCTGTTCGACGAAGAAGCCCTGCTGACGATAGCGCGGGGCTTTGAAGTTGACGATGCTAGCGCGCGCTTCGCAATCCTCGGCGTCCTGTGGGCGCATCTTATCGCCATGGATCCGCACGACCGCCAATACTGGATCGAGTCCGTTGCACCTTATCTGTCCGTCGGCCTGAGTGATACCCGTACCCCCAACCGCTATTTCGCCGACCCCGAGCATATGGAGCTGGAAAACGACTACCGCATCTGCGACGAGACCTATCTCTTCATCAACCGGCTGATGTCGGACGATTTCGACGACAGCCGATTCGCGGTTCTGGAAGAAGATGCCCGAACCGCGGTTGTGCAGCAGTTCGATCGGCGCTCCGCGACCTTATTCAGCTCGCCCGCCGTAGCCGCACGCAAGGCGGCACGTCAGCCCGCCGCGCTGGCGGAGTTGACGATCATCACGAATTTCACCACCGAGTTCGAAGCGCAAACCGCGCAGTTCGAACGGGATCAGGCGGTTGCGAAGAAGTGGGCGCCCGCTCTGCGCGATTTCCGCGCGGTCGCGGCGGTCGATACGCCGCAGCCGACAAAGGCAATTTTCGAAGTCGGCAGTTTCCTGGAAATGTTATCCGCGATTCTGTTCGTCGACCCCTCGAAACCGAAAACCTCGGCGTTCCGGCCAGCGCAGTCGGTGAAGCGAGTCAATATCATCACCCACGGCAATCCCGGCCTGATCGCGATGAGCGGCACGGTCGACAAGAACGGCGGGGTCATGTTGACCACGCATCCGTCCAGCGGGCCGGATTTGCTCGGGCCCATCGACGTCGCGGCGGTGCAGCTGGCCTCCGATCCTAATCTGCAACTGGATAACGGCAAGCCGCTGGCGCAATCCCTGCGCGACCGTTTCGCCCCGGATGCGGAAATCTTTCTGATTGCGTGCCATAGTGCAATGGGGCTTTCCTTGCCCTTGATGCAGGATATGAAGGCGCTATTCAAGACGAAGATTCAGGCGTTCAGCAAGGAGATCGCATACTGCCCATCGCTGGACGCGACTCACATTATCGATCGTGCCTTTACCGCGATCGAGAAGTGCGACAACGGATCGACGCGCGGCTATAAGCACCTGGTGCCGGATAGGACGGTTTAGATTACAGTCACTTCCCCACCGCCTATGGCTGATGCCCCTTTTTTTATTTGATTCGTTAATAAGCATGCGGCCCACTGCAAGCTCTGCGTCTAGCCCCAAGCCTATATATTGAATTTGTTTTTTATTGCGATGAATCCTAAAGAGTAAAAAGCCAATAACTGCCAAAGTTATGAGCGTGAAGACGAGCTGGCTTGTAAAGCTATCTAGTGAGCGTAACGCTTATCTCGATGAGTGCAATAAATGGGGCCTGACCCCATTTATTGCTACAGTTGGATGGCGGCAGCGCCCTCGAATACAGCGGCATTGCCGAAGCCCTGTGGCGCCGGTTTCAAAGCTCCGGCTCGCAGTGGAGCTTTTACCGCGACAATATCGAAGAAGAATTCACCGCGAGGCGCGTTTCAGCCAACGCTTCGGGTGGCAAGAACCCACTCGACGATCTGTTCAAGTCGCAACATTGGGCCATGCCGGTGAGAAAAATGGGTCTGACCCCATTTATTCCAGATAAAACAGGGAATGTCTGGTATCGCTTGCTATCCTGGCCAGATAGATTTGGAGGCAAAGCCTTCGATATGAACGCTGCAGTCGTTACCGAGCCTCGACGCGCTGAGTTAAGCTTGCTATTGACGTGTTTCGGTCGTTTAATAGCGCAGTATTTTTATTAGGGCATTTGTTTGAAAAAGAAACAATCACTTCCAGCCAAAATCCGGGCCCTCGATCTTTTTTGTGGCGCGGGTGGAAGCAGTTGGGGAGCATCGCAAGCAGGCGTTGATCTCGTCGCTGCCTTTGATCTTTGGGACTTGGCCGGGGAGAACCATAAAGTAAATTTTCCAAACACAAAGTTTTACCACGGCCGCCTTGAGGACATCGACGTCAAACAAGTGGCGAATGAATGTGGTGAGATTGATCTTATACTTGCATCGCCGGAGTGCACCAACCACAGCCCAGCCAAAGGGAACAAACCGCGCTGCGAGGTAAGTAAAAATACAGCCTTTCAGGTAATTAGGTTTGCTAAAGAAATGCAGCCGCGATGGATTGTCATTGAGAATGTTACCAACATGCGGCGGTGGTCACGTTATCAGGAATTTAAGGATGAATTATCGTCTCTTGGATACCACTTTAACGAACAAGTACTGGATTCTTCAGATTTTGGTGTACCACAGAGCCGCCGACGCCTGTTTTTGATTTGTGACCGCGAGCACAAGCCCGAGCCTGTACCGACAATAGCCGGGACTAAGAAACATGCTCAATCCATTGTTAACCTCAACGGCGCCTATCGCTGGTCACCTCTCAAGACAGAACGCCGCGCTGCAGCCACATTGCAAAGAGCAGAACGTGGTATCGAAGCGGTTGGATCCGATCAGCCTTTTCTACTGGTCTATTATGGTTCCGACCAAGCAGGTGGGTGGCAGGAATTAGCAAGGCCATTGCGCACCATTACAACGATTGACCGCTTCGCCATAGTAAAACCATCGCCGGAAGGACACTTGATGCGCATGTTGCAAGTTCCCGAGCTTCAAATGGCGATGGGAATGGATGGAATGCGATTCGAGCATGGCACGCGCCGTGAGCGAATCAAGATGATTGGTAATGCTGTATGTCCGCCCGTGATGCGTGCGGTAATTACCCATTTGAAGAATTCTTAAAATGTCGTCAATCCCGACAGAAAATTTAAATCTAATCTTCCAGGTAAAACCCAGGTTGCTTACGTTACTTGGTGACCAGTTGATTCGCGACGCCAACTTGGCGGTGTTTGAGCTGGTAAAGAATGCATACGATGCTGATGCCACTGTCTGCTCAGTCATGCTGGAGAACCCCGATGCCCCATCCAGGGCGCGGATCATCATTCAGGATGATGGGGTTGGAATGGACGAGGACACACTCCGCAATGTGTGGATGGTTATTGCTACGGATCATCGCACCTTGCAGAGGGCACAAAATACAAGATCTTCTCGATTCAACCGTTTTCCCCTCGGTGAAAAAGGTCTCGGTAGATTGTCTATTCATAAGCTTGGACGGTTTATACGTCTTATTACAAAGGTTAGCGGCGGCGATGAGCTTGTCATGGAGTTTGACTGGGACAAGCTTGAAAATGCAGAAAATCTGAATGAGGCTGGGGTGCGACTTACACGTCAGTCTCCCACCATATTTAGTGAAAATTCATGTGGTACAAGGCTGGAAGTTACCCGCCTAAGGGAATCATGGACTCGCGGCGAACTACGTCGACTGCATCGCGCGGTAAACAGCCTATGTTCTCCATTCAAAGGTCCGACTGACTTTGAGGTGTCACTTGCTGCTCCAGGCAAAGAAGAGTGGCTGGATAGGATGTTTACAGCTGATGCCGCATATCAGAGTGCGCTTTATCATGTGCATGGATGGTTTGAGGGAAAGGTGGGCTACTTTGAATACAGCTTTACACCACCACCTGGCACCGAAAGATTACTAACCCCACAAGTAAAAGTACCTAAGAGTATCGCACTGGACAAGAAGGACGGGAGGAAGAGTATTCCCCTTGATTTATCAGCCCATCAAATTGGCAAAGTCGAATTCGATTTTTGGTTGTTTGATCGTGATCCGGCTGTGCTTCATGCGGTCACAGGCGATGTCAAAGGGTTGAAAGACTATCTGGATGATAACGGCGGAATTCGGATTTACAGGGATGGTATTCGAGTTTACGACTTCGGCGAGCCTGGCAACGATTGGCTGAATCTTGACATCCGGCGAGTCAACACCCCCACAGCCAAAACCAGCAATAATCAGATTCTTGGCGCTCTGAGATTGGATGCTACCACCAGCGGCGATCTTCGAGAAAAATCCAATCGCGAAGGATTCATTGAGAATCCCGCATATGCGGATTTACGGGATGCTGTAATCAGTATGCTGACGCAAGTTGAAGCCGAAAAAGTAAAAGATCAAAAACGGGTACGTGAGGCCACAGGGAAAGGCACCGGGCAGAAGCTGTTTGAAAAGCTGACTGAGCTACGTGGGATATTGGAAGAAAAGGGTGTTCTTACTGCGGTCGAACCACAGCTTAAAGCTGTCGAAAAGGAAATGGAGCTTTATCGAGATCAGCTTTTGCATGCGGCTGTGCCTGGCCTGACAATAGGGGTCATGTTGCATGGCGCAGAAAAAATTATCGAAGAGTTGCGGGAGGCCGCTAGAAAGGGAGCTGACCCAACAAGAATGAAAGAGCTTGTGGATCGGCTATATCGTGCAATGCGTCCTGTAACTAATTTGCTTAAGAACCCTGGCACAGCAAAGACCTCTGCTGGACTTTTAATCAAAGAGGCAATTTTCAGTACTGAACTCAGGCTGCGGCGGCATGGAGTCACACTGATCAATGGCATGGAAAAGGGTTGCCCGGATTTTAACGTCCAGGGATCAAAGCAAATGCTGATCGCCTCTCTCACCAATTTGATTGATAACAGCATTCATTGGCTTGAAATGAAAAATCCGGTGCAGAAATTCTTATACATCGGAACCACGAACGATCTTGAAGGTGGATTGGCTATTGTCGTTGGGGATAATGGTCCGGGATTTGGTAGCGATGCGCCCGAAGATTTAGTGACGCCATTTTTCACCAGGAGGAACGGGGGGATGGGTTTGGGACTTTATATCGTCAGTGAGGTTATGCGCGTCAACAAGGGCAGGCTCGTGTTCCCAGACGAAGGCGATGTGGTCTTGCCTGATGCCATTGATGGTGCAGTAGTGGCAATTCAGTTTCCGGAGGCGTCATGATCTCTTCGCTAGCGTCTCCGTCTGTCTGCGTGATTGATGATGAGGAGGAAGATTACCGCCCTATTCTTGCCGCATTAAATGGCCTATATGTTGGGTCTGTTCATATATTAGGAAAAAATTCAGATGAACTGCCTACTCAACCTTTTTGTGGGTTGAGGCTGGTTTTAACCGACCTTCATCTAAATGGTACCGTTGGAAAGAATGCGGCTTCTTATACCGCAAATGTGTTTACTAGACTTGTTTCCACCAATACTGCTCCTGTGGTAGTTGTCATTTGGAGTAAGTATGCAGACGATACGGGGCAAAGCCCAGAAGACGATCAAGAGACAGAAGCTCAACTTTTTAAAAGAACTCTTCTCGAGGCGCAGCCAGATTACAAAGGTCGGTTGATATTTCTTGAAATGGAAAAACCAAAGTCTGGAGAGGGGCGCCCGGAATCACAAATTTGGATAGGGGAACTCAAGCAGCAAATTGAGCGATTGTTAAATGGTCATGAGGCGATACAAGCATTATGGGCGTGGGAGTCTTTGGTAAGAGAGTCAGGAGTTGGTATTAGCGAGCGTCTAACTGCTTTAGCGCAGAAATCGGGAGACGTTGACGCTGGTTTGAAAATGGCTATGCGTTTGCTTGTCCAAGCTCAAGCCGAAGGGGACTTATCCGCTATAACAGCCCCACGACATCTGGCAGCAGTTCTTGCTCAGCTATTGGTTGATCAGTTGGATCATACAGAGAAAACAAAAGAGTTCACTAATCACGGGGGATGGCTCTCTAGTCCGGTTAACACCGCTGTTCCGAATACGCTAAAGCCAGAAATTAACGCGCTACTCTTAACAGCAGAACTCTCTACTGATGGAACTCCATTTGTGCCTGGAGCCATATACAAGGTTGAAGGAAAAGAAGGAGTAGTGGCATTCCGTAAAACTCTTGGCAAAAGCATGTCATCTTTTCTCGACTCATGCACGAGTGCTAAGCGAGGCACAGAGAAATGGAAAGCCTGGAGAAAAGGGGTTCAGCCTGTTTTAATTGAATTGTCCCCAACTTGTGATGTTGCGCAGGGCCATCGGAGTAGTGTATTACTTGTCGCTGGCTTAGTCGTGCCAGAAGCCTTATGTAAGCAAATCAAAAAGCCCACAGAATCACTGAAAGAGATTCCCTCAACATCATTCTCTTTGCGCTGGCAGACTGCTGGTTTTCAGAAACAGGACGTGAGGTTGCTATTCTCCAGCCGTTATAAGTTCACATTGCCATCAACCTCCGTTCCAGCATGGTTGTACCCATGGTTTAGGCTGCGTGAGCTTCCAACAACTTCCCTAAGAAATTGGTACTCCAGCGCAACATCTCGTGTTGGGTACGTCCAATTAGATTGATTCCAGTCGACGAAACTCGGAGTGCAATTCAGTTGCACATGCTCGCAGATATAGAGCTTTTGCGGTTGCGCGCAAGCTTGGATGCCGAGATGCGTAAGCGCGGTGTTGCATTCTCCGTGGGTGACGTCGGTGAAGAGTTGGCCGTACAGTATTTCAAGTCCACGCCAGGACTCCACAATCTTCAACACGCGCCCACTGGGACAAAAAACGTGGATGCGCTTTCCCGCAATGGAGATCGCTATTCCATCAAGACCATCTGCAAGGGCAAGAAGACTGGAACTATTTACCCGGATTCAGATGATCCAGAAAAGCAACTTTTCGAATATCTCCTGATAGTTCGACTTTCTGAATCCTGGGGCTTGCTGTCCATCCACCAACTGACCTGGGCCACGTTTAAAACTGTTCGGTCCTGGGATAAGCGGATGAATGCTTGGTATGTTGCTGTTTCAGGCCGTTCGATTTCTGCGGCAACTACAATTTTCAAAGCAGTCGACATTTCTGATGGCTGATGTGTTCACCCCGGAAAAACGCTCTGAGGTAATGTCGCGCATCCGTGGCAGAGGAAATCGCGACACAGAATTAAAGCTGGCAAAACTGTTCCGTCAACACCACATCACTGGCTGGCGAAGACATCTGAAGTTACGGCTGGAAGCTGAAATATGCACTACAACCCTGAAAAACAGTGAGACAAATACACAACCTTCCAAACTCCGTGGTTACCCCCGCCAACGATATGTTCGCCCTGACTTCGTTTTCCCGCGTTCAAGAGTAGTTATTTTCGTCGATGGGTGTTTCTGGCATAGTTGCCCGGAACATTTAACCATTCCGAAGAGTAATCAAGATTTTTGGCAAAAAAAGCTTACTTCAACAAAACTCCGGGATCGGATGGTCAATCAGTCATTGGTGAAATCTGGATGGCAGGTTATTCGCATTTGGGAACATGATTTGGCTGATCAATGCGTTCAAAGGGTACTCGATGCCTTAAGCTTAAAGGCTCAAGGCAAATAAAAAAGGCCAGCTGTTGCTGCTGGCCTTTTTGTTTAGATCCTAGCTACCTCAACCGCACTTACTTTCCCCGCAGTTCAAACAAGTCAAACACCCATCCATGATGATCGCAGCCTTGGTGCTGCACTTGCCGCATAGCTGGGCACCGGGCGGGAAGCCTTCGGAGTTGGTTTCGCCGCCGGATTGCGTGTGTTTTTCCATGTATTCGGCGCGCTTCTCGGCGATCAGTTTTTTCTGGTGCTGGTCGGGTTCGGGTTTTTTCAGCATGCCGATTTCCTGTAAGTGCTGTTCCACGACTTCGCCGATTTCAGCGACCAGGCTGGGAATGTATTTGCCGCCTTTTTTGAAGTAGCCGCCGTTGGGGTCGAATACGCTGTGGAGTTCTTCCACCAGGAAGGTGACGTCGCCGCCTTTACGGAACACGGCGGACATGACGCGGGTGAGGGCGACGATCCACTGGAAGTGTTCCATGTTCTTGGAGTTGATGAAGATTTCGAAGGGGCGGCGGTGTTCTTGCGGGGTGCCTTCACCAACGATGATGTCGTTGATGGTGATGTAGAGGGCGTGTTCGGTGACTGGGGTCTTGACCTTGTAGGTGTTGCCGACCAGTTTTTCGGGGCGGCTCAGCGGCTCGCCCATCTGCACGACGTCAGCGACTTTTGCCGGTTCGGCAGGCGCGGCGGCAGCGGCTTGTTCGGCCTTTTTGTCTTCTTCAGACTGCACGTTGTAACCGGTGATTTTCTTTTCGATCTTGATGGCCATGGTGGGTCCCTCCGTGGAATTAGATGTCATCATAACCCACATAATATTGAAATTCCAGTCTTGCAATACACATTATGTTGTGTCTTTTGCGATTGCAAAGCGGACGCGGCCGGAGCGCGCCAGAAACCTAATGCTAATCAATGGGTCTAGTTGTTTTTACACGTAAATTCTATCGAATCGAGGGTGAAAACATGCCGCGTGCGATCTGGAAAGGCGCGATCAGTTTCGGGCGAACCTGCCGAGGTGGCATTTTCCACGCGAGCCAAGTCGGATGCGCCGGTTTCGGTGCCGATTTTCTGGGAAGAACTGGGTGAAGATGTGCGTGCCGACACTTTCAACGTGCGCAATTTGCAGCAGCGCCTGAGCGGATTGAAGGACGATCCCTGGAAAGACTATTGGAAACTGAAGCAGAAAATCACCGACGAAATGCTGAAATTGTTTGATAAAAGGTAATGCAATCCATATCCAAAGGAGTATCTTTATTTACAAATAGCGGAATAAGCGACATTTGTCGTCCCAAAGGTGGTTTTTATGCGGAATGGCTATGGTTTGCTTGTTTCGATCTGTTTGCAGCCAACGGAGGCTAGGTAGCGCTCGGGGCTGCTTTTTTTGGGGCCAAAAAAAAGGTAAAAAATGCCAAGCGCTTCGAAGCAATCTGCCAAGTTGTTCAAGTTCGACCCTCACGCACTCGCAAACGAGGAGTTGCTGTATATCTATCGCGGCCGCAACAATGCGTTGCTGGTGACCGCACTCAGCGGCGCGGTCATGGCCGGCCTGCTGGCCTGGGGTCTCAAATCCTTTGCGGCATTGGCGTGGTATCCCGCGCTTCTGGTGGTTTATGGCTGGCATTGGTTCGTCGGCCGGCCGGACAAGGCCACCGGTGGCATTGCCACGCCGCTCTCTGAAATCAAGGTGCATATAGCCGCAGCCGGATTGGCCGGAGTGGGCTGGGGAAGCGCGGCTTTCGCGCTGCCGTGGCTGAACGCTTCCGCGCAGGCGGCAGTGATGGTGTTGCTGGTGATCGCCGTGATTACCTCGTTGCCGCGACTGGTCGTGTTTCTGCCGGTGTTTTACGCCCATACCGCTGGCGTGCTGGTGCCGCTGGTGCTGGTGCTGCCTTTTCTGGCGACCGATGCGCTGGTGCTGGGTAGCATCGTGCTGCTTGTCACCGGGCTGACACTGGCGCTTTCAGCGCGGGAAATCCGCGAGTTGCTGGTGCAGATCCTGCTGAAGCAGATCACCTTCGAGCAGGTTTCCTGGGAGGACCGCCTGACCGGGCTCGGTAACCGCCGCCACTTCGACGACAAGCTGGATGGCGGTTGGCGTCAGGCGGCGCGGCAAGGCGTGCCTTTGTCATTGATTATTCTCGATGTCGACATGTTCAAGAAATTCAATGACAAGTACGGCCACCCGGCCGGTGACGAATGCTTGCGACAGGTGGCTGCCGCGTTGCAAAGCTGCGTGAAGCGGGCCGGCGATTCGGTGGCTCGCTACGGTGGCGAGGAGTTCGGCGTGGTAATGGTGCATATGCCGATGGCGGATGCCAAAAATATGGGCGAGCGCATGCGTCAGGCGGTGATGGATATCGGCATGGAGCATGAGCTGTCGCCGCACGGCGTCGTCACGATCTCCGTCGGTGGCGCGACGATCATTCCTTCCATGGATTCCACGACTCAAGAATTGACCAAACAGGCCGATGAAGCTCTATATCGTGCCAAGGAAAACGGTCGCAATCGCGTGGAGTGGAATATGCTGGCATGATCGGCGTTGAGCCGCATGCAGGCTGGCTTACAGAAATATAAGAAAATTCTTATAACCCTGTAGGAAAATGGGTTGTTAGCCGGGATTGGATTGGATATATTGGAGCCGCATCCAGCTCCGGATGACGCGGCATAACAACTCTAAGCGCCGTGTACGTAATTTGAAGCCGATAGCATTATTAGTGGAGATGATGAGATGGCATTTATTTCAAAGACACGTTTCACTGAATTTCTTCGTGATGAAGAGGGGGCCAGCGCAATCGAGTACGCGCTGATCGCGGCGATGGTCGCGATTGCATTGGTGGCATTCGTGCCTACGATCAATGCGGCAGTTACCGGAATCTTCCAAGACATCCTTGATGCATTGACCTAAGCCGCCAGCGAGAGCTACGTGCGAGCAGCGGAATGGCTGGTCGTCGCATGGAGTTTGGCGGTGCTGGCGACGGACCTTTCGGTTCGCCGCATACCCAATCTTTACAGCGTGGCCGCTGTCCTGTTTGCCCTGGCTTATCTCGCCTTCACCGGCGAGGCAATGCTGGGAGCGAGCTGGCAGTCGGTTCTGCTAGGTGCTGTACTTGGCTTGGCGCTGACGGTACCAGGCTCTCTTGCCCGGTTGCTTGGCGCGGGCGACGTCAAACTTCTTTTTGCGATTGGATTACTGGGCGGCTGGAAGGTCGTCCTGATCAGCTTTGCCGTTGCCGGCATACTTGGCGGTATAGCGGCTCTGAGCGGCCTGATGCTGGCGCGCTATTCGGGCTATCCGATGGCGACCGGCAGATGGCTGCCGTTCGGCGCAGGGCTCGCCATCGGTTTGCTGGCGGCGATTGCGCTTGAGGGCGCAAGATGATGCGCAGCCCCGGATACCATCGACACAGGCAGCGCGGCGCGGCTGCAATCGAATTCGCGCTGCTGTTCGTTCTGTTTTTTGTGGTGTTCTACGCGCTGGTCAGCTATGCGATAGCGATGATGCTCAAGGAGTCTTTCCAGCATGCGGCCGAAGAAGGCGCCCGCTCCGCGATCGCAGTAGATTCACTGGCATTCGCCAGCGATTCCGCCTATCACTCGGGTGTCGAGCCTCAGGTGCGCACTACGGTCGGCAACAGCCTTACCTGGCTGCCGCAGCCGGTGAAGGATCAGGTACTTGGGGTCGGCAATGCCAATGTGCAAACGGGTTGGAGCGGGGATACGCTGACCGTGACCGTCAGTTATACGGGTTATACCTCCAATCCGTTGATGCCTATCCTGACTTTCCCCGCGATAGGGCAGGTGCCGAGACTGCCTGCCGACCTTACCGGACGAGCCGTGATCGACCTATGAAAATAACAAGCATGAGGGTGGAGCGTTCATGAACAGTACACTGTTGCGTTTCCTGGCGGTCATCCTGGCATTGGGAGCGATTGCTACGGCGGTCGTCGGCTACCGACTGAGTAGCACGCAGGCTCCTGTAACCGTCCAGGCTCCCCCGCCGAGCTATCCGCAAGTAGTCGCCGCTCGCGATGTGCCTGCTGGCCACTTGTTGACAGCTCAGGATGTCCGATTGGAATCCCTCCCGCAACGCGATGTTAATGGCTATGAAACAGCCGGCAAAGTCATCGGGAAATTAACGCTCGAGCCGATTGCAGCAGGCACTCCCTTTTTGACTAACCATTTTCCCAGGCTTGGCCAGGTGGCGCAGGGGCTGCATCCGGGCGAGCGTGGCGTCGCGATCAAGGTTACTGAAGTGATCGGCGTCGGCGGTTTCGTCACCCCCGGCGACCACGTCGATGTCTTGCTTTACCTGCGCGGCAGCAAGGAAACCGGTGAAATCACTTCTGCGCAAATCGTGTTGCGCGATGTTCGCGTACTGGCATACGGCGCGGATGCAGGCGCCGCCGAAGCACAACCTTCAACTTTCGACAAAATGACATCCAGCGCCGATGGCAAAACGGCCGAAACAACGCGCGCCAATAAAAAAGAGGATGTGGACAAAGGAAAATCCAGCAAATCGGCCATCCTTGCCGTTCCCGAAAAGGATGTCGCTCGCCTGATGTTGGCTGACAGCAGCGGTAATGTGCGCCTGGCCCTGCGGGGTGCCGAGCCGCCGCAGGCAGCCTCGGCAAACGAGGATACGTCGCACTACCTGCGCCTTGCCGACATGGCCTCACCGGGCGCGCCGCGTCCGATGGCGGTCAATGCCACAGTGTCAAAAACCGCGACCAAAAAAACGGCTGGCTCGGTAGCCAGGGCAAAAAAATCTACTGAAGCAAAGCAGGCCCGCGTGATCGTGCATCGAGGAGATCAGGTAGAAGTCGTCAGTGTGCGTAACTGATATTTGTAGTCGGGCGAAATAACCGGGGGGAGTATGACGTTCGTAAAGCAGGGGAATTGGGCTCTTGGCATCGCGATGCTGCTGGGTGTCATGCCGGCGGCGGCGGAAATATCCGAAACGCTCGCTCTGGAAACGGGATACCAGGAAGTCTATACCCATCCGCAACCCATCAAGCGCGTGGCCGTGAGCGATCCTGCCGTGCTCGGTATCAATGTGTTGACCTCGCGCAACCTGCTGCTCACCGGCAAGAAAATTGGCGTGACCGAAGTCTCGGTATGGGAAAGCGAGCAGGAGGCGCGTCCGGCGCGCATTATCAAAGTCACGGTGAATGCTGCCACTGACCAGGAGCGCCAGAAACTCGAAGTGAGCGGCGCCGCGCCGTTGCAAGTCGCGTCCGCAGGCACTGGTATGACGCTGACCGGTGAAGCGAGCTCACTGGAAAAACATGCGCTGGCGCAGCAGGCATTAAGCCCCGAAGCCAAGGGCCCGCTGGATGCCAGCGTGACTTCGTTCGATAGCCAGGTGCAGATCGACATCAAGATCGTTGAAGTCAGCCGGCAGAGCATGATGCGGGCCGGATTCTTCCTGGGCAGGAACGATGGCAATACCACTATCGCCATCGGATCGCCGGGCACATTGAGCGGTGTCAGTAACGACGGGGGCGGATTCACGCTCGAAAGCGCTTCCGGCTTCCTGCCGGTGCTCAATGCCTTCAATCTCCTGTTCGGCAATTCCGGTTCCGGCTTGCTGGGCACATTAAGCGTTCTGGAGGCCAACGGGTTTGCCTACACGCTGGCCGAACCCAGCCTGACGGCGCTATCCGGGCAGAGTGCAACTTTCCTTGCCGGTGGCGAATTCCCCGTGCCCATCCGCAGCGGTTCCGGCGCCGACAGCACGGTGACCGTGAACTACAAGGAATACGGCGTGCGGCTGATGCTGTCGCCCACCGTGCTCGACGGAAATCGCATTTACCTCAAAGTCTCACCAGAAGTCAGCGAACTGGATTTCAATAATGCGGTGCAGACCGGCGGCGTTTCCGTACCTGGCTTGCGTGTGCGCCGAACCGATACCAGCGTTTCGCTGGGCGATGGCGAGAGCTTCGTCATTAGCGGCCTCGTCAGCCGCAATACGCTAAGCAACGTGGATAAACTCCCCTGGCTGGGCAATATTCCGATCCTCGGCGCGTTCTTCCGTTCGACGCGGTTTGACCGCGAGGACAAGGAATTGCTGATGGTGGTGACGCCTCATCTGGTACGGCCGATGGCGCGCAATGCAACGTTGCCGGATCTGCCGGGCGGCGATGTGCGCGACTACAAGCCCAGTTTCAGCGAACTGTTTTTCCAGACGAATCCCGCACCCGGGACTCCCTCTACCGGCATGTCACGATAAGAGTCGATCATGAGCGAACGAAACAGCTACATAGCCCTCACCCAGGACAAGGAGTGCCTGCAATGGCTGACGCACGCGCTGGCCGAAGCCGGCGAGCTGATTCCTGCGGATACGCCTTCCATCGAGCGCATCCTGCAATTGTCGGATGCCATCGGCGTCTCGGCGATTTTCGTGCAACTGACGGCAGGGAATTACCGGCAGGAGACGTTGCTGATCGAGGGGCTGATGGCTGCCAAACCGTTCCTGCCGGTGCTGGTGGTTTCAGAAACGGTGGATCAGGAATTATTGCTGGCATCGATGCGTGTTGGCGCACGCGACTTTATCAAGGTTGGCACCCGCGCCAGTGATGTGGTGGCCATGGTGAAGCGACTGGCGCCCAAGGATGCCAGCGCTTTTGCGACACAATCGGATACCGGTGGGCGCATCACTACCATCGTCAGCGCGCGGCCGGGCAGTGACGCGCCTATGTTTGCGCTGCACCTGGCATTGGCGATACAGGATTCGGAACCGACCTTGTTGCTCGACCTCGGCGCACCGCACGGCGATGCGATGTTGTATCTCGGCCTGACGGCTTCCTACAGTTTCATCGACGCGGTGCGTAGTTTGCGCCGCATCGATGCCACGCTGATACAGACCGGTTTCGGCCGCCACAAGAGCGGCCTGACGGTGCTGTCGATGCCGGAAGAGCCGTGGACCGGCGCGCAATTCACCTCCGCCGACGTCTATGTGCTGCTGCGCACGCTGCGGCGCTATTTCTCGCACATCGTCATTAATTTGGGCGGGGTCGCGCGTTCGGATTTCCTGATGTTGCTGCTGACCAACGCCGACCGGCTGATCATGCTGATCGAGCAGAGCGTGCCGAGCTGCCGCCAGAATCTGCAACTCCTGAAGCACATGCGCGAGGAGAAGGTGAATCTGGAAAACGCCGGGCTGGTGGTGGACCGCTACTTGTCACGTATGCCGCCGGATGCCGAAAGCATTGCGCAATCCTTCGGCCTGCCGCTGCTGGGTACGCTGGCACCTTCAGGCATGGCGCGGCTGGCGACGATGAACTCCGGTGAAAGCATGTTCACACTGTCGCCCAACGATCCCTACGTGCACAGCGTGCGCAAGCTGGCGCAGCATGTAATGGGGGCTTCGTCCGGCGATGCCGGCAAGCAGCAACCTGGCTTGGTGAAGCGACTGATGTCTGCCATGTCGGCAGGCAAGGCAACGGCTTAGGGGACATCATGGACCTGCGCCTCTACGGATACGATTTCGGCCTCAAGCAGGCCGAGGATTACCAGGAACTCAAATTCCTGCTGCACCGTTTCCTGATCGGCGAAATCGAACGCGACCGCATCGCGCTGTTCGAGGTGCCGCGGCAAGAGGTCGCGGATTACGTGCGCGGCAAGGTTACGCAGTACATCGCCGAAAAGCACCTGCCGGTCAGCGGTTACGATCTCGAGAATCTCAGCGAGGACATGGTCGACGAGCTGGCCGGTTACGGTCCGCTGGAAAGCCTGATCAAGGATGACCGCGTCAACGATATTCTCGTCAACGGCGCAAAGCAGATTTACGTGGAACGTGAAGGGCGGCTGGAAGCAACGTCTCTGCGATTCATCGACGACGAGCATGTGCTGCGCGTTATCCGCCGCATTCTCGCGCACCTCGGGCGGCGCATCGACGAATCCAGCCCGATGGTAGATGCTCGTTTACCCGATGGCAGCCGGGTCAATGCGATCATTCCGCCGCTGGCGCTGAACGGGCCATGCCTGTCGATCCGCAAATTTCGCAAGGACCCGCTGCTGGCGCAGGACCTCATTCAGCTAGGCACCTTCGACCGGGGCATACTGGGGTTCCTGACGGCAGCAGTGGAGCGGCGCTGCAACATCATCATCAGCGGTGGCACCGGCGCCGGCAAGACGACGTTGCTGAATGTGCTGAGCCGCTCCATCCCGCCCACCGAGCGCATTGTTACCATTGAAGATGCTGCCGAACTGCAGCTAGACCACGAGCACGTGGTGCGTCTGGAATCGCGGCCGCCCAATATCGACGGTGCCGGCGAAGTGACGGCCCGCGACCTGGTGCGCAACGCGCTGCGTATGCGACCGGACCGTATCATCCTGGGCGAAGTACGCGGCAAGGAAGTGATGGACGTGTTGCAGGCGATGAACACCGGCCACGACGGCTGCATGAGCACCGTGCACGCCAACAATCCATCCGACGCCATGCTGCGCCTGGAAATGCTGGCCGGACTGGCCGGCTTCCAAGGCTCCGAAGGTACGTTGCGGCAGATGATCGCGGCAGCAGTCGAACTGGTAATCCAGATCAGCCGGCTTTCCAATGGCCAGCGCCGCGTGGTGTCGGTGACCGAAGTCACCGGCGTGCGCGACAACCAGTTCGTGCTCAACGAGCTGTATTCCTTCGATCTGGACACAAGTCACTTCGTCGCAGTCAACGTGATGCCCTGTAACCCGAAACTGCGCGATCTCGTGGCGAACAACAAATGGCTGTGAAGGGCTTGTTCGGCTGGTTGTTGATCGGTGCGGCGCTGATGATGCTTGGCCTCGCGGCATGGATTTACGGTTCCGGCCGCAATGCGCGTTTCCGCGAAAAGGTCACGGTACATTTCAATCAGGTATTGCCGCGCGGTTCGACCATCACCGGCATTCCGCCGGGCAGGCAGGAAACGTTCTGGCATCGGCTGCGTGTGCGAGCTTCGATCTATGCGGGCTTTGAATTGGAGGACTGGCATTTCATCGGGATTCCCATGTTGTTTGTGTTTTTCGGCTTCATCGGATGGCTGTGGCTGCGCTGGACGGGCGCGATCCTGTTCTTCGGCAGCTCGGCGCTGATCATTGGTTTCCTGGTTCCGTATATACGCTTGCGGCGGCGCCAGGCGCAGATTGTCGCGCAGGTGCCGATGTTCATCGACCAGGTGCTGCGCAGCCTGGGAACCGGCCGCAGCGTGGAGGGGGCCATCCGATTGGCAACCGAGGAGGCAAAAGCGCCGCTGCGCAATATTCTCGACCGCGTAGTGCGCGCCACGGAGCTTGGCGCCGACATGCCGGAAACCCTGGCTGCCGCTGCGAAACTGCATGGCCTGCGCGAGCTCAGCCTGATTGCGCTGGCGATGCGTATCAGCAACAGCTACGGCAGCAGTCCCAAGGAAATGCTGCAAAGTGTGGTGCAAATGATCCGCCAGCGCGAGCTGGCCCAACGCGAACTGGCCGCCATGACCGGCGAGACGCGCATTTCTGCCTGGGTGCTCTCGCTGACGCCGATTTCCCTGGCGGGATACATGATCCTGGTCAACCCCGGCTACCTGGACCTGATGCTGCAAAGCCCTAACGGCAAAACGATGATGATGACAGCACTCGGTTTCCAGATCACCGGCGTGCTCATACTGTGGCGCATGTTGAGAAGCGTATGAACATCTGGCTCTGGATCGCAATTCTGTTGATGGTGGGTACTGCCGGGTTGCTTTTCACTACCACCCAGCGCGACCGGCCGCCGCCTGGCGTGTATCGCCGTTTTGCGGAGGCGTTGCGTGGCGATGGCGCCAACATTTCGCCTTTTTTCAATTTCGAGAAACCCGATGCCAACACCCGGCTGATTCATCTGCTGGAGCGTTTTTCCAGCAGCGAAATGGAGGAAATGCAGCGCCTGCTGGTACAGGCGGGATGGGGCAATCCGCAGACGCGGCTTTATTTCCTCGTGGGCGGCTGGCTGGTGCCCATGGCCATGGCGGTGCTTGCCGGTTTTTATTCCGTGCTGGATGGCTCCTCATTTACTAATGTCCTGTTCCATGCGGTATTCGTTTTTGCATTCGTTTTCATCGCCATGCGCAGGCTGCTGCGCTGGCGCGCATCGCAGCGACAGCAAGTGCTGCGCAAGGAAGTCGTCGCTTTTTTGCACTTGCTGCGCATGCTGTTCGATGCCGGATTATCGTTCGAGCATACCCTGCAGGTCATCGAGCAGCAGGGAAGCAGCCTGATCCCCAACCTCGCCAAGGAATTGGGTGTGGTGCTGAAGCGCATCCAGGCCGGGCAGGAGCGCGGTGAGGCGCTGGCCGAGATGGCGGAGCCGCTGGAAATCCCCGAACTCAACGACACCATCGGCATGCTGAAGCAGGTGACGCGTTATGGCGGCAATATTCGCGACTCCCTGAACGAGTACACGCAGTTGGTCGAGGCGCGCCAGATTTCCGAGTTGCGCGAGTACGTCAGCAAGCTCTCCGCCAAGATGACGGTGGTCATGGTGGCGTTTCTGTTTCCTGCACTGATGATATTCGTGGCGGGCCCCGGCTTCGTCGGACTGGCTCGTGCCTTGAAAGGTCTGTGATGATGAATAAATACTGTCTGCTTGCTCTTGCGACGCTGTATCTCGGGCCGGCGTGGGCAGCGCCTCCGGCTGAACCGGCCGCAAGCACGGCCGGCGCCAAGACCTTGTGGGGCAACGAAAAAAACAGTTGCAAGGAGTTGCCTACGGCCGCTTCGACCCGCCTCGGCCTCATCCGGCAGATGCTGGCCGCCAATAAACCGCATGCGGCGATTGCTTACCTCGACGCGGCGCGTATCGAAGCGCCGCAGGCGGAATTGTTGCGTGCCGACGGCCTGCGCCAGACTGGCCGCGAGGAAGAGGCCGACCGCATTTATCGCAAGTTGCTGGGTGGTTGCGTGGCGGGTTATGCCTATCAGGGCCTGGGGCTGAGCGCCAGCAATGCGGGCAAGATGCGCGATGCGGTCAGTCATCTCAAGGCCGCCAGCGCCGCGCTGCCGGTGGACCCTTCCGTGCGCAACGATTACGGCTATGCGCTGATGCTCTCCGGCGACAACAAGGCTGCCCTGCACGAATTCCTGACGGCTATCGAACTGGCGCCCAACAACCGACGTGCTGCACACAACCTCGTGCTTCTGCTTTCACGTACCGGCGAACACCAGAAGGCTGAGGCTTTCGCCGGGCAATCCGGTATTTCAGCCGAGGAGCTGGCCGATATCAGGCAAATGGCGGCGCAGCAATTACTCGCGGTACCGCCTGCCGATCGTCCGGTCTCGGGAATGACTGGGCCCATGCTGCACACCGATCCGGCCGAACCCATCACCCATCGCAATGAAACGGGAGCGAACGATGAAACAGAGAATCAGTTGTCTGGCGGCATTATTGCTGATCGCCATGACGGCGCACGCTGAAGAGGCGGCAACGAATCAGGAGTCGTCGCCTGAGCAGACCACCCGCGACTGGCTGGAATTGCAGCGCTCCGGCCAGGTAGCCTCACAACAGGCCCAGCCTTTGTCCGGCCCAGCCATGGAAAAGGTGCACGAACGCTACCTCAAGAGCTTTCAGCATCCGCAGCCGATGTATTTCAAGCATGACGAAACTATCGCCAGGTAGCAGGCATCGCCAGCGCGGTGCCATCGGCCTGGTGGGTGTCGTCACCCTTTTGATGGCCGTGCTGTTTACCGCGCTGGTCGTAGACACCGGGCGGCTATGGATGCAGCATCGTCACTTGCAGACGGTGGCGGACATCGCCTCGATACAGGCCTCGCGGCAACTCGGCTGCGGGGTTGTACTCGCCGATGTCGTCCAAGCGGCGCAGACTGCCGCCGTCGCCAACGGCTACACCGGCAATCTGGCGAATAGCCCGAATATCGTCGATCTCGTGAATGTCAGCACAGTCAGCGGTATTCGCCAGTTTACCACCGGCGGCACCGAGGCCGTGCGCGTCTACGCCACCCGCGAAGTACCTGCCAGCCTGGTGGCTGGTGGTTTGATTGGCGGCACGGTGGTGCTGAATGCCGAGGCGGTTTCGCGCGCCGATCCGGCCATCGCCGCCTTCAGCGCCGGCAGCTTCGCGGCCAGTATCGACACCGAGGACTCGGTGCTCCTGGACGGCATTTTCAGCGGCATCCTCGGCAGCTCGGTGGATCTCGATCTGGTGTCGTACCAAGGAATCGCCGCGACCAACATTACCCTGAACGAATTGCTGCAAGCCAGCGGCCAGGTGGGCGGGCTGGAGAGTCTGCTGACGACTTCCATGACGCTGAGCGAGCTTGTCAGCCTGACTGCGGATGCCGTGAACAATTCCGGTACCGCAAGCGCGGATGCAAAAGCGGGCATGCAGCAACTTGCCGCCGCGGCGGTCGACACTACCAGCATTACCCTGGGCGATGTGCTCAATATCACGACCCCCGATCAGGAGGCGGCAGGCAAGGTGGGCGTCAATGCACTGTCTCTGATTACCACCTCCGCGCTGATCGCCAATGGCACTGATGCGCTTTCGGTACCGCTCGGCGTCAGCGTGCCAAACATTACTAGCATTACCGGACAGATCAACGTCATCGAACCCCCGCAATTAGCCATCGGCCCGGCCGCCAACGGTAGCGGCACAATGTGCACCACACTGAGTACAGCGCAGGTAGAAGCGGAAGTCGATGTGGTGGCTTCCGTGCTGGGGCTGGCAAATATCGACTTGTCGCTGAGAGCGGAGGTTGCGCAGGGTAGTGCCGGTCTGAATACCGTTAGCGACGACGGTGAGGTTACCAGCGTGACCATAGAAGCCACCCCCGGCATCGCTAGCCTGGACATGACCAATGCCGCCGGCAGCGGCCCGGCCCGGATAACCACACTACTCAACCTGCCCATAGCAAATCTCGCACTCGATTTGCCTGTGCAGTCGGCTACAGCGCAGCAGTTGGTCTTCGATGTAGATCATCCGGTTGCGGACAACCTGCCTCAGACCCAGGCGGTATCAAGCCCGCTCGGTGGAAGCCTGGAGGATGCACTGAGTGGTTCCGGTGCGGTGGATGTCACGGTGTTGAGCGTGCTGAATCTCGGCCTTGTAAATTCGGTTGTTTCTACTGTCGTTACACCGCTTCTGGGCGAAATCGGCCGTGTGTTTCTCGACCCACTGCTGGAGATGCTGGGCATCCAGGTGGGCGGAATGGATGTGACATTGGAAGGCGTACAGGTGCGGCAGGCCGAGCCGCTGATCATCTAGCTCTAATGCAAATGGTAATAAAAAAGCCGGGAATCGCTTCCCGGCTTTTTTGTGGCTATCTGCTGATCAGAACTTGCCGTAGTAGCCTTCCTTCAATGCATCGTACAGGTTGGCGGCGGTGTGGATTTCGCCGTCGTATTCGATTTCCTCGTTACCCTTGGCTTCGACCACCGTGCCGTCTTCCAGCGTGAACTTGTAGGTGGTGTTTTCCAGGTCCTTCTCGGTGACCAGCACGCCCTGGAAGGCTTCCGGGTTGAAGCGGAAGGTGGTGCAGCCCTTCAGGCCCTTCTCGTAGGCGTAGAAGTAGATGTCCTTGAAGTCTTCGTACGGGTAGTCGGTCGGTACGTTGATGGTCTTGGAGATCGAGCTGTCGATCCATTTCTGCGCAGCCGCCTGGATGTCCACGTGCGCCTTGGCGGGGATGGACGAGGAATCGACGAAGTAATCCGGCAGCTTTTCGTCTTCCTTGTCGGAGAACGGCATCGCGTGCGGGTTCACCAGCTCGCGGTAGGCCAGCAGTTCATACGACCACACGTCGACCTTTTCCTTGGACTTCTTGCCTTCGCGGATCACGTTGCGGCTATAGTGGTGCGCGAAGGAAGGCTCGATGCCGTTGCTGGCGTTGTTGCCCAGCGAGAGGGAGATCGTGCCGGTCGGGGCGATCGAGCTGTGATGCGTGAAGCGCACGCCCTTGTCGACGATCTGGTTGCGCAGCGATTCCGGAAATTGCTGCATGTAGCGGCTATATTTGCCCAGCAGCACGCGGCCCTTGATCTTCTGGCCGAGCTTGATGCCGTCCTTGGCCATTTCGGGGCGCTTGGCGAGCAGGTCGGCAGTGATCTCGAACTCTTCGTCCATGATCGGCGCCGGGCCTTTTTCTTCAGCCAGCGTGACGCCCACTTCCCAGCCTACTTCGGCCATGGTGCGGGTGACTTCTTCGGTGAACTTGAGCGAGTCGACGGAACCGTAAGGCATTTTCAGCATGGTCAGCGTGGAGCCGAGGCCCAGGTAACCCATGCCGTGACGGCGCTTGCGCATGATTTCGGCTTGTTGCTGCGGCAGCGGCAGGCCGTTCACTTCGACCACGTTATCCAGCATGCGGGTGAAAGTGGCGACTACTTCGCGGTATTCGTCCCAGTCGAAATGGGCATGGTCGGTGAACGGGTCGCGCACGAACTTGGTCAGGTTGACCGAGCCCAGCAGGCAGGCGCCGTAAGGGGGCAGCGGTTGCTCGCCGCAGGGGTTGGTGGCGCGGATGTTTTCGCAGAACCAGTTGTTGTTCATCTCGTTGACCTTGTCGATCAGGATGAAGCCCGGCTCGGCGAAGTCGTAGGTGGAGGACATGATCACGTCCCACAGCCGCTGCGCCTTGATGGTCTTGTACACGCGGCAGGCAACCTTGCCGTCGGACTTGCGAGTCAGGTACTTGTTCTTCACCGGCCATTCGCGCCACACCACTTGCGTTATATCGTCCAGCTTGAGGCCGTCGGCCTTGGCTTCCTTCTCGGTAACCGGGAAAGCCAGCTTCCATTCGGCGTCGGCCTTCACCGCTTCCATGAATTCGGCGGTGATCAGCGTGGACAGGTTGAATTGACGCAAACGTCCCGCTTCGCGCTTGGCCTTGATGAAGTCGGCCACGTCCGGGTGGGAGATGTCGAAAGTCGCCATCTGCGCGCCGCGGCGACCGCCGGCGGACGAGACGGTGAAGCACATCTTGTCGTAGATATCCATGAAGGACAGCGGGCCGGAGGTATAGGCGCCCGCGCCTGCCACGAATGCGCCCTTGGGACGCAGCGTGGAGAACTCGTAGCCGATGCCACAACCGGCCTTCAGCGTCAGGCCGGCTTCATGGACTTTCTCCAGGATGCCGTCCATCGAGTCTTCGATGATGCCGGACACGGTGCAATTGATCGTGCTGGTGGCAGGCTTGTGTTCCTGCGCGCCAGCGTTGGAGGTAATGCGGCCGGCGGGAATCGCGCCGCGGCGCAGCGCCCACAGGAATTTGTCGAACCACAACGCCTTTTTCTCTTCGGTAGACTCGGCATCGGACAGTGCGCGCGCAACGCGACGGTAGGTGTCGTCCATGGTCTGATCCAGGATTTCGCCTTGTTTGGTCTTGAGACGGTACTTCTTGTCCCAGATGTCCAGCGATACCGGTTGCATGGGAACCTCGCGTTCGGCTTCCTGAGCCGTTTTCACTACCTTGAGCATAGTGGGCATACCTCCATTATTTTTGTGCCGTAAATATCAGTAAAAGTTGCCAAAAAAATGAAAGAAGGAGCCGCCAGAGCCGCCGTTGTGTGCCTTTGGCCCGGGTTCCCTGCAATATTATTATTAGCAACTTCTAACACTACATCTTGTGTTTCGGATTGAAGTTTCCCCCCTTTGCTAGTGTCCGTCAAGAAGCTCCAGCAAAATTTTTTGGTTGACTTTCCATTGCTCCGATTGGCACTGGAAGAGGGCGCGCGCGAGCCCTTGCCAACCGTGAAAAGGCATCAGAAAAGTGCCAAAACGGTGCATGAAAATCGACTTGAACGAGGTAAATTCTTACGTATCTCGACGCGCCTGACATGGTGAAAGTTAAAACGCAGCATTTCCATGCGAAAATCGCCGTCATGCCTCGTTGGACATATACCCTGCTGCTTTGTTTGCTGCTTCCATTCGCGCTGCTGAAGCTGGTATGGCGCGCTTTCCGGCAGCCCGAATACCTGCGGCACGTACCGGAGCGCTTCGGTTTTTACCGGAGTCCTTGCCCTGCGCAACCGGTTATCTGGCTGCATGCGGTATCGGTAGGCGAAACGCGCGCGACGGCACCTTTGGTCGCGCTGTTGCGTCTGCGTTATCCGCAGCACCGTATTCTGATGACACACGCCACCCCGACGGGACGCGAGGCGGGCGAGCAGCTTTTCGGCAACGATGTGTTGCGCTGCTATCTGCCTTATGACCTGCCCGGTGCGATGGCGCGCTTTCTGGATCATTTCCAGCCCCGGGTTGGGCTGCTGATGGAAACCGAGTTGTGGTTCAACCTGATCGCGGCTTGCGAGAAGCGTGGCGTTCCTTTGATGCTGGTCAATGCTCGGCTTTCGGAAAGATCGGCGCGTGGTTATGCCCGACTGGGCAAACTGGTAGAGGAAGGGCTGGAGCGATTGACGCGTATCGCCGCCCAGACCGAAGACGATGCGCAACGTCTGCACAAGTTGGGCGCGCGTAAAGTGGCGGTGACCGGCAATCTCAAATTCGACGTGACGCCGCCGCCGGAAATGCAGGCGAAGGGCGAGGCATTACGACGTCTTTTCGGGCAAGAACGGCCGATATTCCTGGCTGCGAGCACGCGTGACGGGGAAGAGTCGCTGGTGCTGGATGCGGTGGCTGCGGCAAATGTGCCAGGGCTGCTGACGGTAATCGTGCCGCGGCATCCGCAGCGGTTTAATGAGGTGGCGGGGATACTGGAAAAGCGCGGAATTTCTTATGTTCGGCGTTCGGGGCTGCAAGACGCTGACCCCTCACCCCAGCCCTCTCCCGCAAGGGGAGAGGGAGTTGGTGGGCGGGAGTTTTCTGTGGTCTTGGGCGACAGCATGGGGGAAATGTTTGCCTACTATGCCGCTTGCGACGTGGCATTTATTGGCGGTAGTCTGCTGCCGTTGGGTGGTCAGAATCTGATCGAAGCCTGCGCGATGGGCAAGCCGGTGCTGATCGGGCCGCATACCTGGAATTTCGAAGCGGTGGCGCAGAGTGCGCTGGCGGCGGGAGCGGCGTTGCGCGTGGAAGACGCGGCGGCGCTGGGGGCGAAAGTGCGCGAGTTGTTCGCTGACAACGAATTGCGGGAACGCATGTCTCGCCAAGCGCTCGCGTTCAGCGGCAGCCATAGCGGCGCGTCGCAACGCGTCATGGCGGTGATTGAGGAAACACTGGCCTCTTAGGCTGCGTCATTCCGGCTTTTGCCGGGATGACGGCCAGCTTGAGTCAGCTGATCGTCCCGATCTCCACCGATTCCACCCAAACCAGCTCGCACGCTCCATTGCCGGTATCCGTGCGGCTCAGCGAACTGCGCCACTTCCATCCATCATCGGCGCTGATCGCCACCAGATAACCCTGCAAACGTATGATCTGTCCCGGGCGGATTTCCTTCAAGCGGCGTGCAACGGAGGCGTTGGCGGGAATCATGTGCATGTTGGCGCTGTGACTCTCGATTTCCTCGCGCGGTATCGGAAATTCATCTACGTGCCAGAAATAAAACCGGCCGCGTTGGCTGATGTCGATGCGGTCGAGAACTGCAGAGTCGGACATCGCGCCCCAGCCCAGCGCAAAGTCGACGGGTGAAATTTCGGATTCGCGACCAAGCCGATACCTTTCGGTGGCCAGCACGCGCGCTTCAATTGAAAACTCCGCGAGCGGTTCGACATGGTAGTTTTCCAGACCCAGTCGGGGCGACGATTCGAGCGGGGTTTGATACGGCGCTTCAGTGACGATGGCGCCAGTCTGCGGGACGGTGACCGGTCGCGTCTGGTTGTACTGATAGGCGCCGAATCCGACCAGCAGGATGAAGAGCAGCGTCTGCCAGCGCATGCGGGTTAGCGGACGAGTTTGCTGATCTGTTTGAAGGCGTCGCCCTCGGCGACCTTAAGCCACTCGAACGCTACCGATTCGGTATTGGTGACGATGACGCCGGCCTGACGCAGCCGTGCCAGTGCATTCTGCTTGTTGGCATCCCGGCGTGACAGCACGGCGTCTTCGACCACGAACACCTGGCGGCCCGACTCCTGCAATTGCAGTGCGGTCTGCAATATGCAGATATGCGCTTCCATGCCGGCGAGAATGATCTGGGAGCGGTCGCGATGGAGACGCGTGCGGAAGGCGCTTTCATCGCAGCAGGAAAAACAGGTTTTCTCGATGGCCGCTTCGGGTTTCAGCCACGCGCCGAATTCGGTCAGCGTCGGGCCCAAGCCCTTGGGGTATTGCTCGGTGTGTATTACAGGAATCTCCAGCAGCTGCGACGCCTGCAACAGAATGCGGATACTCTTTACCAGCCCCTGCAGCGCTTCGGCATCCATCGCCCCGCACAGCTTGTCCTGCACGTCGATGACGGCGAGCTGGCTCAGGCCACGCACGCAAACGGACGGTCCGCTCATGAACCTTCGAGCAGGCTGTTGGTGGCGGCGAGGTCTTCTTCGGTCAGGACCCCGGCGGCGGCCTTGAGCTGCAATACGCTCAGAAGCCAGGAGTAGCGCGCCTGCAGCAGGTCGCGCTTGGCGCTGTAGAGTTGCTGCTGCGCATTCAATACGTCCACGCTGGTGCGTACGCCGACATCGTAGCCCAGGGATGTCGAATCCAGCTGGCTTTGACTGGATATCAACGCCTGTTCGAAGGCTTTGACCTGTGCAACCGAACTGGTCACCGCCAGGAAGGCCTGGCGAGTCTGCAGATTGGCCTGGCGGCGTGCCGCTTCTACGTCGTCCTCGGATTTCTGCTTGTTGGCGACGGCTTCGCGTGCCTTGGAGCTGATCGCACCGCCCTGGTACAAGGGAATTTCAAACTGCAAGCCGACCGCGCCGGTTTTGACGGCCTTGTTGTAGCCGACGAGGTCGCTGCTTACGCCGCCGTTGGCGCGGTTGTCGGAATAGTTGCCGACAACATCAAGAGTAGGAAGATGGCCTGCGCGAGCACGCTCCACTTCCTGGCTGGCGAGTTGCAACGATTGGAGCTGGATCTTGAGCGCCAGATTGTTCTGCGATGCGATTTCGACCCACTTTTCCATTTCGTAAGGCTCGGGGGTCGCTGCCTGCAAATCGCTCTTGGCGGTTGCCAGGCGTTGTGGCATCTGTCCGGTGACGGCCTGGATGGCGTGTTTTTTTGCTTCCAGATCATTGACTGCGGCGATTTCCTGCGCCACGGTCAGGTCGAAGCGCGCCTGCGCCTCATGGACGTCGGTAATGGTCGAGCTGCCGACTTCGAAGTTGGCCTTGGCCTGTTCCAGCTGGCGGCTGATCGCGGCCTTCTGTGCCAGGATGAGATCGATCTTGTCCTGCGCCAGCAACACGTCGAAATAGGCTTGCGACACGCGCAGCATCAGGTCTTGGTGCGAAGTATTGAGTTGCTCGTCTGCCTGTGCGACCTGGATCTTGGATTGTTCGTACTGGATGCTGTTCTGTTTGCGGTATAGCGGCTGGCTGATGCTGAGGTTGTAGCCGTAGGTTTCATAATCGTCATGACCGCTGCGGCCGATATTGGTCACGCCGCCGGTGCGGTCCAGGTTGGACTGCGTGTGTCCTGCGTTTGCGCCCAGCTTGGCCGTGGGCAGCAGCAGCGCCTTGCCCTGTACCAGTTTTTCCTGCGCTGCGATATTCGCATTCTGCGCTGCAGCCCATGTCGGGTCGCTGGCCTGGGCTTGGTGGTAGGTGGAGAGCAAGTCCTGCACCGGCATTTCCGCATGGGATGCCAGGGGCAGAGTCGCGACGATCAAAGCAAGAAGGGTCTTGTTCATTAGAATAGTCTAATACACCCTGTCAAAAAGGCAACCTTAAAAAAGGTAGTAACATCAAGATACTGCCGACTGACTAAGGGGTCAATCCAGTATCGGTCATGCACCTAGAAGCTGAAGCGTTCCGGCTGCGGTGCGCCGGTCAATTCCGGCACGCAGGTTTCGAACAGCACGTCGGAACGGAATGCCTGGTCTGCGACACGGCGGATCAGCGTGGCTTCCATGACAGGAGCCTCACCGACAACTGCGAAAAGACGGCCGCCGATCGTTAATTGTTCTTGCAGGCCTTTAGGTAGTACGGGAACCGATCCGGTGAGCACGATGACATCGTATGGAGCGTTCGCCGTCCAGCCATGGGCGGCATCGCCGACTTCCAGCGTCACATTGCCAATGTTGTGGCGTTCCAGATTCTTGCGCGCGGTTGCGGTGAGTTCGGGGACGCAATCAACGCTGACGACGTGCTGCGCAAGTTTCGCCAGCAGCGCCGTCATGTAGCCACTGCCGGTGCCGATTTCCAGCACCTTGTCGGTTTTCTTGAGATTAAGCGACTGCACAATGCGCGCTTCCATCTTGGGCGACAGCATCATCTGGCCGTGACCGATGGGGATTTCCAGGTCGGCGAAGGCCAGTCCCAAATATTGCGGCGGCACGAAGTCCTCGCGCGGTACATCTTTCAATAACGTCAATACGACCGGGTCCAATACTTCCCAGGTGCGGATTTGCTGTTCAATCATGTTGAAGCGGGACTGTTCGAGTTCGGCGTTCATCGTGGTTCGTTCAAGTCGTTAAGGTTAATGGGATTATAGCCCAAGCGGTCAGTAAAAACGGCGCGTCAGCCCAGATTGTAGCGCGTCAATTTATACCACAGTGAGCGCTCGCTAATATCGAGCAGGCGCGCTGCCTTGCTCTTGTTGTTGCCGGTCTGACGCAGGGCTTCGGCAATGAGCTGCTTTTCAAGGGTTTCCGACGCCAGCGGAATCGACAGGTTTTCCGGCGTCATCGGGACTGCGGCAGGCTGCATCGCGGCCGAGGGTGCGATGTCGGCGGGAAGATGTGCCGCATCGATGGTGCTTCCTCCGCAGACAATAGCGGCGCGTTCCAGCACGTTCTCGAGCTCGCGCACATTGCCCGGCCAATTGTAGTTGGCGAGTCGTGCCAGTGCCTCTGCCGTAATGGCGATGCCGCGCCGCAGGGTAAAGTGCTGGGCAAGCAAGGGAATGTCATCGAGGCGCGTGCGCAACGGCGGCAAATCCAGGCGGAACACGTTGAGTCGGTAATATAGATCTTCACGCAAGTGGCCGTCGCGCACGGCTTGCTGCGGGTCGCGGTTGGTGGCGGCGATAATGCGGATATCGACGCTGATCGGGCGGTGGCCGCCCAGGCGCTCGATCATGCCTTCCTGCAAGGCGCGCAGCAACTTGGCCTGCAAGCTCATCGGCATTTCCGTGATTTCATCCAGGAACAGCGTGCCGCCGTCCGCCAGCTCGAACTTGCCGATGCGCTCCTTGACCGCGCCGGTAAAGGCGCCGCGCTCGTGGCCGAAGAGTTCGGATTCCATCATTTCGGCGGGTATCGCGGCGCAATTGACGGCGACGAACAGCGATTCGCTGCGCGGCGAAAGCCGATGGATGGCATGGGCTGCCAGCTCCTTGCCGGTGCCGGTTTCGCCGACGATGAGCACGGTCGCCTTTTCCGGCGCGACCTGGCGGATGGCGTCGTAGACCTTGTGCATGGCCGGCGTGTTGCCAATCATGTTGTTGACCCCGCGCTCGGCTTCGTCGCGCAGGAAACGGTTTTCAATCTTGAGGCGAGTGACGGAAAGCGCGCGAACAATCGCGATTTCCAGCGTTTCCAGGTCGAACGGGCGCACGATGTAATCGGCAGCGCCCAGCTTCATCGCCGCAACGGCGGTTTCGACTTCGGCATGCGCGGTGACGATGATGGCCGGAATGCTCATGCCCGCTTCGCGCATCGCCGTCAGCAGGCCGAGGCCGTCCATGCCGGGCATGTGCAAATCGCTCACGACCAGATCGGCCCCTTCGCGGCCCAGCAACTCCATCGCTTCCCTGCCATCCGCTGCCAGCAAAGGCTGGTAGCCGGCCTGGTTCAGCATGATTTCCAGCAGACGCCGCATATTGGGTTCGTCGTCGACGGCGAGGATGCGTTTTTTCTCGTTCATTTCATTTGGCTTTCAGTCGGCATGCGCAGGCGAAACAATGCGCCGCCGAGATGGCTTTCCCCGGCAACGATCTCGCCACGGTGCGCGGCGACGATTTGGCGGACGACCGTAAGGCCGAGGCCGATGCCGCCGCTGCGTTGCGTGTAAAACGGATCGAAGACGCGATCATACAACTCCGGCGCGATGCCGGGGCCGTCGTCGGCGACTTCGAGCAGGATGGCATGGGCTTCATGCTTTGCCGTCACTTCAATATGCCCGCCCTCGGGAAGAATCTGCAAGGCGTTCAGCAGCAAATTGAGCAGTACCTGCGTCATCTGCTCCGGATCACACAGTGCGGTGGCGTCAGCACCGGCATCCTTGAAGTCCAGCGCGATATTCCTCTTGGCAGCCTGTGGTTTGAGCATCGCAATCGTTTGTTGAGCGAGTTCGGCCAGATTGACCAACTGCAGCTCGGGAGGCCGCGCACGCGTGCAATCCAGCAAGGTGGAGACGAGTTTGTTCATGCGCTCGGTTTCGCTAAGGATGAAACCGCACACCTCGCGGCCTTCTTCGCTCAGCCCGGGTTCGCGCAACAGCAATTGTGCCGACGAGCGCAGGATGCCGAGCGGCGTGCGCACCTCGTGCGACATCGCGGCGGCCATTTCGCCGACCACGGCAAGCTTGGCAGCGCGGGTCAGATTCTCTTTCAGGCGTTCGAGATCGCTGATCATCTGTCCGAATGCAGTGGCCAGCTCGCGCACTTCGGCCGGGCCGCCTGTGGGTGGCGGAGCCATGCGCTGTTCGCGGATGAAATTGCGGGTGAAGTAAGTAAGTCTGCCCAAGGGGCGTGCTATGTTGGAAGCAATCGGGATTGCGGCCAGCGTGGCAACGACAACGATGGACAGCAGCAGCAGGCTGAAGGTCTGTGCCATTTTGCGCACGGGTGCAAGGGCGACCGATTTGGATTGGGCGACGGTCACCTGCCAGCCGAAACCCGGGAAATCCTCGAATCCCTTGGCCATGGCTGTGGCGGAGATTTCCTGCGTGGAGTCGCGAGCGCTCCAGCCCTCGGTCGCGGCGAGCAGCTTTCCGTGACGGTCGATGAGTGCAGCGGAACTCCCGTTTGCGGAAGCAGCAGCCAAAACCTGTTTCACCTGCGACCAATCGAAAACCACATAGAGCGTGCCTGTATCGCCGCCTTCGATGGCGTCCGGGATTTTTGCCGAGATCGGCAGGCGATCGGCGATAAGCCGCGACGCATGCACATCGCCCTGCGCAAGCGGAATGCCCGGCCCGCCGTTGGCCGGCGCGAAGCGCTGCCCAATGCGCCCGGGTTCGCTGGATGCGATGACGGTATCGTGCATATCCACCGCATTCAGCTCGACATAAACCCCGCCGTAGCTGGCTTTGGATTCGCTCAGAAAGCGCGACAACCGCTTGTCGACGTCGCCCACGCGCAATTCCTGCATGATTTCCAGCCGGCTCCAGGAAGCGACGTTCTGCAGGCGCTCGAACATCATGCGGTCGATTTCCGCAGCGGTAGCCGAGGCCCGCACCTGCATGTCGCGGGCGATTTCGGTTTCGAGTACGTCGCGCGCCTCGGAAAACGCCATCCATGTCACTGCGGCCGCAGGCAACAATCCGGCGAGCAGGAATGCAGCCAGCAGGATATGGCTGATGGAATAGGCTTTTCGCAACATGGTGTTCGGTGGGAGAATGGCTTGGGATTTATTAAGCCTACTATGAACAGGCTTTCAACGGAGCATTCATGCGCAATTCCTCATTTTTGGTCGCCACAAGTGTAGTCGTCGCCATTCTGGCCTGCAACCCGGTGGCGGCAGACGACATCGCGCCGCTTCCAGAGAATCTGCACGTCGGCGGTTATGCCAGCGGCGGATTTCAGGTGCATCCAGGAGGGAGGGCGACGGCCGATCTCCATGAGCTTAGCCTTATCCTGAACTGGGATGGCGGTGGCAAGCTGCGTCTTTTTTCCGAATTGGAACTGGAAACTCCGTTCACGTGGGAAGAGGGCGAATCGATCAACAGCAAGGACGCGCACTTCGATGTCGAGCGCCTGTATGCCGATTACAGCCTGACAGGTGCGCTGACAGTCCGGGGAGGGCGCTTCCTCACGCCCATCGGACGCTGGAACGTGATTCACGCTGCTCCACTGGTATGGACGACGATACGTCCGGCGGCAACCGAACGGCTGTTTCCCAAGGCCATTAACGGTGGGATGCTGTACGGCACCCTGCCCATGAAGGAGGGAGCGGTCGAGTATTCGTTATTCGGCGAGGCGCTGCGCGATCAGACCGAGGAGCCTAACGAAATCCTGTTTGAGAAGACCCGTGGTTTGCGGCTGGCCTATACCGGCATTGCAGAAGCCGGCATGACTTACGCCGAGTTTGAGGCGGACATCTTGGGGCAGCCTCACTATCGCATGTTGGGGCTGGATTTTTTCAAGGCGCTAAACGGCTGGGAAATCAGCGGCGAGCTGTATCGCCGTTTTGCGCGCGGCAACGACGACGACCGCAGCGGCGGCGGGTATGCGCAGGTAGTGGCGCCGCTGGGGAACCGGTGGTTTGCGATCGGCCGACTGGAAAACCTGCGCCTGCCGGACGAGGACACGACAGGCCGCTGGCTGGTTGGCGCGGCCTGGCGCTGGAAAAACAATCAGATATTCAAGCTGGAGTATGCCGGCGGTCGCGACGAGCGCCCCGACATGCCGCGCGGCTTTGCCGCTTCTTACGCGATTCTTTTTTGATGCGATCGGCGATACTCATCCTTCTTGCAGCAGCCAGCCTGCTGCCAGCGCCGGCAGTGGCGGCCGATGAGCCGCTGGCCGTCATCGTGCCGCGCCATTTCAGCGGACGCGAGCCCAACGTGCAGGAGCTCGCGCTGATCTTCAAACGCAAAAAGCTGGCCTGGGACGATGGCATGCGCATTCAGGCCGTCAACCTGCCATCGGACCATCCCGCGCGGCGTCTGTTCTCGCAACGCATCCTTAAGAGCGCGCCGGAAGCGCAAACGCAATACTGGAATGCGATGTACTTCCAAGGCGTCTTTCCGCCGCATGTGGTCGCCTCGCCGGAGGCCATGCTGCGCTACGTTGCCGACACGACGGGCGCTATCGGCTATGTGCCCGGCTGCAAGCTCGATGCACGGGTGAAGGCGATTCTGTGGATCGATGCCTCGGGCGCTATTTCTGAAAACTCGCCGTCCTTGGAGTGCTCGCAGGATTGATGCGCCCTACCCTTTTGTTCTAGTGCGCGGTACATGCCCTCTGCAAATAATGCAGAAGCATTTTGCGCCAAGCCTGCATTTTTTGCGTGATTCGGGATGGAGTGTACTATTTACCTGTCCTTGGTTTCGGCCTGGATGATTTCTCTATCCTATTGTAATGTAAAAGATTAAATGCCATTGCAGCGGCATTTAAGTGAAATTTCCCCAGATTGGCACACCGGTTGCTGAACTTACTGCAGATTAATTTGCAGGAGCTCTCATGCTTTGCGCCAACCTGATTGTTAAACCGCTTTCCGAAATACATGCAGCACCTGCGCCGGACATTACCCGACAGGAAGCGGACATTCACGTCCACGGCTCGCCGCACTACACCACCCGGTTGTGCGGACCCGCCGCGCCCGAGCGGGCGGAACTGGAGCAGTTCATCCGCCTCGTTTTTCATCGCGCTTACGGCGCCAGTATCAAGCACTTCATGCCGCAACTGATGAGCTTGCGCGACGCTGGGGGCAGGTTGCTGGCAGTGTGCGGCCTGCGCAATGCCGATCATGGGGCGCTGTTCCTCGAAACCTATCTCGATGCGCCGGTGGAGCACGTCATCGCCGATCGTACGCAACACGGCGTGGAGCGCAGCGACATCGTCGAAATCGGCAACCTGGCCGTGGCCGAGCCTGGCATCGCGCCACACCTGCTGGCGAGCGTCAGCCACTATCTGCACGGCACGGGTACGCAATGGGCCGTGTTCACCGCGATCCCGGTACTGCGCAATTCGCTTACCCGCTTGAACATGCAACTGGAAGTGTTGGCCGATGCCAGCCTGCAACGCATCGTGCCCGAGGAGCGGCTGGAGTGGGGCAGCTATTACGACAAGAATCCGCAGGTGATGGCCGTACGCCGCGCTTCCCGTCCGGATTTCACGGCGGCTTGAATATGCGTGCTGTATTCGATGCGGTCGCTGCCGCAAATCCTCAAGCCATTGCACTGCGCGGAGCTGCAGGTGAAGTCACCTATGCCGAATTGCGGGCTTCAGTCGAGCATGCGGCCGGCCATCTGCGCGACGCTGCACCGCGCGTGGTCGGTCTTGCGCTGGACAACGGTCCGGCCTGGGCGGCGATCGACCTTGCGGCAATGCAGGCCGGCGTTCCGCTCGTACCGCTGCCTTTCTTCTTCTCCGCCGGGCAGCTTGCGCACGCCATCAAGGATGCCGGCATCGACTGCGTTTATACCGATCAGCCGGAACAGTTCGAGAAGCTCTTCACGGAAATGCACATCGCTGTCCGTGAATACAACGAGTGCCGTATTCATGGGCAGGACGTCATCGAGTTAAAGCTGGAGGGCGTGCCCGCAGTGGCACTGCCGCCCGGCACGGCCAAAATCACCTACACCTCGGGCACCACCGGCAGCCCCAAGGGCGTATGCCTGGGAATACAGGCGATGGAACAGGTCGCGCATTCGCTTCTGGAAGCGACCGATGCGCGCTTATCGGACCGCCATGTCAGCCTGATGCCGCTGTCGACGCTGCTGGAAAACATCGCCGGGCTGTACGTGCCCTTGCTCGCCGGTGCGACTGCAGTGCTGCTGCCGTTCGCAGAAATTGGCCTGCGTGGTGCCACCGGTCTGGACGTGCAAAAAATGGCGGGATCGCTGCTGGCACATGCGGCGACCACCACCATCCTGACGCCCGAAATGCTGCGCGGGCTGGTGGCAGTTGCCGATGCCGGGCAAGCGATGCCGCCAAGCCTGCGTTTCGTCGCGGTGGGCGGTGCGCCCGTGGCGGAGCTCCTGCTGCAGCGTGCCAGTGCGTTGGGCATGCCTGTTTTCGAAGGCTATGGTCTTTCGGAGTGCGCATCTGTCGTTTCGCTGAATACAGCCGCCGCGCATGCCGTGGGCAGTGCAGGGCGACCCTTGCCGCACGTGCGCCTAGCGTTTTCGCAGGAGGGTGAAATACTCGCCGCTGGCGCGGTGATGCTGGGTTATACCGGTAATGCCGAGTGCAACATGCAGGAAGGCTACTGGCCGACCGGCGACCTCGGGTTCGTCGACGCGAAGGGTTTTCTGCACATTACCGGCCGCAAGAAAAACATTTTCATCACCTCGTTCGGCCGCAACGTCGCGCCGGAATGGGTGGAGCGTGAGTTGACGCTGTCCCCGGACATTGCCCAAGCCGCGGTATTCGGCGAGGGCAGGCCATGGAATGTCGCGGTGATCGTGCCGCGCGGCAATACGCCGGAAGTCGCCGAGCGCGTCGAGCATGCAATTGCGGATGCCAACGCTCGCCTGCCGGATTACGCCCGCATCCGCAGCTGGTTGCCGGCGCAAGCGCCCTTCACACCCATCAATGGGCAAATGACTCCCAACGGCCGTCTGCGTCGCGATGCCATCAGGGCTGTTTATCAGGAACAAATCGAACATCTTTACAAGGAAAACGAACATGCCGTTCTATAACGAACTTCTCGCCGCGACCGAACGCGAACGCAACGAACTGCTTAATCTCCCGCTGATTCGCGCCGGTGCGGCGGGGCAGGTAAATCGGGAGGCGTACATTGCCTTTCTTGCGGAAGCTTATCACCACGTGAAACACACCATTCCGCTGCTGATGAGCTGTGGCGCGCGTTTGCCCGAGCGCTATGAGTGGCTGCGCGAGGCGGTCGCGGAATACATCGAGGAAGAGCTCGGCCACCAGGAATGGATCCTCAACGACATCAAGGCCTGCGGTGCGGATGCCGAGGCCGTACGCAACGGCCAGCCGAGTCTGGCGACCGAATTGATGGTCGCTTATGCATATGATGCCATCGCGCGCGTCAATCCGATGGCCCTGTTCGGCATGGTGCTGGTGCTGGAAGGCACCAGCGTCGAAGTCGCGACCCGTGCCGGCGACGCCATCAAGTCCAGCCTCGGGCTGGGCGACGATGCGTTCACTTATTTAACATCGCACGGCTCGTTGGACATTAGCCACACCGAGTTCTACGCCAAGTTGATCGACCGCATCGACGATCCTGCCGACCGCGCCATACTGATTCACAGCGCCAAGGTCTTCTACAAGCTATACGGTGACATCTTCCGCGAACTGGCCGCGCGTTTTTTCCCGGCCATGGCCGAAAAGGTTGCCGCATGAACCTCAAGGGGAAACGCATCCTGCTGACCGGCGCGACCGGCGGCATTGGCTATCCGCTGGCGCTGGCACTGGCTGCCAAGGGCGCACGTCTCGCGCTGGTAGATCGCAACGGCGAGCGGCAGAAGGAAATCTGCGAAGAGATCGTGCGCAGCGGCGGCGATGCGGTGAGCATCGTGATCGACCTGCTGCAGGAGCAGGCACCTGCCGGTGCCGTGACCATGGCCATGCGATCGCTGGGTGGGCTGGACATGCTGATCAACAACGCCGGTATGATCGACTTTACCTTGTTCCAGCAGCAGGATCCGGCGCGTATCGCGCAGGTCATGAATATCAACGCTGTCGTGCCCATGCAGCTTGCGCATGCGGTGCTGCCGCAATTTCTGGCGCAGGGCAGCGGGCGCATCGTCAATATCGGTTCGACTTTCGGCTCGATAGGGTTCCCGCATCACGCCGTGTACAGCGCCAGCAAGTTTGCGGTGCGCGGCTTCTCGGAAGCATTGCGCCGCGAGCTGGAAGACAGCGGCGTGGAAGTCACCTATATCGCTCCGCGTGCGACGCGCACCGCGCTCAACGACGCGGCGGCCGTGCGCATGATGGAAGCCAATCGCATTGCCATGGACGATCCGGCGGTTGTTGCGCAAACCATCGTCCGCGCCATCGAGCAAGGACGCAAGGAATGCTATATCGGCGGCCCTGAATCGATATTCGCCCGGCTCAACGGCATACTGCCGCGTCTGGTGGATGCCGGCCTCAAGAAAAAAACCCGCGTTGCGCATGCCTTTGCCGACCGCGGCGTTTTCAATAAAACCTGAATGAAGGAGTAATCGCATGAAGAAGTTGATAGCAACCATGGCCTTGGCGCTTTTTGCCGCCACCGCCGCACATGCCGGCGATGAGCTGGATGGCGCTATCGTGCAATTGCAGCACGACTGGGCGAAAGCCAATTACCACACCGCCAAGGATCAGCAGGAAGCTGCATTCAAGGCGCTGGCTGATCGCGCTCACCAGATCTCGGCCACCAGTCCGGATAAGGCCGAAGCAATGATCTGGGAAGCGATCATCCAGAGCGGCTACGCCAAGGCCAAGGGCGGCTTGGGCGCGCTGAAGCATGCCGAACAAGGACGCGACCTGCTGCTGGCAGCTATCAAGATCAACCCGCAGGCACTGCACGGGTCAGCGTATACTTCGCTCGGCTCGCTGTATTACAAGGTGCCGCGCTGGCCGATAGGATTCGGCGACCACAAGAAGGCGCGCGAATATCTGGAAAAGGCGCTGCAAATCAATCCTGACGGCATCGACCCCAATTACTTCTACGCGGATTTCCTGCTGGAAGAAGGCGAGACGGCCAAGGCCATTGAATATTTCAACAAGGCGCTGAACGCACCGGCGCGTCCGGGTCGTGAAGATGCAGATGCAGGTCGCAGGGCCGACATCGAGGAAGGCCTGAAGAAGGCAGAAAAGAAGCGCTAATGACGCAATCTTTGCAGCACAATCGCACCGCGATGACTTGGTACTTCGCGGTCAGCTACCTGATCCTGTGCTGGATCAATTACGCCAACCTCGATATGGCTTCGGCGCAAGCCATCGGGCCAGGCGCAGTGTTTTTCCTGCTCAATGCCTATGCCGGCTACAACGCGATGTATCTGCTCCCGGCCATGCTGCTCACATGGCTGGCCGGCAGACCCGGCGTATGGAAGACATTGCGCGCGCCGTCATTCAATGGCGTTGCTGCGCAAATTGTTGCAGTCGTTAGCGTTGCACTCACTACGTTATTTTTCTACGCCAATACCCAGCTGCATGCGCTGTACGGCATGTTCGTCAACGGTTTCGTCGTCAATCTGGTCGTTACCCCGGGCGGGCTGGAATCGCTTGGCGGCAGTGCGGCATCCAGTCTCGGTTTCGCGTTGATCGGTGCCGCATTTTTCGTCGGGCATGCGGCGCTTTTGTTCATTCTCAAATGGATGTCTGGACACGCGTCTGCTACGCGACTGAATATCCGCAGGCTGGCTTGGCCGCTGGCGAGCGTATTTCTCGTGTCGACGCTGGGTGACCGCACGGCCTATGCCTATACCAATGCGCTTAGCCAGGACACCGATATGCTGGTGCTGACGCAAGGCGTGCCATATTACGTCGGTCTCACTGCGCGCCACTTTTTCACACGGCTTGGTTTCAAGGTGTCGCCGGAGGATAAGGTTGCCAGCGTACATGGGCAGTTGCGCTATCCCGCCCGGCCCATTACGTTCGACAAGCCTGCCAAGACCTATAACATTGTCTGGCTGGTGTCGGAGTCCTGGCGTGCCGATACGCTGAATCCCGAAATCATGCCGAGCACTGCGGCATTTGCGAGTCAGGCGCAATCCTTCAGGCTGCATTACAGCGGTGGCAATGGCACGCGTGTCGGCGTGTTTACGATGATGGCGGGAGTGCCGGGAAGCTACTGGGCGGCATTTTACGAAGGCCACCGCAGTGCGCCGCTGATCGATGTAATGCAGCAGCAGGGCTACCAGATGTCGCTGTATACCAGCGCCAAATTTTCCTATCCTGAATTCGATCAGACCATTTTCAGCAAGGTGCCTAAAGAGCAATTGCACTGGATAGACGCTGCTGGCGACGGCTGGCAGAAGGATCGCAAGAACGTCGGCGATATGCTGGATTTCATCGACAAGCGCGACCCGTCGCGGCCGTTTTTCACCTTCATGTTCTTCGAGTCGCCCCATGCACGCTACTATTTTCCCCCGGAAAGCGTGATCCGGCGCCCATATCGGGACGATATCAACTACGCGACGATGGATCGCGAGGAGTTGCGCAAGGACATGGGGCTGATCAAGAACCGATACCTGAACGCCGTGCATCATCTGGATAGCCAGTTCGCGCGCGTGTTCGACTATCTGAAAGCACACGATCTGCTGGAAAACACCATCGTGGTCGCGCTCGGCGATCATGGCGAGGAGTTCATGGAAGACGGGTATTGGGGGCATAACTCAACCTTCTCCGATCCGCAAACTCGCACGCCGCTGATTTTATGGATCCCCGGGATGAAGCCGGCTGTACATGAGAAGCTCACCAGTCATCTCGATTTGCCGGCTACCATCATGCCATTGCTGGGCGTAAGAAATCCCGTGTCGGATTATTCCACCGGCATTGATTTGTTGTCGCCCGAAGAGCACGAGTACATCACTCTCAGCGACTGGTCGCATATCGGCTACAAGGATAAGGTGGTGAAGATTACGTTGCCGATGAATGCGCAGGGTGTAGTGGGCAAGAAAGTCGTGGGTCCGCATGACGAAGCGCTGACCGCGCAGCAAGCAAAAACGCTGTTCAAAGAAGAGCAGCCGCACCTGGTGAAGCTGATGCAGGAAATCGGCCGGTTTACGCGTCCGGCAAGAAACTGAAAAGGTTCGTTCCAGCGCTTGCATCCACCTGTCTGCCAGCGTGCTGATGGGTTGTCGTTAGCCCTTCCGGGCTAGCGGGTATACTGTTGTTTCCTTGCTATTATTGGCGTTTTCGAGTACTTTCTCGGCATTGCTAGGGGTCTACCGTGAGGTAGTGAGAAACACCCTTCGAACCTGATGCGGGTCATGCCGCCGTAGGGAAGCATGATTCGATGCTTCCCTACTTAATACAACGCTGGAAGCATAGCCAAATGCTCCTTCGTTTCTAAAAGCTAGGAGTACCGAATGAACGCCAATCCCAAATTCCTCAACGTTTCCGCCGAGCTCGACGCGGATGCGATCAAGTCCTTCCCGAAATCCCGCAAGGTCTATGTCACCGGCAGCCGCCCTGACATCCGTGTGCCTTTCCGCGAGATCAGTCTGTCCGACACGCCTTCCGCTTTCGGCGCTGAAACAAATCCGCCCGTCGTGGTGTACGACACTTCCGGTCCGTACACCGATCCAGACGCGAATATCGACATCCGCAACGGTCTGCCGGCACTGCGCGCCAAGTGGATCGAAGAGCGCGGCGATACCGAAGTGCTGGCCGGCCCCACCTCCAAGTACGGCCACGAGCGCAAGACCGACCCGACGCTGGCCGAAATGCGCTTCAACCTGACCCGTCCACCGCGCCGCGCCAAGGCCGGCAAGAACGTGTCGCAGATGCACTATGCGCGCCAAGGCATCATCACCCCGGAAATGGAATATATCGCGATCCGCGAAAATCAGCGCCGCGAGAACATGAGCGAATTGATCCTGAAGCAGCACGCCGGCGAAAATTACGGCGCTGCGACGCCCAAGCTGATCACGCCTGAGTTCGTGCGCGACGAAGTTGCCCGCGGCCGCGCGATTATTCCCCTCAACATTAACCACCCGGAAATCGAGCCGATGATTATCGGCCGTAACTTCCTGGTGAAGATCAACGCCAACATCGGTAACTCCGCGCTGGGCTCCTCTATCTCCGAGGAAGTCGAGAAGATGGTATGGGGCACGCGCTGGGGCGGCGACACCGTGATGGACCTGTCCACCGGTAAGAACATCCACGAAACGCGCGAATGGATCATCCGCAATTCGCCCGTGCCCATCGGCACCGTGCCGATCTATCAAGCGCTGGAAAAAGTGGACGGCAAGGCCGAAGACCTGACCTGGGAAATCTTCCGCGACACCCTGATCGAGCAAGCCGAGCAGGGCGTGGACTATTTCACCATCCACGCCGGCGTGCGTCTCGCCTACATCCCGATGACCGCCAAGCGCATGACCGGCATCGTCAGCCGCGGCGGCTCCATCATGGCCAAGTGGTGCCTGGCGCACCACAAGGAATCGTTCCTCTACGAGCACTTCGAAGACATTTGCGAGATCATGAAGGCTTATGACGTCAGCTTCAGCCTGGGCGATGGCCTGCGTCCCGGCTCGATCTACGATGCCAACGACGAAGCGCAATTTGCCGAGCTGAAGACGCTGGGCGAACTGACCCAGATCGCCTGGAAGCACGACGTGCAGTGCATGATCGAAGGCCCCGGCCATGTGCCGATGCACATGATCAAGGAGAACATGGACCTGCAATTGGAACACTGCGGCGAAGCTCCGTTCTACACCCTGGGCCCGCTGACCACCGACATCGCCCCCGGCTACGACCACATCACCTCCGGCATCGGCGCCGCGATGATCGGCTGGTATGGCTGCGCGATGCTGTGCTACGTGACGCCCAAGGAACACCTGGGCCTGCCGGACAAGGAAGACGTGCGGGTCGGCATCATCACCTACAAGATCGCCGCCCACGCCGCCGACCTCGCCAAGGGCCACCCCGGCGCGCAGATTCGCGATAACGCGCTGTCCAAGGCAAGATTCGAATTTAGATGGGAAGACCAGTTCAACCTCGGTCTCGACCCGGAAAAAGCCAAGGAATTCCACGATGAAACATTGCCGCAGGAAGGCGCCAAGCAGGCGCACTTCTGCTCCATGTGCGGCCCGCACTTCTGCTCGATGAAGATCACCCAGGACGTGCGCGACTACGCGGCGACCCAGGGCGTGAGCGAGCAGGAGGCATTGCAGAAAGGCATGCAGGAAAAAGCCATCGAGTTCGTCAAGAAGGGCGCCGAGGTTTACCAGAAGGTTTAACCCTCATTGGCACAAGTCTCATGCCGGGAAGGCTGCGGTGCCTGCTGCATCGCACCTTCCATCCACTCGCCGCTGCCGGGAATGCCCGATGGCAAACCGGCAGGCGTGCGATGCGTACAACTTACCGAAGATAACCGCTGCGCCGTGTTCGGCAAGCCCGAACGGCCGGCTTTCTGCGGCGGCTTGCGGCCGTCGGCGGAAATGTGCGGCGCAACCCGCACGCACGCCATGCAATGGCTGGAGCGTCTGGAACGCGCCACTGCCCCGAATTCGCCCGCATGATTGACGCGGCCTTGTAACCTTCACACTGGATAATAGAACCCCTGTATGGATATTCTGATTCTCATAAAGGCTTTCATCCTCGGCATCGTCGAAGGCGCCACCGAATTTCTCCCAGTCTCCAGCACCGGTCACCTCATCATCGTCGGCGATCTGCTGCAGTTCAATTCCGAGCGGGACAAAGTCTTCAAGATCGTGATCCAGCTGGGCGCGATCCTGGCAATTTGCTGGGAATATCGCGCGCGCTTGGGGCATGTGGTCGCCAACGTGCGTGAGCCTGCTTCGCAACGGCTGTTCATGAATATCGCGTTGGGATTTCTTCCTGCGGCGATCCTGGGTGTGCTGTTTCACGATGCTATCAAGGAATATCTCTTCTCGCCGCTGACAGTCGCGATGGCGCTGATCGTCGGCGGGGTGGCAATTCTGCTCATCGAGAAGTTCAAGCCTGAATCCGATACTGCGACTATCGATGACATGGACTGGAAGCACTCACTCAAGATCGGCCTGGCGCAGTCGCTGGCACTGTTTCCCGGGGTTTCGCGCGCGGGAGCCACGATCCTCGGTGGTGTGGTGTTCGGCCTGTCGAGAAAAGCGGCTGCCGAGTTTTCGTTCTTCCTGGCGATTCCCATCATGTTTGCCGCTACGGGCTACGACCTCTTCAAGAACTGGGACTTGCTGCACACGAACGACATCCCCGTTTTTGCTGTCGGATTCATAACGGCATTTTTCAGCGCGTTGCTCATGGTGCGCGGCTTGCTCAAATATGTTTCCAACCATGACTTCCGCATTTTTGCCTGGTATCGCATCGTGTTCGGCTTGATCGTGCTGGCGTATTTTTCGACTAAATAACCGAGTAACCATTCCTTGTGCGACTACGATACCCTGGTTAAAACGCTACACCGCTTTGCCGATCAATCCAAAGCACGTCCGCTGTCGCTCGGTGAAGCGCTGGATTCGCTGGATGAGGCCGCTTATGCATTCATTGCGATCATCCTGGTGCTGCCTTTTGTGCAGCCTGTGCCATTAGGTCCGATTACTGTACTCGGTGGACTGGCGTTTGCCACGTTGGGCTGGCAGTTGATGCGCGGCCACGAGTCACCGGTGCTGCCTAAAAAGCTGCAGGCGGTGGAGTTGAGCGAAAAAAGCTGGCGCATCCTGGTCAATGTTTGCCTGAAGATACTTGGCTTCTGCCGCAAATTCACCAAGCCGCGCTACACCACTCTGGTCACTGGTCGTAAAGGTCAGAAAATTGGTGGTTTCGTGTTGCTCACGGGCGGGGCGCTCATGGCGATTCCCTTCGGAGTTTTGCCGTTCAATAACGTGCTGCCGGCGCTGGCGATTCTGTTTTACGGTATCGGAGAGTTGGAAGAGGACGGCCTGATGGTATTTATCGCCTTTTTCTGGCTGGCCGTTACGGTAATTTACTTCGGCGCGTTCTTCTTCGCACTGTGGTTTTTCGGCCAGGAAGCGCTCGCTTATTTCAAGTGGTAAGCCGGTGTTAAACTGGCGTCTTAAGCTTTATTGAGGAAGACCAGAATGAATAAAGCCCTCAAATATTCGCTGTATGGTGTAGGTGGACTCGTCGGGCTGGCAGTAGCCGGTGCCGGCATATTGGCTGCCACGTTCGACCCCAACGACTACAAGCCGCTGATCGTCGATCTGGTCAAGGAAAAGAAGCAGCGCACGCTCAACATCGAGGGCGACATCAAGCTGGCTTTCTGGCCCAAGCTGGGCGCCGACCTCGGCAAGGTGTCCTTGTCCGAACACAACAGCGACAAGGAATTCGCCTCCATCAACAGCGCCAAGGTGTTTGTCGCCGTTCTGCCGCTGCTGAAAAAGGAACTGGTCATCGACACCATCCATGTCGACGGCGTGCGTGCCAACATCGTGCGCTACAAAGATGGCACGACCAATTTCGACGACCTGATTTCCAAGGAAGAAGAGTCGGAAGAGCTCAAGTTCGATATCGACGGCATCGAAGTCTCCGAGGCGGCTGTCAGCCTGACCGACGAGATAGGTAACCGCAATTTCAAGCTGAGCGACTTGCAACTCGAAACCGGGCATGTGGCCAAGAACGAGCCCATCGATGTTGATACCCAATTCCATATTGCCGGCGACAACCCGGTTCTTGATGCAAAGATGCAGTTCAAGGGCACGCTGCTGGCCGACACCGAGAAGAAGCAGTACGGCGTGAAGGGCATGGCGCTGGCTTTGCAGGGCACGGTGACTTCGCTGCGCGATGTCGACCTGACGCTGGCGGGCGACGTCGATGCCAAGCCGGAAACGATGGAGTTCGTGGTGGACGGCCTCAAACTGGCCGTGAAGGCGACGCAGGACGCGCAGAAGCTCGACATCAAACTTGAAGCTCCCAAGCTGCTGGCGCAGAAAGATGAGGTGAGCGGGGACGAAGTGAAGCTCGATGTCACGCGCAGCCAGGGCGATGACACGATGACTGCCAAGCTGGTGATCGCCGACATGAAGGGCTCGCCCAAGGCATTCGAGAGTTCCGGCATTTCCGGCGACATTTCCGGCAAGCAGGGCAAGCGCAGCCTGTCGGGCAAGTTCTCCTCGCCGTTCAAGGGCAATCTGGAAACGCTGGTGTTCGACCTGCCCAAGTTGGCCGGTAATGTGGATATCAAGGATCCTTCGCTGCCCAGCGGCGCCGCCAAGGTAGGTTTCAACCTGAACACCCATGTGGACGTGAAGCAGGAAAAAGCCGCCGTGGGTCTTGCCATGAACATTGACGGCAGCAATCTCAAGGGTGACATTGGCGTGGCCGGCTTCAAGCAGTCCAACGTCAAGTTCAACCTCACCGCGGATCAGCTCGATCTCAACAAGCTGCTTGGCGCCAACCAGCCCAAGGAGGAAAACCCCAAGGCCGCCGCCGAGAACAAACCGGCCGATCTGTCCTTCCTCAAGACGGTGTTTGCCGATGGCTCGATCAATATCGGCGCGCTGCTTTACGACAAATACCGCGTGAGCAACCTCGCCGCGAAAATCAAGGCCGACGGCAAGACGCTCGTGGTCAGCCCGCTTTCGCTGAAGCTGGACGACAGCACCATCAAGGGCCGCGTCGGTGTCAGCCAGTTCGAGCGTGCGCTGTATACCTTCGATCTCGATATCGATCGCATCGATGCCGACCGCTATGCCGCCCAGGATTCCGGCGCCAAAGCAGCGGCAAAGCCCAAGGACGACAAGCCGCTCGACCTGTCCGCGCTGAAGGCGCTGAACGCTGACGGCAGCCTGCGCATTGGCAGCCTGAAGTACGGCAAGATCAATTCCTCGAATATCCGCATCGACCTCAAGTCGGACGGGCGCAAGCTGGACATCGCGCCCTTTTCCGCGAAAGTGGACGACAGCCAGGTCAACGCCAATCTCGGCATCACGCGCTTCGAAAAGCCGATTTTCAGTTTCAACGTGAATATCGACAAGCTGGACGCAGACCGCTACATCACCAAGAGCGAACCCAAATCGAGCGGCAGCACCGAAGATCAGCCGCTCGATCTGAGTGCGCTCAAGAACCTCAACGCCAGCGGCAGCGCCAAGCTGGGCTGGCTCAAGCTGGCCAATGTGAAAACCAGCAACGTGAATATCGGCCTCAAGGCCAATGACGGCTTGGTGAACCTGGCGCCATTTTCCGCGAACCTATACGACGGCAGCATGGACGGAACGCTCAGCGTGGATGCGCGCGCGACGCCCAGCATCGCATTCAAGCAGGACATGAAGGGGATCAACATCGGCCCGCTGCTGGTGGACGCGATCCAGAACGACATGCTCGAAGGCAAAGGCACGCTGGCGGTGGATGTCAAAACGCACGGCGATACCGTGCTTGCCCTGAAGAAAGCGTTGGAAGGTACCTCTGCGATCCGGCTTGCTGACGGTGCGGTCAAGGGCGTGGACATTGCCGGCACCATTCGCGACATCAAGAACAAGCTCAACTTCAGTACGAACACGTTGGGTGCCGACCAGAGGAAGAAAACCGATTTCAGCGAAATGTCTGCCAGCTTCAAGATCGCCAAGGGCGTGGCGCATAACGAGGATCTCAGCATGAAGTCACCGCTGCTGCGCGTGACCGGCAGCGGCGATATCGACATCGGCAATTCGATGCTGAACTACACAGCCAGGCCAACGGTGGTGAATACGACCAAAGGCCAGGGCGGTGCCGAGATGGAGGCGCTTAACGGGCTGACTTTCCCCGTGAAGGTGACGGGGCCTTTCGCCGCGCCCAAATACGGTTTCGATTTTGCCGCGATAGGCACCGAAATCGCCAAGAAGAATCTGCTCAAAGGCACCAAGGCCGAGCCATTGCAGCAACTGCTGGAAGGTAACAAGGAAGACGCGCTGAAGGGATTGCTGGATCGCAAGAAGAAGTCTGTCGAGCAACCGGCACCTGCTCCTGCTCCTGCTCCGCAGGAAGGGGCTGCTACGCCTCCTGCCGAACAGCAGGCCGCTCCGGCGCCAGCCCCAGCAGAAAAGCCCAAGCTGACGCCCGAAGAAAAGGCAAAGAAAAAACTGAATGACCTGCTGGGTCTCTAGCTAATATTGGCTTTCATGGCCGGGCACCGGGCCTGGGCGAGGCTCCGAGGCGCAGCCCGAGAGAACGCAAGCGAGCGTCAGCAATAAGGCGAGCAGTATTTTCATGGTGATCTCCAGTATCATGACCGGAAAACCAATTTACTCCTGTGCATGACCGATTTCCATCCTCCCGCAATTGATTTCGCCCAGCGCCTGATCGCCTGGCAAAAGACGCACGGCCGTCACGATTTGCCGTGGCAGAACACGCGCGATCCGTATGCGATCTGGGTGTCGGAGATCATGCTGCAGCAGACCCAGGTTTCCGCAGTTATCTCCTATTACCGGCGCTTCATGTCGCGCTTCCCGGATATTGCCGCGCTTGCCGGAGCCAGCGAAGACCATGTGCTGGAACACTGGAGTGGGCTGGGCTATTACTCCCGCGCGCGCAATCTGCACGCTGCGGCGAAGCAGGTCATGAGCCTGCACGAGGGCCGCTTTCCGCAGCAGGTCGAACTTATCGAAGCATTGCCCGGCATCGGGCGTTCCACGGCTGCCGCGATTGCCTCGTTTGCTTTCGGTCAGCGCCACGCGATCCTTGACGGCAATGTGAAGCGTGTACTCGCGCGTTGTTTCGGCATTGATGGCTGGCCCGGCCAGCCGGCCGTGGAAAAGCGTATGTGGCTGCTGGCCGAGTCTTTGTTGCCTGAAGCAGACATGGAAGCCTATACGCAAGGCATCATGGATCTGGGTGCAACGCTTTGCTCGCGCAGCAAACCCGCGTGCCCGGCCTGTCCTTACGTCGATGCCTGCGTGGCCCATGCCGAAAGTCGCGTAACAGAGCTGCCAACCCCCAAGCCCCGCAAAACAATCCCGCAAAAAAAGACGGTCATGCTTCTGCTGCTTTCCGGAAACGAGATACTGTTGGAAAAACGTCCTCCGACCGGCATATGGGGCGGGCTGTGGAGCTTGCCGGAAATTGAAGTCGAGGCCGACCCCTTGCATGCCGTGCGCCAGCGTTTCGGTATCGATGAAGCCGCATTGTCCACGGCCTTGCCCCCGTTCTCGCACACCTTCAGCCATTTCCGGCTGGAAATCACGCCGCAGCCGCTGCGTGTTCGCAAGCCTTTCGGCGCGGGAGAGCATGGCCGCGTCTGGCTGGCAATCGAGGATGCGCTGGGCGCGGCGTTGCCTGCGCCGGTGCGCAGAATACTGGATGATTTTGTCCTGAAAAAACCCCTTAATTTTGTCGGGAATTAGGTGTAAAGTTTCTCCATCGCTGAACGTGTTTCACGATGGAGAATTGCATGGACAACAAATACGGTTTAGGCAGTGCCAAGGTCTCGCATGTGCATCACGATGCCAAGCATGGCACTTCGACGGCTTCTGCGATGGCCTGTCGTAACTGCGGCAGCGACCGCTTGATCCTGTGCCCGACGTTGAACGATCATTTCTGCAAGGACTGCGGAGAGTATCAGGGCGACGTGCCGGCCGGTTATTCCACGGGTCGCAGCGCAGATTACTAGCTTGATTTTCGAACAATAAAAAAGGGCAGCCTCGGCTGCCCTTTTGCATTTCCGGAGACCGGATTACTTCTGGTCCCAGCTGTCTTCCCACATGCAGTGCTTGATGGTGTGGCGGTTCTTGATCAGCTCTTCGATGGACGGCTCGTCGTTCAGTGCGCGCTTGATCGCCAGCTTGGTGGCTTCGTAGTTGTTCTTGTACATGTCGGCCTTGTCCAGCGTGCCTTCCTTGGCCAGCGCGGCACAGCCCGGATCGATCCAGACCAGGCTGACGATGCACAGGTCGTTGACCTGGTCACGCGGGATGATGCCTTCGATCACGCAATCCAGGATCGCGTCGGCGGTTGCAGCCTGAACCACGCCGCCGAACAGTTCGATGTTGATGGAGTCCTTGAGCGTGACCTTCGGCACCATCATGGTGGCGGGGCGAACCAGCTGGTTGATGTCGCGCACGGCAAACATCGCGGTGTGGCCCTTGCTTTGCGCCATCATGTTGGCGAATGCGGTGCCGACCGGGCCGTCAACGGCGCCGATGAGGATTTCCGGCATGGCGGCGGTGACGTCCTTGCCTTCGCTGAAAATGGTGGCTTCGCCAGCCTTGAAGATGATCTTGTTGGACATGATTGTTCCTTGGAAGGGGTTGCGAAAAGGGCGTATTTTATAGAAACGCACCTTCCCCGGCAAATCAAGTGCTTAGCGTCAAGACCATGTCGCGGTGCGGGATCCCGGCATCGTCGTAGATATCACTGCACACTTTGAATCCGCTTTTGGCATAAAACGGGATCGCGTGCGTCTGGGCGGAGAGGATGACATGCGCAAGGCCCTGTTCCCGTGACACTGCAATCAGCGTTTCGAGCATCGCTCGGCCTACGCCGCGGCCGCGCCATTCGGGCAATACCGCCATGCGGCCTATTCTGCCTCCGGACAGCATGCGAGCGCAGCCGATGGCGCGGGTGGCTTCAAGGGCGAGTACATGCACGGCGCCTTCATCCATCCCGTCCCACTCCAGGTTTTCAGGAACAGACTGCTCTTCGATAAATACGCGGCGGCGGATGTCGGCCAATGCGTTGCCGGCATCTTTCCAGGAAACAATCTTTACGATCACTGGCTCTGCTTGTCGATGTCCTGGAGTTGCTGGTCAGCCTGCTGCTGCAAGGTATCTTCGACACCCTTGGCTTTTTCCATGGCATTGATCTGATCTTCGAACAGTTTGGGCGGAGGAGGCTGTTTTTCTTCGCCGCAGCCTGGCAAAACCAGTGTGCACAGGGCTAACAGAAGCATGGTTATTCGCATTTCAGTTCTCCTTTTCGACTATTGCAGGGGCCGTGTTTAGCGTGCATTATGTGCCGACTTTTGTTTTCAGAGGATAGACGCATGAACAAGTATATTCCCGTTGTGGCGCGCCTGCTGCTGGCCCAGATTTTTGTCGTGGCGATTGCCATCCAGTTGATGATCATCATGCAGAGTCCGACAGGCTATGAAGAGTTTCGCATGTATCTCGGCCAGCACGGCCTGCCAGGTATTTTCGCTCCGTTGATGATACTGGTTCAATTGATCGGCGGAGCCGCCTTGCTGCTGGGCTACAAAACACGGACGTTTGCTTTCGTAATGGCCGCTTATGCAGTGTTCGTTGCGTTCGCGCTGCGTTTCAACGAACCGATCGTTTTCATGCAGTATTTGGCGATTGCAGGCGGCCTGCTCGCGCTGGCGGCCTTGGCCCCAACGGCTTGTAGTCTGGATAACCTGCTGAAGAAAAAGTAAGGCTTACAGATTGGGCAGCGCAACGCTGCCCCATTTTTCGACCAGCTGGTGCTCGACGCCCAGCTGATCGAGTATCTTGGCGACGATGAAGTCCACAATGTCTTCCACACTCTTGGGCAGATGGTAGAAACCAGGATTGGGGGCCAGTATCACGGCACCCATGCGAGACAGCTTGAGCATGTTTTCCAGATGAATCGCCGAGAAGGGCGTTTCGCGCGGCACCAGGATCAGTTTGCGGCCTTCCTTCAACATTACATCCGCAGCGCGTTCGATTAAATTATCGCTGAGTCCGATGGCGATGGCTGCCAGCGCACCCATGGTGCAAGGACAAACCACCATCGCATCGGCTGCGCCAGTGCCGGAAGCGATGGGCGCATTCCAGTCCTCACGCGCAAACACCAATAATTGCTCGGGCCGGCAGCGGAAGCGTTCGACCAGCATGCGGTGTGTCTCGGAGGTTTTTGTCGGCAGATTGAGGCTCATTTCCTGCGCGGCAACAAATTGCGCCGCTTGCGAATATACCAGGTAGACCGTATGCCCTCCTGCAAGCAGTGATTCCAGCAAGCGAATCGCATAGGGCATGCCGGAGGCGCCGGTCAGCGCCAGGGTAATGGTTTTGTTCATCCGGCGGATGTGAGATTCTTGGGCAGCGGGAATACCACGCTCTCGACGATACCATTGAGTTCACGGACTTCTTCGGCACCGAGGGAATTCAGTTTGGCGATGACTTCCTTGACCAGAACTTCTGGTGCGGAGGCACCAGCGGTAACGCCGATACGTTTCTTGCCGGCGAGCCATTTCGGTTGCAGTTGGCTGGCGTTATCCACCATATAGGACTCGACACCATTGTTCTGCGCCACTTCGCGCAGGCGGTTGGAATTCGAGCTGTTGGGCGAGCCGACGACGATTACCAAATCGCATTCGCGTGCCATGATTTTGACGGCGTCCTGCCGGTTTTGCGTGGCGTAGCAGATGTCGTCGCTCTTGGGTGCGACGATGTCCGGAAAGCGTTGCTTGAGTGCCGCGATGACGCGGGCCGCATCGTCCAGCGAAAGCGTGGTCTGCGTGACGAAAGCCAGCTTGTGCGGATCCTTCACCTGCAGACGTTCCACATCTTCCGGCGTTTCGACGAGATACATGCCTTCCCTGGACTGCCCCATGGTGCCTTCCACTTCGGGATGGCCGCGGTGGCCGATCATGACGATTTCGCGGTCTTTTTCGCGCAGTTTGCTGACTTCGACGTGCACTTTGGTGACCAGCGGGCAGGTGGCATCGAACACGCGCAACCCGCGTGCCTCGGCCTCGGCGCGCACGTCCTTGGAAACGCCGTGGGCGCTGAAGATAACCGTATTGCCGGCAGGAATTTCATCCAGTTCTTCGACGAACACCGCGCCCTTGCGCTTGAGTTCATCAACCACGAATTTGTTATGCACGACTTCGTGGCGTACATAGATCGGCGCGCCGAAGCGTTCCAGAGCCTGTTCGACGATGATGATGGCGCGGTCTACGCCGGCGCAGAAACCGCGCGGGTTTGCGAGTACGACTTGCATGTCAATTTCCCAGCCAGTGGGCAAAGGTGAGTAAAAGGAGGAGTCCCATCATGACGACCAGCACGCGCCAGACCAAGCCGGTTGCGCTACGCAGGTAGTCGGCGTCGGCCTCGTCGCCCATGCCGAGTTCGGGACGGTATTCGAGCACGCCACGCGCCGGCAAGGTTTCGCCCAGCCGTACGCCGAGCGCTCCAGCACCGCTGGCGAGAATGATGCCCTGCGCTTCGTTCGGCCAAGCGTCGGCCTGCGTGCGCCAGCAATAGACGGCATCCTCGAAGTCGCCGACGACGGCGAAGCTGGCGGCAGTGAAGCGCGCCGGCAGCCAGTCGAGCCAATCGAAAGCCTGCAGCGAGAAATCGCCGAAACCGTCATGTTTTTCTGCCCATTCCGTTTTCAACAGGTAGGCCAGCCGATAAAGCAGTGCGCCAACCGGGCCGAGCAGGAAAAACCAGAAAATCGGCGCGAACAAGTCATGATGCGCATGTCTCAACGTGGATTCTATGCCGACCTTGGCAACCTGCGCCGCATCGTAGGTCTGCGCATCGCAGTTTTGCCAATCTTCCAGCTCGCTGCGCGCCTCTTCCAGATTGTGGTCGCGCAGCTTGTTCGCGATCAGCTCCGGCATCTGGCCGAAGCGTCCAACGCGCAGGACGAAATAAAGAATTATGATTGAAAACAGTGCGCCGAGTAATGCGTTGGCTCGGTAAAGTGCAATGTAAGCAACAGCGATAATGATGACCGGAAGTAATACCGCCACGATCCAGGCCAACATGCCATGCTGTTTCCGGCCATCGTTGAAATTCTGCTCCAGCCATGCAGCATATGGGCTAAAAAGATTGTGAAGCCAGTCGGGTTGCGCCAGCGGACGGTAATATCCCAGTACGAGTGCGGCAAGCAGCGAGAGGAAACTCATGGACTTGTCTCCAGAGGCATTTCCACGGTAAGTACACTGGCATCGTAAAGCTCAACCGTAGGCAAGTGCAAGGTCATGTCATGCTGCTTCGTGAAATCGAGCAACCCGCCGTAAGCCTTGCCGTAGGCGAACACCGGGTGGGCCTTGATGCTGGCGGATACCACTTTGCGCTGGGGCAGGATGGCGGTTTTCAGCGGCTCCTTGGGTATCACGCCGTCGTCGATAATGAATCCGGTGCGTGCGCGTCGCTTGTCCCGCTCCGTGGAGCGTGGGTCATCGAATATGATCGCAATCGCGCTGCCAGGTTCCACGCCTTGCTCGCGCAGTTGCTTATCGACTTCGCCGCGTTTCGAGCCCAGCTTGGAGTACGGCCCTTCCGCTTCCAGATAGGTATAGCGATAGGGGCCGCGCTCCGTAACTTCGATCTTTGCCGATGAAAACAGGCCCCACCACGTGAGAATGCCCAATATGGGGAGCGCGAAGGCCACCAGAAAACTGATCCAAGGTTTCTTCAAGTGTTTGTACAAATTCGGGAATCGGGTCGGAAAAGATACCACAAACCGCCAGCGCGGGACACGAAATCGGTATAATTCCCCCCTTTCGCAGCAGTGCCAGAGAATGATGAAACATACCGCCACGCTACTGATCAACTGTCCGGACCGCAAAGGTCTGGTCGCCGCGATTGCCGATTTTCTGTATCGGCACGACGCCAATATCCTGCACGCCGACCAGCACCAGGACAGCGAGCTCAACCTCTTCCTGATGCGTGTGGAGTGGGATCTTAACGGGTTCGCTTTGCCGGTCGAGGAATTCGAAAAGAATTTCGCGCCGATTGCCGAACGCTTCCAGATGCAATGGCAGCTCAAGCTGGCTACGCAGAAGCCGAAAATGGCGATTTTCGTGTCGCAATACGATCATTGCCTGGCTGATTTGCTGTACCGCCATCAAAGCGGCGAACTGGCCTGCGATATTCCGCTGATCATCAGCAACCACCCCGATACCGCCCGCTTGGCCGAGTTCTACCAGATTCCGTTTCACGTCATCCCGGTGACCAAGGACACCAAGGCGCAGGCCGAGGCGCAGCAGTTCGAGTTGCTCGACAAGTATCAGATCGATCTCATCGTTCTGGCGCGCTACATGCAGGTACTGTCACCGGAATTCGTCGCACGATATCCAAAACGTGTCATCAATATCCATCATTCTTTCCTGCCGGCATTCGTCGGTGCCAAGCCGTATCATCGTGCTTTCGAACGTGGTGTGAAGCTGATCGGCGCAACCAGTCACTACGTGACGGAAGTGCTGGATGAAGGCCCGATCATCGAACAGGACATCGCCCGCGTGTCGCATCGCGACCAGTTGGAGGATTTGATCCAGAAGGGACGTGATCTGGAGAAGGTGGTGCTGTCGCGCGCGGTGCGCTGGCACATCGAAAACCGGATTCTCTTGTACGCGAACAAGACGGTGATTTTCGATTGATTTAAAGCCGGTGAATACCGGCTTTCTTCGGAATTCAGAAATAAAAAAAGCAGAAGCCGAGGCTTCCGCTTTTTGTTCTAACTTGTGCGATCAGTTCGCTTAGCCAGCATCCGCAGCCGGATCCATCAGAGGCGGGAGCTCGACCGTGCTGTCGTCGGCCGGAACTTCCGGCAGGTCTTCGGCGTACACCAAGGGTGTGGCTGTCAATGCAAATAAAGCGAGCCAGGCAAGCAGTACTTTCTTCATTTCTTCCTCCCGAATTGATGGTTTTGATTATTTCGCGAAATTCCGCGAACCGTTAATCTACGCCAAACAATTCGGGCGAGCAATCCCCCTTATTTTATATGGGAAATTGGGCGTTTCAGCCTGGGATGACTTTTTCTCCGGCAAACAGCTGCGGCACGGTTTCGCGCTCACGCACTTGGTAGATTTGAGCTCCGTCCACCATGACTTCGGCCGCGCGTGGACGGGTGTTGTAGTTGGAGCTCATGCTCATGCCGTAGGCACCTGCGGACAGAATCGCGAGCAAGTCGCCTTGCTGGAGGGCGAGCAAACGGTCATGTCCGAGGAAGTCCCCGCTTTCGCACACCGGGCCGACGATTTCGTACACTTGCGCGCTTTCTGCGCGTGATTTCACAGGCAGGATATCGTGCCAGGCGTCGTAAAGGGCCGGGCGCATCAGGTCGTTCATCGCGGCATCGACGATGGCGAAATTCTTCGTTTCGCCGTGCTTCAGGTATTCCACCGTAGTCAGCAGCAGGCCGGCGTTGCCGACCAGCGCGCGGCCGGGCTCCATTACCAGCTTGAAGTTGCGCCCGGTAAGCTTGGCGCGGATCGCCTGGGCGTAGGCGGAAAACTCGGGCGGTGTTTCGTCGGTGTAACGGATGCCGATGCCGCCGCCGATGTCGAGGTGGTGAATCTTGATACCAGCCGCTTGGATCTGATCGACCAGTGCCAGCACACGATCCAGTGCGTCGAGGAAAGGCGACAGCTCGGTCAGTTGCGAGCCGATGTGGCAGTCGATGCCATGCACAGCGATGTTGGGCATTGCGGCAGCGCGCTTGTAGAGTGCCAGCGCTTCCTCATAGGCAACGCCGAATTTGTTGTTCTTGAGGCCGGTGGAAATATAGGGGTGCGTCTTGGCGTCCACGTTGGGGTTCACACGTAACGACACCGGGGCCTTTTTGCCCATTTCGCCCGCGACGACATCGAGGCGTTCCAGTTCGGCCTCGGACTCCACGTTGAAGCAGAAAATGCCGGCTTCCAGCGCTTGGCGCATTTCCGCAGCTGTCTTGCCCACGCCCGAAAACACCACCTTGCCCGCATCGCCGCCCGCCGCCAGTACGCGTGCCAGTTCACCGCCGGAAACGATGTCGAAACCGGCGCCCAGCTTGGCGAACAGACTCAGGATCGCCAGGTTGGGGTTGGCCTTTACCGCATAGCACACCAGATGTTCATGCCCGGCAAAACCGGCGTCGAAGTTGCGGAAGACTTCCGTCAGCGCGGCGCGGGAATAGACGTAGGTGGGTGTGCCGAATTTCGCTGCGATTTGCGACAAAGGCACATCTTCGGCGCAGAGCTCGCCGTTTTTCGATTCAAAAGGGATCACGGGTTACCTTGGGGATACTGTTGTTCGGGGATGTATAGCGGGCCTTTGGAACCGCAAGCGGTCACGGTCAGGCTCAGCACGATACACAGCAGGATTGCGCGCATGGCATTCAGTCCAAAGTGATTATTTTAACACGGCTATTTGTTTGCCTTGCCAGCATGCGCTTCGGCGATTGCTTGTGTGATCGCGCGGCTAAGGGGCGTGAATTCGTAATTGAAAACGATACTTGTATGCTGTGCAAAGTCTTCGAGGACGTCTATCGGCTCTGAACCGATGGACTTATCCCTTTCTCGCGCTGTTCTGAGTGCGGCAAAACGCTCGGATTCAAGAAAAATCATGGCGTCTTCACTGGTAACTTGCACGTTCAGATTATGCGCGAGTCGGTTACGGATTCTGTTTAACTGCTTCACCCCGGGAAGGATATCTGCCATATCCGGATTCTTCGAATCCAGTAGTGCGGTTTTCTGCACAAATGAAAGCCGTGCCTGATTCAAATCCCCCAGCCTGGGATTGGTCTTGATGATGTGCTCGGTCATATAGTGCTCGACAAACAAATGCGCGCGGAGAATCCGGCCGATCAAGTCAATGTTCTGATTCCATTTTCTTTGTATTTCTTCGAGCTCATTGTCTGCTGCTGCATAAAATGCCTCGGGCCCGCCCATCAGATCGATTGCACGCAGGGTTATTCGCTTTTGGTCAATCTCTGATAAGTCCATTCACTATCTCGCTCAAGTGAGGCAGTCGGGTTTCTGGATAAGGGAAATCATTTAATACAGTTGCTCGATAATCTGCGGTACCGGTAAAGACTGCCTCAGTGGTGCAGCATTCGGATCGGGCGGCGTTTTCCCGGGTTGGATAGCAGTATTCGGTGATTGCGGTGTGGGCGCAGCGTTCGGGTCGGCCGGAGTCCTGCCTGGTGCGGGGATGGTGTTTTGTGCCGGGGCCTGAGTCGGAGGTGCCGCCATGCCGGAGGGTGGCGTGGGCGTTGCTGCGCCCGCGCCGGAATTTTCCGGAATGAATGGTGTTCTTCTAATCGCCGACAGTTCCGCTTCCGCTGCTCTCTGTTCGGCCTTGATACGTACTTCTTCCTGTTTACGCCAGACCATCGGACACAGTTTCTGTTCGAAGGCGTCGCCGACGGTGTCGGGGATGATGGGCGCTGCCTCGGATTCATCCTTGGCGATGTATTCGACGGTTTCGCCTGTTGTGGCGTAGTAAAGATAGCTGATCAGCTTGGCGGTATGTTCGGCGCAGTCGATGCGTTCGCGCAGCAGTCCGGAGGCGACTTCCTTGCCGTTGATGATTTGCGGAGTGACGAAAACGACTTTTTTCCAGTAGGTGATCTGATCTTCCTTGATGGTCAACTTGCTGCGGTCGTAGGAGTACTGATCGACCGCGCCGGCTTTCCCCAGAGACACCCAGTCGGCGGCAAATGCTGAATTTGAAATTGGCAGTGCCGTCAGGCTTGCAAGAATAGTGATCGCTAGCTTCATGTCATTCGGCCGGTAAGGAAACCTGAGCATTATCGCGCAGTAAGCGCGCGGCGATAAGCCCGTTAATGGCGCCGAAGAAAAGCGCGGCGGCGGCGAATATCGGAATGAGATAGGCCACGCCTGCATGCGGGATCAACCACAGGCGAACGATCAGCAATTGCCCGGCGATATGCGCGAATGCAGCCAGTATGCTCAGAGTGACGGGTCCGAACCATTGCTTCGGCAGGAGCATGCCGAAGCGCAATACTAGCAGGCTGCATAGCGCCCCCGAGAGACTGAGCGCGAATGCGGGCGAGAGAAAATTGCCGAGCAACAGGCTGCCGGCGATGACGCGCAGTAGCGAGACCCAGGCGGCGGTCGCGAAATCGAAGCGGTAGAGTACATAGAGCGTGACGATGTTGGCGATGCCGGGTTTGACACCAGGCAATGGCGAGGGGATTACCGCCTCGATCAGATGCAGCGTGATCGCCAGCGCCGCCAGCCGCGCGATGCGGTGGTCGTCGAATGTGGTGGTGATGTTAATAATTGAGCGTGTCATAGGCTTTCTCGCCGCCCAGCAGTTCCACACTGACCTGGTTGGGCAGGCACATCGCGACTTGTCCGGCGCGCGTCAGCCAGCCCTGCTTTACGCAATATTGATGGCGGCCGGGGTCGCTCGCAACGCGCGCGCGGCCGTTGTCGATTTCGATGCGGCTGATGCCCAGTGGGCCGGGGACGTCCAGCGTGCGTTTCTGCGCGAGGCTCATTGTGGCGAATACTTTGTCGCCGGCGCGGATGCGCAGTTTGCCGGCCGGTTCGTTGTGCCACAGGGTCGCGAACAGCAAGGCGACGGCTGCCATGCCGGCTGCGAGTACCAGCCAGTCGCCGGGCAGAGGCTTAGGGAACGATGTCCAGCGCGACATTTTTATCGGTGAATTTCAGGCGCTGCTGCATCGCGGCAGTGAGATGAATCTTGCCCTGCGCGTCGATCAGCATGGCGTGCGCTATGCCCATGCGTTGCGCTGCCATGCGCCAGCTTTCGCCCGACAGGAAAATGGGTTTGGAGGCCACGTCGGAGAGTGTGCCTGCATGCGAGTTGGGGGGCACGAGGATGCTCACCGCCTGCACGCCCTGCGCCGGCTGGCCGGTGCGCGGGTCGAGCACGTGGCAATAGCGTTTTCCGTCCAGTTCGAAATAGCGCTGGTAATCGCCGGAGGTGCCGATGGCCCAGCCGTCCGGCAACTCCACCGAGGCGGCGGGGCCGGGCTGGCGGGGGTGCTGGATGCCGACGCGCCATGGGCGGTCGCCGTGCCGGCCGATGGCGATGATGTTGCCGCCGATGTTGATCAGCGCGCCTTTCACATGCTGCTGGCGCAGGTAGTTCGCCGCCAGGTCGAGCGACCAGCCTTTGGCGTAGCCGCCGAGATCCAGCCGAACGGCCGGATTGCGGCTTCTGGCCTGGCTGTTTTCGATGACGATGTCGGTCATTTGCGGGTTCGCAGCCACCCATTTGCGGATTTCTGCCGGATCGGGGCGTACCGGCTTGAATTCGTCGCCCTGAAAGCCCCAGGTCTGGATCAAGTGCCCGATGGCCGGGTTGAACAGTCCGCCGGATTGCTGGGAGAGGCGCGTTGCGTCAGTCAGGATGCTGGCGAGTTCCGGCGAGATTTCCGCCGGTTTCCCCCCGGCAAATGCGCCGTTCAGCCGGTCGAGATCGCTGCCGGCTTTCCAGGCGTGGAGCTGGTCGTGCAGGCGCTGGAATTCCTGCAATACATGGTTGGAGAGTTCGCGCGCGCGTTCTTCGGATTCGCCGTAGATGCTGATGTCGACTAGCGTGCCGAACACGTAAGACTGCGATTGGTGCGCCGGTTCGCGCCCGCAGCCGGCGAGCGCCAGCAGGGCAGCCAGCAGGAAAAGTCTATACCAGGCGCTCAAGCGCATCGACGAACAGGGCCGCCGGATTGCAGTCGGTCTGCGCGGCGATTTCGACCATGCCGGTGGGGCTGGTGACATTGATTTCGGTGAGATGGTCGCCGATCACATCGAGGCCGACCAGAAAAAGGCCTTCCTTCTTCAGTTGGACGCCTACGGCGGTCGCGATCTCGCGGTCACGTTCGGAAAGCGGCTGCGCCACGCCCTTGCCGCCGGCTGCCAGGTTGCCCCGTGTTTCACCCGCCTTGGGGATGCGTGCCAGCGCGTAGGGCAGCGGCTCGCCATCGATGATGAGGATGCGCTTGTCGCCGGCCTTGATCTCCGGCAGGTAGCGCTGCGCCATCACGGTGCGGCGCTCGTAATGCGTGATGGTTTCGAGAATGACGCCGATGTTGTGATCTTCGCGATGCAGGCGGAACACACCGCTGCCGCCCATGCCATCCAGTGGCTTGACCACGATGTCGCCTTCGTCTTCCAGAAACTGGCGGATCGCGGCGATGTGGCGCGTGACAAGGAAAGGCGGGGCGAATTGTGGGAAGCGCGCCACCGAGAGCTTTTCGTTCCAGTCGCGGATGGCGCGCGGCCGATTGAGTACGCAGGCGCCCTGATTTTCGGCCAGCTCCAGCAGGTAAGTGCTGTAGATGTATTCGGTGTCGAACGGCGGGTCCTTGCGCATCAGCAGCGCGTCGAAATCCGTGGGCGTATGCAGCGTTTTTTCGCTCAGCGAGAACCACTCGGGCCCCTCGCTGAAGTGGAATTCGGCAGCTTGAATCAACGCGATTCCGCTACGCAGAATGAGGTCGTCCTGTTCCGCGACGAACAATTCGTGTCCGCGTGCGGCAGCTTCGCGCATGATCGCAAGGCTGGTGTCCTTGGCGGTTTTCAGGCTTTCAAGTGGGTCGAGGATGAATGCGAGCTTCATGGGGCCAGCCTCATGCAGCTATTTCGAGCGGCGCCGTTTCTTCCAGTTCGATGGCGGCAGCCAGCAGTGCCAGCCGCGCAATCACACCATAAGCATAGAAACGGTTGGGTGCGGCATCCGGTCTGCCGGCGCAGTCGGGAAGCGAGCAGGCGGTATCGAACGCCAGCGGTACGAAGTGCATGCCGGGCGCATTGAGGTTCTCGTCGATGCCGCGGCCGGTATGTACGCGGTAGAAGCCACCCAGCACGTAATGATCCATCATGTAGACCACCGGCTCGGCCACGGCTTCATTGATGTTCTCGAAGGTGTAGATGCCTTCCTGGATGATGACTTCCTGGACTTGCAACCCTTCTTTGATGACCGACATCTTGTTGCGTTGCTTGCGGTTGAGTCCGCGCACGTCGTCCGGGCTTTTCACCGTCATGATGCCCATGCCATAGGTGCCGGCGTCGGCTTTCACGATGACGAAAGGATCCTGCTCGACGCCGTATTCGCGATACTTTGCGCCCATGCGCGACAGCAGATCGGAAACTTGCGATGCCAGGCAATCCTCGCCGACGCGCTCATGGAAATTGATCATGCCGCAACTGGCAAACATGGGATCGACCAGCCACGGGTCAATTCCAATGAGCTCGGCGAAATCGCGTGCAACACGCGTATACGCCGCAAAATGGCGCGATTTACGGCGCACTGCCCAGCCCGCGTGCAGCGGCGGGATCATCGATTGTTCAAGTCCTTGCAGGATATCGGGAATGCCGCCGGATAGATCGTTATTGAGCAGGATCGCGCATGGATCGAAATCGTCCAGTACTAGTCGATTGCCGATACGCTTTACGGGTTCCAGCACCAGTTCGCCGCCATGCGGCAGTGGCAGGCGAGTGATTTCGGTGATTTCGGGCGAAATGCTGCCGATACGGATCGTCAAGCCAGCCTGACGCAGGATATTGGTCAGCGCGGCAACATTCTGCAGATAGAAGGTATTTCGTGTGTGATTCTCCGGCACCAGCATGAAGCGCTGCGCTGACGGGCACACTTTTTCCACTGCCGACATCGCGGCCTGCACGCACAACGGCAGGAAGTCGGGGCTCAGGTTGTTGAAGCCACCCGGGAACAGATTGGTATCGACCGGCGCCAGCTTGAAGCCGGCATTGCGCAGGTCGACCGAGGCGTAGAACGGCGTGCCGTGTTCCAGCCATTGCGTGCGCAGCCAGTATTCGATGCGCGGCATCGCGTCGAGAATGCGCTGTTCAAGTTCCAGGAGAGGGCCGTTGAGTGCGGTAGTCAGATGGGGAACCATAGTCCGCTGATTGTAGCGCAAAAAAAATGCGGGCCGAGGCCCGCAGAGGGAGGAGAAAGAGAAATAAAACTGAACAAAGAACATGAAGCAGTTTCAATATTTAACAAGCATTTAGCGTGCCATAAATTAATTCGCCTTATTTTCAATAAGTTATGGGAGTCATGGCAAGAGTGAAAAAGTTAGCTGCACGCGATTGGTGCATAGAGGCATAAAAATGTTCGCCAGCCGTAGAAACTGACGGATGGAGTCCTCGACGGATAATGTCTGCGACTCAATTGCTTCATGAATATGGTTTTAATAGCCAATAAAAAAGCGGGCACTTTCGTGCCCGCTTTCCGTGTTGCTTTTTACTGCGTTAGTGCTTAGTAATTGTAAGCCCGTTCGCCGTGGTCGGTCGTGTCCAGACCTTCGCGCTCTGCTTCTTCGGTGACGCGCAGGCCGATGACGATATCGACGATCTTGAAGGCGAGGAAGGCAACTACGCCGGACCAGACAATCGAAGTGCCGACTGCCCAGCCTTGTGCAATCAGTTGCGCGCCCATGTCGAACTCTGCAGCGGCGTTGGCAACGTAGTCGTACCAGCTGGTGCCGCCCAATGCAGGGCTGGCGAATACACCGGTTGCCATGGCACCGAAGATACCGCCGATCGCATGCACACCGAACACGTCCAGCGCATCGTCATAACCCAGCATGTATTTCACCTTGGCTACGAAGAAGTAGCACAGCGGGGAAACCAGTGCACCGATAGCGATGGCGCCCATTGGGCCGACGAAACCGCAAGCCGGGGTGATGGCTACCAGGCCGGCAACCGCGCCGGATGCAGCACCCAACATGGAAGGCTTGCTCTTGCCGAACCATTCCACCAGTACCCAAGACATCGTGGCAGCACCGGTTGCGATCATGGTATTCAGGAACACCATCGCGGTCAGGCCGTTGGCCTCCAGGTTGGAGCCGGCATTGAAGCCGAACCAGCCTACCCACAACATTGCAGCGCCAACCATAGTCAGGGTCATGCTGTGCGGATGAAGCGCTTCCTTACCGTAGCCGAGGCGCTTGCCCAACATCAGGGCGCCAACCAGGCCGGCGACACCGGCATTGATGTGCACCACTGTGCCGCCTGCGAAGTCGAGCGCACCCTTCTGGAACAGCCAGCCTGCGGTAGCAGTGGCAGCTTCAGCAGCAGCAGCATCGGTATAAGCGTCAGGACCTGCCCAATACCACACCATGTGTGCGATCGGCAGATAGGAGAACGTGAACCACAGCACCATGAACAGCAGCACGGCGGAGAACTTCATGCGTTCCGCGAATGCGCCGACGATCAGCGCTGGGGTGATGGCAGCGAAGGTGAGCTGGAACACGACGTACACGTATTCCGGGATCACGACGCCTTTGCTCCAGGTAGCAGCCACCGACTCAGGCGTTACGCCGGAAAGGAAGGCTTTGCCCAAACCGCCGAAGAAAGCGTTACCCTCGGTGAAGGCGATACTGTAGCCGTAAAGCACCCAGAGTACGCCCAGCAGCGAGAAGATCACGAAGACCTGCATCAGCACGGACAGCATGTTCTTGGAACGGACCATGCCGCCATAGAACAGCGCCAGGCCGGGGATGGTCATCAGCGTGACCAGTGCGGTGGCAATGAGCATCCAGGCGGTGTCGCCCTTGTCCGGTGTAGGGGCGGCGGCAGCTTCTTCTGCAGGCGCCGCTTCAGCCGGTGCTGCTTCGACAGGAGCCGCTTCAGGAGCTGCAACATCTGCGGCAGGGGCTGCTTCAGCGGTAGCGGCGGGTGCTGCTTCCGGCATTGCTTCTTCGGCATAACCCAGGGCGGAAAAGCCCAGTGCGCCGAAGCTCAGTGCGCCAACCAAGGCGAACATCGAAAAAATACGCTTCATGGCGTTCTCCCTTAGAGCGCATCCGGACCGGTTTCGCCGGTGCGGATACGATAAACTTGTTCGAGATCGAAGATGAAAATCTTGCCGTCGCCGATCTTGCCGGTGCTGGCGGATTTTTCTATCGCTTCGATCACCTGGTCGAGCATGTCATCCTTGATGGCAGCTTCCAGCTTGACCTTGGGGAGGAAGTCGACGACATATTCGGCGCCGCGATACAACTCGGTGTGCCCCTTTTGCCGACCAAAGCCCTTGACCTCAGTGACTGTGATGCCCTGCACGCCAATGGCGGAGAGAGCTTCACGCACTTCGTCAAGCTTGAATGGCTTGATGATAGCGGTGACAAATTTCATTTAAGTCTCCTGTTATAGAGTGGTGTTAAGGCACGGGCTGGGTTGCGCATCCAGCCCGCAGCCAAAGTGCTACAAAATTAGAACAGCTTCTGCACGAAGACGGTGAACTGGCCGTCACGCATTTCCTTCGGCCAGAAGTCCTTGTCGGCATTGTTGTCGGTCCAGTGGCCGCCAACCTTGACGCCATTGCTCCAGGCCTTGGTTACGCCGATCTTCCAGTCTTCGTAGTCATATTCATCGTTATCCACGCCGCCGACTTCACCGTCGAACATGAAGGAGCCTGCGTGCAGGTTAATGGTAAAGCCGCTTTCTCCCAAGGGGATGTCGGCATTGGCTTCCCAGTACATCGTGCCTTCGGCGTCGTCAAAGCCCCAGGCTTCGTCAGAAACGGCATATGACAGCTTAGTATTAACCCACTTATAGCTCAGAGCACCATAAACTTCGGTTGCATCGGTATCGGGGGCGCCGTCATTACCGGTGCCAGGGTAGACGTATTGCAGCAGGCCGACGTTGTAGCCGATGCCAGTGTCACCGAATGTGCTTGCAAAACCACCATACAGGTCGAGCTCCAGGCTGTTCGAATCCATGTAGTTATAATCGGTTGTCCAGCTTACATTGGATGCCCAAGCGCCAGCGTAAAAACCACTGGAATGTGCATAGTCCACGCCGCCTTGCAAAGCCGCAGCCTCGTCGGTTTGGGTCATGCCGCGCCAAACATACTGACTGAACAAGCCGATGTTATATGTAACGGTATGAGGGGATGCCGGCTCGGCTGCGGCAGGAGCTGCGGCTGCTTCTTCGGCAAGCGCCATGCCCGGAGTAACGAAACCTGCTCCCAGCAAAGCGATTAGTAGTATTGATTTACGCATGATGCACCCTTTCAATTGGAACGAATAAAAGAAAACAAGCACGAAACTCGAAGCAACACTCGTGCCAGAAATATTGGCTGCCGTTTTTTACAGGATGGTCATGCTCAAGTAATATGAATATCGATTGAATAAAAATATCTATATATTTCAAAGGGATAAATCGCACCGAAGTGGTGCGGAAAGCGGCGCACGATGCACCGTGCTTCTGATAGACTACGGTTTGATGGAAAAGGAAATGTCATGATAAGTACTAAAATAATCGATGAAATCGCCAGCAAAATCAGTCAGATGCTTGCCAGCAGTCCGGCGGCGGATATCGAGAAGAATTTGAATGCACTATTACGGGGCATATTCACCAAGTTGGAGCTTGTGACCCGTGAGGAATTCGATGTGCAGACTCAGGTGCTTCAGCGCGCGCGTATGCAATTGGATGCCATGGAGAAGAAGCTGGCTGAGCTGGAGGCTCGTCAGGAAAAGTAAATCGTAATTTCGGTAGCGAGAACAGAAGAACAACAAAATCATGGGACTTGCCGTTTTATATAGCCGTGCCTTGTCGGGTATGGATGCGCCGCTGGTGACGGTTGAAGTACATCTTGCCAATGGGTTGCCCAGTTTCCAGATCGTGGGCTTGCCGGAAGCGGAGGTGAAGGAAAGCAAGGATCGCGTGCGTGCGGCGCTGCAAACTTCACGCTTCGAATTTCCTGCCCGGCGCATCACCGTCAACCTGGCCCCAGCCGATCTGCCCAAGGTCCAAAATGTTTTACTATTTGAGAATGACTGTCGTAATTCAAGAATAAATAACGATAAATGCGAATGGAAGCAGCATGGCTGAGGTGGTGCATCGCAGCCTGGAGCTGCCGGGATATTGGCGTATTGCTTCGTTTGGCAAGCTAGATGCAGTTCCTAATCCTACGCTACCTGACCTTAGAATTAAGGTGTATTTGGGGGAGGTGTCAGAGCCAATTTCCCACGGAAAAATAGATCCCCCTCTTAGGTCAGCCCTAGTTCCTGTTGGCGAACTTGCCAGACTGCATCTCAATGCCATTTTGCTGGACGGTCAATTAATTTCCGGACAGATCCAGAAGCTGGAGTTCGAGCAACGTGGAGCGTTTATTCTCGATACTGACCGTAATAACCTTTGCGTATTTGATCGATTCCATGCTGATCAGGCTGGCCTGATCATTCCGGCCACCCAGCATACTGACAGCTCAGATCCTGAAAAAAACTCCTTGTTTGTAGGCATCGGAAAAGGCAGTGATCCTTATGCTTTCATCATTCCCGCTGTAGAAGTATTCAGATTCTTTTATGCCAGTTCAGACGTACTTACCAAAGCATTTTTAAGCGACAAGATACTCGACCCGGATACACATCTTTGGAGCCCGAAATCTACCTTCATGGATACATTGGGCCGCGCGGTTATTTGGCTACGTCGTCGAATGCTGGATGCGGACGCACGATTTCTTGCGCGCTTTGCTTTTGATGAATTTGCTTTAAAAGAGGCGCAGCAAATCTTCTTAAGCGCGGCCGCATGGAGTAAACCGGCAAATGAACGAATGATTCGTGCGCTGCCACCATTTCAAGATAGAAATACATACACCGTTCTTTATCAAAAACTCAGTGGCTCCAACAGTCGAGTGTTGATTTCCCGAATTCTTTGCTGTGATTGGGTTCCGCCATTCAAGGAGCTGAAATGGGACCGCGATAATGATGGGCGCAAGGATGATGATAACCTTCACGAACGTAAATCAATTGGTTGGATGCACAAAGGTAAGCCATGTGCGCACCAATATGGTGCGCGCCATGGACTTTCTCCAAACGCCCCAGCAGGAAATACGGTGCCTTTTAGACTTGAAGAATCCGAAATCACCGAGCGTTTCCCAAATTTAGGGAGTGTGCCAGCAAATAAAATGCCGCAAGGCGATACACAGTACAAATCGGAACCTCGGCATTGGAGCATCATTTACAAAGAGGCATATGAAGGATCGGTTGCGGAAGGACAAAGCTCCCAGGACTACATCGGCAAGACAATTATTTCTGCATTGGAGTTACGCAATGAGGTTCTGAAGGAGGCAGCCAATGATGTGGACCAGAAGCTTGGCGAAGCAGAATACCTAAATATTCTCAATCTCTTAAAAGATATCAATACCCATCAACTGGCAGAGGTCAGTTTTATACGAGCTTTGCCCTCCTATGCTTTAGTGCGAGATATCGAATTCAATGTCTATCCACTGAACATAGACGATAAGCCGAAGGCATGGCTCTACATCGATGTTAATAAAAAGAACCGGCGGATGGCGCTGCTTGCTCAGGTTATAAGCAATGGATTCTCTAGGTATGTGCTTGAGCTGCAGCAACGAAAGCCAAAGGAATGTTCAACCCTGGTTGTTTGGGATCCAGGTGGTAAGCAAATTAGCTCGGGAGCGTTAAGCATACTGCTTATGGATTGCGCCAAAGTTTCAAAAGCCCAATTGAGTTCGGGGGATAGTATGGGAGTTGCGTGGAGTCGACTAGAACATACTACCAGGTCAGGAGGAGTCGAAGAGGCGCAGCATTACCTTAAGCGTATTTTTGCTGCGCGTGCTTTAAGTAAACGACAGTAAAGATATAGTTACTCTAGATATAGATTACGATTACCTAGTGCAGGTGTTCTCATCTACAAGATCTACCGTTGCGGTTGCCCTCCTGGAAGCTCGACTGTACTAATATTAAAGAATAAAAAAACACAAGGGAACGCCAACTTTTCAAAGTATTCATCACAAACCCTTTAAGAATTTATAGTTGTATTTCAGGCTATTAATAATGAGCTTAAGACTATAGCTTGTTACTCAACGTATGAGTTGCGATTGCCTTGAGCAGCTTCAATTCTGATATTACGAAGCCGTTCCCAATCATCCACAGGATCTGCCTCTGACCATTCTTCAAACATTTTGCGCTGCTTATCACTAATGCTAATCCCGTATGTGTCGCTCATGTAGAGCCATATACGCCCAGCATCGCCTCGGACATCATCGATTGGTTCGGTTAGTTTGGGCTTTCCGCCAATCTCAAAGTCACATCGTCCATAGGTTCGAGGCTCCCCCTCAACAATCCCATACTGCAGATTGCTCCGGTCGCCATTCAACTCTCCTACAGCTGGGACCAAATTATGTAAGTCAGCTTCGATTTGTCGGAATGTCGAATCTATAGTTGAGCAGCAATCTCTTGCCGGCATTTTTTTGCCATTTGGCTTCACGCATTTTTCGCTGCCATTTTTCCAGCAGGCGCGAGGGGAGCCAAAGTAATAAGCCGGCACTACGTGTTCCCACTCAAGTCGAGCGCCGCGTTTTGCGCTTTTCCTTGGCTTATAGCCACAGTTTGAAGGATTGATCGTACCTCCCGATCCCTTTTTAGGAGTTGTGTAATCGCAACCACAATAAAAATCCAATTTGTGGTCGGAATAAATAGCATCCCGAGCAATTTTTTTCGCGCTGCCAAAAGTTTTGATCGGCCTGGAAGGGGGCTCGCCAAAGGCAAGCTGGGGAATAAACAAAGCAAGGGCAACTGCATAAGGGTAGATATGCATTTCAATCCCCTTTATCGAATGCTTAAAATTGTGCTGCTAGGAAGTGTGGCACTCTCTCGCGCAAAAAGCGCAACCATTCGACTGAGAGTAGTAGCGTTTCGCTTGCTGTACGGCTGCACGGCAGTTTGAGAAGTCGCCGAGGTGAGTTCTATTTGAAGGCATGTAGTAACACCCATCCACATGCACTTCATGATCGCCGTTCAACTGAGCAGAATTGTTAACGTAGTAATGAGACATTTCGAGCCCCTTTCATTCAGAAATAAAATTTCCAACTACTTGATGTTCTGTTTTTTTATTTTGTTAACTTCAAAGTGTTATTTAAAACACGCATCCCTTAATTATCTTCATAATTTAAGTTGGTGAAACTATCAAATCTGATAGGGACTACGCCGCTACGTGCGCATGAATAGCGACATTACTTTGTAGACGGGTTCAACAGGTATGTTTTGCTGCCTAAGCCCTAAGTCAGGAGAGCTAATGGAGAAGTTGATCTATGTTATTTTGGGGTTTGGGGTGGTAGGAAATATCGCTGTCTATTATGCCTTCTATATAGTCCGTAAGCATAACAAGCAACACCATACAAATCAGAAATGCCGCATCTCGGCTTAGGATAACGAGCTTGGCAAGGCTGTGCGATGAGGGCCATATCATGAGTAATCTGCTTCTGAAATTCAAATCAAAAGACTCGCCTTATGGCGTGACGAGAGAAACCCTGAAGGCCTTGGCTGATGAATTGGATGTAAGTGAAACGATGGTAGTGCATCTTGCACTCTCCCGTTTTGCAAAAGAGGTACTTCCTGCCTATGAAGCCGATGACGGCCAGCTTACTGCTGGAGATGTCACGCGCATTCGCAAACTGGCGGAACCAATGCTGCCGAAAGACAAGGTAGTTAACGAGCGATCTTTACTGTAAGACGTCAGCAGTCGCTGGAGTGAGCTCAAGCTATTAACCCTTTGGGTTTTAGAATTTCTCTTCGACCTGGGCAAAATATGAATTAAAATAAGGTTGGGTCTGGTGATCAATAGCTCACCAGAGGTAATGCGTAGGTCGGGCCGCCTCGCGGGAAAAACCGATCATGCATAACTCACCCCAACTCATTGAGGTGATCGCAGCTATTTTGTTTGCGATTGCCATCATCCATACTTTCTCCACCAAGTACTTCGAACACTTGGCACATATCCACCCCAAGCATGCCGGTACATGGCATTTACTCGGGGAAATCGAAATCGTGTTCGGCTTCTGGGCGATGGTGCTGATGGTGTTCATGTTTGCCCTCAGCGGCCCAGGGCAAGCCACTACCTATCTCGACACGCGCAACTTTACCGAACCGATGTTTGTGTTCGCGATCATGGTCATCGCAGCGTCGCGCCCCATTCTTGAATTCGCCGGCGCTGTGGTGAGACTCATTGTTCGTTATCTTCCGCTTCCTCGCAGCATGGCCTTGTACTTTGTGGTGCTGGCCGTCGTTCCCCTATTGGGTTCCTTTATCACGGAGCCGGCGGCCATGACGCTTGCCGCGTTGATGATTCGCGAAACACTGTTCTCTTACGCGGTCTCGAACAAATTCAAGTACGTCACACTCGGTGTGCTGTTCGTCAATATTTCCATCGGCGGAACGCTGACGCCATTTGCCGCGCCACCGGTATTGATGGTTGCAGCAAAGTGGAATTGGGACGTCTGGTACATGATCGCCAATTTCGGCTGGAAAGCGGCCATTGCCGTGCTATTCAATGCGGCGAGCGCGATGCTGCTGTTCCGGAATGAATTGATGCGAATGAAGTCAAGCGCCCAACAATCCATGACGGTTCCCATGCCGTTACTCATGGTGCACTTGCTCTTCCTGGTGCTGGTGGTCGTGTTTGCACATCATCCCAGCGTATTCATCCCCTTGTTCCTGTTCTTCATGGGGGTGACGACGGCTTACCGTTCGCACCAGAACCCGCTTATTCTGCGCGAAGGGCTGCTGGTGGCATTTTTCCTAGCGGGTCTGGTGGTGCTTGGGGGCTTGCAACAGTGGTGGTTGCAACCTGTCCTGATGGACATGGACGACAACACCGTCTTTTTTGGCGCCATGATATTGACGGCTTTCACGGACAACGCAGCCCTGACTTACCTTGGCTCCTTGGTCGAAGGACTGAGCCCGGAATTCCAGAATGCGCTTGTTGCCGGTGCCGTAACGGGAGGTGGTTTGACGATCATTGCCAACGCCCCCAATCCTGCGGGTATCGCTATATTGCGAGAGAAATTTTCGGAGAATTCTGTTCATCCGCTGGGCTTGTTGATCGCAGCCCTACCGCCGACATTAGCCGCGCTGTTGGCGTTCAAACTGCTATAGCCAAACGGCCTCCATTTATAAGCAGCAGAGTTGATCCTGACCAATAGGATAAAGCCCGCAGACGCGGGCTTTTTTTTGGAAGCCAATTATTTATGGCTCCAATTACATAAATAGCCTCAGCAAGAGATCATGCGCACCCTAATTCCACAACTCTGTTAGATGGTAATTGGAAGTGCGCTTTAGGGCTGCCGGCTTTACGGAAAAATAGTTTCTTGCGCCATGAAGCCATCTCCTGATTGGTCTGAGGAATCACTGTTTCGCGTCCCAGGAAGTAGGACGTATCCATTGCATCGAATGACAAGCTCGGCTCTTTACACATCTCCAGCGCCTCAGCAAGTTGGGTTTGTCCATAGAGCCGAACGCACGCGCAACTTATAGAAGCACTGGTCGATTTTATCTAGTTGCAGACTCGGTATCGGGTACGGTTGGTTCGTCGACAACTGCTACTTAACTAAGACGATCTTGTCGTGCAGAACTTTCTAATGCTTGAGGCTGTGCAATAGTGCGTGCGGGACAAAATGGAGATCCTAGGTCATGAACACCGTTGTGCCAAGAACGGTGTTCATGCCGGAAATGCCCATGTTATGTACAGTGGACATCGGCAACAGAAGACCGAAGACGAAGCTGAGCGGGAACCAGCCCCCATCATGAATCTTGATGATATTCCGGGTCGTTGGACTAGACCACGATGCCGAGTTTCATACGATACCCTCCATTGTTAAATCAACTACATTCCTGGCGATTTAGAATTTCTATCCCTTAATTTCTGTCGAAGTTACATACATGAATCATGGTGATCGTTGCCTTATCGAAACCTTTGATGAGGGGGCTGTACGTAGTCAGGAGAGCCTTATGTGCCCGGCCAAGCAATAACTCATCATTACATGCCACAATAGCTGCAGTAGTATTGAGACGGATTTACCGGTCCACCTAACGGCAGATAGGCTGCCATGCTTGGGATCCATGGCAGCACTGGGAGCATTGCTGGTCCCAAACTTACGTATTGCGTAGGAGGGAAAAATGAAGACTCTGAAAACAGCGATTGCTTCCATGGCGTTAGTGATTGCCTCAACTAGTGCCCCGATTGCAGCTGCGCAAGATACGGATACGAAGCCCCTCTATGAGCGACTAGGCGGGCTGAAGGGTATCACGGTAGTCGTCGATGACTTCATCAACCGGCTCGTGGCGAATGAGCAGCTTAACGAGAATCCAGCCATTAACGCAGGAC
>Ga0255338_1000339_pt1 | contig 169625 bp, 121 predicted proteins | sample MeOH1_35cm_T4_19_FD_203715 | JGI IMG/M metagenome (GOLD analysis project Ga0255338, IMG submission 203715) | Sandy soil microbial communities from University of British Columbia, Vancouver, Canada - MeOH1_35cm_T4_195 | ecosystem: Engineered > Artificial ecosystem > Sand microcosm >...
GGCGCTACGTAGCGCCGGTCTTCGACCGGCGTCTCTTTCGCTCTCCGTCTCTCCATCCAAGCCGAAGCAAGCTTCGGGGCATTGGACCCATCACGAGTAAACTGCATTCTCAGGTGTTGCATGCATGCTGGCCCACATGCACCTTTCAGGTGGGCAACATGGCGAGTGATTCATAGAGGGCAAGCTGAGAAGCATCAGTATAGATCTTCATAGTGAGATTTGGGTCACAATGCGGCGTGAGGTAAACCGAATCGGTAAGCTACACATGGTTGATCGCAAGCAAGGTATCGGAGGTCATCCGGAGTGCATGGAAATCCAACCTCTTTTCGCTCTCATCGATGTAGGAAATACCGGCTTTCGAGAGGTCTTTCCGCAGGGTTTTCACTCGTGGCACTTGACCGTGGAACACCCATTGAAACGGTGACGCATCTGTCGAGTGAATTGACCGCAAAGCTTTGACGACTACCGGACGAAGGGGCAACCAGGCGTCCTTCTTGTTCTTCGTGATCGATGGCGGCGCGAAACGCAGGATTGAGGCTGATACCCGTGCCCTCAGTCGGTGGCTAGGGGCGTGACTCCGACGAAGTTGCGGCCGAGATGTTGCATGAGGGTCCGGAGGTAGACTTTCGGTTCGGCCGGTGTTTCGGCCCGAAGTTCGCCGCGCCAAAGAGGGGAGGGGGATCGTGCGCCGGGGAGCGGTGGATTGCGATAAACCGCGAGGTAAAGGTTGGCTTCGTGTTTCGGATCGTCGATGTCGGGCAGCCGATCAGATCCCATTGATTCTTCCCACGGAACGGCGGAAAACGAAAAGCTCACGAGATAGTCGGCCTCGTCCCTGGGCACGAGGACATGGCCCCGGGCGGCAAATTCCGCGGCGATGGTCGGGGCGAAATTGGCGTGGGCCTCGATCCGGGCGGCTTCGCGCTTTGCCCACAGATCGCCGCCGGCGAGCAGCGCGGCATACCTTTCTTCCAGTTTCTCCCGATAGCCGGCGCCGTAGCGTTCGGAGAATTCGCGGGTGATCTTCTTCCCGTGCTGGGGGAACGACCGGCCGTCCACATACACCTTGGCCGGCGCCGCCGGGAAGCCAGGCGCATTGACCGTCGCTTTGATCGAGGCCACCGGGGTGAGAGTGGTGCAGCCGGCAAGCAATCCGGCCGCCAGAGCCAAGCCAACAAGGGGTGATTTCATCGTGCGATAAACTTCTGCCGTCATGCTAGTCCATGACAGAATTCATCTACCACTCACCAGGTTGCAGGCGCAATCTTGAATCCGATGGCGACGTTTTTGACTCACCGCGTATTCACGAAAGGCCCCAAACCATGAACCACAAAGGCACAGAGACACAAAGGTCGAAGGAGTTCCACCCTTTGTGCCTTCGTGCCTTTGTGGTGAATCCTTCTCGAACAAAGTTTCCCGACAATCATGCGCGAAATCGCATGAGCTCTTCTTTTCAATCGCTTGGATGGCTAGGTGAATTGGCGGTGTTTTTGACTGGTGACCGCGGGGGCAGGGCTATTGATTTGCGTCTCGCGTTCACGGTTCAAGCGTCCGGTGCGCCAGCTCCTTTCCTCCCATGAAGAACCCCAGCCTGATCCTCGTTTGTTTCCTCATCCTCGCTTCCTGCCTCCGGGCGGAACTCAAGCTCCCCGCCGTCATCGGCGACCACATGGTGCTGCAACAAAAGCAGGCCAATCCCATCTGGGGCTGGGACACTCCCGGGACCAAGATCACCGTGACTTTTGCCGGACAGCGGCACACGGCCGTGGCGGGCGCCGATGGCAAATGGACGGTCAAGCTCGACCCCGTCGCCGCCAACGCCGCGCCCCAGACGCTCACGATCAAGGGCTCCACGAGCCGCAAGATCGAGGACGTGCTCGTGGGCGAGGTCTGGATGTGCTCCGGCCAGTCCAACATGCAGTGGGAATTTCAGAACACCTACACCGGAGACGTGGAGGGCGCCGCCACCAAACATCCGAATCTGCGCCTCATCTCCGTGCCGCAGGTCGGCACGCAGGAACTCCAGAATGATTTCAAGGGCCAGTGGGAGGCCGCCAATCCCGAGACGGCGAAGAAATTCAGCGCCATCGGCCTGATCTACGGTCGCTACCTGCACGAGATCCTCGGCGTACCCGTCGGCCTGATCGACAACGCCTGGGGCGGTTCCTCGGCCGAGGCCTGGATCCGCCGCACGACCATCGAGCAGGATCCGCGCTTCAAGCTCCTGATGGAATCGGCCGTGAAACAGGAAACGACCCTGATGTCGGCGGAGGGCAAGGCCGCCTTTGAGGCGTCGCTCGCCAAGTGGAAGGCCGATAGCGAGAAGGCCAAGGCGGAAAACAAGCCTGCCCCGCGTCAGCCGGGCAACTGGCTCGCGGGCAACCATCGGCCCGGAAACATTTTCGCCGGGGTGGTGCAGCCGACGCTCGGTTACGGCATCAAGGGCGTCATCTGGTATCAGGGTGAGTCGAATGCCGGCCGGGCTTACGAGCACGCCGAGCTTTTCCCGTTCCTGATCGAGCAGTGGCGCAAGGAGCAGGGGCAGGGCGATTTTTCCTTCTACTGGGTGCAGCTGGCCGATTTCAAGGCCGAGAAGGCCGAGCCGGGCGAGAGCGATTGGGCGGAACTGCGCGAGACGCAGACCAAGACCCTCCGGCTGCCGAACACCGGCCAGGCCGTCATCATCGACCTCGGCGAAGGGCGCGACATCCACCCGCGCAACAAATACGACGTGGCCACGCGCCTCGTGCGCTGGGCGCTGGTCAAGGATTACGGGATGAAATTCCCCTACCGCAGCCCCGAATACCAGAGCCTCGCGATCGCCGGCAACAAGGCGACGGTCACGATCGACTGCTTTGGCAGCACGCTGCGGGCCTTCGACGTCGCCGAACCGGTCGGCTTCGCCATCTGCGGCGCGGACAAGGTCTGGCACTGGGCCACCGGCAAGATCACGGGCGACAACCAGGTCGAGGTCTGGAGCGACGCCGTCGCCGCGCCGGTCGCCGTGCGCTACGCCTGGGCCGACAATCCCCGCTGCAACCTTTTCTCCAAGGAAGGCCTGCCCGTGACGCCTTTCCGCACCGATGACTTCGACATGATCACCAAACCGAAGCCGGTGACGTCCGCTGCGACTCCGTGAGCGAGGCGCGCTGGTATCGGCCGCGGCGGGAGACGGTCTGGCCTGTTCTTTTGGCCGGGTTGATCACCCTTTGCTCGGGCTATCCGGCGGCGGTGCCCGAGATAGGCTGGTTCGAGCCGGACAAGCTCGGGCATTTCGCCGCCTACGGGGCCCTCGCCACGGCCATCGCGCGGCATCCCGCGTTGACGCGCTGGCAGTCGCTCGGCGCCGCTTGCGCGATGCTGCTGGCCTCGGCCTATGGACTGGGCGATGAGTTCCGCCAGAGCCTCACGGGCGGCATCCGCCAATACGACCTCGCCGACTGGGCGGCGGACACCGTCGGAGCGTTCGTCGCGGTGGTGCTCTATGTGCAGTGGGCAGCCTACCGCCGGTTGTTGGAAACGCCGATCCGGTTCAAGCAGGTCAGGCCTCAAACGGCAGCAGTCGCAGAAGGATTTGCCACAAAAAGCACAAAAGACACAGAAGCTCCGATCCAGTAGCTGTGCCGGCGGGAATGGAATTATTTTGAGTGAGAGCGACCGGGCTTCATTCCATTCTGGTATTTGTGCTTTTTGAGCCTTTTGTGGCCAATCTGCCTTGGCCGCAGCTCCGGGTTGAAATTTCCCAGGAACCCGTGCCTAATTTGTGCGCATGACCCCCGCCGAGGCCAAGAAACGTATCGCCGAACTCCGCACGGAGGTGGCACGTCATGCCGAACTCTATTACCGGCAGGCCAAGCCGGAGATTGCGGACCGCGATTACGACAAGCTCGAGCGCGAGCTGGCCGATCTGGAGAAGGAATTCCCACAGTTCGCCGAAAAAGAATCGCAGACCGCCAAGGTGGGTGACGACCGGTTGGAGGGGTTTTCCACCTACCGGCACCGACAGCCGATGCAGAGCCTCGACAACACCTACTCGGAAGAGGAATACCGCGCCTTCCATCAGCGGCTGGTGAAACTCTTCGACCGCGACGAGCTGGCCTATGTGGTCGAGCCCAAGATCGACGGCCTTGCCGTGAGCGTGACCTACGAGAAGGGCAGGCTGGTGCGCGCCGTCACCCGCGGCAACGGCGAGGAGGGCGACGACATCACGGCCAATGCCCGCACGATTTATTCCCTGCCCGCCGAACTGAAGGCAGCCAAGAAGCACCCGGCGCCGGACATCATCGAGATCCGCGGCGAGATCTACCTGACGACGGCGGAGTTCCAGCGCATCAACCAGGAGCGCGAGGAAGCCGGCGAGCCGGTCTATGCCAATCCGCGCAATCTCGCCGCCGGCACCATCAAGCAGCTCGATTCAAAGGAAGTTGCCCGCCGGAAACTCGAGATCGTGCTCTACGGAATCGGTTTCTGTGAACCCCAGGTGGCTGGCTCCCAGAGTGAGTTTCTCGCCATGGTGAAGGCCTGGGGGCTGCCTACGGTGGAGAAATTCTGGCCGGCGCAGGGCATTGATGCCGCGTGGCAGGCGGTCGGCGAATTGGACCGGATGCGCCATGCCTTCGCCTACGGCACCGACGGCGCCGTGACCAAGCTGGATTCCTTCGCCCTGCGGCGCGAGGCCGGCAGCACGGCCAAGTCGCCGCGCTGGGCCATCGCCTACAAGTTCGAGCCCGAGCGGGCCGAGACCAGGATCAACGCCATCACCATCCAGGTCGGCCGCACGGGTGTGCTCACTCCGGTGGCCGAGTTGGAGCCGGTGCTGCTGGCCGGCTCGACCGTCGCGCGGGCCACGCTGCACAACAAGGACGAGATCGCCCGCAAGGACATCCGCGTCGGCGACTTCGTGCTCGTCGAAAAGGCCGGCGAAATCATCCCGGCCGTCATCGAGGTGAACCTGAAGCGTCGCGCGCCCGAGTGCCGGCCCTACGAATTTCCCGAGAAATGCCCCGTCTGCGGCACCCAGGTTGTGCAATTGGAGGAAGAGGTGGCGATGCGGTGTCCGAACCTTTCCTGTCCGGCGCAGGTGCGCCGCCGACTGGCGCATTTTGTTTCCAAGGCCTGCCTCGACATCGACGGCCTCGGCATCGCGATGATCGACGAACTGGTGGAGAAGGGGTGGGTGAAGGAACTGCCCGACCTGTTCCGGCTGAAACGGGAAGACCTGCTCACGCTCGGCAAGAGCGTGGAAAAATCCACCGACAACCTGCTGGCCGCCATCGAGGCCGCGAAGCAATGCGAGCTTTGGCGGCTCATCCACGGTCTCGGTATTCCGCACGTGGGCGTGTCGGCGGCGAAGGACCTCGCGAATCATTTCCGCGACATCGGCAAACTCGCCGACGCGCAGAGGGAGAACTTCATCGCCAACAAGGAGAGCGTCATCTCCGGCATCGGCGAGACGATGGCGACGGCCATCATCGGGTTCTTTGCCGACAAGCAGAACCGGGCGCTCCTGGACGGACTGATCGAGATCGGGCTGAAGCCGGTGGCCCCCGAGAAACCGGCGGGCGGCAGCACGATTTTCGCCGGGAAGACCTTTGTTCTCACGGGCACGTTGCCGACGATGTCGCGCGACGAGGCCGGGGCGAAGATCGAGGCGGCAGCGGGCAAGGTCAGTGGCAGCGTGAGCAAGAAGACGAGCTACGTCCTCGCCGGGGCCGAGGCCGGCTCAAAACTCGACAAGGCGAAGGAATTGGGCGTGCCGGTGATCGACGAGGCGGAATTCCTGAGGATGTTGAATGAGAAATGACCGGAACAAACCAGTCGCCCGCGAATCACGCGAACAGGCGCCAATGAAATCCCCGACCAGGGCGTGTCTGCCACGCCGGTTATACATTCCGCCAACATGCCTTGGTGGCTTTGGGGCTGAATCAAGCCGACTGAACAACCTTCTCCGCGGCTCCCATTCGTGTTCTTTCGTGTGATTAGCGGGCAATCTGATTCATTTCCTCTCACGGATGAAAAATAGCCGGATGATCCTCCTGGCCGGCGTCCTCCTGGCCCTGTCGGCGCTGGTCGCCTACCGCAATTCCTTCGAGGCGCCGTTTGTCTTCGACGACCATCCGTCGATCCAGGCCAATCCGACCATCCGGAGCCTCTGGCCGCTGTCCGGACCTTTGTCGCCGCCGGGCAACGGGGCGAGCGTGACCGGCCGGCCGGTCGTGAATTTCTCGCTGGCCGTGAACTACGCCATCGGCGGGCTCGAGGTGCGCGGTTACCACGTGGTGAATCTCGTGCTGCACATCCTGACCGGACTGACGCTGTGGGGTGTGTTGCGGCGGACGTTGAAATCAACTGTAGGGCGGGATCGCCGCATCCCGCCGGCCGCGGACGAAAGGCGGGATGCGGCGATCCCGCCCTACAGCAATCCTCTGGGAGAGCACGCCGAGCTGGCGGCGTGGACGATGGCGTTGCTCTGGCTGGTGCATCCGCTGCTGACCGAGTCGGTGGTGTGCGTCGTGCAGCGCACGGAGGTGCTCGGGGGATTGTTTTATCTGCTCACGCTGTATTGCTTTATCCGGGCGACGGAAGGTGGATCAGAAACTGTAGGGCGGGATCGCCTGATCCCGCCTGCGGACGAGAAGAGGCGGGATCAGCGATCCCGCCCTACAATCTGGGCTATACTCACCGTGCTGAGCTGCCTCGTCGGCATGGCGAGCAAGGAGATCATGGCGAGCGTGCCGCTGATGGCTTTGCTCTACGACCGCACCTTTGTCAGCGGGAGCTTCCGCGCCGCCTGGCAGCGGCGCAAATGGCTTTATGTCGCGATGGCGGCGACGTGGCTGCTGCTCGCCTGGCTGATGCTGAACAACCAGCAGCGTGGCCGCACCGTGGGTTTCGGGCTCGGCGTTTCTTCGTGGGAATACCTGCTGACCCAGTGTCAGGCCCTGACGACCTACCTGAAGCTGTCGTTCTGGCCACATCCTCTGGTCGTCGACTACGGTGCGCCCGTCGTGAAGAGCCTTGGCGATGTCTGGTGGCGCGGCCTGATCATCGTGACCTTGCTGGGCGGCACGGTCGCGGCGCTGTGGCGCAAGCCGGTGCTGGGTTTTGTCGGGGCGTGGTTCTTTGTGATCCTGGCGCCCAGTTCCAGTTTCATTCCCCTGACGACCCAGACGATCGCGGAGCACCGCATGTATCTGCCGCTCATCGCCGTGGTGGTGCTCACGGTCGGGCTGGGCGTGAGCCGGCTGGGGCGACCTGCGTTGATCGTTTTTCTGGCGCTGGCCGCAGGAGCCGGCGTCCTGACGGTGCGGCGGAACCTGGACTATCGCGACGACCTGACGCTGTGGCTCGACACGGTGGCGAAACATCCCGTGAATTCCCGGGCGCTCGCCGGGGTGGCGACGGCCTATTTCAACCGGGGCAACCTGCCCGAGGCGCGGCGGTATTACGAAGAATCCCTCCGCCTCGATCCCGCCTCGGCGGCGAAACAATACAACATGGGCCTGGCGCTCGGTGCGCTGGGCGACGTGGACGGGGCCATCCGCTACTACCGGGAGGCGATACGACTCGTGCCGCAATACGGGGCGGCGCATGGCAACCTGGCGGCGGCCCTCGTCCACCGCGGTGACTTTGAACAATCTCTTCCGCATCTGAAGGCCGCGATCATCGCCATGCCGGAGCTCCCCACGACGCATTTCACGCTGGGCCTGGCGATGGCGGGATTGGGGCGCCCCGAAGGGGCGATGGTGGCTTACGAGGAAGCCCTCCGGCTCGATCCCAACTATGCCGAGGCGCGCCTGAATCTGGGCATTTTGCTGGCCCAGCAAGGCCGGCTGGCCGACGCGCTGACGCAACTCACCGAAGTCGTGCGTCTCCAGCCCAAGGCAGCCGCAGCCCATGCCAACCTCGGCATCGTGCTCGCGGAGAGCGGGCGCTTGGCGGAGGCGGTGGCCAGCTACGATGAAGCGCTGCGGTTGCAACCGGACTACGCCATGGCGCACTACAATCTCGGCAACGCCCTGATCCAGCAGCAGCGCTGGGCGGAAGCGCGCCGGCATTTTGCCGAGGCGGTGCGAATCGCCCCGGACATGGAGGCCGCCCGCGAGATGCTCGAGCGGCTGAAGGATGCGCCGTGAGTCTGTTGACAGGCAGGGGCATCGCTTGCCGACGTCCGAGTGGCTGCGGCTTCCAGCCACAGTTCATCACCACTGGCTGCCCTTCGACTTGCTCAGGGCCGTGAGCCCGTCGAATCGGGAAGCCCGGTGTCACAGAGGACACGCAGGTCGTCAGGCAATTCCCGGGCGTCGTCAAGCGGCGCCTCTGCACCCTGACTGTCCGATTACATCGCGGCTGGAATGCTTTTGCCTGCCGGCGGAAGGCTGCTAGGTAACTGGCGCCCCATGAAACTCACCCCTGGTTTTCTGATCGGCCTGCTGGTCTTGGTTATTTGCACGGGTCGCGGTGTTGAACAGCTGCCGATCGAGCATTTCACCCGGGAGCCGGCGACCAGCCGGGCCCAATTGTCCCCGGACGGCAAACGTCTGGCCTTTTTGCGCGAATTCAACGGCAAGGCCACCTTGCACTTCATCGACCTCGCCACGCGCAAGCTATCCCGGCTCGACCTCGGCGAGGCCGACCTGGCGAATGGCGCCGTGAAATCGGTGGGAGGCTACCAGTGGATCGGCAATGAACGGCTCGTGGTCACCACGATCGTGTGGGACAACACCCTCTATGGCGTGACCGCGACGAACTGGGATGGGGCGCAAAACATGGCGATCAGCGGCTTTGAGGACACCAAGCTGAGGGTGCAGAACGCGGCCGGGGGGCAGATGTCCCTCGAAGCAAAGTCACGGCTGCGCGAAACCATTTTTGCCTTCAACGACAAGGATCAGAACATCCTGATGCTCGACCGGCATGAAACCGGAGGCGGCAGTGCGAACCGCCCCGACATCATGAAGGTGGACACCCTGACCGGCCTCGCGAAACTCGAGGTCAAGAATCCCGGTGAGGTTTCCCGTTGGGGGCTGGACTTCGACGGTGTGGCCCGGCTGGGCGTGCTCAGCCACGGGGCTCTGTCCGGGGCAGTCTACCGGGAGAACGCCAAGGCACCATGGCGGACCATTCTGCCCCTGCAGAATCGCAGCAGCGGACTGCGACCGCTGGGCTTTGACGCGGCGGGCCAGCGGATGCTGGTGGCGGCGCTCAATCCGGAGCAACGCTGGGCCGTATACCCCCTCGATCCGGCCACCGGCGAGCTGGACAAGCCGCTGCTTTCCGATCCCGTCTACGACATCGTGCCCGAGGGCCTGGCCGATGCCGCCGGCGTCGGCCTGGTGTCCACGCTTTTTTCCCGGAAGAAACAGACCATGGTGGGTCTCCGTTATTTCGCGGAGGCTCCGCGGGTGAAGTGGTTCGACCGCGATTTCGCGGGATACCAGATGTCGGTGGACCGCGCCATGCCCGATACGGTCAACCTCGTGGCGGGGAAGAGCGAGGATGAGAAGCTGCTGCTCTGGTATTGTTTTTCCGACCAGAACCCCGGGGAGTATTTCATCCTCGATGTCGACCAGCGCAAATTAAGCCTGGTGGCCACCCGGATGCCGTGGGTGAAACCGGCGGAGATGGCCCCGATGTTGTCCGTGAAATATGCCGCCCGCGACGGTCTGGTGATCCACGGCTACCTGACCGTGCCGGTCGGGCACCAACCCAAGGGGTTGCCGCTGGTCGTCATGCCCCATGGCGGACCTTGGGCTCGGGACGTGTGGGGTTTCGACCCGCTGGTGCAGTTGCTGGCCAATCGCGGCTATGCCGTGCTCCAGATGAACTATCGCGGATCGATCGGCTACGGGGAGGAACTCTACCGGAAGGCCCGGCGGCAGATTGGCCGGGAGATCCAGGACGACATCGAGGACGCCACGCGCTGGGCCATCGCAGCCGGGGTGGCCGATCCGAAACGCATTGCCATCATGGGCGGAAGCTACGGCGGTTACTCGGCGTTGTTCGGGCTGGGGCACAATCCCGAGCTTTACCGCTGCGGTATTTCGCTCTTCGGGGTGACCGACTGGCCGGCTTTCTTTGAGGACAGCGACATCGCCGAATACAAGTCATCGAAGCGTTACTGGCGGGAACAGCTGGGCGATCCCATCAAGGACAAGTTCGACCTGCGGACGATCTCGCCGGTGAATTTCGCCGACAAGATCACCGCGCCGGTGCTGATCATCCAAGGCAAGGAGGACCAGCGGGTGCCGCAGGACCAGGCCAAGCGCATGATCGCCGCCCTGACCAAAGTGGGCCGGAAGCCTGAAAGTCTCTTCATCGCCCGGCTGGGACACAGCTTCGGCAACGAGAAGCAGCGGACCGAGATATTCAAGGCGGTGATCGGGTTCTTGGAGAAGAATCTCGGACCGGGGGTGAAGTGAGCAGGTGGTCGCCGATTTCCACATCGGCGACAGCTATTCGCCATGACTCGCGTTGCTGCAGGCGTCGGTGTGGAAACCGACGCCCACCAAAGGCGGGATCAGCGATCCCGCCCTACAATCAATACCCCTGACGCTGGAGCTGGACCTGCAATTCGCGCTGGAAGGACTGCACGTCCGCCGGGCTGGGTTGGTAGCCTTTCTGCGGGGTCTCGAGCATGAGGCGGCCCATCTGGTCGAGGGCCCACTTGCCGCTGACGCCGTCGCTGAAAGTGACCGTGCCGCTGACCATGAAGCCGGGGCGGACCAGGCGATCCAACTCCAAGGTGACACCGCCGGGCCCGGCGGGCGGGGCGGCGGGATAGTCTTCGGCGTCGGCATCCGCGAGCGCCTCGGGGGACAGTTCGTCCTCTTCCGCCGGCTCGGCGCCCATGCCAACCTTCTCCTTCAATTTGTCGAAAAGGCCTTTCTTCTCGGGCGGTTCGCCCGGCGCAGGCCGGTGAGCGCGGGGTGAGGGCACCCCGCCTCCAGTGGCGGGCGTCTTGCTGACATCGGAAGCGTCGACCTTCGGGGCCGGATCCTTCAGCTCGAGATTCAGGTCGTCGACGAGAAAGCGGACATCCCGGTAGGTGAGCGACACCTTGAACTCGTCGGCGAGTTTCTTCTGGACGGTGGAAAGATTGTCACCGGCGGCGACCCAGGCGGCGACAGCCTGTTTTTGTTCGGGAGAGAGCGACATAGAGGGATTCGAATTAGCCACGGCTTGCGCCGATGGTCACGGATAAGAAGCAAAACCGACGGGAAACGACAAGCCTGAGGTAGGGCCGGTCTGTGACCGGCCGTCTTGCGCTCGGAAAGGCCGGTCACAGACCGGCCTTTCCTCATTTCGCCAGCTGCGCTTTCAGGAAATCCACGCTGCCGCGGACGGAATCGTCCTGCTCCATCATGTTTTCGACGGTCTTGACGGCGTGGATGACGGTGCCGTGGTCGCGGCCGCCGAAGGCCTCGCCGATCTCCTGCAGGGAGTGGCGGGTGAGCTGGCGGCTGAGATACATGGCGATCTGACGGGGGAAGGCGATGGCGTTGGGCCGGCGCTTGCTCGTCATGTCCGAGTGGCGGATCTGATAGTGGTCGGCGACGCGTTTCTGGATGCCCTCGATGTTGAGGCGGTTCTGCGCCTCTTCCATGAGCACATCCTTGAGCAGGTGCTCGGCGGTCGGGAGGTCGAGCGTCTTGCCCGTGAGGGCGGCGTAGCTGGAAATCTTGATCAGGGCGCCCTCGAGCCGGCGGATGTTCTTCGAGATGTGCTGCGCCATGAACTCGATCACGGGCATGGGCAGGTCGATCTTCAGTGTGGCGGACTTGGCCTTGAGGATGGCGACGCGGGTCTCGAAGTCGGGCGACTGGACGTCGGCGGACAGGCCCCACTGGAAGCGGGAGACGAGGCGGGACTCGAGCGTGGCGATCTCCGAGACCGGACGGTCGCTGGAGATGACGATCTGCTTTTGGGACTCGAAGAGGTCGTTGAAGGTGTGGAAGAACTCCTCCTGGATGCGCTCCTTGCCGGCAAGGAACTGCACGTCGTCGACCAGCAGCACGTCGACGCTCCGGTAGCGCTGGCGGAACTTCGTCAGGGCGTTCTCCTGGATGGCGTGGATGTATTCGTTGGTGAACTTTTCGGTGGAGAGGTAGGCGATGCGCGCCTCGGGGTTGCGCTGGAGGATGCTGTGCCCGATGGCGTGCATCAGGTGGGTCTTGCCGAGGCCGGTCGAGCCGTGGATGAAGAGGGGATTGTAGGCCTGTGCGGGGGCCTGGGCGACGGCGAGGGCGGCGGCGTGGGCGAGCTGGTTGTTCTGGCCGACCACGAAGGTCTCGAAGGTGTTGCGCGGATTCAGCGTGCCGGCGGCGGCCGAGCGCTCGTCATAGCGCGTCGTGCGGGGCTTGGCGGGACGGACCCGCGGCTCGATGGCGGGCACGGTCGCCACGGCGCCGTGCTCGGACTTGCGCAGGTGCACCGAGATGAGGCGGCCGGCGGTCAGGCGCAGGCGCTGCGAGATCAGGTCGAGGTAATTGTCGTGAATCCAGATGGCGGCGAAGTCGTTCGGCACGCCGAGGGTGATGGTGTCCTCCGTCGTCTCCACGCAGCTGATGGGCTCGAACCACATCGAGAACACATCCTCGGGAAAGAGGCCCTTGAGGTCGCATTTGACGGTTTCCCAGAGACTGGTCTGGAGCACGGAGTGGGGCATGACGGTTCGGATAAGTGGCGGTTTATTCACACCTCAGCAACTGCATTTGCGAAACACCCGCCTCGTCCGTCAGGGCCGTCGCTCACAAGGGAAAATTGGTCGGGGGCCGCCACCGGGCGGGCAGCGCGGGGGCTGCGGGCAAAGTGGTTGATGGCCAGCTACTGGGGAGACCCTTGAAGGTATCGGGCACTGGGTGCGCTGCGGAGTTGGCAAAGAACAGACTGAGCAGAGAACGTTTAAAAGATACTTCGTGACTAACGTGAATCAAAAAATGCGTTTCAAGCGCAACTTTCCGACATGTTGTTCACACCACGCGGGAGCATAACTTTTCGCATTTTGATGTTGCGAATAATCGACCGGGTCTCGGTTCGGTTTTTCGCTCGGAGTCACCGCCGTTGGGCGTCGCCCGTTTGCCCTCGGTCGTAATCCCAGGACTTTTTTGTCCGCGGATTTCACGACTGGCACGGATTTGAACCGGGAAGATTTTCCCGCGAATGACGCGAATGGACGCGAATAAGGGGAGAGAGCGAGGCGGATGCATCCGGTAGGACCAGTCTTCGACTGGTCCGGGCCGGTCGGAGACCGGCCCTACCGATTGGCGTCCATTCGCGTGATTCGCGGGCCAGCGTCCGATCTGGCTGGGCTACGGCGCCAACTGGTGCGGCTCCGGGTCGGCCCACTTGCCGTGTTCGCGGATGAGCGCGACGAGCCGTCCGTCGGCCTCGGCCTGCGGGATGTTGTATTGGACGCAATTCTTGCCGACGTAGAGGTTGATCTTGCCCGGGGCGCCGCCGACGTAGCCGAAATCGGCGTCGGCCATTTCGCCCGGACCGTTCACGATGCAGCCCATGATGGCGATTTTCACGCCCTTGAGGTGCCCGGTCTGCGCCCGGATGCGCTGCGTCGTCGTTTGCAGGTCGAAAAGGGTGCGTCCGCAGCTCGGGCAGGCGACAAACTCGGTCTTCGAGATGCGCGCGCCCGCGCCTTGGAGGACATTGTAGGCGAGTCTGGTCGAACGGGCGGGATCCGCCTCGGTCTCGATGCTCACGAAGTCGCCGGCGCCGTCGCACAGCAGTCCTCCGGTCAGGAAACTGGCCTCGAGGAGCTTCGAGAGGAAGCTCTTGTCGTCATGCACGGCCGTGGCGGCGGTGTTGCGGATCCAGAGCGGCGCTTTCGAGCCGGTTTTCCGGAGAAATTCGAGCAGCTGCCGGTAGGCGCCGGTGGCGTGGCCGGTCCCGGCGGTGGCTGAGAGCGTGAAGACAAGGCCTTCATCGCCCAGCGCTCGCAGGGTGGGGGCCAAGGCGGTCAAAACAGCCACCGGCGCGTCGATGGCCAGGAAATGACCCTTGGCCCGGACCGCGGCGACGAATTCTTCCAGGAGAACGGCGTCGGCGGCGTCGAAACGGCGGACAATCATCACGCGGCCGCCCTCCGCCAGGAGCATTGGGGCGATATCGGCAGCGGTGAGCAAAGGGCCGGCTTCGAGGACGAGGAATTCTACCGGCAGAGGCTGTATCCGGACCGTGTCGGCGAGGTTGGCGAGATCGCTGGGCGTGTCGACCCGCACCAGCAGTCCCTCGGCGGGCGTATCCTTCATCTTCGGCTCGGACAGCGCTTTCGCAGTGGCGGCCAAGCCGGCCAGCGTGCTGCGGACGATGACGCGCGGCGGCTGCTCGGGCCCGACCGTGCAGCGGGCTGATAGTTGGAGGACGGAGGTCACCCGTTTGCTGAAATGATACGGGTCGATGGAGTCTGCAGCCGGCGCGGAACGCTCAACGTTCAACGTCGAACTCCCAACGTTCAGTGGTGAGCCATTGGAATGTTGAGCGTTGAACGTTGAAAGTTGAACGTTTGAGCTTCGCCATAGGCTCATGGCCTTGTCCGCGATCGCGCGGGCCACGGGGATCTCATAGACGGAGTCCTCCGTCAGCGAGACGCGGATGGTGTCGCCGAGGCCGTCGAGCAGCAGGCTGCCGATGCCGATGGCACTCTTGATGCGGCCGTCCTCGCCGTCGCCCGCCTCGGTCACACCCAGATGGAGCGGATAATGCATGTCCTCCCGGTCCATCCGTTCGACGAGCAGCCGGTAGGCCTGGATCATGACCTTCGGGTTGCTCGACTTCATCGAGAGCATGAGGGCGTGGTAATCGTGGGCCCGGGCAATGCGGAGGAATTCCAACGCACTCTCGACCATGCCGAGCGGCGTGTCGCCGTAGCGGTTCATGATGCGGTCGGAGAGCGAGCCGTGGTTCGTGCCGATGCGCATGGCGCGGCCGAGCTCCTTGGCGCGTTTCACGAGCGGCGAAAACGCCTCGTGGATCCGCTGCAGTTCCTCGTCGTAGTCGGCGTCCGTGTATTCCTTGACGGCGAATTTCTTCTTGTCGGCGTAATTGCCGGGATTGACGCGGATCTTCTCGACGTGTTCGACGGCCTCCATGGCGGCCGAGGGGAGGAAATGAATGTCGGCCACCAGCGGGATGTGCGCGAAGCCGGCGGCGCTGAACTGCGTCCGGATGTCCTTCAGGCATTTCGCGGCGGCGACGTTCGGCGCGGTGATGCGGACGATCTCGCAGCCGACCTCGGCGAGGGCGATGGACTGCTTGACGGTGGCCGCGATGTCCTGCGTGTCGCTCGTTGTCATCGACTGCAGCCGGATGGGCTGGTCGCCGCCGACCCCGACGTCGCCGACCTTTACCTCAACGGTGCGGCGGCGGACGGTGTGGAAGCGGGACGCGCAGTAGCTCATGATGGGGAGAAGTAACAAGGATCAAGGGACAAGTGGCAAGAACCGGAAGCAGGGAGGCGGGATGCCCTCATCCCGCGGGAATCGACCTGCGCGCCGATTGCGGGGGGGGGGCACCCCGCCTCCATTCGCGATCAGGGCTTCGCCGGTTCCGCCGCTTTCTGCGCCTGCTCGGCCGCCTCGCGGGCCTGGGTATCGGCCTTGATGTCGCGGGCCCAGCGGCGGATGTCACCAAATACCGTCACGTAAATCATCATGGAGAAGAGCAGCACGATGAAGACGCTTTGGGCGGTGGCGATGAAGTTCATGGGCAGGGCGCGGCCGCGGAGTTTGCCGATGGTGGCGAAGAGCATGTGGCCGCCGTCGAGCACGGGGATGGGCAGCAGGTTGAAGATGGCGAGGTTCACGTTGACGAGGATGGCCATCCAGAGGACGTAGCGAATGCCGGCCTTGGAGGCGTCCCAATAGATCCGCCCGATGCCGACCGGGCCGCTGAGTTTGGAGATGCCGATGTCGGACTTCGGCTGGATGAGGCTGACGAACACGCGCAGGGTTCCGCGGATCTGGCTGGCGAGCTGTTCCACCGGATTGGTGTGCACGAGGCCGTAATTGGTGCGGAAACCCGCTCCGAAAAGGGCCGTCGTATCCTTGGGACGCGCCGCCGAAACCTTGATGTCGATCGTCTGTCCGGCGCGCAGCACGGTGAGGGTGAACTCCTCCGGCGTCTTCGCCTGCATGAGGTCCATCACGGTGACGAGATTGAGCAGCGGCACGCCGTTGAGGGCCTTCAATTCATCGTCGACCTGCAGGCCGAGGGTCTGGGCGAAGGATTTTTCCGGGACGCTTGCCACGATGGGCGTGTAGGCCGGCATGATGCCGACGCGGCGGATATTTTCGTCCCCGGAGAGGCGCGGATAGACCGTGATGTCATGCCTCTGTCCATCGCGTTCGATGGAGAAGACCGCCTTCCGGCGTCCGTCCACGGTCTGGCCGGCGCTCGTGACCAGCGTCTGGAGCAGTTCGGGCCAATCGGCGACCTGGGTGCCGTCGATGGCGCGGATGGTGTCACCCAGGCGGAGGCCGGCCTCGGCGGCGGGGCTGGGGACGGATGTGCCGTCGGCCAGTGCGATGGTCTTGGAAATGTAACCGATGCGCGTCGTCGCGAGGTCTTCGCTGGTGGGCTGGCCGGCGACCCACAGGATGCAGGCCAGCACGAAGGCGAAGAGGATGTTGAAGGCGGCGCCGGCGGCGAAAACGATGATGCGCGTGCTGTAGCTGATCGGCGGCAGGGGCTCGGTGTGGTCCGACTCGCCCTCGATGGCCGCCATGTCGGCGAGCTGGGGGAGCGCGACGTAGCCGCCGAGGGGAATCCACGCGATGCGGTATTCGACGCCGTCCTTACCCTGCCACTTCCAGATGGCCGGGCCAAAACCGATGGAGAAGCGGGTGACCTTCACGCCGCGCCGCCGGGCCGCGAGGAAATGGCCGAGTTCGTGGACGAAGATCGATCCGCCAAAAAAGAGGATGATCAGAAAGATCGACCAGGCGCTGCTGAAAAGACCGGAGAGGAATTCCATTAGTGGAAGTGTGCTTGAGTAGGGGCGTTCCTTGTGGGCGCCCGCGGGCGTCGGCGAGCGACGCCCCTACAATGACAGGTTAGGAAGGCTGGTTGGTAAATTGTGTGGCGATGCGCCGGGCTTCGGCGTCGACGGCTAAGACCTGCTCGAGGGTGGTTGGTTCGATCAACTTAACCGCAGCCAGAGTGTGTTCAATAATCCGCGGAATCGCAAGGAACGGGACGCGTTTTCCGAGGAAAGCCGCGACAGCCACTTCGTTAGAGGCATTGAATACCGCTGTCGCCGTGCCGCCGGCGGCCATCGCCTCCCGGGCCAGGCGCAAGCAGGGGTAGCGCGTCTCGTCCACCGGCCGGAAATCGAGGGAAAACGCCTGGTCGAGCGGCAGGGCCGAGTCGGTGGCGACCGGTGCGCGGTCGGGGTGGAGCAGAGCATGCTGGATGGGAAAGGTCATCGAGGGCGGGCCGAGCTGCGCGATGACCGAGCCGTCGCAAAATTCCACGAGAGCATGCACCTTGCTCTGGCTGTGCTGCACCGCGCCGCATTGCTCCGGTCGCAGCCCGAAAAGCCAGCGGGCCTCGATCAGTTCGAGGCCCTTGTTGGCCATGGTCGCGGCATCCACCGTGACTTTCGGGCCCATCGCCCAGTTCGGATGCTTCAGCGCGGCTTCGGGGGTGACATCGGCGAGCTGCGCCAAGGGCAGATCCCGGAAAGCCCCGCCGGAAGCGGTCAGCCAGATGCGGCGGACGTCGGAGAGGCGGTGACCTTCCAGGCACTGGAAGACGGCATTGTGTTCGCTGTCCACCGGCAGCAGGCGGCTGCCGCTGGCTTGGGCGGCGGCCATGACGAACTTGCCGGCGAGCACGAGAATTTCCTTCGAGGCGAGGGCGATGGTCTTTTTCGCCGCGATGGCGGCGAGGGTCGGCTCGAGGGCCGTCGTGCCCACCACGGCAACGAGCACGGTGTCGGCTTCGGCGAGTGTGGCCAGTTCGGTGAGGCCGGCGGCTCCGTCATGAAACCGGGTGCCGGCGGGGAAGCTGGAGTTGGTTCGTGCGGCGGCGAGCGCGGCGTGATCATACAGGCCGACGTGGCGGACGCCGAACTCCCGGGCGATCTCCGCGAGCCGCTGATGCCGGCCGTGGGCGGCGATGCCGACGAGTTCGAGCCGGTCGCGGTGCGCGGCGATGACGCGCAGCGTGCTTTCGCCGATGGAGCCGGTGGCGCCGAGCAGGACGACGCGACGTTTTTTGGGGAAAGGACTCACGGCACGACTTGGTTAGCCCTCTGTGGGCGGGGTGCCCTCACCCCGCGGGTTGCAGGCATCGCAGCGCATGCCTCGCGGGGTGAGGGCACCCCGCCCACAAAGCCGACCGGTCCTTGAGTTCGTCTGCTTCACTCCAGGAACAGGAAAATGAAATACGCGGCCGGCGCGGTGAGGATGAAGCTGTCCGTGAGATCGAAGGCCCCGCCGATGCCGGGGATCATCGCGCCGGTATCCTTGACGTCGGCGCGGCGTTTCAGGGCGGATTCCATCAGGTCGGAGATGATGGCGAGCACGGCCAGCACCACGGCGATGGCGGCGGCGATGGCGGGCGTCAGCGATTCGGGCAGGTAATTGGCGGCAAAATGAGCGATCGTGGCGCCGACCACGGCGGAGACCAGCACGCCGCCCACCGCGCCCTCCCAGCTTTTCTTCGGGCTGATCAACGGGGCCATCTTGTGCCGGCCGATGGCCAGGCCGACGAGCAAGGCGCCGACATCGCAGAACTTGGAGACCGCGACGACCCACAGGCAGAGGGCTAGGTTGTCGCCGCCGTTCGTGTCGCTCAGCAGCAGCCGGAGGAGGAACTGCAGCATGTAGGGAATGCAGAACAGGCCGAGCATGGTGGCGGCGATGGCTTCCATCCGGCTGCTGGGATCGCGTTCGCCGAGCACGCGGATGCAGCACGCGATGAACGCCAGCACCAGAAGGCCCGTGGCCACCGGTCCCATGACCTCGGCCCCGTCGGTATACCAGCCCAGATAGTAGGCGCCCGCGGTCATCAGCACACTGAAGAAGAGGCCCATCCAACGGAAGGCCGGCAGGCCCAGTTTCGTGGTGATGGCGTAAAATTCGTGCAGCGTCAGCACGGCGAGCAGCGCGACCAAGGCCACGGCGGCGTGGGCGCCGAAGAGATAAAGGCCGCCCAGGAGGACGGTCCACAGGACGAGGGTGCTGAGAATGCGGGAAAGCACGGCGGGAGTAGGCGGGGCGGGATTATCTGGCGCCAGACTTAATTTGCTCGGTCGTCCGGCCGTAGCGGCGTTCGCGGCGGCCGTATTCCTCGACGGCGGCCTGCAGGTCGGCCTTGCCGAAGTCCGGCCAGAGGACCGGCGTGAAGACCATCTCGGAATAGGCGCATTGCATCAGCATGAAATTGCTCACGCGTTGCTCGCCGGAGGTGCGGATGAGGAGGTCGGGTTCGGGGAGCTGGGCGGTGTAGAGGTAACGGCTGAAATTTTCCCACGATGCCTCGTCAAGTTTTTCGGTGCCCGCCTGCACGGCGGCGGCATAGGCGCGGGCTGCGTCGGCGACCTCGGTGCGCGAGCCGTAGTTGAGGGCGAGGACGAGATTCCAGTCGGTGAAGTGCCGCGTGGCCTCCTTCACGCGCGCGAGTTCCTTTTGCACGTTGGCGGGCAGGGCCTCGGTGCGGCCGATGGTGTGGAGCCGGACCTTCTCCTTGATGAGGTTGTTGAGCTCGCGCTTCAGGAAGTAGTCGAGCAGGCCCATCAGGCCCGACACCTCGTCGGTGGGGCGCTTCCAGTTTTCGACCGAAAAAGCGTAGAGCGTGATGTAGCGGATGCCGATCTCGCGGGCCGCGTCGACGACGGTGCGGACGGTCTCGACGCCGCGACGGTGGCCCTCCAGCCGGGGCAGGCCCCGCTGCTGGGCCCAGCGGCCGTTGCCGTCCATGATGATGGCGACGTGCTGCGGAATCTTGGCGGGGCCGGGGGACGACATGTTTGGGCAGATTCAGGGTGTCGGCGGCGGGTTTGACAAGGGTGAAGGCGCCTAGTTGTTTTCACCCATGGCGAGCCAACCCCTGACCCCGTCCGAGATCACCACCGCGTTGACCACGTTGCCCGGCTGGGCCTGGGAGCGCGACGCGCTGGCGAAGGAATTCAAGTTCGGGAGCTTCAAGGAGGCGCTCTCGTTCATGGTGCGGGTGGGCTTTGAGGCGGAGGCGATGGATCATCACCCCGACTGGACGAATATCTACAACCGGGTCGCCGTGCGGCTGAACACGCACGACGCCGGGGGCAAGGTGACCGCGAAGGACGTCGCGCTGGCGAAAAAGATGCAGGCGATCAGCTGGGTGGGGTGAGATAGGAGGTGGAGCGTGTCGTCCCCGACGCGCTGGTTGGCGGTCGCCTATTTACCATTCGCGCCGCACGGAGAGATGCACGAACCGGCCCTGGGCGCGCGGCACATATTGATAGGGGAAGCCGATGCTGTCGTTGACGACCGGCGGTTCCGCGTTGAACAGATCATCAACCCCGAGAGTGCCGCGGAGCCCGTGGAGCCAGCCTTTCTTCGACCAGGTGTAGCCGATATGGGTGCCGACCGTTTGATAGGCGGCCAGATGATTGCCGTCGCGGACAAAATCCCCACTGGCGCCGCGAAAACTCCACACCGCGCCGCCACTCCAGGCCTGGCGTTCCCAGGTGGCGGACGCGCCGACGGTCCAGCGCGGGAGGCCGGGGAGACCGGCATTATTGACCAGCGGGGTAACAGCATCCCGCGCGGAACCGGCTTCCTTGACCCAGGTGGCGGAGACCGCGAGCTGCACCTGGCCGAGATTGGTCCACTGGTGCGTGTGCCGCATGGCGAGATCGACCCCTGTCTTTCGAACACGGGCGATATTGATCGGGTATTCCGACACGCCAAGCAGGCGGCCGGGCAGCGTGACGGTCTCGCCCGGCTGAACCAGGCTGGTCGCTCCGTTCGGGCCGCTGAGGATCGGGATGGCCGCGCCGGTGGTATTGGTGACAGTCTGCTGGCCGGGCGCGCGCGTGACCAGGTCGGCGGTGTCGCCCAGCTCGTTGGCAACCACATAAGCCACCCCCACCGAGCTGATGACCTCGGTCAGATCATAGTGCCAGGCGGTGGCCTCAAACGCGAATCCCCGGAGCGCGTCCGCGCGCGGCGCCCAGACGAAGCCCGCCTGGGTCACGCGGGCGAACTCGGGCTTGAGGTCGGGATTACCGCCGACGCGGAGAATGCGGGACACCGGACCATCAAACGGATCGCCGGTCAGCGCTATGGGTCGGCGACGGTCGGCGAGTTCGTTCAGGAATCCGGAGCTTTGCGGCGCGTTGAGCTGCGGCAGGGTGGGGGCGCGAAAGGCACATGATTGATGCACCCGGAACAGCCAGTCACGGCCCGGCCGCCAGACGAGGCCGACGGAGGGGCTGATGCCACTCGTGAAACCATCACTGAATGATTCCCAGCGGGCTGCGGCGGAGAGTTCCAGGGTCGAGGGAGTGTCGGGTGATGCGCGCCTGAGCAGGGGCAGCGCCGCTTCGGCGGCCAATGCAGTTACTTCGCGGCTGACGGCAGACAGGTTGGGCTGAGGTCCGAGGCCGATGACATCGTTCAGGGCGCCTGACAGCGGGTCGTTCGTTTGGGAGAAACTTTCCCGGCGGTATTCCGCGTAGCCTGCCGCACGCAAGGGCCGGGTGGACGAGGCAAAGAGTTCGTCCGCCCATCTGGCGTCGGCCGTCAGCAGGTCGGACGAGCCGGCGCGTTCGGTTTCGATCTTGAGCGAGTCGATCAACGCCGGGTCATGCCGGAAGGAGGCGCCGCCAAACGGATTCAGCGCGTCCGGCGTGCCGCGGGCGAGGGCGGCGCGCACCAGGCTGTCGCGCAACATGTTCGTCATCCGGTCGCTCGACTCATCGCGGCTGTAGGCCAGGGCGGCTTCCCATGACCGACTGCCGTTCTGGTCGCGGATGCCAGTCAATGCGGACCAGGATGTGTCTTCAAATTTCGAGCGGCGCGGGCCGATCTCCGACGGACGCCACAGGAGGTCCACGTCCACGCCGAAGGGGTTGTAGTGGTTGGTTCGCGGCACGCTGATCGCGTCATTGCCGGTGGTGATCGGGGTGGGGGCCAGTTCGGTCCGCGAGACATTATGCTGGGCGATGAACTGGCCGAAGATGGCGGCCTGGGGAGTCAGGGCATATTCGGCGGTGGCGTTGAGGCCGAGTCGTTCCGCCGCCGGCACGAGCCAGATGTCCTGTTGAAAATTATAACGATTGAACGCGCCCGGATCGGCCGCGGTGATTTGCGGCGGCACCATGACGGCGGCGCGCGCGGGGTCGAACGTGCCGCCCGCGCCATTCACCGAAACCACCGCGCCCGGGTTGGGGCTGGCCAGTCCAAGGGTGCCGGCCGCGCTGCCACCGGTGCCGGGAAGATTCGCGATCATTGTGCCTGCTGGCAGACCCGGGATATTTACTCCCGCCGTCCCGTTGATCTGGCCGGCGGTCGCGGATAGCAGGGCGTTGGGACTCGCATAGGATCGACCGTCGTAGGTCTGCGTGGCCGCGGCTTGACCGAAAGCTGCGCGAAAACGAGCGGTGAGATCGGCATTGGCGGCGAAATCCCGATCGCGCGCCGCGAGGGCGTTCCGACGGAAGACATCGAGGCCGAGCGAGCCAGACCAACGGTCGCTGGCGCCACCGACAAACACGGAGAGGCGGCTCTCGGCGGCATCCTTGTCCCAGGTGTTGCCATAAGAAGCGAAAATTTCTCCGCCCGAGGCGCGCCGCCGGGTGACGATGTTGACCACGCCCGCGACCGCATCGGCCCCGTAGACGGCAGACGCGCCGCCCTTGAGGATTTCCACCCGTTCGACCATGCCCGGCGGTATCCGGTTCAGATCCACGAAGGTCGTCACGTCGAACGCATTGGCGCTCACGGTCACGCGCCGGCCGTTGATGAGGATCAAGGTGTATTGCGGTCCGAGCCCGCGCAGATCGAAAGCGTTGACCCCGCGCGTGGAACTGACGGCGACACCATCGGTGATCCCCGCCGCCTGGGCTTCCGGCAACTGGCGCAGGATATCGAACAGGCTGCCGGAGCCATATTGCTCGATGAACTTCCGCTCGAGCACGAGCACCGGCGCCGGCCCGTCGGTCGCTGAAGCGCCGGTCAGCCGCGTGCCCATGACCTGGAGCGGATCGAGCTGCAGTGTGCTTTCCTGCGCCGGGACGTTCGGCAAGGGAGTCAACAAAAGCAGTGGGGGGAGAAGAATTTCAAACCTGGTGGTGAACCCGCTCCGCGCCTTGGGCATGGGTTTTTGTGCCGCGTGGCCTCCATCATGTCCACCTAAACGATGCTGCGGAAACAGAATCGGCACGGTTCAGTGGCGGGATGTCATAACCCGATGGAAATAGGACCGTGCTCGCCGCCGGCTGGGCCGCATGAGGAAGGCCCTGTATTCGTGGCGTTGGCAATGGTAGTCGAACACGGCCTGATCAACGTCGTGCACGGTGCGGGCCAGAGCCAGATCCTCCACGAACTGCCACTCGGCCGTGAAAGGATCGGAATTCAGCGTCACCCGCAGCGTCCACCACAGCCGGTGAGGCAGGGGATAAATGTTTCGGAAGATGGTCCGATGGACTTCATCCGCCGCGATACCGCTCGCGATGAGCTTTTCCCTGAGTTGCGCAGCCTTGGCTTGCATGGTCATCCCGAGCGACATCCGCCTCCTGTCTTGGGCGGTGATTGACGGCCGGTGATCCTCCGCCGGAAAGCTGCCAGTCCCAAAGCCGAAAGGCCCAGTATGCCCACATAGGTCGAAGGCTCGGGGATGGCGGCGGGAGTGTAGTTCAGGTAGAGGTCGTTGCCGGACTGGCTGAGGGAGAAGCTGCCGGCAATGGGATTGGTGAAGGTGCCTGTTTGGCCCGCGATGCCACCGGTGATCATGCTGAAGGCCAAGGGGTCAAAGCCCGTGATTCCTTGCGTGGTTGCGGCGAGTTTCCAGGTATAGAAATTGGCTTCGGCGAAATTGGCCGCAGCACCTGCAGCAACTGAACCTTCAACCGGGCCGGTAGCCAGCGATTCCAAGGCAATGACAAAGGGGGTCGTTATCGTGGCGTTGATGGCCAATGCGCCTGATACGCTGAGCAAATCCCATCCGGTCCGGGTTCCCGCCGTGCCCGTGGCATCATAGATCTGAAAGCGTAATACCCCTCCTGGGTTCCACGTCATGTTGGTTGCCGTCAAGGTGCCGGTGCCGGAAAAGCCCGGGCCGAGCAGCCCGCCGCTGTTCACAATCACGTCGCCCACCGATCCGTTGCCGGTCAGGTCCGCCCCGTCGCTCACGGTGATGATGGTGTTCAGTATGCTTGCGGAATCGGTGGCAGTGCCCGGATTGCCGATGCGCAGCGTGGTGTCTCCACCGGTCAGGGTAGTTGTCCCGCTATAAGTGCTGACACTGCGTATGTTTAGCGAGTGGTCATTCACCGCTAACCCTCCTCCACCGCTGATGACACCCGTGTAGGAGGTGGAGACATTCGTGCCGGCGGGCGTATTTCCTTGAATTGTCAGGGTGGCTCCAGAGGCCAGCACCGTGCTGCCGGCACCGCTAAAGGACTTCACTGTTTGGTCATGATTTATTTCCAACGTGCCAGAAGCCCCCGTGACGTTTATGGAACCGCTCGCAGAGAGGACGTTGGGTGCCCCGGTGGCGAGAGTGCCTTGCGAGACGTTGGTCTGTCCTGTGTGCGTGAGGCTTCCGGTCAATGTGACCGTGCCGGTGCCAGCTTTTATCAGATTGCCAGTGCCACTCATCGCGAGATCAAGCGTGAGATTGTCCGAGCGATTGACCGTCAGCCAGCCGGCGCCCGAAACGGTCAATCCGCCGGCCACCGACCCGGTGGTGCCGCCATTGCCCAGTTGCAGGGTGCCGCCGGTCACGGTCGTGGTGCCCGTAAAGGTGATGTTGCTGCTCAGGATCTGCGTGCCCGTGCCTGATTTGATCAGCGATCCGTTACCCTGGATGACACCCGAGAAATTGTTGCCGGCGGCATTGCCGATGGTGAGCACCGAGTTATTGGCGAGATTCACCGTGCCGTTCGATGACACGCCCGCCACCGACTGGCTGTAGTCTACATAAAGCGTCGTGCCAGAGCCCACTGAGTGGAGGCTATTGGCCGAAAGGGTATTGGAAGCCCCGGTAGTCAGAGTGCCTGCAACAAGGGTTGTGGGACCGCTGTAAGTATTCGCACCGGTCAGGGTCAGGGTTCCCGCACCTGATTTCGTCAGCCCGCCCGTGCCGGTGATGCCGATGCCCATGGTAAGATTGTCCGAGCGATTGACGGCTAGGGAGCCCGCACCTGAAACCGACAGCCCGCCGGCGACCGAGCCAGTCGTGCCGCCATTACCCAGTTGGAGCGTTCCACCGGTCACAGTCGTGGTGCCGGTGAAAGTATTGTTGCCACTTAGAATTTGCGTGCCGGTGCCGGACTTGATCAGTGAACCATCACCTTGGATCACACCCGAGAAATTTTGTCCTGCGCCATTACCAATGGTAAGCACTGATCCATTTGCCATGTTCACCGTGCCGCTGGATGCCAGCGCACGCACAGTCTGATTGTAATCCAACTGCAGCGTCGTCCCGGTGCTCAGGCTGTGGGTGCTGTTCGCCGACAAGGCATCCGTTGCTCCGGCAATCAATGTGCCAGCGCTCAGCGTTGTCGTAAAGCTGTAGGTGTTAGCACCGGTCAATGTCAGTGCTCCCGCTCCTGACTTCGTCAGCCCGCCCGTGCCGGTGATGCCTATGCCCAAGGTGAAATTGTCCGAGCGATTGATTGCGAGGCCTCCATTACCCGAAACTATCAGCGGCCCTGCGACCGACCCCGTGGTGCCGCCAAAACCTAGTTGGAGCACACCCCCCGTCACGGTTGTTGTTCCGGTAAAGGTGGTGTCACTGCTCAGGATCTGCACGCCGGGGCCGGATATGACCAATGACCCGTTGCCTTGAATTATGCCCGAGAAAACCGGGCCGGAAGCGGGAGCCAACGTTAACGTAACCGCATCTGCCAGATTTATGCTCCCTCCTAAATTCAATCCCCCGATCACCTGATCGTAATTTAGCTGCAGGGTCGCCCCTGTGGCAATCGCGTGAACGCTGTTGGGAGAAAGCGTGTTCACGGCGTCGGCAATCAATCGACCAGCCCCAATTATTGTAGGCCCAGAATAAGTGTTGGAGCCAGTAAAAGAAATGTCGCCAGATACATTCCTTCGGACCCACCCAGTGCCGGAAATAGATCCGGTAAAAGCCACCCCATCACGCCTGTTGAAGGTCACGGTGCCGTTGTTCACAATATTCCCCGAGATGGAGCCTGTTGTGGCAGGATCACTATAATCGCCGATGTGGAATAAAACATCGGGCTGCACGGTTGTTCCGCCCGTGTGGGTCGCATCACCCAGCAGAGTCCAAATTGAGTTTGCCCCTGTTTTTGAAATATTGAGTGCCCCCGCTCCTGAAATATTGCCCGAAAGAAAAGGCGGGGATGCGCCCACAAGATTGGCCGTGAATGTCCTGCCTGCATCTATGCTTACACTGCCGATTCCTCCGGCATCATTGATCGTTGTGTCGATGGCGACATTCAGCGTGCGATTGGGCGCGGGCAGATTCGTTAGGACGTAGTCCAAAGTGACGGAACCGTTGTTCTGCACATCGGTGACCTTGAAGACCGAGTAATCCCAAGTGTCCCCAAACCGGGTGAGCGCGGCATAGGTATGGCCAGCGACGGCTACCACACCCTGTCGGCTATAACCTGCGACCGAGGGCGGTGTGATACCGGTGAGCGGCACGGAACCCAAGTCACCCAAATCCACGATTGCCCGTTGACCGGTGGTTGTCGCCAAGAATTTCGGCACCTCCCCCGACGAGCCAAACGACAGGTAGAAATCGCCCGAGCTATACGGCGTTCCGGTATCGATGGTGCCAGTGTCCCACCTGAATCCTGTGGTAACACCGATGCCTTCTCCCAGCGTCACACTGGTCTGCGCCCAAGCCATGTTGCAGGGACCGCCAAGCTGCGCCACCAGGACGAAAACCAGAAATCGTTTCACAGGCGGGTATTCCGCTGCAAAGGCGGTTCTTACGTGGAATCCACCATCCGAGGGATTTGCGTTTGCCCGCCGCGTCTCACCCCGGCCTGTCCGCGCTCAGCCAAAACGATGCAGTCGAACGACAAATTTCCTCGGCCGAGTCTGCCCCCGAACAGTGGTCGCAGGTTTCCATACCGGCGACAGGGGATCCGCGAGCGTGCCGCAGCGTCGGTATGGAAACCGACGCCCACCCGACTGCATCGTTGGCTCAGGGGACGCACAGCGCCCCGGAGGGCGGGATAGTGGCCAACCAACGGCTTCGACCATCCCGCAAACCTCCTCCGGGGCAAAATGATCTTAATTTCTTACCCGGAATCGTCGCCGACCGGAGGCGACGGCCAGCGCGAGGACTCCGATCAACGACGCGATACCCGAGGGCTCGGGAATGGCGGCGAGATATCCGCTGTCAAATGTGGCGACCCATCCTTCGTTGAATCCGGAGGGATTCGTGCCCATGCCCCAGAGCACATTACCATTGTCGGAAACCCCGAGCGTGATCAATTGCGACCAGCCGGAGATATCGAGCCCAGCCCCGGTCAGCACGGAGTCCAGCGAGTAAAACCCAGAAGTGTTGTAGATGTGGCTGCTAAAAGTAGCCACGGTTCCGTCACCCGACGCGCCCATCAACAAAACACCACCGGGGTAGGCGGCCGGAGCACCAAGCGCAACCAGTCCACCGGCTTGGGTCCAGCGAAACAATTCTCCGTTTGGGTGCGCGATGCTGTCGGCCACACCGAAAATCATCGTTCCGTCGGCGGAGATCGCCCCGGCCGAAGACCATGAGCCGTCAGCTAAATAGCCGAGGGATTGCATGCCGATGCCGTCTACATAGCGGAAGGCGGTCGAGCCGGGCGTAAATCCAGAGCTGTTGTCGCCACTCGATCCCACTGCAATCGTCCCGTCGGCCGAAACACCGCGTGCGGCGATGGTGCTTTGAGTATCGGCGACGTTCAAAACGCCCAGGTCCACGATGCCAGTGCCGCTGGTCCACCGGAAGGCCCGTTGCGGTCCGGCGGAAGTGAAGCCGAAGCCATAAGCCACCGCACCATCGTCAGAAACAGCGATAGCGGCGGTTTGCGAGCCGCCAAGGGAACCGATGTCCATCAGCACGGTGCCATTGCTGGTCCACAGGGCGGCATTTCGGGGGCCGGCACTGCTGGTAATCCTGATGCGGCCGGCAATCACACTGCCATCAGGCGTAATGTCGGAAGCCCAGCCGGCATTGGTAGTAGTGGGCACTACCGCCCTGGCCAGTTCGGACAAACCGGTTACGGAGTCCCACATCACTGGCACATCTGCCGACAATGTCCCGACAGTTGGCGTGGCGGTAATCAAGGTTCCGCCGCCTGCGGCTTTCGTGCCATCTTCCGAGGCCGCCCGGATACTGCTGGAGAATCCGCCTCCACTGATATCGCCGATTGAGGTGAATGTGGGCTGACTGCGGGCTGGTCCAGCCAGCAATCCAGAGATGAGCAGCGACGTTCCGAGAAAGTGTCTGGTCGAGGGCGACAACGCGTAGGCAGGCTTCATGCCATTCGGTATTCTCACATGCTTCGGTTTCTTACACCCGATTAGCAGACACGGGGCCGGATCTGATCGTTGAGTTATTGCGGCCAGTTCGGGGGAAGGCGGGAGTGAGGCCTGCAGCAGGTTGGCGGAGAGGGCCTGCCGCTAGGCGGCACGAGCAGTCCACCGCGTTTCCAGTGCAGGCAACCAAGCACGTTGATCCAACAAAGGGAAAGACGGCTCATTTCCCTGTATTCCGCCCCAAACCCGGATCTTACGCGCAATTCTTCAGGCGTTGCTATAAACGAGGGCGATTTCGCCTGCCTGGATGATGTCGCCGTCGGCCAGGACGCTTTGCTTCTCAATCACCCCGTTGATGCGAGTGCCATGCGTCGATCCCAGATCCAGCAGCAGGACGTGCCCGGAGCGGCACAGCAGCCGGCAGTGCCGACGGGATACCATGGGAGTGGCCAGAGCGATATCGCAGGCCGGATCGCGGCCGATGAGCAGATCGCAACTGATCGTCCTGCTCAGGATAATTCCCTGCGGATCGCGCCAGAGAAGGCGCGGGCCTGGTTCGGGCGGCGCGTCGCGGAGCAGGGCGGCGACGATGACCAGCCTCTTTTGCAGCTCATCCGGGCGCCTGGTTCTCCCTGCGGTGTCGGCGGCGCGCAACAGGCTCTCAATGTTCTGCCCCATGCCGGGTATTGCCGCGCGGCGACGAACCTTACGGACAGGGGCGTTCCGGCGCGCCGCTGTTGTGCATCAGGCGGGAGATGTCGCCCTGCAGCCGGCGTATCAAGCGGTTCTTGATTTGATAGACCGTGTTTTCCTGCACGCCAAACTCTGCCGCGACTGCCCGGGCGGATTGATTCTCGATCACATAGGCCCGGAAAATTTGGTAAGTGCGGCGGTCCACGGCTTCGTCATCGCGCAGCCTGGCCAGAGCGTCCTCCACGAGACTTTCGTGCCAGCGGCGTTCGGCTTCGTCCTGCTCGGTCTGGCTCAGGGGGGCCGACAGAACCTCGGCCAGCGGCCGGCTCTCCGCCCAAGGCGCGTGGCTGTCAATCGAGTCGTGGTTGCTGTGGCGCCGGGCGCGGCGCAGTGCGGCGAGACTCTGGCGGTGCACGATGGTAAGCAGAAAATTCCGGAATCGCCCCTTGCGCCGGTCGTAGCTGAAGTTCGGCAGGGTGCGCATAAGCGCCACCATGGTCTCTTGCAGCACGTCCTGCGCCTGGGTGGCGTTCAGTCCGAGTTTGCGTGAATAGCGCAGGATGGCCGACCAATATTCCTTGTAGAATTCCTGCCAGGCATCGTGCGCGTCGGTCTTCCTGACCCGGTCGAGCAGTGTTTCGTTGGTTTCGATCATTTGGCGGCCCGGATCATTTTTCCACCGTAAGCTCCGCGGCGTCAACGCCGGACAGGCGCAGTTCAGCCAGTTCGGACAGGTTCAAGTCGGACAGGGCGGCCGATTCCATGAACAGGGGCTCGGCGCCCCGGACGCTCACGGCACGAAACCGCAGCAAGCCGGCGCGGGCGACGAGGGTGAATTCCAGGATGTCGTAGCTGGCACCCATCTGCCGGGCTATTTTCGGGGCGGCGGCCTCTCCGAGGGAAAGGGAAACGATCCCGTCGTTGGAGGGCGTATATTCGGCCAGCAGGGTCCGGCCGTTGCGCAATCGCAGCTCCGCTCGCACCGCCATGCCAGCCGGGTTGCGCAGAAACTCCTTCTTCCAACGGACCGCCAACGCGCCGGTCAGTTCGCCGTGGGCAAAGGCCCGAACGAGTGGGCCGTCGGTCGAGGCCGGGAAACCTTCCTTTCGCGGAGGGGAAAATGGCCGGCCAACCAAAGCCCGCATCTGGCCGCCATACCACGAGCCCAAAGCCAGGGTCATGCCGCCCAATTCATCGTGTGCGAGATAGTAATCCGGTTTCCGGCCGTCGAACCGGCTGACAAAATAGTGCCGGGGGGATTCCGAAATGCGCTGGCCGGATTTCTGCACATGAGCGAGAATACCTTCCATCTGGAGTCCGATCTCCTCGACCCAGTTGCGGGTGTCGTCTGAGTGCCAACGCCGCAAATCATCCCAATCAGCCAGCTGGGCGCCGGAGCCAAACTCCCGCACGGCGACCGCGGCCAGATCTTCCTTCTCGGAATAGGTGCCATGCGTCAGTTCATATACCGGTGGCGGCGTCGGGGCGGCGAGCGCGGCGATTTCACCGGCCGTCAGGGAGCGCCGCCAGATACGGAGGTTGTCGAGATCGCCGGCAAATCTTCGGGAATCCAGCCGATTGGCGAAGCCAACCGTGAGCGTGGCGCGGTCCGGCGGTTTGGCTGCCCGGCTAGCTCGCACCGGGCTGGCTCCCGCCGGCCGGCCATCGAGGTAGAGCTGTAACTGGCGTCCATCGCAGACGGCACTGACATGGCTCCATCGGCCGGCCGGCAACAGATCTTTCCCATGAACTTGGTCGGGATCATCCTCTTCCATCTTTCCGCTGGAAAAAATCGGGCGGCCTTCGCCCAGAACCAGACTCCAGTAGGGCTCACCCTGCCGGGTGGGCAGCAGGCTGACCAACGTGGAGTTCATGCTGGCGGCGCTATCGGGGCAGACCCACAAGGCGACCGTGAACGGCTGCGCTCCCGACCAGCCCGCGGCCGGAAAGTTGTCATAGGCGAGCGAAGAGTTGCCGTTGAAATGCAGCGCGCGGTCGATCCGCCCGTGGCGATCAGCGGTCGGAACAACGCGGCTGCCCGCCAAGTGCAGGCCGCGGCCGGACGCGTCCTGGCCGTCGCCGTCGAAATTCCACGCGGCGAGGGCGCGGGTGGCGTCGCTGGCGAACGAAGCCGCGCGCGACGTGGGGTTGTTCGCAACCCACGGGCGGTAAGCCCACGCCGCAAGACCAAGTGTGAGCGCCAAGGCACCGAGCAGGATCGGGCGCGAAGCGCAGAACGGGCGCAGCCGGTTTGTAACGTAATACGTTACAAACCGTCCGGGTGGTTGCGTAGGGGCGGCGGTCAGTCTGATGGCGAGAACACCGGCGCTGGCGGGGCGGTCCTCCGGTTTTTTGGCGAGACAGGCGGCGAGGCTTTTTTCCCAGGCGGCGGGCACGTCACCGGCCGGGAGGCCGAAGGTGCGGCGGCGTTGGGCGAGGGAATCGGGCTGGCGCAGGTTGATCTGCGACTGGACATTGCCGGTGTGGAAGGGCGGCTTGCCGGTGATCAACTCATAGAGCAGTGCGCCGAGGGAGTAGAGGTCGTCGGCGGGCGAGGGCGGTTCTCCCATCGCCTGCTGGGGACTCATGTAGAGGAGCGTGCCGCTGGGCGCCCAGGTGCTGACCCGGGACATGGTGTCAACCAGGCTGCGGGCCACCCCGAAATCAGTGACCTTGATCCGCCCCTCCGCGGTGAGGAGCAGGTTGGCCGGCTTCAGATCACGGTGCACGATTTTCGCCTCGGCATGGGCATAATCGAGGGCGGAGCAGAGCTGGCCCAACCACGGCAGAATATCGGCTGGCTCCAGCACGCCGTGGGGGCGTTCAAGGCGGACCTCGGTCAAGGTCCGGCCTTCGACAAATTCCATGGAGATCGCCGCACCCGAAACATCCTCGATGAGATCGTGGATCCGCACAATGTTGGGGTGGGTGAGGGTGCGGGCCCGCCGGGTCTCGGCTTTGAGTTCGCGCAAGGCCGCCTGATCCCAACGCACCAGATCCGGCAGGAATTTCAGGGCGACGTCTTCGCCCAGCACATTGTCGTGCGCCCGCCAGACGATCCCCATGCCGCCGCGCCCGATGATCTTTTTCAGCACATAGCGCCCGAAGACACTTTGACCTTCGACTAGTCCTCGGCTGGTCGGCGGCAAATCAGACGAATAGGGAAGCGCGGTATCCAAAGTGGACGTGGCAAACACCTACGTGCCGGCAACGGCCGGACCTGTCAATTTCCCCGTCGACACGGCTTCGGGAACGCCGGCCGCGAGTATGATCGGACCGATCTGCGGCGGAACGGACTACAGCTGACGGAGGAAATTGAACGTGCGGTCGTTTTCGCCGGGCAGGTAGGCCTCGTGGGCGTAATCGGGGTAGATTACCATCTCCTTCGGCGCGGTGATCTTGTTGTAGGCGGCGAACTGGGTCGAAGGCGGGCAGATCGGGTCCATCAGGCAGGTATGCATGAGCACCTCGGCCTTGATGCGGGGGGCGAGGTGCTGGCAGTCGATGTAGCCGAGCCTGGTGAAGATTTCCTTTTCGCGCAGATGGAGCGGATCGAACTGGCGGAACCACAGGCGCAGTTCCTCGTAGGCGTCCTTGGCGAGATCCATTTCCCAGACGCGCTGGTAATCGCAGAGGAAAGGGAAGACCGGAGCCGCGCGCTTGATCCGCGGCTCGAGCGCGGCGCAGGCGAGGGTGAGGGCGCCGCCCTGCGACATGCCCATGGCGCCGACGCGGGCTGCATCCACTTCGGGGAAACCCATCACGACCCGTGCGAGCTGGGCGGTATCGAGGAAAATCTGCCGAAAGAGCAATTTGCGGGCATCGGGGTCGTCGAGCCCACGGATGATGTGCCCGCGATAGGTTGTGCCCAGGACGGAGCCGCGATCCTCGGAGCGACCACCCTGGCCGCGGCAGTCGAGGGCGGCCACGCAGAAGCCTTCGCCGGACCACGCGAGCCGGGAGGTGAAATCGCCGCTCTGGCCGGTGTAGCCGTGGAATTGCAGCACGGCGGGATTGCGACCGGCGGATTGCTTCGGGCGGACATAGCGAGCGTAGACGCGCGCGCCGCCTGCACCGGTGAACCACAGATCGAAGGCCTCGCTGTGTCGCGGCGAGATATCCTTTGACGGCACCAGTTCCGGCTTCGGGTCGGTGGCGTCGAGTTCGCGCAGGGCGGCATCCCAGTAGCCGTCGAAATCGGCGGGGCGGGGATTGATTCCCGGATAGGTCTTGAGCTCGGCGAGGGGTTTGTCGATCAGCGGCATGGCGGGTGAGGCAAAACCCAACGCGCCGGCAGCTCAACGGCAAAGATGGCGGCCAAATGGGGTGGGCAGCCTGCTTGCAGGCGCCTGCGTGGCTGCGGCTTCCAGCCGCAGCTCATCACCGGCTGGAAGCCGGTGCCACATTGGACCCGCAAGCCCACCGTCAATCCCCGGGCGCCGTCAAGCGACGCCCCTACGCGGAACAAAGCCGCTTTTGATCCCGCTCAGAACACCCGCACGAAGGAGCGCGGGCCCGCGTCGATGGCGGTGATGGCGCCGGTGTCTTCGTTCCGGTGCGTTCTCACCAACGCGCCGGTTGCATCGAATTCACCGAGGCTCGTCCCGTCCCCCAGCGGCACGAAATAATGCTGCGCGTCCGAATCATAACCGAGCGAGACCGGACGGACCGCCCCGGCCAATGTAACGTAATACGTTACAAACCCGTCTTGGGCGACGGATCCGACGCGGGCCGGGGAGGTGGCGGTGAGCACGAGCAGGCGGTGGTTTTTCTGGTCGTAAGCCAGCCCGCCGATCGGTTCCGCCGGAGCGCGCAGTTCGAGGCGGCGCACGAATTCCCCCAAGAGCGTCAACTCGACGATCGAACGCTGGTCCGGATGGACGGCGAAGAGATGCCGGTCGCGCGAGCGGACGGCCAGGTCGGCGGTGTTCGTTGTCTTCAGATCATCCGGCAAAGGCATCTCGCGGAGAATCCTTCCCGAAGGCCGCTCGATGACGCGGATGATCTGCGTCGGAGCGATGCGGAGGAAGAGGTGGTCGGTGTTGAAATCGTAGGCGAGGCCCAGCACCTGTTCGTCTGACGCGACGACGCGTCCGACCGCCGCCGGGGCCGGCCCGATATCCTGCACGGCGGCGCTGTTGGCCGAAGTCAGATAAATGTGATTGGGCCCGCGGGTGGCGCAGCCGGAAAGCAGTGCGGCGCCCAGCAACAGGCCGAGCTTTCGGATTGAGTCCCTCGCCGGGTGACGCGTTAGTGAAGACATCCGGCCCCCAAGTTCGGCGGTGAGGCCGGCAGCGTAAACTCCAATCTTCGTCCTCCCCGCTACGTGAAATGATCAAACGGCCATGCCTTGTCCTTCTGTTCGCAGCTGGCGCGCTCGTGATGCGCGCCGCGACGCCGTTCGAAGCCTCGCCGTTGGGGCCGGCGGTGGCGGCGACGCTGGCGGAGCCGGCCCGGGCCGACCACGTCTCGGGCAACCAGCTCGCGATCATCAGCGGCGGCTATGATGCGCTGCTGCTGCGGGTGCACCTTATCCGGCAGGCCCGGATTTCGATCGTGGTGCAGACCTTCATCTGGAGCAACGACGAGTGCGGACGGTTGCTGATGTGCGAACTCATCGAGGCGGCGCGGCGCGGGGTCAAGGTCCGCATCATCGCCGACCACCTGGTCTCGGCGCAGGATCCGGAGATGACCGCGTTCCTCGCGACCGTTCATCCCAACATCGAGATCAAGCATTACCGCCCGGCCATGACGCGCATGAAGCCGTCCCTGGTGCACAAGGCGCTGGCCGCCGTATGGTCGTTCCACGGTCTGAACCAGCGCATGCACAACAAGCTGATGGTTTTCGACGGCACGATCCTCCTCACCGGCGGCCGCAACATCGAGAACACCTACTTCGATCATTCCACGGAATTGAATTTCCGCGACCGCGATGTGCTGGCCGTCGGCCCGGTGGCGCAGGTGGCGGCCGAATCATTCGAGGAATTCTGGCGCTACCGGCATGCGGTCGCCAGCCGCGACCTCACGGATGTCGGGGCGATCATCGCGCGCGGTGACTTCCGCCGTTACGCCACGCGGGCCGACTACGACTTCGGCGGCTTTTTCGGGGCACTGGCGCGGCAGGCGGACGACCCGGACGTGATCCGGACGCGATTCGCCGGGCGCCTGAAACCCGTCGCGAAGGCCGGTTTCATCTGCGACGAGCCGGGCAAGTCCGCCGGGTTCTTCTCCCGCACCGCCCGCATCACCCGGGAATTGCGTCACACGCTGGAGCGGGCGGAAAAACAGGTGGTGATGCAGACCCCTTACCTGGTCCTGAGCAACCCCGCGCAGAAACTGTTGCGCGAGATGCAGGCGAAGAATCCGGCGCTGCGCATCAGGATTTCCTCCAACAGTTTTGCCTCCACCGACAACCTGCTCGCGTATTCGGCGAACTACCGCCAGCGGAACGACAATGTCGAGAACCTGAAGCTGCAGGTGCACGAGTTCAAACCGCATCCGCAGGCGATGTCCGAGCTGTTTCCCCAATATCCCCTCATGGCGGAACTCGCCACCGCGCGAATCGCGGCCGGCCGGCAGAAGCGTCCGCCCTTTCTGTGCCTGCACGCGAAATCGCTGGTTGTGGACGACCACCTCGCGTTCATCGGCTCCTACAACCTCGATCCCCGCTCGGAGAACCTGAACACGGAGGTCGGGCTCCTGGTGGAGGATGCCCGTTTCGCGCAGGAACTGCGCGAGGAGATCGAGCATGACATGCGGGCGGAGAACAGCTGGGTGATCGCGCGCCGCAACATTCCCCTGCGCCTCGACGCCGTGAACGGGCTGATCGACGGCCTCCTGTCGCTGACGCCGGTCGACGTCTGGCCCATCCAGAACACGAGCAGTTTCGAACTGCGGCCCGGTGCGGCGGAGGTGCCGCCCGGCGACCCGGCGTTCTACCGGAATTACCGGGAGGTCGGCTCGTTTCCCGGCACCGAGGGGCTGCTCAGCACCAAGGAAATCCTCACCCGTCTCTACAAGGCCGTGGGGACGCCGTTGACGCCGGTGCTGTAGGGAGAGTAGGGCAGGTCTCCGATCTGACCTACCAAGGCGGACGCAGATCCGCGGGTTCCAAATCTCCCATGAATCCGTTTGCGCCGCCGGGGCGTATTCATACGGTGAAAACATGAGCGATTTTGCACCCGCCGCCGACGTTGCGACCACCCGCGCCGCCTTGGATCGCCTCAAGGCGAACATGCGGGTCACCATCAAGGGCAAGGACGACGTCATCGAGCAGACGTTGGTCTGCCTCCTGGCGGGCGGGCACCTCCTCATCGAGGATCTGCCGGGCGTCGGCAAGACCACGCTGGCCTACTCGCTGGCGCGCTCGATGGACTGCACGTTCTCGCGCATCCAGTTCACCAGCGACCTGCTGCCCACCGACGTCACGGGCGTCTCCATTTACGACGAGACGGTGAAGGAGTTCGTCTTCAAGCCCGGCCCGGTCTTCGCCAGCGTCGTGCTGGCGGACGAGATCAACCGCGCCACGCCCAAGACGCAGTCGGCGCTGCTGGAGGTCATGGACCGCAGCAAGGTGACGGTGGACGGCGAGGCGCACTCGGTCGGCGCCCCGTTCATGGTCGTGGCCACCCAAAACCCGGTGGACTACGAGGGCACATTCCCGCTGCCCGAGAGCCAGATGGACCGCTTTTTCATGCGCCTGCAGATGGGTTACCCGCAGCCGGGCGATGAGATGGAAATCCTGCGCGCACCGCGCCTGGGCTACGACGCGATCGTGCTCAATCCCGTCGCCACCCGCTCCGACATCCTCAAGATGCAGGCGCTGGTCGGCAAGGTGTTCGTCGAGGACAGTGTGCTCGACTACGTCCTGAAGATCATCACCGCCACGCGCACCGAGACCGAGTTCAAGTCCGGCGTCAGCGTGCGCGGCGGACTGGCGCTCCGGGTGGCCGCGCAGGCGCGGGCGCTGATGCTGGGCCGCGACTTTGTCATCCCCGAGGACGTGCAGACGATGGCCGGCGGCGTGCTGGCCCACCGCCTCTCGCTCGCCCGGCAGACCTCCGATGCGCTGGAGGAACGCCGCACGGTGCTCGCCGCTTTGCGCCGCATCATCAACGCGGTGCCGGTGCCGGAGTGAGCCCTGACGGGAAACGCTCAACGTCGAACGTTCAACTTTGAACATCCAACTCACGGCTCAGGCTTCAAAGTTGAGCGTTGAGCGTTCAGTGTTGAACGTTACCGCCGTGACGGCGGCCGACTGGCACGGCCCGGGCGCGCGTGAGCGCCGGCCGCGCGGATTTTCCTGGCACACGGTGTTGTGGTCGCTGGTGTTTCCGCCGAAGCGGCACCGGATCTCGCCGACGGTGACCGGCGTGTTCCTCATGATGACGTCGATGGGCATCGGCACGGCGGCCTACAATACCGCCAGCAACATCCTGTTCATCACGCTCTCGCTGCTGCTCGCGTGCCTGCTGCTCAGCGGCCTGATGTCGTGGTTCAACTTCACGGGTATCTGCTGGCGGGTGCGTCCGCAGGGGCCCTGGCGGGCCGGGCACGAGACGCTGGTCGCGGTCGAGGTGCAGAACCGGAAAAAATGGCTGCCGAGCTACGGACTGTGGTTTGAACTGGCGACGCAACCGCGCCACGCGGCCGCCGAGGCGAAACCGGACAAGGAGATGAAGGTGCGGGACATCCTCGCGGCGGGTGAAAAGCTGGTAACCCGCGGACGGATCTTCATGCGCGAGCGGTTGGAGGCGGGCGGCCAGGTGTCGCTCGATTGGGGCGTCAAACCCGTCCGCCGCGGCGAGGCGTTGGTTGAGCTGACCGCCGTCGGCTCGCTTTTTCCCTTCGGTTTTTTGCGGAAAAACATCGGCACGGCCCTGAAGCTGCCGGTGCTGGTCTGGCCGGCCCAGGTGGAATACAAGTGGGCGGGCGCGACATCGCTCCGCTCGGGGTCATCCGGCCGGCGCACGGCCCGCGCCGGGACGGGCGACGACCTGCTCGCGCTGCGCAAATACGAGCGCGGTGACTCCCACCGGCTCATCCACTGGAAGGCCAGCGCCCGGCTGGGGCAGCTCATGCTCCGGCAATTCGCGGCGGAGAGCCACGACGGTTTCGTGCTCCGGATCGATACGCCCGCCGGCGTGTGGACGCGGTCCGACCAGTTCGAGCTGTTGTGCAGTTTCGCCGCCACCATGGCGGAGGATCTTTATGCCGCGGGCCGGTTGCGCGGCGTGATCGTCAACGGCGGACCGCAGCAGGACACGCGGCGGCTGCGCGACGTCGAGGCTTTCCTGGACGAACTGGCCCGGCTGGAGCCGGGTGTTGGAGGCGGGGTGCACTCACCCCGCAGGGACGAAATGCGGGGTGGGGGCACCCCGCCTCCAAGTGGAAAGAACGTCATCACATTCGCGCCCGAAGGAGCGCATGGAGTCGCCGCCTATGTCGACGGTCACCAGACAGCCGCAGCTTAACCTCGACGAGCTCCGCCGCCTGAAATGGCTGCTCGGCGGCGGGATGGCGCTCGTTTCGCTGTGGACCGTGTTTTTCCTCGATGTCGAGGCGCTCTCGCTGGTCGCCATCGCCGGATCCGTGATCGTCGCCGCGCTGGTCTGGCCGCAGCTGCCGTCCCGGGTGCCGCCGGTCGTCTGGCGGCTGGCCGTGCCGGCGATCATCCTCAGCTTCGCGCTCGACCTCTATTTCAGCCCGGACACGCTGCCGGCGCTGATCCGGCTGGGCATTCTGCTCGTGCTCTACCGGGCCGTGTCCTACCGCCGCAAGCGCGAGGACCTGCAGTTGATCCTGCTCGGCCTGTTCCTGATCGTGGTCGCGGGCGTGCTGACCGTCTCGCTGGGGTTTGCCTTCCTCCTGCTGGCGTTCACGGCCTGCGCGCTGGGCTTCCTGTTTGTCGTCACGCTCATCGACATGACGGAACGCACGGCGGTCGCGCTGACCTACCAGGAGATGAGCCAAAACCCGCCGTGGGCCCGCGGCGGCTGGCGGAGCTTCTTCAACCGGCTGCGGCAGGTGGCCGACTGGCGGCTGCTGGGTTTCGCGGCCGGGCTGTTCGTGCTGGTGATCGGATTCTCCGCGCTGCTCTTCATCACCATCCCGCGCTTCGAGTTGGCGAGCGGGTTCTTCCTCGACAAATACATCACGCGCAAGAGCCGCACCGGGTTCACCGACTTGGTGAAATTCGGCGACGTGAGCGAGCTCATCCGCGACGAAAGCGTGGCCATGCGCGTCGATCTGACGGATTCCAGCGGCCTGCGGGAGTCGCCCTACTGGCGGCTGGTCGTGCTGGACGAATACACGCCCGAGGGTTTCCGGGTTTCCCAACGAATGAAGGGGGAGCTGTTGAAGACGCAACGGGTGACCCAGACCTTGCGTAGTCGCGCGCTGCCCGGCCCCCGGGGCAATCTGGTCGGCGGAGTCTGGACCTTTTATGTCGAGCCCGGCGTGAGCCGGTTCCTGCCGTTGCCCGGCAGCTTCACCAGCCTGCGGCTGCGCGATCCCGTGCCCGTGCAGACCACCATTCCCCAGAATCGCGGGTCGGGGGGGCCGGCGGGCTTGGTCGAAGGGATGCGGCTCGTCGCGCTGCGGGTCGAGCCCATGGTCATGACGGCCTTCCAGATCGACGGGGTGGAACTCTCCGCCTCGATCCCGGATGCCAACTTTGCGCGCCTGCTGCGCGCGCGAATACAGGCGGGCGAAGGGCGGCGGGACGACCGGAACTACGATCCGCGGATCATGTTGCAAGTCCCCGGGGGAGCGGCGAACGAGGCCGTGCTCCAGCGGATCGTGGCCGAGATCACGGGCGGGGGCGAGTTGACCGCGGAGGAATTTGTCCGCCGGGCGACGGACTGGCTGCAGAACCGCCATGCCTACGCCCTGTCGGCGAAGCTGCCGGCGGGGCCGGGGAAGGACGACATCGTGCGCTGGCTCGATTCCAACGAGCCGGGCTTCTGCGAATATTTCGCCGCCAGTCTCACGGTTCTCGCCCGGGCGGCGGGCCACCCGGCCCGGGTGATCGCCGGCTTCCGGGGAGGCGTGCTGAACGGGTTCGAGAATTATTTCATGGTGAGAAATTCGGACGCCCACGCGTGGGCGGAAATCTACGACGGCAAGGCCGCGTGGTTGCGCGCCGATCCGACTCCCGGGGCGGTGGCCTTTGCCGAGGAAAGCGCCGCGCGGCAGGTCCGCCAGGAGCAGGACAGCAGCTGGTCCGCTCGCTTCGACAGCCTGCGCGTCATCTGGTATCGGCGCATCGTCAACTTCGACTCGCGCACGCAGGTGCAGATGATCGAGTCGGTGAAGACCTTCACGGTGGATTCGGGCGCGGCGCTGCGGGCGCGGCTGGAAGAGTTTTCCAAGCGCCTCAAGGCCTGGCTCTACCGTCCGTGGGATTCGCGCCGGGTCGCGCGGCTGGTGGGATTGGGGCTCGTGATGATCGGCGCCGGTTGGGCACTGGTGCGGCTGGGGCAGTGGGGTTGGATGCGCTGGCAGGGCTGGCGCCGGCCGGCGGAATTTGATCCGGTGCGGCGCACGGCGGGGAAGTGGCTGACGCGGCTGCGCCAGACCACAGATAGCAGAGGGCAGAGGGCGGAGGACGGGGAAGTCGTGCCGGACTTGCAGCGGCTGCGCTACGGCCGGCGGGAGACATGGCCGGAGCCGCGCGGAGTTTTTAAACGGGCGCGAAAGGCGCGGCGGGCGGCGCGGTGACGAAGACCACACCCCGGCCTGACGGCCACCCCTCTCTAGCCCGAACGATGCAGTCGAACGACAAATTCCCTCTGGCGCGTTTGCCACTGAAAGGTGGTCGCCGGTTTCTCCGTTCGACAAGCTCAGGACCCCGAGCCCGTCGTGGGGCATACCGGCGACAGGGGATCTGCGAGCGCGCCGAGGCGTCGGTATGGAAACCGACGCCCACCCGAGTGCATTATTCCGGCTCTAGAGGGGCCCCAGACCTGCGCGTGCAAAGTTCCTCTCTGAAAGGGGGCTAGAAGTGCTGGCGGTGGTCCCTTACTTCATCTTGAAATCAACCTGCTGTTCGGGCGGGCGCTCGCGTTTGGCTTTCCAGGCGGTGAGGATGGCGTTCACGACGGGAGCGGCGTTGGCGCCGCCGCCGAAGGCCACGTCCTCCTCGCCCTCGAGCACGACGGCGACGGCGATCTGCGGATTTTCCAAGGGGGCGAAGGCGATGGTCCAAGCGAGTTCAATGGGTTTTTTCTGCGCGGTGCCGGTCTTGGCGGCACCACTGAGTCCATCGACCCGGGCCAGGCGGCCGGTGCCGATCTGGTAAGACTGCTTCATGCCCTCGATGATGGCGTTGTATTCCGTGGGTGTCAGTCCGATGGGGGCGGTCCGCTGCGTCGGGCGGTTCGGATCGTGCAGAATGGTGGGCTTGGTCTCGGTCTCGCCGCGCGCGAGGGAGGCGACGAAGCAGGCGGCCTGCAGCGGAGTGATGAGGGTGTCGCCCTGGCCGATGGAAATGTTGGCGGTGTCGCCGGGCACCCAGCGTTCTTTCATGTTCGCCAGCTTCCACGCGGGATCTGCGACGTGCGGCGTGGCGTATTCGTAGGGCAGTTCGATGCCCGTGGAGTGGTTGTAGCCGAAGCGCTTGGCCTCGGCGGCGATGAGCTCGGGGCCCATCTCCAGGCCATGCTTGTAGAAGAAAATGTTGCAGGAGTCGCGAATGGCGGTGGTGAGCTCGCGCTCGCCGTGGCCGCTGTGATTCCAGCAGGGGAAGCGGCGGTTGCCGACCATCATATAGCCTGGACAGAGGGATTTTGACACGCCCGGCTCGATCGCGCCGCTGCGCACGCCCGCGATGGCGGTGATGACCTTGAAGGTGGAGCCGGGCGGATACTGGCCTTGGATGGCGCGGTTGAGCCAGCCGCCGGAGGCCTCGATGGTCTTGGCCGTTTCGCTCGAGAGACGCGGGACGAAGGAGTTGAGATCGTAGTCGGGCTTGGAGACGAGCACGAGCACCTCGCCGGTGCGGACGTCGAGGGCCACGGCGGCTCCGATGCGCTCCGCCATGGCGGTCTCCGCCGCCTGTTGGAGCTCGATGTCGAGGCTGGTGACGATGTTTTTGCCCTGGACGGGCAGACGTTGCTCGATGGGCCGGGCCACCTTGTAGCCGACGGGATCCACCAGGTAGATGGCGCCGCCGGTCACGCCTTGCAATTGTTCGTCGAACACCTTCTCCAGCCCGCTGCGGCCGACCGTGCCCTTCATCTTGAAGGTCAGCAGGTCCTCGTCGCCGAAATTCTCCGCCTCGGGGTCGGCGTTGACACCGGTGTAGCCGAGGGTGTGCGCGGCGGCGGAACCGTAGGGATAGTCGCGCGTGCTGGAAGTGTAGACCTGGAGCGGCGAATCGACCGGGAGGCGTTCGATGAGGCGGGCGTATTCCTCCGGAGCGAGATCGTCGAGCAGGATGAAGGGCAGCAGCAGCGTCCGGTCGATGTGGCGCTTGAGGTCGTCGGTGCGGACCTTCTCGGTGCGACCGAGGATGAAGTTGATCTGGTCCAGGTAGCGCTGGGCGACACTGGCGCGGGCGATCCGGGACATCTGCTCGGTGTCCGGCCGCTCGCTTACGGGGAGTTTGCCGTAGTTCGCCTTGACGACCTTATACTCGGCCCGGAATTCACTCCGCAGTTCGGCGAGGCTGAGCACGACGGAGAAGCGCGGGCGGTTGCCGACGAGAACCTTGCCGTCGCGGTCGTAGATGTTGCCGCGCGGCCCGGGCACGATGACGCGGCGCTGGTTCTGCAGCCGCTCGCGCTCGCTGTAGAGGAGGGTCTTGAACAGCTGGCGGTAGGCGACCCCGCCGGCGAGCAGAGCCAGCATCGCGGCGAGGAGGCCGTAGAACAGGAACATCCGCGGGTTGCGGGCGCTGTGGGTTTCGATGAGGCGGCTCATGGCGATCCCAGGCAAAGTAACAAGTAGCAGGGCACAAGTATCAAGAATCTGAGGAAACGGACTTGATCGCCGGCAGAACCGGAAGCCGCGGGGAGCAAAAGGTGCATGAGGTTCACGCCGGTTTTGATTCCTGTTACTTGGAAACTTGGCACTTGGAACTTCCAGGATCTAACTGGCCACCCGCCTGCCGGTTTCGGGATGGACGCGCAGCATTTCCATGGTCCGCTGCTGCAGCGCGAGGAACCAAGGCGCGATCAGGAGAATCACCAACTGCGAGGCGAGGAGGTCGACGAAGAGCCGGAGCCAGGCGCCGGCCGGATTCGGATTGGCCCCCACCAGCAGGAAGGAAAGGGCGATGAACAGGAAGAGATTGGCCAGCTGCGCGACCACGATCCCGAAAACCGCGCTTTCGCGCGGGAATTGCCGCCGGCCGTAGAGCAGGGTGGCATGGATGAGACCGAAAAGAAAAAGGCTCGTGCCGAAGGGCACGGGTTCGGCGGCGTCAAACATCAGCCCCGTCAGCACGATGGCGATGAGTCCGTGCTTCCGGTCGAGTTGCAAGGAGGCGTAAACCACGAACAGCCCCCCGAGATAAAGGTGCAGCGAAAAACCGGCGAGGTAGTCGTTGGCGAGGCCGACCAGCCACCAGAGCAGGAGGTTGGCGGCGAAGACGATGAGCCAGCGGGGGTCTTGTTTACGCATGGCGGAGATTGCTATGGCGGCGCTCCGTGAGCGCCGGACGGCGGGCATAGACCGCCGCTACAGATCGGAGGGTGCCGAACGACATACTCACTGCTCCTCCGGGTTGAGCGGCACGAGGACGGTGACCTCGGTGAGCGCACCGAGGCGCTCGTCGAGCGCGACCTCGCCGATCCTGAAGAGGCCGTCGGGGCTGGACTCGAGTTCGGCGAGTTCGCCGATGGTGAGACCGCCGGGAAACACGCCGCCGAGCCCCGAGGTCACGACCCGTTTCGGGGTGGCCCGGGTGACGTGGACATCGAGCGGCACGAACTCCGCGAGGCCGCGCGGCGACTTGAAGGCGTCGTTGAGCCCGCCCTGGTAGCTGAACGGGCGGTTGTCGCCGGACATGGTGGCGGCGAGCCGGAAGGTCGGGCTGGTGATGAGGTCGACCACCGCGGTGTAGCGATGCACCTCCGTCACGCGGCCGACCACGCCGCCGGAGAAAACCACGGGCGCGCCGACGGGGATGCCATAGTTGGAACCCTTGCGGATGATCATGCGTGACCACCAGCCGGAGAAATCCCGCCGGGCGACGCGGGCCGGCTCGAAGCGGAAGGCCGGCATCGGCGGCAGGTTGAGGAGATTCTCCATGCGGAGGATCTCGGCCTGCAGCTCGGCGTTCTGCTGGGTGCTGTAGGCGTATTGGGCGAAGAGCCCGGAGAGATCCTTGCCGGCCTTCAGCAGTTCGTCCTTCGAGTGGAGGCGGTTCGCCCAGAAGGTGCGGAGATCCTCGGCGTAGGAGTCGGCGACCACGAGCGGGGCCTGGATCTCGAAGAAGGTGGCGCGGGTAAAAACCTTCAGCACGAGCGGCAGCAGCAGCCACACGAGCAAAATGATGCCCAGCGTGGCGAACGGACGGGCCTGATCGTAGCGTTTGGGAAGCACGGCGCGTTAAGTAGCTTGGAAGGACTTTCAGTTACAAGCCTGACACGGCGGAAATCGTGACGGGTGGAAACAGTTAAGGTGGAGCGCGGCCTCCGGACGCGCTCCACCACCAGCCAGATTCCTCAGAAGTCGGCGGCGGTGCGGTAGAGCTCGTCGATGTTGTTGAGGAACACGCCGGTGCCGTTGGCGACCGCGGAGAGCGGGTCGTCGGCGACGGTGACGGGCAGGCCGGTCTTCTCGGAAAGGAGCTTGTCGATGCCGCGAATGAGTGAGCCGCCGCCGGCCATCACGAAGCCGCGGTCGACGAGATCGGCGGAGAGTTCGGGCGGGCAGCGCTCGAGAGCGGCGCGGACGGCCTCGACGATGGCGCCGACGGTGTCGCCGATGGCCTCGCGGATCTCCTGCGAGGTGATGTGGATGGTCTTGGGCAGGCCGGCGACGGAGTCGCGGCCCTTGACCTCCATGGCCAGCTCGGTGTCGAGCGGGTAGGCGGAGCCGATGGTGACCTTGATCTCTTCCGCCGTGCGCTCGCCGATCAGCAGGTTGTAGGCGCGCTTCATGTAGTTGATGATGGCGAGGTCGAGCTCGTCACCGGCGACCCGGATGGACTTGGAGAAGACGATGCCGTGGAGCGAGATGATGGCGATCTCGGTGGTGCCGCCGCCAATGTCGACGATCATGTTGGCGGCGGGTTCGTCGACGGGCAGACCGACACCGAGGGCGGCGGCCATGGGCTCGAGGATGGTGATGACCTCTCGGGCGCCGGCGTGGGTGGCAGACTCCTTGACGGCGCGTTTCTCGACCTCGGTGATGCCGCTCGGGATGGCGACGACGACGCGGGGGGAGACGATCTTGGAGTTGTTGTGCACCTTCTTGATGAAGTAACGGAGCATCGCCTCGGTGATGTCGAAGTCGGCGATGACGCCGTCCTTCATCGGGCGGATGGCGGTGATGTTGCCGGGGGTGCGTCCGAGCATCTTCTTGGCCTCGTCACCGACGGCGAGAACCTTGCGGGAGGAGGTATGGACCGCGACCACGCTGGGCTCGCGGAGGACGATACCCTTGTCCTTCACATAGACGAGGGTGTTGGCCGTGCCCAGGTCGATGCCGATGTCGTTGGAAAAAAGTCCCAGCAGTTGGTTGAACATTGTGTCGGTGGCAGGGGGTTGACGAATACAAGCGGGCCGCCGGCGAAATTGTCAAAAGCAAACTCGTTGGCGAAAAGGGGTTAGCTCAGGCTTGGGAGAGTATTCCGAGGGGGCCGGGGCAGGGGGGCGGGTTCAGGCGGAATCCAGGAACCTATTGCGTCGGTCGCGCTGTCGGCTCAGAGGACGGCCCGGCGGCCGGGACAGGAGGTTGCGGGATCCGACGTCTCAATGAGCCAGCTTGGCCAGCGGGACCATGGTCAGCTGCACGTCTTCTTTGTTGGTGGCGTAGGCGACGCATAACCGGTCCCGCCAGAGGACGCTCTTGGGGTAATGGTAGCCCGGCCGTTTGTATTTTCCGGGGTGGCGCAGGGGCGGCAGATCGGCTCCGCCGCCGCGCAGGACGAACGCCCGGTCGAAGAGCCGCCCGTCCTGGCTCAGGGTGAGGACCAGCGGCACCCGGGTGCTGTTGCCGGAAGGGGCATTGACCAGAAAGGCGGTGCCGTTGGGCAGGTTGCCGGCACTTTGCTTGGCGCGCGAATCGGGCATGGCGGTGAGCACCGGGGTTGTCCAGGTCGCGCCGCGGTCCGTGCTTTCGGAAGCCAGCTGGCGGAAACTCGAGTCCTGATCGCGGAAGACCATCACGAGGCTGCCGTCGCGCCGGGCGAACCAACCCGGCTCAAGCTCGCGGCTTTGCGGGCCGGTGTGCGGGAGGTTAGGCATGATACCCTTGGTCCAGCCGCCGGTTCCCATGGGATCGTCCGTGTAGAAGGGCGTGGCGACGAGGCCCGGCTGCAGATGGAACGCGGTGATGATCCGTCCGTCAGGCAGGGCATGCAGGTCCTGTTCGATGATGCCGTTTACCGGGGCACCGTCATGGCCCAGCACGCGCTGCGGTTCCGACCACGCAAGGCCGTCGGTGCTGGTCAGGTATTCAACATGGCCGCCCGCGCGGAGATCACCGGACCAGACGTTGCGGTAGGCCACCAAGGTTTCTCCATCCGTCCACCAGCCGCCGCTGGTGTGCCACGTTTTGCCTTCGCCGCCGGGTCCGAGCGCGACCGGGGCCGACCAATGCTCGCCATCGTCGCTCCGGCTGCACAGCACGCGGGTGTCAGCGGCATCCTCGTCCTGTGCCGAACTCTGCCATTGGGCATGGAGACGTCCCTTGAAGGGCATGAGCACGACGCCGTTGTTGTAGTGCGGTCCGTCCTTGCCGGGCCGGAAAATCGTGACCGTCCGGGTGCCGGGCGCAGTCTTCAGGCCGAGGTCGTCAGGGTGCGAGGTGTCGAACAAACCATCCGCCACCTGGTAAGGCGGCCCGGAGGCTTTTGCAGGGATTTGTCCGACGAATGGCAGGGCCATGAGGGCGACGCAGACAAAGGGAAGGGGATTGGGTCTCACGGCGAGGACGGATGTGCGAAGAAAACTGAACTCCGCCACGCGGTCCGTCAAATCCCGGCAAGCACGACATGAGGGGCCTGGCGTTCTTCTTCCACGGAAAAAATCAGCTGGCTGCCAGGGTGTCGGAATGATCCGCGCCATCCCACTTCAACCGCACACAGCCACCGTCAGTTGCGCGACAACGGGCTGCCGAAATGCGCCCGACGCGTGGGACGATGCGCAAGGCTTTGCACGCAAATCTGGTCGGAGTGTTCTGTCCCACGTCCCTATCTCGACGAAGTGGCGCCTTCCTTCGAGGGCGCGTCAGCCTGTTACCCCAGCAATCATGAACCACGTCAAAAGATTGGTCGCGCATTATGCGCTCGTGAGCACTCTCCTGCTCACTTCGATACCGGCAACGTTCGCCCAGCCTTATTATGCAACGCCTGGCGGCGGGGGAGCGTATGACGGTTCCGATTGGGACAACGCCTTCTCCCAGTCACAGATTCAAACCGCCGTGAATGCACTCGCCCCCGGCGAGACGCTCTATCTTGGCAGTGGCACTTATCCGCAACTCCAGATCCTCATCAACACGAGCGGCACCAGCGGCAGCCCGAAATCGATCATCGGCATCGACCGGGGCAGCGGCCTGCCTCTGGCGCAAGGCACCTGGAGCGAAACCGCTCCGGCCAGTTCCGGCGGCAGTCCCTATGTCATCCGCTTCGATTCCCCCGACACGGGCAGCCTCACCTACTGGGTCATCAAGGACCTCCGTGCCTCACGGTATTACCAGGTGATCAACACGGTCACGGGCGGAAGCTATGCCAATCTCACGCTCGACAATGTCGATGGCGACACCGTCCGCGACGGCATCGCGATACAGACCTGGACGAATTGCGTGGTGAAGAACTGCGATATCGTGCGGCACACCAAAAAGGGCTTCCGGCTGGCGAGCGGCGTCAACTTCGTGACCTTCGAAGACTGCACCGCCGACGGCAACGGCGGCAACGACACGTTCCCCAACGAGGCCTTTCCGACCGGTTTCTACAGCGACTCCAGCTCGGGCAATCACGACAACACCTTCATCGACTGCATTGCGAGGAACCAGCGCATGCCTGGACAGACCGACTACTGGAACGGCGACGGGTTCAGCTCGGAATCGAGCAGCTACAATTACACCTACATCGGCTGCAAGGCGTTCGACTGCCATGACGGCGGCTTCGACGACAAGTCCAAGGACGTCGTCTGGGTCAGCAACGTCGCCATCGGCAATAAGCGCGGCTTCCGCTACTGGGGCACCAACGGCGTGATGGTCAATTGCCTTTCGGCCTACAACCAGAGCTGGGGCGACCCGTATCCCGCCTACGCCCTCTGGCTCTCCGCGACCGGCAGCCTCAGCGTCAGCCAGTCGACTTTCTTCAACGCTGTGGACGAGCAGGTCTTTGCCGAGACGAACGGGCAGCTTGCCGTGAGTGATTCCATCCTCTCGGTCGACGGAGTCTTCGCCAACGGCCCAATGACCAACAGCGGCGTCTTCCTGCATCGCACCAAGCAATACAAACCGGGCGTCGGACCGGACGCGGATCCGAACTACGTCTCACCTTCGCGCACCTGGACAGGCTCGCCCGCCAACGCCTTCGACAGCCAGACTTACACCAGTCCCGAGAAAGGCTACTATCAGGCCAGCAGCACGGCCAACATTCCGCCGGTGCTGATCGTGACGGCCGGCCCCTACACCGCCGGCATGGTGTCCCTAGCGGTCAATTTCACGGCCGCCGCGACGGACGATGACGGCACCATCGTCTCCTACGCCTGGACCTTTGGCGACGGCGCCACCTCCACGGCTCAGAATCCTTCGCACACCTACACGACGATCGGGACCTACACGGCGGAATGCATCGCCACGGACAACTACGGCGCTGTCGCGGTTCGTCGCATCGGCATCCAGGTGATCGCGGCCAACGCCGGGCCCAACCACTTTGTCACCCCCGCTGGCGCGGGCAGCCACAACGGTAGCAGCTGGACCAACGCCTACGGCGAGGCGGAACTGCAGGCATTGTTCAACTCCATCGCCGCCGGCCACACGGTCCATCTCGGCAGCGGCACGTATTCGGCGGCTGGCACGTTCACCATGACGAAGAGCGGCACTTCTTCCGCCCCCATCGTCGTCCAGGGCGTCAATACCGGCACCGGTCTGCCGCTGTTCGACGGCACGTTCGACAACCACAACAATGCCTCGAAGAGCCTGTTCAGTTTCGGCACCGGCGCCATGAGCTACCTCACGGTCAAGAACCTCGATTTCTTCGAGCACGGCTTCGTGATCGACATGCCCAAGATCGGCACGACCGACACCCTGCGCGACCACATCACCTTCGAGAACCTGAACTTCGACTCGATCGAGGACGCCATCCGCCTGCGCAACTGCAACAACATCCTCGTCCGCAACTGCCACGCCATCCGCTACACGAAGAAGGCGTTCCGCGTCGGCGACTACGCGAGCTTCGTCACCTTCCAGAACTGCTCCGCCGACTGCACCGGGGGCAACCAGGCGTTCTGGGCCAAGAACACCCCGAACGGCTTCTATTGCGAAAACGAGACCGACGGCATTCCGATCATCCATGACATCACCTACATCGACTGTGTGGCCCGGAACAACGGTTACAAGCAATCGACCAGTGATTACTGGAACGGTGACGGCTTCTCCACCGAGCGCGGTCACTACAACATCGTCCGCATCCGCTGCCAGTCCTACGACAACAATGACGCCGGATTCGACGACAAGGGCAACGACGTGACGATGATCGACTGCATCGCGGCCGGCAATTTCCGCCAGTATCGCATCTGGGCCGAGGACGTGGTCCTCGACAACTGCGTCGCCGCGTTTGGCGTCGTGGGCGCCGCGACCGGCACGGTTGGCGGCGCGGGAGGCATCGGTTCGCCGAACCCGATCTGGTTGGATAACACAGGCCGCGCGACGGTCAGGTTCTCCACCCTGCACGGCAACCACTCGGTCTACCTGACCCCGGGCGCGCAGATCACGCTGGAGGACAGCATCGTCTCACGGACCGACAGCACCTCGACGTTTTTCAACACGACCGGCTACACGCTCGTCCGCACCGAGACCTACAGTCCGATCGTGGGCATCGATCCGCAATACGTCGCCCCCGTCAGCACCTGGCGCGGTTCGCCGGTCAACGGCTTCGACAGCAACCTCTACGACGATACCAAGGGCTTCTACAGCCCGCGGACCGCCAGCGCGATCAGCGTGAACCTCTCCGACGGGACGACCAATGCGCTCGCTGCCACGGATGTCGTCGGAGCCGTGCCTGTTGCCAACTGGGGCAATACGACTTCGGCGAACCAAACGCTGTCCAACGTCATCGACTCGCTGGGCGCCGCCACGACCGCCGACTTCACCTTCGGCAACACGTCATATGTCTACAACAACAACACCGGCACGCTGGCGGCGCCGATGGATGACGACGCCAAGATGATGCGCAGCCAGCGTGGTCAGAGCAACGGAAGCACCATGACCGCCACGGCTGCGCAGGTGCCGGCGGAATACACCACCTACGATGTCTACGTCTACTGGGGCGGCCGCACGCCACAGGAATCCGTGCCCGCCACGATGACGGTCAACTTCCAGCTCTGGAACGGCAGCGCGTGGGCCACGAGCGAGACGAAATACATCCGCGACGACAACCGTGTGTGGGACGGCACTTACAACGAGTCCACGGCAGCGTCTTCGGCCGCCGCCGTCGATGGCGACGAGTTTGTCGTGTTCCGCAACGTCACGGACCGCACATTCCGTGTCTCGGCGACCGGCGGCGTCCGGACCGGCATCTCCGGCCTCCAGATCGTGCGCCACTGATCCGTTCGCAACCCGGCAAGAGCAGGCGACCCCGGTTGGCCGGGGCCGCCTTTTTTTTGCGGCGGCTTGGATGTGGCACCGGCTTCCAGCCGATGAAGTCCTGCGGCTGCCCCTCGACAAGCTCTGGGCCGTGAGCCCGTCGAACCGGGAAGCCGCAGCCACGCGATTACTTCGCGGTGCAGTTGAACATCCACTTCACACCGAAGCGATCGACGAGGCAGCCCCAGTAGGCGCCCCAGAACATATCCTGGAGCGCCATCTCGATTTTGCCGCCTGCGCCGAGCGCGGCGAAGAGCCTGTCGGTCTCGGCGCGCGTGTCGGGCTCGAGGTTGATGTAGATGTTATTCCCGACGTTCAGCTTGTGGCCCATCGATTCCGGGCAGTCGGAACCGAGGAGCAGGTGGCCGCCGAGGATCGGCAGGGCGACGTGCATGACGAGCTTCCCGTCGGCCTCCGCCATCGGCGGCTGGCCGGGGCAGGGCGGGCCGTCCTTGAAACGCATGATGGGCGTGGCGAATTCGGTCTGGAAGACGGACCGGTAGAAGAGAAACGCCTCTTCAGTGCTGCGGGCGAAATTGAGATAGGTGCTGACTTTGGCCATGGCGGATAGGGATGAGGTTGAGGATGGGAGGGAATATCAGGCGTCGTTGGACGACCGACCACTACTCAACGAACGACCGCGTCCCTGGCGGACATTTGCGCGCAATACTTTTCTGTAGCGGCGGTCTGTGGCCGCCGTCTAGCGTGACGTGGTTATCGCCCGGCGATCATAGACCGCCGCTACAGCAATGCGGGCGCCTGAGGATATTCGGATAGGCTCCGAGCGCGTAAGGCGTAAGGTTCTCGGTTGGTCCAGGCGACCATGCTGGCGGCAGGAGGGGCGAAGCGACTGGCGCGTGGCCTCTGCTGAACACCCAACAAGAAAAGAGCCGGCCACGGGTGTGGCCGGCTCTGAGAATTCAACTAGGAGTCAGGCAGCGATCAGCCTCTCCGGCCGTCTTTCTTTCCCTCATTCTTGTCGCCTTTCCTGCCGTCCTTTTTGTCATCATCCCGGTCGCCCTTCTTGTCGTCGTTCTTGTCCCCCTTGTGGTTGTCATGACCACGCCCTTGGCTTTTGGGGACAGTCACAGTGACGGTTCCCGTGCTGACATTGCCGGCGGCATCACTGCTCTCGACCGTGATGGTGTAGACTCGACCGCCACCCTGGCCGGCTCGCTCGGCGCGTAGCTGCAGGGTCAGATCGCCGGTGATCACCCAGTCGGGGTCGTTCCGGGAGTGGCGGATTTTGCGATCATGTTCGTCGTCATCATCGCAATCGTCGTCTCGCGAGGTCTTCGGCAGTTCCAGGCTGCTCACGGAAACGATGCGGGTGAGGGGAGCGGGATCGACCACGTCGCTGACCAGGGCCGTCAGCGTGACTGCGACCAACTTGTGGTTGGGCGGCCAGAGCACGCCGGGGGTGGCAGTCAGGCCCTGGATAACCGCCGCGGTGGTGTCGCGCACGGTGACGGTGAAGGAAGCGGTCGAGGCATTGCCGGCGGCATCGACGGCGTTGAGGGTGACGGTCGTGATGCCGAGCGGGAACGTGCTGCCCGAGGCGGTTGAATACGTCAGCGCCGCCACGCCGACGGCATCCGTTGCGCTGGCGCCAAACGTCACCGCGGCGCCGGCGGCGCTGGTGGCCTCGACAACGATGTTGGCTGGCGGCGTGATGACCGGCGCGGTGGTATCGCGCACGGTGACAGCGAACGAGGCGGCCGCGGCATTGCCGGCGGCATCGGCGGTGCTGAGGCCGACGGTCGTGGTGCCAAGCGGGAAGGTGCTGCCCGAGGCGCGGGCCGCGACGACCGGCACGCTGCCGCTGACGAGGTCGGCCGCAGGGGCGACCGCGAACGCCACGCTCGCGCCGGCGGCGCTGGTGGCCTCGGCGACGACGTTGGCCGGGGGCGTGATGACCGGCGGCGTGGTGTCCCGGACGGTGACGGCGAACGAGGCGGCCGCGGCATTGCCGACGGCATCGGCGGTGCTGAGGTTGACCGTCGTGGTGCCGAGGGCGAACGTGCTGCCCGAGGCCGGCGTCGCACCCACCGTCACACTGCCGCTGACGAGATCCGCGGCAGCCGGCACGGTGAACGAGACGGACGCACCGGCGGCACTGGTGGCCTCGGCGACGATGTTGGCCGGGGGCGTGATGACCGGCGCGGTGGTGTCCTGGACCGTGACGGAGAACGAAGCGGTCGAGGCATTGCCGGCGGCGTCGGCGGCACTGAGGGCGACCGTCGTGGCGCCGAGGGCGAAGGTGCTGCCCGAGGTCGGCGTCGCGCCCACCGTCACGTTGCCGCTGACGAGATCCGCGGCAGCCGGCACGGCGAACGAGACCGTGGCGCCGGCGGCGCCGGTGGCCTCGGTGACGATGTTGGCCGGGGGCGTGATGACCGGCGGGGTGGTGTCCTGCACGGTGACGTTGAACGAGGCGAGGGCGACATTGCCGGCGACATCGGCGGCGATGAGGTCAACGGCCGAAGTGCCGAGCGGGAAGGTGCTGCCCGAGCTCGGATTGGCCAGCACGCCGACGCTGCCATCGGTGTCATCGGTGGCGGTGGCCGTGAAGCCGACGAGTGCGCCGTCCGGACCGGTGGCCTCGGTCGTGATGTCGGCGGGCGCGGCGATGACCGGCGGCGTGGTGTCGGACGGCGGCGGCGGCGGGGGCAGTTCCTCGCCAGGATTGTTTTCCTGGAAGGATTGGACCGTCTCGAGCCGGAACTTGCCGCCGGCCGCGCCGCCACCATCAAAGATTATGAAACTGAGCTCATGAGGTCCGGCGCCAGTCAGGTTAATCGTGTAGCGACCGGTGCCATTCGCCCAGTCAACCCCTTGATAGCCGACGAGGACGTCGTCGATGTAGATCCATGAGAGATTGTCCGCCAAGAATTGCAGGACAAACTGACCCTGGCCGGTCACCACTATGCTATATTTGCTCCAGCTATGCCCGCCCGGCCCTTCTGAAGCGAGAATTGGCCGATAGTTGATCCAGCTGGCATCGAAATCCATCGGGGGGGAATTTTCCCACGGGTGCGTGCCGCGAGGAAATACCGACGCGGCATGCGGGTTGACCCAGTTCGCGTTCGGCCCGACCGTGGGCCCACTCGGATTGCTTTCCGTTACCGTCCAGTTCGGGAGGGCCGTAGCAGGAAAGATCGGATCCCACGTCGTCACCGAGGTTATGCCGCTGGCAAACACGGCCACCTGCGGCGGAACCACGGTCAGCACCGCATCGTCCACATAAGCCTGTGGCGTGCCGGCAGGGAGGGCGCCGGAGGCCTGCCAAAGAACTATTTCAGCCGAGATGTAGTTCGTGTCGCTGGCAAGCGTGGTGCTCACGGTGACCGTCTGCCAGGTGGACGTATCGGTATCCAGCGCCAGGGTGGGGGAAGTCGGCCGGGGCCCGGTGAGGGTCAGGCCGGCGTTGGGCTGGATAACCAGAGCCACGGACTTGCCTGCCAGCCAGGTGTTGAATTTGGCCGTGAAGGTGACGACGGAACCCGCCACAAAGGGGCCTTCAATGATCTGGTTGGTTTGCGAGGCACTACCTCCGCCGCCATGAGTCAAAAGCAGCATCTGGCTGCCGAACGGGGTGACGCCATTGCCTGCTCCGCTCAGGAGCGAGGTTTCCGTCCCCCACACGTCGGTGGCAGGCGCCGAATACGTGGTCAAGGAAGTGATGCCTTCAAAATCGCCGGCGTTCAGCAGATTGGGCTGCGCATTCGCCCCGACTGCCAGCAGCGAATTTAGCGCCAGCGCGCAGATGGATGCTCGAAGTTTTTTCATGGATGGATGTTTCATTTTGCGGGTTGGGTAATTTCCGACTGGAAGGATCGGGTCGTGTGCATGGGGCTAAGCGGTGGTGAGAATACGCAACCGGGCGCACGCGACCAAAGCGGATGTCGTGGAGTCCGGATACGCGGTGACGCCGTTGGTCTGCACCGGACCGTGTCCAACTCAACCCACCGGTGACAAGCGACTGAGGATTTGTGACAAGCGCGGCAAAATGACCACGCCAGCACCGGGGTATCACCTTGGCATTCCATGCTGGATAACAGGGAACTTCCTTGCCAATCCTACGGGTGTCTCCCCCACGCCCACGCCTCTATGCCGCTCGCACCAGGTAGCATCCCGCATTCCACACCCCCAATCACGCCGCGGACACCGCATTCCGGAACCGGCCGGGAGAAGTCTTTCTTACCATGAACAATCCGCTCGTCCCCGGTCTTGCCGCGCAAATCCCCAACAAGCAGCCTGCGTGGAAAATTTCGCCGGCCAACGGCAAATACTACATCAATTCGGTCGCGGTGTCCCCCGACGGTGGGCGCGTGGTGGGGGGCACGTTCTTTCACTCCTACGGCGCGACGGAACCGCGCCGCGGACCGGCGCGCCTGCCGGCCGCGGGCAGCACGGCGTCACCGGATGACGGCACGTTCGGCGTTTATTGTTACAGCGGCAGCGGTCAGCCCCTGTGGAAAGACGAGTTTGCCGGCTGGCAGGGCGTCTATTGGGTGGCGCTCTCCGCGGATGGCTCGCGCGCGGCCGCCGGCGGGTTCATGTCGGCCAGTGCCCCGCACGGTTTCGTGCGCGCGTATGATGCCGTCAACCAGGGCCGCCTGCTGCTCTCGATCCAGACGCAGCAGCGTGTGAACCAGGTGGCGCTTTCCGGCGACGGCACCTGGCTCGTGTCCGCCGCGGAGACGCTGCTCCTGTTTCGCTACGATCCCGTGGCGGGAGCCTATCGCCAGTCGGATAAGTTCTCGCCGGGCAACCAGGACGGCATCGTGAGCACGGCGATCTCGTCCGACGGGCTCACGGTGGCCTACGCGGACTACGACGGAAACATCGGCGTGTTCACCAACACGGCGGGCCAGCTCACGCTGCGGGCCCGATGGAAAGTGCCGGGCACGGCGAAAACCGATTTCTGCCACATGATCGACCTGGCGCCGGACGGGAAGGCTTTCGCCGCCGGCGGCGCGAGCGGCATGTTCTATTTTTTCGACGTCGCCTCGTTCATCGCCACGGGCCAGCCGACCAGCGGCTATTCCACCGGAGTGCCCGGCGCCGTTTACGGCGTCGCCGTGGCGGAAACCGGCGGCCGGTTTGTCGGAGTCGTGAACAACGGCGAGGCGGGCGCCGCCTGCCTTGTCGGGCTTGCGCCCGGGAGCGCCCGGCTGGAAGTGCAGCTAGCGCTCAAGCGCAACCCGAACTGCGCGGACCTCAACGCGGCGAACGGCCTGCTCGCCATCGCGGACGGCCATCCCGACGGCTCGCCCGGGCATTACTACCTTTATTACTGCGGCAAACCGGGCGTCTATCACCTGCGCTGGATTTTCCAGACCGGCAACATGAGCTGGCCGGTCACGATTGCCGCCAACGGCAGCGCGGTGGTCGGCGGCAGCGACGATTCCAACATCTATTGTTTCACCCCGTAGCCCGGCCCCTCCCGTCAATGCGCCTCCGAAACCTGACCAAGCCGCAGCAGCTCTGCGCGGCCTACGTGCTTATGCACACCTTGCTGCATCTCACGGCCGGATGGTTCGAGGTGCAGCCGGGAATCTCCACCTCCATCTGGTATCCGCCGAGCGGGCTGGCGTTCGCCCTGCTGGTGCTGCTCGGGCCGCGGTATGCGCCGGTCGTGTTCCTGGCCAACTTCGCCACCGCGTGGACCAGCACCTCGGCGAGCGCGTTTTGGTCGGTCATCTTCTTTCCTGCGCTCCTCACGCTGAATTACACCGTCGCGGCATGGCTGGTGCGGCGCTGGCTCGGGCCGCGACTGCTGCCAGGCGGCCCGCGGGCCACCGCGGTATTCAGCGCGATGATCGTCGTGCCGCCCTTGGTGGCCACGCTGATCGGCACCGCGGTCGCCACGGTCATGAGCCCCCACCTGGACTCGTTCTCGCTGTCCAGGTTCCTTCGTTCGGTCCTCGATTGGTGGATCGGCGATGCGACCGGGCTGCTCACCGTGGTGCCGGCCGCGATGGTTTTCGTCGGACCGTGGCTCGACGGGCGGCCGGTGCCAGTCGGCCGGCGGGAGCCGCGCGTGCGTGCGCTCGGACTCGCGGCCGTGCGCGGCGCCACGCTGGTCGGCACGCTCCTGCTCGTGCTGCTCGTGCCGGCGCTGCGCGAGCACCGCGCGTTCTACCTGTGCTTCCTGCCCCTGGTGTGGATTTGCATCCGTCACGGCCTGCCGGGCGCCACGCTGGCGACGCTCACGGTGATGATCGTCGGCGGCATCGGTCTGCGCCTCGCGGGCACGACGGTCGCGTATTCCTACGTGTTCCTCCTCTTCGAGGTCGCCGTGGCGGGCGTCGGCCTCGGGCTTGGCACGGTGGTTTCCCGGCGCGACGAGGCGGAGGCCCGGCTCGCCGCGAACAACGCGGAGCTGACCCGTCTGCGCCAGCACGAGTTCGACGAAAAGATCGCCGCCCGGTTGTCCGAGGAAAAGGCCCGGCTCGAGGTGCTCCGCTACCAGCTGAACCCTCACTTTCTCTACAATTCGCTCAATTCGATCTACGGGCTGCTTTTCGAGAACGCGCGCGACGCCGGCGAGATGGTGCTGCGCCTGTCGGAGTTTTGCCGCGCCACGCTCACCGGCCCCACGGACGAACGGCCGACACTCGGCGCCGAAACCGAGGTGCTCCGCACCTACCTCGAGGTGGAAAAGGTGCGCTGGGGCGACAAGCTGCAGATCGAGATCGTGGTCGCGGCGGAGGTCGAGGCGGTGCGGCTGCCGCCGTTCCTCCTGCTGCCGCTCGTGGAGAACGCCATCAAGTATGGGAGCCGCACCTCGCCCGGGGTGCTGCGCGTGAGCCTGCGCGCACAGCGCACCTACCGCGGACTGCTCATCGAGATCGCCAACACCGGCACCTGGGTGCCGCCGGAGGAGGGGCACCGGGACTCGACCGGCATCGGCCTGGAAAACCTGCGACAGCGGCTTCGGCGCTACTACCCGGGAGCCCATTTCTTCACCACGGAGGCCAGGGACGGCTGGGTGGTCGCGCGGCTCGAAATTCTGGATGCCGCCGTCCCGGAACCGGCTGAACCGGCCCTGGCTGGCGGCCCGGATTGAACCGACCGGCATGAAAGCCCTGATCATCGACGACGAACCCCCGGCGCGCGCCGCGCTCCGCGGGTTGTTGCGCGCCCATGCGGAAATCACGCTGGCCGGCGAGGCCGACACGATCCAGGCGGCGACGAAGCGGCTGGCTGAGGCCGACTACAATCTGGTGTTTCTCGATGTGCAGCTTCGCGGGGGGACCGGGTTCGATCTCGTGCCGTTCGTCCGGCCGGAGGCGCGGATCATCTTTGTCACGGCGTTTGACCAGCACGCCGTCCGCGCCTTTGACGTGAACGCGCTCGATTACCTGGTCAAGCCGGTCCGCCCGCAACGGCTGGCCGAGGCCCTCCGCCGTCATTCCACGCCGCCGATCGGGCCGCCGGCCTCCGTCCCGGCGGTTCCGGCCATGGCGCCGGGTGATTCGGTTTATCTCCGGATGGGCAACGGCACGTCGCGTTTCGTGGCGCTGGGTGACATCGCCGCGATCGGGTCGAACGAAAATTATTCCGAGGCGCACCTCGCCGGCGGCACACGGCTCCTGGTGCGGCGCACGATGAAAGCTTGGGAAGATACGCTGCCTGCGACGCATTTCGTGCGCGTGCACCGCACCACGATCATCAACCTGGCGCGCTACCGCGGCGCCGATCGCCAGAGCTACGAGACCACGCTGCTGCACCTCGACGGGCTCGCCGAGCCCGTGCGTGCGAGCTTCCGTTATCTGCCGGAACTGCGCGAGCGCCTCGGCGCGCTCGGCCGGCAGATGTGACCCGCTGGCGCGGCGGCCGGCGGGCCGGTATTGCCGACGATAGATCAACATCTGCAGCGCACTCGAAATGGTGGAACCTGTCCTTCATCCTTCGCCATGCCTTCGGACGACAGGCCGGACGGGTTGTGAGAACGCAGCCAGTGGACCGGTATCGAGGGTATAACGGGGATCAGCCATGCCCAAAACCTTCCCGCAGGGAAAGGTCGATTGGGCCCGTTATGATTCCACCGCAATGCGGTGGGCAGGGGCCCGGGTGCGGAGCAGGCAAAGACTGTAGGTCCTATGGGGCGTATAGGCCGGATAAGGCTTATGGGCTGGGATAGCGTGAGGGTGGCGCTCCGCCGGGCCCATGACTGACAGGGTGCTTATTTGTGGCTTGAGGGAGTGGGCTCGTTGGGCTGTCGTGGCCGCGCGGGCCGCAACAATTGAGGATTTCATCATGGCCCGCGAAGAAATGGAGGCCGGCTTTCTGCCGGCGCAGGGAAATTACCAGGCGCTGCTCGCCTACCGGAAGGCTGAGGTCGTCTATGACCTGACGCGGGTGTTCTGCACCCGCTTTCTATCGCGCGGCGACCGGACCATCGACCAGATGGTGCAGGCGGCGCGGTCGGGAAAACAAAACATTGTCGAGGGGGCCAAGGCCTCGAAAACCTCGGCTGAAATGGAGCTGAAGCTCACGGGTGTGGCGCGGGCCAGCCTGGAGGAACTGCTGGTTGACTACGGCGATTTTCTGCGGACGCAGCGTGCGCCGGCTTGGGACAAGGATTCGCGCGAGGCGCGTTACGTGCGGCGGCTCGGGGCGAATCGCGAACTCAAGTTCGAGGATATCCGCGAGCTCGCGGAGACGCGGCCGGGGCCGGTGGTGGCGAACATGGCGGTGTGCTTCACCCACCAGGCCAACTATCTGCTCGACCGGCTGATCCGCCGGCTCGAACTGGACTTCGTGAAGAAGGGTGGCCTGCGCGAGCGGATGACACGCGCGCGGCTGCGCGGGAGACAGAACCTATAGGCCCTATAGGACGTATAGGGCCTATAGGGTTGTTATATCTGAGCCAGAATGCCGTTGAGCGTGGCCGAGGGCCGCAGCGCGGCCGATGCTTTCGCATCATCCGGCTGGTAATAACCGCCGATGTCGGCGGGCTTGCCTTGGACGGCGATGAGTTCCTGGGCGATCTGCGTCTCGGCGGCGGTGAGCTTTTCGGCCACCGGCTTAAAGATACTCTGCAATGTGAGATCTGAGATTTGAGATGCCAAGGCCTGGGCCCAGTAGAGGGCGAGGTAGAAATGGCTGCCGCGGTTGTCGATCGTGCCGAGCTTGCGGCCGGGGGACTTGTCGTTCTCCAAAAACTTTCCGTTAGCGATGTCGAGGGTGTCGGCGAGGACCTTGGCCTTGGCGTGCTTTTGGGTGATGGCGAGGTGCTCGAAGCTGGCGGCGAGGGCGAAGAATTCCCCGAGGCTGTCCCAGCGGAGATAATTTTCCTGGATGAACTGCTCGACGTGCTTCGGGGCGGAGCCGCCGGCGCCGGTCTCGAACAGGCCGCCGCCGTTCATCAGCGGGACGATCGAGAGCATCTTGGCGCTCGTGCCGACCTCGAGGATCGGGAAGAGGTCCGTGAGATAGTCGCGGAGGACGTTGCCCGTGACGGAAATCGTGTCCTTGCCGTCCTTGAGGCGTTCGAGCGTCGCGAGGCAGGCGGTGGCGGGCGGCATGATCTTGAGATCGAGGCCGGCGGTGTCGTGGTCTTTGAGGTATTTCTCGACCTTGGCGATGACCTGCGCGTCGTGGGCGCGGGCCTTGTCCAACCAGAAGATGGCGGGCGTGTTGCTGAGGCGGGCGCGCGTGACGGCGAGCTTTACCCAGTCTTGAATGGGCGCGTCCTTAGCCTGACAGGCACGCCAGATGTCGCCGGCCTGCACCTCGTGTTCCATCAGAACCTTGCCGGTGTCATCGACGACCCGGATCACGCCTTTGCCCGGGGCGACGAAGGTCTTGTTGTGCGAGCCGTATTCCTCGGCGGCCTGAGCCATGAGGCCGACGTTGGGGACGGTGCCCATGGTCTTCGGGTCGAAGGCGCCGTGCTTCTTGCAGAAGTCGATCACGGTCTGGTAGACGCCGGCGTAGCAGCTGTCGGGGATGACGCAGAGGGTGTCCTGCGGCTTGCCCTGGGCGTTCCACATCTGCCCGGAAGTGCGGATCATCGCGGGCATGGAGGCGTCGACGATGACGTCGCTCGGGACGTGGAGGTTGGTGATGCCTTTGTCGGAGTTGACCATCGCGACACCGGGACGGGCGGCGAAGACGGCGGCGATGTCGGCCTCGATCGCGGCCTTCTCGGCGGCGGGGAGGGTGGCGATCTTTTCGACGAGGTCGCCGAAGCCGTTGTTCAGGTCGACGCCGAGTTTGGCGAGCGTGGCGGCGTGCTTGGTGAAGAGGTCCTTGAAGAACACGCGGACGCAAAGGCCGAACATGATCGGGTCGGAGACCTTCATCATCGTGGCCTTGAGGTGGAGCGAGAAGAGGATGCCCTCCTTCTTGGCGCGGCCGATCTGCTGGGCATAGAAGGCGCCGAGCGCGTTTTTGCTCATGAAGGTGGCGTCGAAGATCTCGCCGGCCTTGAGCGGGGTCTTGTCCTTGAGGACGATGGTGGGCTTTTGAACCGGCACCCCTTCGACAAGCTCAGGGCTTGGCAGAAATTCGATACGGACGGTGGTCGCGGCCGGCACAGTGACGGATTTCTCGTTGGAGAAGAAATCATCGTGACCCAGGGTGGCGACGGCGGTCTTGGAGTCGGGGGACCACTTGCCCATCGAGTGCGGGTGTTTTCTAGCGTATTCCTTGACGGCCTTGGGGGCGCGGCGGTCGGAGTTGCCCTCGCGCAGGACGGGGTTGACGGCGGAGCCCATGACCTTGGCGTAGCGGGCGCGGGCGTCTTTCTCGGCGTCGGTCTTGGGCGATTCGGGGAAGTCAGGAAGCTTGTAGCCGTGAGCCTGAAGTTCGGCAATGGCCTCCTTCAGCTGCGGGACGGAGGCGGAGATGTTGGGCAGCTTGATGATGTTGGCCTCGGGCTTGAGAGTGAGGGCGCCCAGTTCGGCGAGGTTGTCCGGCACGCGTTGGTCGGCCGGCAGCAGGTCGGAGAATGCCGCCAGGATGCGGCCGGCGACGGAGATGTCGCGCGTCTCGACGTTGATATCCGCGTGCTTGGTGAAAGCTTGGACGATCGGCAGGAGCGAGTAGGTGGCGAGGGCCGGGGCTTCGTCGGTCTTCGTGTAGATGATCGTGGGATTGGGCATGGAAGTAGTGGGTAGAGAGTAGCGGGTAGTGAGTAGAAGAGCCGGGCGATGTCCGGTCAAAGGGTTTGTAGGTCGGGCCGGAGCTTTCAGCCCGACTAATTGTCTGTCGCGGCCAGATGTGCATCTGGGAAAGGAGCGCCCACAGAACACACAGAATTTTGCGCAGGAGGAACAAAGGCGACCGAGAAGGCTGGATTCAGAAACTTGCAGTGAAGAGAGTGGAACCGCTCCTCAGGACCGGTTTTGCGAGATCACGTCCACAACCCGTCCGGAGGACGGGTTCCACCATTGACGCCCTATTTTATTCAACCCCCACCGATCGGACGGTGAGAAACTTCACCACGGGGCGGTTTTGCTTCCGCGATTCATCCAGCGACACCTCGAACCGTGCCTCCCAGTCGTTCTGCTCCTCGGTGTCCGCCAGCACCTGCGCGATCTGCCAGCTCTTTCCTGCGTCCTCTGAAATATGGGTGTGCTTCGTATTCCGTCCCTCGGGGTCGAGGCGGAAGCGTCCGCGGGCCTCGAAATAGGCGGCGAACTCCTTTTCGATCCGGCGCGACTCGGCCAGGTGCGCGGCCTCGTTGCCGGGCTCGCTTTCCGGGGCGAAACGGAACCGCGCGCCCTCCCAGTCGCGGGAGGCGGCATCCTGCAAAAAGCCCAAAATCGCGGTGCGCACGAGCCGGCGGAAAGCGGCCGCGTCGCGCGTGATATCGAAGCTCGCCGGGCGGGCGGGCTTGTCGCCGGCCTCGGCGGCGACGAATTCCGGATTCTTCAGGCGCTCCCATTCGTCCAGCAGGCTGGAGTCGATGCCGCGAATGAGCTCGCGGAAGTAATCCTCCATCTCGACGACCTCGGGCGACTTGGCGTTGTCGGGCACGGTCTGCGCGAGCACCTTCCAAGCCTGCATGAGGTGGCGCAGCAGCAGGCCCTCGCTGCGCTCGAGGCCGTAGTCGCGGATATAGTCGGAGAACGACATGTAGCGCTCGAACATCTCGCGGGCGATGGACTTCGGGCGGATGTTCTCCTGCTCGACCCAGGGGTGGGCGGCGGCGAAGGTGTTGAAGGTCTCGTAGAGGAAGTCGCGCAGCGGCTTCGGGTGCTCGATCTCCTCCAGCTTGGCCATGCGCTCCTCGTAGGGGATGCCGGCGGCCTTCCATTCCTCGATCTTGCGGCCCTTCTCCTTGTCGACCTGCCGGCGCAGGATCTGGTCGGGGTCCTCGACGATCGCCTCGCAGAGCGTGAGCACGTCGAACGGATAGTCGGGCGACTCGCGGTCGAGGAGCGGCAGGGTGTCGATCAGGTAGAGCGAGAGCGCCTGGTGCAGGGAGAAATCCTCCTGCAGCTCGACGTTGACGCGGAGTTTTCTTAGCCCGCGCGCGTCAGAGGAGCGGGCGTCGTCGAGCGACGCCCCTACGGGAGAGGACCCCCGCGGCAGGAATTCCACGATCTTGCGGTCGAGCAGGGAGCGAAAGAGCTGCCAGGCGCGCTTGCGCAGAGCGCGTTTCCGCGTCGGCGTTTCGTGGCAGTCGTCGATCAACCGCCGCATGGCGCGGCAGCCATCGCTGTCGCGGCTGAGGACGAGCAGGAGCATGCCGTGGGTGACATCGAAGCGCGATGACAGTTCCTCTGGCGCGGCGGTGCGCAGGCGCTCGAAGGTTTTCGCGTCCCAGCCGACCGAGCCCTCGGGCGCGCGGGCTTTGATGAGTTTCTTCTTTTTCGCCGGATCGGCGGCGGCCTTCTCCTCGGCGCGCTTGTTCTCGATGAAGTGCTCCGGCGCCTGCACGATGACGTAGCCCTGGTCGTCGTAACCGGCGCGACCGGCCCGGCCCGAGACCTGACGGAAATCGCGGACGCTGAGGATGGCGGCCTTCTTGCCGTCGTATTTCCAGAGCTGGGTGAAGAGGACGGTGCGGATCGGGACGTTGATGCCGACGCCGAGGGTGTCGGTGCCGCAGATGAGCTTGAGCAAGCCCTGCTGCGCGAGTTTTTCCACGAGGACGCGGTATTTGGGCAGCAGGCCGGCGTGGTGCACGCCGATGCCGTGGCGCAGCCAGCGCTTCATGTCTTTGCCGTAGGGACTGTTGAACTTCACGCGCTCGAGGGCCGTGGCGAGGGCGGCTTTCTCATCCTTGGTGCAGACGGGCAGGCTCATCAGGTTCTGCGCTTGTTCGGCGGCCGCGCGCTGCGTGAAATGCACGAGGTAGACCGGCGCGCGCTGCTCGGCCAGCAGGCGCGTCACGCGCTCGGCGAGGGGTGTCTCGGAATACTCGAAGGCCAGCGGCACGGGCCGGCGGTCGCTGCGGACGGTGAGGCTCGGGGCACCGGTGAGGCGCGTGAGGTCGCGCTCGAAGGATTCCGTCGCGCCCAGCGTGGCGGACATCAGCAAAAAACGCGCCTGCGGCAAAGTGAGCAGCGGGACCTGCCAGGCGTAGCCGCGCTCGGTGTCGGAATAATAATGGAACTCGTCCATGATCACCGCCGCGACGGCGGCATGCTCGCCGCGCGTGAGGGCGATGTTGGCCAGAATCTCCGCCGTGCAGCAGAGCACGGGCGCCTGCGGGTTGACGGAGGCGTCGCCGGTCATCATGCCGACGTTCTCCGGGCCGAAGTCGCGGCAGAGACTGAGAAACTTCTCGTTCACCAGCGCCTTGATCGGGCAGGTGTAGACCGAGCGCTGGCCGGCGCAGAGGGCCTTGAAGTGCAGGGCGGCGGCGACGAGAGATTTGCCGGAGCCGGTGGGGGTGTTGAGGATGACGTTGCGGCCCGCGAATAGTTCGAGAATGGCCTCTTCCTGCTCCGGATAGAGCATGAGACCGCGCGCCGCCATCGCCGCGAGGAAGGTGTCCAGCACCTTGTCGGGATCGGGTGATCCCGGCAGCGGGGCGAGGGGAGCCGGAGCGGCGGTGGACATCGTCTCACAACGACGGCTCGGCGGAGGCGAGACAAGCCAGATGCTCAATCAGGAGAATCGACTGTGGGAGGGGCTTTACGCCCCGACAGTCTGCGAACGCCATGAGTCGGGGCCTAAAGCCCCTCCCACATTGAAACCAAGATGGGGGGAGGCCTTGCACATGAAAAGAGCCCGGGGAACCGGGCTCTTGTGGGTCAGCTGGTGGTGGTGGGTTGGCTACCTGGCGGCGGACGCGGCTTCCTCGGCGCGGACTGCCGCCTGGGCGTAAGCCGAGTAGCGATCACTCAGGTCCGCGCGGATCTTCTCCCAATCGTCCGCCGTGGCATTGCGGGATTTCGCGATGCCCTCGGTGAGCGCCTGCGAGGCGTTCTTGAGCTCGTCCTTCGCCGAATCGGGGAGCGTCAGCCCGGCGAGGACGGAGTCGGCGGTCCGCACACGGGCCTCGATGCCCGTGAGGAGCTCCTCCCTCTCGTCGAACTTGGCGTTCAGGATGATCCGCAAGGTCGTCGTCGAATCGATCGTGGCGGCCACCTTCCGGGCGTCTGCCTGCGGTTGTGGCATGTTCAATTGGGCAAACGCCGCTGCGCCAGTGAGCAACAGGGCGGTGAGGACGACCGACAGTCGGGTCTTAGTCATGTATTTCATGAGTTTCCTTTGTGGGTTGGATGCACACCGACATGGTGGGCACAGCCGATAAGATGCCGGGCTTTCCGCGACGGTTCCCGTGCGGCCGAAATTCGTCGGGGAAATTTCGCCGCGCGGTGAATTCTCCGCGGGCTCAGGAACAAAAATCCCGACCGAGGTCTGAGCCGCAGCCACGGCCCGGTGCGAGCAGCCGGTTTCTTTTTGATGGGTTTCGACGACGTTTCATGGCTAACACTTGCGGGAAATCGATGAAACCCAACATCCTGCTCGCCGAAACCAAGACGCCCAACGGGGCGCGCATGACACTCGTCGAGCACGACGGGAGCTATTGCATCCGGGTGAACGGACAGCAGCTGATGCACTCGTCGGTATCCGCGTCGGAAATCCTGCTGGGCCGGCTGGGTTGCGAGCGCCACGTCCGCAAAAACAACGGCACGCGCGTCCTGATCGGCGGGCTGGGATTGGGCTTCACGTTGAAGAGCGTGCTCGCGACGGTGGGCGGCAACGCGGTCGTGCAGGTTTCCGAACTATTTCCAGAGATTGTGGCCTGGAACCGCACGCACCTGGCCGGACTCAACGGCAAGTCGCTGGAGGATCCCCGGGTGCAGGTGCTGGCCGAGGATGTTCGTTCGCTCATCCGGCGCGGGGCGAAGGCGCCTTATGATGTCATCGCGCTCGACATCGACAACGGCACGACGGCGATGGTGAAAAACGAGAACAACCAGCTCTACAGCGAGCAAGGCATGATGCAAATCGCGCTGGCCCTGAAGCCCGGCGGTCGCGCCGCCATCTGGTCGGCGTGTCCCGACGCCGTGCTGGAGAAACGCCTGAAGCACACCGGCCTCACCGTGACGGCGGTGCCCGCGAAGCTGCACGAGCATGCGAAGCGGTGTGCGTATATGATCTATGTCGGGGACAAGGCGGAGGCGGATTGCGCGAAATCTCCTGTAGGGCGGGATCGCTGATCCCGCCGACTAGCGCGCAAAGGCGGGATCAGCGATCCCGCTCTACAACCTCACTTCACCTCGCCGATGATGACCAGTTCCCCCAGAGTGACCTGACCCCGGCGCTCCTTGGGACGCAGGGTCATCACCCCATCGGTCGTGCGGCCGAAATAGTGCGCCGCGGCCGGTCCCATCAGGTTGAGGGCGGTGACGAAATTCTGGCCGGGCGAGCGGATGTTGACGTGCAGGGTCCAGAGCGCCCGGTTCTTCCGGCCGGGCTCGACCGGCGCATGCAGGTCATAGGCTTTCACGATCACGAAATAGCGTTCACTGCCCAGATCCGACAGCAGGGTGCCCTCCTCCGTGCTGGAAAACGCCCTCTTGCCGAGGCGGTTCAACTCCAAGGCGTAACCGAGCAACTGGGCGTTGGACGCCAGGCCGGACGCCAGATCGAGGTTGGCCGCAAGACGCTCGAACTGCTCATGGCCGATCTGCCGGTCGGCTTCGCTGCCCGTCGTGTTGAGCAAGAGCTCGAGCGCCACGGAATCCCCGATGATCGTGGCCTTGATATCCGACTCCAACGTCTTCTCCAGTGAATTATCGAGGCTGATCGTCTCAATGCTCCGCATCTGGTTGGTGGTGATGCGGGGTATCGTCGTGCCCCAGTGCACCACCAGCAGGAGGTCGGCCTGGCCAAGCTCGCGGGCTGGCAGATATTTCTGCTTGGCGAGCTCGGGCGCGAGAAACTCGGCGATCCGACGGAAGCTCATCTTCTCGATCGACCGATCCGCCGTGGTGCCCTCGAAAAAGCGGCCTTCCAGGAAAACGTAGGTCTCGGTCCGGGGCTCGCCACCGGCAAACTTGCGCTGCGTGTATTCGGGGCTGGCGGTGGAGACGACGGCGACGTGCTGGTCCGCCGCGACAGGAGGCACGCACGCAAGCAGCACGCACGCAAAGCCCGGCAACCTGATGAGACGGGGTCGGCTCATGAGAGGAACGGCATACAACAAAGCCGGCCGGCACCGGTCAAAGTGAATCCCTGCTGACGGTAAGATGCGGGGCGGGAGCGTGGGAGGGTTTCCCGTCTGCATTGGCCAGAATAGCCTTTAACTCTATCTTACTGTCAGCACGATTTTGCCCTGCCAGCCGCGCTCCGGCCCGTGAGATTGCCAGCGATTACCTCAATCACCCTCAGCCCCCTCGCCCCATGATGATCGGCAGCCTCCACATTCTCGACATCGCCATTGTCGTCCTTTACCTGGCCGCGGTCGTCTACATCGGCAAACGCGCCTCCAAGGGCACGAGCAGCGAGGACGGTTTCTTCCTCGCTGGCCGCAAGCTGGGCAAGCTCTACCAGTTCTTCCTCAACTTCGGCAACGCCACCGAGCCGTCCGGCGCCGTCAGCACCGCGAGCTTCGTCTTCCAGCAGGGCGCCCCCGGCGCGTGGCTGTCGTTCCAGACGGTGTTCATGAATCCCTATTTCTGGTTCATGAACGTCTGGTTCCGCCGCGCCCGGCTGACGACCGTGTCGGACCTCTTCGAGGACCGTTACGGCAGCCGCAAGCTGAGCATGTTTTATGCGATGTTCCAGATCCTCGTCGCGTGCGTCTTCCTCGGGTTCGCCAACGTCACGGCCTACACGATCGCCTCGTCGCTCGTGGTGAAGCAGGAAGCGCAGTGGACGGCGGCGGATCGGGCCTCCGTGGACGGCTACATCGCGCTGCGACAGATGGAGAAGTCCTTCGTGGCCGGCACGCTGCCGGCGGAGGCGAAGCCCCAGCTCGACGCCCTGCGCGAGCGCAAGGCCCGCGGCGAACTGCACAGCTACATCACGGTGCTCAACAACGTGCTTTTCTATGTCGTCTTCGCCGTCGTGGTCGGCGCCTACATCGTCATGGGGGGCATGGCGGCGGCGGCCGTCAACGAGGCCCTGCAGAGCGTGCTGATCATCGTCTTTTCCATTCTGCTCATCCCGACAGGGCTCAAGTTCATCGGCGGCTGGGAGGCGCTGGGCGAGAAGGTGCCGGCGAAGATGTTCGACCTGTTCGGCTCGGGCGCGACGGAACAGTTCTCGATCATCAGCCTGGGGGCAATTTTGCTGGTAAGTATCATCCAGAACGGCGGCCTCAGCCACAACATGGGCATTTGCGGCTCGGCCAAGACCGAGTTCGCGGCGCGCACCGGCGTCTCCGGCAACTACCTGAAGCGCCTCATGATCATCCTGTGGGCCTTCGCCGGCCTCATCGCCGTCGCCATGTTCGGCGCGGGCGGGTTGTCCGACCCGGACGGCACTTGGGGCGCCATGTCCAACAAGCTGCTCGGGCCCGGCTTGATCGGCTTGATGCTGGCCGGCGTGCTTGCCGGCACGATGTCGACCCTCGCGGCCAAGGCGCTGGCCATCTCCTCGCTCTTCGTCCGCAACGTCTACCGGCAATTCTGGCCCGACCTCAACGAGACCCGCGGCGTGTTCTTCGCCCGCTGCACCATCGTCGTCGTGCTCGCGCTCGGCGCCATCTCGGCGTGGCTGATGGGCGATTTCCTCTCGATCGTGAACATCGTCCTCACGGTGAACCTGCCCTTCGGCGCCTGCGTGCTGCTGGGCTACTTCTGGCGCCGCCTCACGGTGCAGGGCGTGTGGAGCTGCGTGATCCTCTCGACGCTCATGATCCTCGTCATCCCGTGGACGGCCGCGAAGGTGCCGGCGCTGGCCAACAACCAGTTCCTCGCCCAGACCAGCCTGACTCCGAGCGGCAAGCCGGCCGGCGTGTATTTTGCCAACGTCATCCATAAGGATGCGGCGGACCTGTCCAGCCCGCTCGTGGGCAGCGGACGTCTCAACCTCGAGTGCCTGATCATGGACCGGGTGGGGCTCAACTCCGCCAAGATGTCGCCCAACATGCGGCTCACCGCGCAGTTCTTCTTCGACGGCTTCTTCCCCTTCGCCGTCCTGATCATCGCCAGCCTGCTGACGCGGCCGACCGACCCGAAGCTCGTCGCGCAGTTCTACGGCAAGATGAAGACGCCGGTCGGCGAGACGCCCGAGCTCGAGGCGGCCGCGATGGAGGAGACCCGCCGCAATCCCACGCGCTTCGACGACACGAAGCTTTTCCCGCGGACCAAATGGGAATTCTGCAAATGGACCAAGGTGGACACCGTCGGCTTCCTGATCTGCAGCGCGCTCTCCGCCGCGATCGTGCTGCTGTTCATCGGCCTGCTCAAGTGGGCCGCGCCGTAAGAACTGGGAAGATCCACGACCAGGTCGCCGTGGCTCCAGAAACGCTCTGCTTGGAGCGCGGGCGACCTCGCCCGCGTGTCCGTTCACGCCTCCAAATCCCGCGGGAAGATGCGGATGACGTGGTAGCTGGCGCGCACAGTTCCCGGATTGCGCAGGCCGTGCAGGTCCATGGCGGCGAAGAAGAAGATCGAGCCGGCGCCGCCTTGGTGCGGAATGCCGTTGATGGTGGCCTCGACCGTGCCTTCCTTCACGACGATCAGTTCCTCGTCCGCGTGCCGGTGGGCGGCATGGGAGATTTCGCCGGGATTGATGGTCGTCAGGTGCGACTCCAGCCGGGCCAGCGTCTTGGTCGCAGTATCGAAATACGGGCGGACCTCGCCCACCGCGGTCGGGGTGGCCGGGAGTTTGGCGAAATCGAAGAGGGTGGAGGGAAGGGAGGCGGTGGTCATGGATGGAATTATGATTTTGTGGGAGGGGCTTTACGCCCCGACTGTTTGCCGGACTGCGCTGAAGTCGGGGCATAAAGCCCCTCCCACATTATCGGGAAAGTATTTCTGGAGTCCGGCAGCACACTAATTCTCCGTCTCGTCGCCATAAATGGCGACCACGGCGGATTGATCCGACATCCGGTGGGCGCGATACATGCCGGGGGAATTGAACTCCATGGCGATGTTGCCCTGGGCATCGAGGGCCACGACGCCGCCGTCGCCGCCGAGGACCTTGACTTTGGCGAGGCTGGTGACCGCGGCGATCTTTATGGGAGTGCCGCGGTATTCCATCTGCGCGGCGATGTCGCGGGCGACGCCGACGCGAATGAAATATTCGCCCCAGCCGGTGGCGCTGACGGCACACGTGGCGTTGCTGGCATAGGTGCCGGCGCCGATGACGGGGACGTCGCCGACGCGGCCGAACTTCTTGTTCGTCATGCCACCGGTGGAGGTGCCGGCGGCGAGATTGCCCGCGCGGTCCAGCGCGACGCAGCCGACCGTGCCGTAGCGCGACACGCGGAGGAAATCGCGGTCGGCGGCGGCGAATCCGCCCGGAACACCGGCGCTTTTTTCCAGTGCCCGGGCGCGTTCGAGCTGCTGGCGGCGGTGTTCGGTCTGGAAATACTCGTTCGGCATCAGCTCGTAGCCGAGTGATAGCGCAAACTTCTCGGCTCCCTCGCCGATCATCATCACGTGAGGAGATTTCAGCATGACGTCGCGGGCGAGGTTGATGGGATTTTTGATGTGCTGGACGCCGGCGATGGCGCCCGCGGCGAGGGTGCGGCCATCCATGATGGCGGCGTCGAGTTCGCAGACACCGTCTGTATTGAGGACGGCGCCCTTGCCGGCGTTGAAGAGCGGAGAATCTTCCAGCAGATTGACCACCGTGGTGACCGCCTCGAGCGCGGGGCCGCCGCGGTCGAGGACGGCGTAACCGGCCTCGACGGCCTCCGCGAGTTTGGCGCGATATTCCGCCTCGCGCTCCGGTTTCATCTCGGCACGCAGGATGACGCCGGCGCCACCGTGGATGACGAGGCCAAACCGTTGGGCGGGGGCGGCGAATGCGCCCACGGCGAGGAGCAGAAAGAGGCAGAGCGGTTTCATGGGTCTGTTCAAATGCCCCGGTGTTGAACGGTCACTTGGCGAGGCCCAGTGCGCTCAGAAAGAACGCGTAGTTGCGGGCGACGTCGTGGAGGGCGTCGTAGCGGCCGGCGGCGCCGCCGTGGCCCGCGCCCATGGTGGTGTGGAGCAGCGTGGCGTTGCGGCCGGTGTCGAGCGTGCGGATCTTGGCGAGATATTTCGCGCCCTCCCAATACGGAACCTGGCTGTCGTGGTAGGAAACATTGACCAGCAGGTGGGGGTAGGCGGTCCGCGCGAGGTTGTCGTAGGGGCTGTAGGCGCGCATCCAGGCATACTCCTGCTTGTTGTTCGGATTGCCCCACTCGATGTATTCCTCGGTCGTGAGCGGCAGCGAGGCGTCGAGCATGGTGTTGAGCACGTCGACGAACGGCACTTGGACGATCGCGGCGTGGAAGAGGTCGGGGCGCTGGTTGATCACCGCGCCCATCAACAGGCCGCCGGCGCTGCCGCCGGAGGTCACCAGCTGCGCCGGGGTGGTCCAGCGCTGGTCGACCAGCCACTGGCCGCAGTCCACGAAATCGTTGAACGTGTTCATCTTTTTGTCCATGCGGCCGGCCTCGCGCCACTCCTCGCCCAGTTCGCCGCCGCCGCGGATGTGGGCGATGACATAGATCAGGCCGCGGTCGAGCAGGCTGAGCCGCGCGGAGCTGAAGGCGACGGGCATGCTGAGGCCGTAGGAGCCGTAGCCGTAGAGCCAGAGCGGCCGGGGCGCGGAGCGGTCGAGATCGGCGCGGTAGACGATCGAAAGCGGAACCTTCGTGCCGTCGCGCATGGTGGCCCAGAGGCGTTCCGAGGCGTAGTTCTTCGGGTCGAAACCGCCGAGCACGTCGGTCTGTTTGACGAGGGTGCGTTCGCCCGTCGCCAGGTTCGTGGCGTAGACCGTCGGCGGCCGCACCAGCGACTGGTAGCTGAAGCGGTATTCGTCGGTGTCGAATTCCCAGTTCTTGTCGGCACCGACCTCGTAGGCGGCCTCGGGCATCGCGAGGCGGCTGGACTTGCCGGTGGCGAATTCGTGCACGCGCAGGTGGGGCAGGCCGCCTTCGCGCTCCTCGAGGACCATGAAACGGGCAAACATGTCGATGCCGCCCTCGATCTTGACGGCCGGGTTGTGCGGGATGACCTCGGTCAGCTGCGCCGGTTCGCCGACGGGGGCGGCCATGACCTTGTAATTCTTCGCTCCGTCGCGGTTGGTCACGAAATAGAACTTCCCGTCGCGGTGTTCGGCGAAGTATTTCACGTTTTCGGTGCGCCCCAGCAGGCTGCGGAACTGCGGATCATGGCTGGCGGTCTCGAGTGCGAAAACCTCGGTGGTGAGCTTGCTCTCGGAGTGGCAGAACAGGAATTTCCCGTCGCGGGACTTCTGGATCTCGAGGTTGAAAAGCTCGTCCTTGTCCTCGTAGAGCAGTTCGTGCCGGCCCGTGCCGAGCGTCCAGCGATGAAGCCGGTCGGAGCGTTTGGCCTCGTTTTCCGTGCCGTAGTAGAGCGTGTCGTGGCCTGCGCCCCATTCGAGGCTCGAGACCTTGCCGATCTGTTGCGGGACGAGGGTCCGCGTGGCCAGGTCCATGACGAAGACCTCGTATTGGCGGTAACCGGTCCAATCGATCGAGTAGGCGAGACGGGCACCATCGTCGCTCACCGTGTAGTGCCCGACGGCGATGTAGGTGTGCGTGCCGACCATGGCGTTGAGATCGAGCAGGATCTCCTCGGCGGCGCCGGCGGCGGACGGCTTGCGGCAATAAATCGGATACTGCCGGTCCTTCTCCGTGCGGGTGTAGTAGAGATAGCCGCGGAAGGGCACGGCGGCGCTGGTGTCGTCCTCCTTGATGCGGCCGACCATCTCGCGATAGAGGGCGGTGCGGAGCTCGCGCGCGGGCGCGAGCACGGCCTCGGTGTAGGCGTTTTCCTGTTCGAGATAGGTGATGACCTCGGGGTTTTCCTTCTCGCGGAGCCAGAAGAAGTCGTCGATGCGCCGGTCCTCGTGGACGGTGACGTCCTTGGGTTTTTTCGCCGCGACCGGCGGCCGGGGCGTGGTGAGGTCAAAGGCGGCCCGGGCGGGCAGGACGATGGCGCACATAAGCAGGAGGAGGCGGAGCCAGGGGGATTTCATGAGGTTAAATATCGGCGAACAGTTCGTCCATCGGGCAACTCAGTCCGGGCAGGTGCGGATCGGTCAGCGGGTGGTGATGGGCGAGGATGTCGAACAGCGTGAAACCGTATTCGCCGAGCCCGTAGACCTCGACGTTGAGATAGCGCGGATCGACCATCCAGAGGCGGGTCAGCCGGAGATCAGCCCAGAGTTGCTTCTTGACGACCGTGTCCACGTGGTGGTCGCCCGGGAGCAGCACCTCGGCCACGAGATAGAGCTGGGCGATGCCGGTCGCCCCGGGATCGTCGCGGACAATCGCGAGATCGGGGCGGAGAAGCGTGTGTTCATCCAGCTGGAGCTCGGTGCGCGGCGGCAGCAGCGAAAGGGCGGAGTTGAGCGGCAGCCAGCGGGTCACCAATTCATGCAGCCGGGCCACCAGCAACTCGTGATCAGGCGAAGGCGGGCGCCGGTGGACGGCCTCGCTCTGGATCAGCTCCTCATAGGGCTCGCTCATGCGTCAGGGGCTGCGGGGCTTGGGCGCCGGGAAGGTCAGGCGGCCGGCGAGCGCGACGAGGCGATCGGCGAGGACGGTGTCCTCTTTTTCGGTCGTCTGCTTGTAGGTGCTGCGCTGGGTCGCGCGCTCGGCCAGTTCGGTGCTGAGGATGTAGATGTGGCGATTGCGGACGAAGAGCATGGTGCCCCGCTTGGCGGTGACGGGATCGACGGGGGGAGCGGAGAGGACGTGGTTCTTGTTTTCGAAGAACGAGCCGCCGGGCAGGAGGGAATAGGCGATCAGCGCGCCGTCCTGCAACTCGGGCAGGAAGCGGGCGCTCTCGATCTTCGAGCCGGGAAACCGCCGCTGAAAATCGGTGAGGACGAATTCCGTGAAGAAATACAGCAGGTAGTCGCGCGGGCCGCGGGTATCCCATTCCCATTTCTGCGCGGCGTCCTGAGCGAAGCAGGCGATGCTGATGTGGACGTTGTAGTCGTCGTGGAAGGTGACGACGTTTTCGGTGTCGGTGACGGTGCCGCCCAGTTCCGGCAGCACGAGGACCGGAACCTTGAATTCTCCCGTGGCGGACACGTAATTGCCGTCCTCGATTTTCCCGGCGAGCCCGGCGGTCTGGGCCGGAAGGACGGCGGCGCCCAGCAGGGAGCAGGCGGCGATGGCCGGGATCAGTCGCAAGTGCATCGGATGTCGTTGAAGTAATCCGGCGGCGGAGGAATTTCAAGCCGGCGTCATGCTAGACCGCGAGCTGCCGCCAGAGTGCCACGGGAATCTGCTCGGGTCGCGCGTGGGCGCCGAGACCGGTGGCGGTCAGCTGCGCGATCCAGGCCGCCCCGCCGTCGGGCAGCTTGCCGCGCAGCAGGCCGCCGATCTGTTTGCGCCGTTGCTGGAAGCAGGCGCGGATGACGGCCTTCGTCGCCGCGGGGAAGACATGGGGTTCCGGCCGGCGGGTGAGATGCAGCAGGTAGGACTCGATGTCCGGTTGGGGAAAGAAGCAGGACGCGTCGACCTTGTGGCCCGGCGCGACGGAGTAAGCGGCCTGCAGGAAGATGGAGATCGCCCCGAAGGTTTTGGAACCCGGCTGGGCCACGTAGCGCTGAGCGGCCTCCTGTTGCAGCATGAGCACCATGCGCTCGGGCAAGGGACCGGAAAGCACGCCATCGAGCCAGGGCGTGGCGATGGCATAGGGCAGGTTGGCGACGACCTTGAAGGAGCGGACGATCGCTATGGGCGGGGTGCCCTCACCCCGCGGATTAGGGATCTCGCCGGCCGCGGGGTGGGGGCACCCCGCCTCCAATGGTTTGTATCCCGCCAGCGGTTCGTCCACCGCGTCGCCCTCGAGCAGATGGAGCCGCGGCTGGTCCTTCGCCAGGGTTTCGGTGAGGTGGGCGTGCAGGTTGCGGTCCTTCTCGACCGCCCAGACTTCGGCGCCGGCGTCGAGCAGGGCGGAGGTGAGCGTGCCCAGGCCGGGACCGATTTCCACGACGGTGTCGCCGGGCTTCACCTGCGCAAGTTCGAGGGATTTCCGCACGATGTTGCCATCGACGAGAAAATTCTGGCCAAGGAACCGCTTGGGTTCGTGGCCCAGCTTGGCGAGGAGTTCGCGGGTGGCGGTGGGGGAGAGTGGCATTTTTCAGGAGTAACCGTCAGGGAGTGTTTTCAAGTCCGGTTTGTCATCCAGAGCGAAGCGAAGGAGCTCGATGTCGTGTCTGGCGCCGCGCCCGCCAGTCGGGATTCCTCGCTTCGCTCGGAATGACAGGAGTTGAGAATTGGCCGGGTTGAAAACACTAACCGATGGACTGAATTGCGCATCACCGGCTGCGAAACTCCGCGATCAACGCCGCGGGGTCGGCGGCCTTCATCAGCGCCTCGCCCACCAGCACGGCATGGGCGCCGCAGAGCCGGACCCGCTTGGCGTCCGCGGCGGTGGCGATGCCGCTCTCGCTGACGGCGACGACGTCCTTCGGGAAATGGGGCATCAGGCTCTCGCTCAGCACAAGGTCGGTCTTGAACACGGCGAGGTCGCGGTTGTTCACGCCGATGATCCTGGCGCCCTGGGCCACGGCCCGGCTGAGCTCATCCCGGTTGTGAATCTCATACAGCACATCGAGTCCGGCCGCAGTGGCGGCGTGCTGCAAGCAGGCGATCTCGTCGTCGGTCAGCGCCCGGACGATGATCAGGATGGCGCTGGCGCCGGCCTGCCGGGCCTGCAGCACCTGGATCGGGTGCACCATGAAGTCCTTGCGGAGGCAGGGCAAGGGATTCGACAGGCTCACCCCGGGAGCGGGGCCGGCCTGGGCGAATTGTTTGGTGACGTCGCTCAGATCGGCCAGCGTGCCGCCAAAATATTTCTCGTCGGTCAGGATCGACAGGGCGCTGGCACCCGCCTCGCGATAGCGCATGGCCTGCCCGACCGCGGACGCGCCTTCCTTGATGGCGCCGGCGGAGGGCGAGCGGCGCTTGATCTCGGCGATGACCGCGAGCTGCCCGTCCGGGCGGCGCAGGGCCTGGAGAAACGAGGGCGGCGGGGGCAGGGAGGCGTGCAGTTCGGCCAGCTCCTCGGGGAAGACCGGGCGCAGCAGCGGGGCGATCTCGCGGCGCTTGTGGGTCATGATTTCCGTGAGCTTGTCCATGCAGGGATCCACGGAACACACGGAAGACGCGGAAGACAAAGCAGAAAATTCGCGGCTTTTCGGCAGCGCCGCAAGGGAGCATCTTCAACCGCGTGGGAGGGGCTTTATGCCCCAACATCAAGCGCAGCGCATATCCCGTCGAGGCGCAAAGCCCCTCCCTCATTTCCTGAGGCCGAAAATCGGGAAATGGGAACGCGCCCCTTTTTTCCGTGTGTTCCGCACGTTCCGGGGGCAATTTGTCGGCATGTCCGCCATCGAAGACCTTCAACGCACCATGGCCCGGCTCCGTGCGCCGGACGGCTGCCCGTGGGACCGCGAACAGACCCACCAGACGCTCGCCCGCTGCCTGATCGACGAATGCAGCGAGTTGCTCGACACGATCGACCGCAACGACATCCCGCACATGCGCGAGGAGCTCGGCGACGTGCTCATTCAGATCGTCTTCCACGCCCAGCTGGCGGCCGAGCGCGGCGATTTCAACTTCGACGACGTGGCCCGCGAGATCAACGACAAGCTCATCCGCCGGCACCCGCACGTCTTCGGCGACCACGGCAAGCTCGGCACCGCGGACGAGGTCATCACGAAGTGGGAGCAGATCAAGTCGCAGGAGAAGAAGAACGGCCCGGTCCAGAGCGGCGTGTTCAAGCCGATGCCGGCGCGGCTGCCCGCGCTGATGTTTGCCGAGGCGGTCATGAAGCAGATCGAGAAGAAGTCCCTGCCGGCCAAGGACGCCGTGAACGAGGCCCGCATCGCCCGGCTGGCCAATGAACTTTCCGAGGAATCCGCCGGCCGCCGGCTGTTCGAGCTGGCCGCGGCGTGCCGGCAACGCGGCCTCGATCCCGAGGCGGCCTTGCGCAAGGAATGCGACCGGGTGATGGCGGAGGTCGAGACGAAGGTGGGGGGCACTTTCAATCCTCTCTGATGGGAACGGTCTTGATGTGGGAGCGACTTTACGTCGCGACGGGCAACGGTCGCTGGCGGAGTCGGGGCGTAAAGCCCCTCCCACATTTCAGAACGGTGGTTCCGGGACGACCCAAGCCATGAGCCAGACGAACCCTGAATCATCCAGCCCCGGCCTCCCTGCGGAAATCAGCCGCGACTGGCTGCAGCCGTTTCTCGACCACCTGCGCAAGGAGCGGCGCTACTCCGTCTATACGGAGCGCAACTACCGGCAGGCCTTCACCGATTTTTTCGCCTGGCTGCAACGGAGCCGGCGCGGCGAGGGCGGGTTCGACGTGCTGACGGCGCGCGATGTGCGCGACTTCGTCATCGAGGCGCAACGCCGATTTGACCGCCGCACGCTGCACAACCACGTGTCGGGCCTGCGATCCTTCTATCGCTATTGGATGCAACGAGGCCGCCTGGAGCGGAATCCCTTCTCCGGGGCCGCGCTGCCGAAGCTGGAGAAGAAATTGCCGAAATTCCTGACGGAATCCCAGATGACGGTGCTGCTCGGCGGCCCGCAGAAGCTCCTGCAGAACGAGTCCATCGACGCGTTCAGCGCGTGGCGCGACCGGCTGGTGCTCGAACTGCTCTACGGCGGCGGCTTGCGCGTGAGCGAACTGGTCGCGCTGGATTATGGCGCGATGGACTTCGACACCGGCAGCGCCCGGGTGATCGGCAAGGGCCGCAAGGAGCGCATCTGTCCGCTCGGCCGGACGGCGATGGCGGTGGCGACGAAGTTTCGCGACGAGTTTGCTCAAAAGACCGGTCGTGACGACCCCGTGCTGGTGTCGCCGCGACACCAGCGGATGACGGTGCGGTCCGTGCAACTGCTGGTGAAAAAATATCTCGCCCTCGCCGAACTGCCGATGGACCTGTCGCCGCACAAGCTGCGGCATTCCTACGCCACGCACCTGCTCAATTCGGGTGCCGACCTACGCGCCGTGCAAGAGCTGCTCGGCCACGCAAACCTCACGACTACGCAGATCTACACCCACACGAGCGTCGCCCGGCTGAAGGAAATTTACGCCAAAGCGCACCCGCGGGCTTAAAGCCTATCCGAATATGGCGGTAGGGCCGGTCTCCGACCGGCCGTTTGGGCGGCGAAAATCGTTCTGGCCGGTCGGCGGGCGAAACGGGTTTCGCGACCTCGGGAATCCGAGGCTGGACATAGTTATTAAGATAGGTATTAATACCTATCTTTAATAGGGTCTAATCGCGCTTTAACCCGGGATTTCACCCAATCGATCAACCTAGCTGAGCCCGATCAACCGACCACGCGAGTTCAGTTCCAACCACGAGGAATCACCATGTCACTCACTCCCGAAACAGCCAACGAACTCAGGGTGGTTATTGTCGATGATCACGCCATGATCGTGGAGGTCCTCAGTGAGATTTTGGGCAAGCTGCCGGGGTTCAAGGTCGTCGGGCATGCTTCCACCTGTCGCGAAGCCGAGGCGATCTGCCAAAGCATGAAACCGGATTTTGTCATCCTTGATGTCGGCCTGCCCGATGCCTCCGGCCTGGAGGCGTTCAGGCAGATCAAGGCCCTTCTGCCGAAGGTGCGCGTGCTCATCATTTCCGGGAACCTGAACGACTGGCTCATCAAGAAAGCTTTGGTGGCCGGAGTGGACGGGATCATCAGCAAAGCCGCGGCGACGGCGGAATTGAAAACCGCCATCATGGCCGTGAGCGCCGGTCGGAACTACCTGTGCAATCAGACGAGTGAATGCGTTCGCCAGATGGTGCGTTCGCCGGCGAACCCGCCCGTTCCCAAGCCGGCCCTGAGCAAGCGCGAGCAAACCGTCCTGCGCCACATCGCCACCGGACTGAGCTCGCGGGAAATCGCGGCGAAGCTCGGGCTGAGTCCTTACACGGTGAATAATTTTCGCAGCAAGCTGTTCAAGAAAACCGGCCTGCACCGGGCCGCCCAGCTCTCGCTCTACGCCGCGCGCATCGGCCTGATCAAAGAGTCCGTGGGCTCGGCGCATCCGGGATGGTAACCGGACAGATTCCATGCGAATCGCGCCTCCTGGGTATCTCCAGTGCGGGTTGCTCTTGATTGAGTCGAAGCCACCGGGGGACATCACCGGAAAACAGACCCTCCGGCACTTGGACCGGCACGGTAAATCCCTCCCCGGCGATTGACACAAATTAGCTAAGTTGGCTCTAGGCATTCACCTCATTTTGCGCGTCTAACACATTATTTTATAGATATATAGGGAATTTGTCTCACAAGAGAGACCCTATGGAGGTTGTGCCGCAGCGAGGGACAAAAACGCGCGTGGTGATCATCGACGATCACCACATGCTCAGCGAATTGCTCACGAGTGTCATCGACTCGCTGAAGGGGTTTCGCGTGGTGGGCTCGGCCCATACTGCACTGGAGGCACTGGCCCTGTGCGACCGGGAGCAACCGGACCTGATCATCTTGGATCTGGTTTTGTCCCACACCTTCGACCTCAAGCTGCTCGACCGACTCAGCCGGCTGTGTCCGCGATCGCGCGTGGTGATTTACTCCGGCAACCTGACGGCTGACATCATCAAGCAGGTGCTCGCGGCCGGCACTTACAGCCTGATCAGCAAAAGCGTCACGCTGGCGGAGTTCCGCACGGCCCTCCTGGCGGTGGTTGCGGGACGGACTCATTTCAGCCCTGATGTGTCGGGCTTGATCAAGGGTCTCGTGGTCAATCCCTCGTCCTCCGGCCGGGCCGGACACTCCAAGCTGTCCCGGCGGGAGGAGACCGTGTTGTATTATCTGGCCCAGGGGCTCAGCTCGAAGGAGATCGCCCTCACGCTCGGCGTGAGCGTCTACACGGTCGCGAACCATCGCAGCCGGCTGATGAAAAAGACCGGCCTGCACCGGGCTGCGCAACTGTCCCTTTATGCCGTCCGTCGCGGCCTGCTCGGCAATGCCGCGCAGTTGCCCGGTCGCAACGCCTGACATGCCGCCTCGCCCCACCACCTCCGCATCCCGGCCGCGGCCGCGCAAAGCCCCGGCAGCCGGCGCCGAGCTCGACGAGCAAATGCGCCAGGTGCAGCGGCTCGCCATGCAGGGCGAACTCGCCGCCACCGCGGTCCATGAAATCAGCAACCTGCTGACGATCGTGCTGCTCAACGCCGGCCTGTTGCGCGAGCGGCACCAGAACAATCCCGCCGAGCTCCAATACGTCGAGCCCCTGCTGCATTCGGCCACGGTGATCACCAAGCTCTGCAGCCAGCTGCGCAACCTCTCGCACACCACCGCGACGGCGGCGGAGGTCATCAACCTGGTGGAGACCGCCGAGGGCACGTTTCGCCTGCTCGAGCAGATCATGCCACGGAAGCTGGTCTTTGCCACGCCGACGCACGAGGGCGTGTTCACCTACGGCGATCCGGCGCATATCGACCAGATTCTCTTCAACCTGGTGCTGAACGCCCGGGACGCCACGCCGGATGAAGGCGGCCTCATTACCATCAGGGTCAGCCCCGGCGCCGCCGGCCGGGGCGGTTGCATCGCGGTGGAGGACAACGGCACGGGCATGACGGCGGAGGTGAGGCGGAAGTTGTTCAATCCGTTTTTCACGACCAAGCCGCCCGGCCAAGGCACCGGCCTGGGTCTCGTCACGGTGCAGCGGCTGATGCACGGCATGGGCGGCCGCATCACGCTGAGCAGCCGCCCCGGCCGGGGCACCCGCGTCCGGCTGTTTTTCCCGCCACCGAAGCCGCCGGTCGCTGAAGCCATGTTCTCCAACGGGCCAAAACCTGCCGGTCCGCCGGCACCAACCCGATGAAAAATACCAGCGACCCGAAGCTCCCAATACATTCCTCGCGTCTTTCCACCGGCGCCGCCAGCACCACCGACCAGAGCGGCGCCGTCGACCGCATGTATTCCGTCCAGATCATCGATGACGATGCCCCGCTGGGCGCCGCGCTGACCGCGGGGCTGGAAGCCTGCGGCTACCGGGCGGTGTTTTCGTCCAACGCGGCCGAGGGCTGGACGGTGGCCCACACCCAGCATCCCGATCTGATCCTGTGCGACATCAACATGCCGGGAAAGAACGGCCACCGGTTCCTCGAGGAAATCCGCGCCGATCCGGCGCTGGCCAACTGCCAGTTTGTCTTCATGACCGGCAACACGGTCTTTGCCCATCCGCGGGCGGGCATGAATCTCGGCGCGGATGATTTCCTCCTCAAGCCCTTCACCCTGGAGGCGCTCCGCTCCTGTGTCTCCGCCAGGTTGCGGCGCCGGGAAATCAGCCAGCATCAGGAGGCCATCCTGGTCAACGAACTGCGCGCCACGCTGCACAAGTCGATGCCGCACGAGTTTTTCACGCCGCTCAACGGCATCCTCGGTTATGCCGAAATGCTGGACCAGGATTTCACCGCCATGACGCCGCCGGAAGTCCGGGAGTCGCTCCAAGGCATCATTCAATCGGGACGCCGGCTGCACCGCACGCTCCGCAACTACCTGTTCACCCTCGACCGTCTCAATCCGGATTCCGGGACGCCTGTCCCGGTGCTCTCTTCCGCTTCCGTGGTCCAGCTGCTCGAGCGAGGAGTCCGCGCGGCCCTGGACCGGCACGCGTCCCGCCGGGCGGACCTCACGCTCGAACTGACCCCCACGCCGATCTCGGGCGGTCCGCAGGAACTCACGCTGCTGATCGAGGAACTGTCGGACAACGCCTTCAGCTTTTCCAAGCCCGGCACTCCCGTGCGCCTGAGTGCGCAACGCCACGGGGCCGACCTGCAGGTGACCGTCAGCGATTGCGGCCGGGGCATGACCGCGCACCAGCTCAAGACCCTCGGGGCCTTCCGGCAGTTTGAACGGCCGACCTTCGAGCAACAGGGCCTGGGGCTGGGCTTGTTCATTGTCCGCCAGATCGTCCGTCGTCTCGGTGGCCGGATGAACATCCACAGCGTGCCCGGACAGGGCACGACGTTTGCGGTTTCCCTGCCGGCCTATGCCGAACCCGCGCCCAAAGGCGCGCCGCTGGCCGCCCGGGAGGGGAGGGAAGAGCGATGAAAGGCCGGACCTTTGGCGAGATCTATTGCGAGCGAGAGGGACTGTCCCCGGCCGAACTGAACCGCGCCCTGTTTTCCCGGACCCTGTATCCTCAGGCGCGTCCGTTCCTGTGGCTCCTGCACTGGCTGGATCCCGGGCATTTCATGGCCGACCACGAGTTTTGTGAAGATGTCCGCAACCTGCGCAGCCTGGAGGATTTCACCCTCGTGCTGGCAAGTTACCTCGAGCACCCGTCGAACTGGGGCTTTCTGCGGCGCAGGCTGCGGATTCGCATTTCGGCGCGTCGCATGTTCCGGATCGTCCGCACCGTGTTTGAACCGGGCGGCCGGATCACGTCGCCGGTCTCGGCCCGGAACACCTTCGAGCCCTTCGACGACTCCAAGCGGTGATCCTGAAACGAACCGAGGGCTCCGCGCTTGGGGCCCATCCGAATACCACCTCCCGGCTGTTTGTTTTTCTGCAGCGGCGGTCTGCGACCGCCGTCGAGCGTGGCGTGGCTGTCGTTCGGCGGTCACAGACCGCCGCTACAGCAATGCGGGCGTCCGGGGATATTGGGATAGGCGCTTACTTCACCGCCAGGCGGGTCGAGGAGACGTTGCCGGACTGGTCGTAAAGCAGGATCTCGACGGAGGTCGCGCCGGCGGCCTTGGCCTCGGGTATTTCCGCGATGAACTTTTCCTGTTTGCCGTCGAGAATGCCGTCGGCGGGATGGGCCAGCGCGTCGCGGCTGCCGTTGTTGAGCACGAACTCGGCCCCGGCGATGAGCGACAGGGCGTCCGTGCCTTCCACGGAAATGAACAGCATGCTGTCGGCCCGCGTTATCCGCGTCGTGCCGATGACGGGCGGAGTGCGGTCCACCAGCAGGGTGTCGGTCTCGAAGGTGTAGCTCAGGCGCTGCGCCGCGGGTCGCGGGCTTTGCTCGCGGGTTGCCAGTCGCGTGAGATAGAGACCCTCGGCCATGCCACCGGTCTCGAACTGCACATAGTTGTTCGTCGTGTTGACGGCGAGATCGGTCCAGGTCTCGGCGTTGTCAGGGCGGATCGAAAAGGTGTAGGCGAGGTTGTCGCTATCCGGATCGGTGACCGTCCAGTAAACGATCTGCACGCCGGGCTGAGGGACGACCTGGCTGTTGAGCAGGCTCTTGCGCCGGTCGGCGGCCGGATCGTTCTCACGGGGTCCGGGGAAGAGCACCTGGTTGAGGGAGGCGCTGGCACTGGGGGCCGGTTCGCCTGCGGGGATCAGGCCGAGGCCGGGGGACAGTATCCGGAAATCCGTCAGCACGGGCCGGCGGTTCTGAGGCAGGGAATAGAGCGTGGCCTTGTCGATCTGGAAGTCCGGCGCATCACCCGTCACGGTGAGGCGGAATTTGACGTAGCGGCCGCGCAGGCCGTCGGCGGCAAAGGCGCCGTCGCGCTGCCTGAGTTCGGTCCACGGGGACCAGCCCTCGAGCTCGTCGCTGCCGAAATTCGTGCGCACTTCGAGCTTCAGATCCTTCTCCCCGACTCCGCGCAGGCGGGCGAACCGGATCGCGCCCAGTTCCGCCGGCTGGCCGAGGTCGAGGCGCTTGGTTTCAAGCTCCCGCACCGGGGCGGAGCCGAAAGAGAGAAGGGCCAGACCGGGGGCGTTGTTGCGGATGAGCAGGAAACGCCCGTCGCCGAGCGGGGCAAGGTCGTTGAGCTGCGCCGAGGCGCTGCCCGCGAAGGTCAGAGAGCGGCGCGCGACGGGATCGTAGCCGAAGGCGTCGCCTGCCTCGCCGGCGGTCAGCAGCAGCCAGTCCTGGTGTTCCGCGAGACGATAGAGCGCGATGCCGCTCTTGCTGACGACACTCTCGGGAAAGCCATCGGCCGGAAAACGCATGACGCTGGAGCGGCCGGCGAAGACAGGTTTGTCGTCCAGCTTGGGCATGATGGTGAGTTCCTTGTCCTTGGCGGGATCCGGCTTGGGGTCGACGGGCTTGCCGATGCGGAGGGCGTCACCGGGTGTGCTCACGATGCCCGCGTAGAAACTGCCGTCGTCCATCGGCAACAGGTCGACCACCTCGGCGTCACGATTTTCCTGGAGAATGAGCGGCAGGCCGCCCTCGGCGGCGAAGGCGTAGATGTTGCCCTTCGGGGAGGAGCCCGCGATGACACGGCCGTCGGCGAGGCGCGCCAGCCGGCGGACGTTGCGGTCGCGGATTTCGCCGAAAAGGATGACGCCCTTGTCGGCGAGCAGCTTTTCATCGCCCGCCTTGCCCTCGATCAGGCCGGCCTTGGCGAGCTTCTTCAGGTCGAGCCGGTAGACTTTCCCGGGATTGCCGGTGGCGGCGAGAACGCTGCCGTCGGGCAGGGCGAGAAAATCGAACACCGAATCGGCCGGCAGCGGGACGCGGGCGACGTTCTTGCCGTCCTTGACGAGGTAGATCGCGGCGGTCGGCGAGGTGCCGACGAGCAACGTGTCGTTGGCGAGCGGCAGCACGGCCATGGCCTGCGTCTCGGGAACGTCGGCGATCTCGCGCACGGTGTAGCTGTTGTCCTTGGGCTTGAAAGTGACTTCCTGGACCTTGCCCTCGGGGCCGGTGCCGACGAGGTAGGTGTTCTTCCCGGCGGATTTCAGCCCCCAGAGGATGTCGCCGACTTTCGGGCCGTCGAGGTCGGTGAACACCGGGCCGGGGAGCGCGCGGCCGTCTGAGCGGGTGGCGAGGCCCTTGAGGTTGCGGCTGGCGACGTCGCGGCCGAAATCAATCTCGAGCTGCTTGGTGAGCGGATCGGCGGAGAGGCCGAGGGCGGTCACCACGAGACACACGAAATACCCGAAAGAAGGGGAAAGGCTGAGGCGGGGACGCATAGATAAAGGAGTGTATTGAGTTCCGAATGTGGGAGGGGCTTTATGCCCCGACAGAGCGGGCGGGAACAATATCAAGTCGGGGCGCAAAGCCCCTCCCGCATAAAACAGACAGGCGCATCTCAGTCGGTGATCACCAGCGGCCGGCGGACGAGGATGTTGAAGAGCCGGCCGGGCAGGACGCGCTGTTCCCAGAGCGTTTCGACGGCGTCCTTGCGCTGGAAGCGGGCCTCGTCGGCCTTGCGGGCGATGCGCTCCAGCGAGCCGGGCATGTCGGGCGTGGTCGCGCGCTGGTCGGTCATCAGCCGGGCCTTCTCGACGACGGCGAGATAAAGACCGTCGGACTGCCGGAAGTCGCGCAGGGCGGAGATGTATTCCTCAAAACTGCGCAACTGGGCGACCGGGACGGCGCGGGAGCGGCCGGTGAATTCGTCGAGCGCGGGCCCGGTGGTGAGAACGACCTCGAGTTCCTTGCCGGCCCATTCGCGCGGCACGTTGAGGCTGATGGTCTCGGTCGCGGACTCGTTCTGGAAACCACGCCAGCCGATCGTGACGGTCAGCGGCGAACCCGGTGCGGCCTCGGCGCGCGACACCTGCATCTGTTCGATCGTGCCGGAGGGTGTCTCCGGAGTGTCCTCGATGCTGAAGCGGATCCGCTCGGGGAAAACGCGTTCGTAGGGGTTGAAGAGCCACAGGGAGAGGTTGCCGACAAAGTCGCCGAGCCCCTGCCGGAAACCCTGCGGGCCCGGATAGAGCTGGCTCAACTCCACCGGGGCGGAGCCGGGGAAGTCGACCGTGGTCGTCACCTTGAAGCCCTGGGCCAGGCCCGACTCGTTCGAGCCCATGACGGCCTGCGCCAGGCCGGTGGCGGCGATGGTCGGGAGCACCTGCTCGTTGCGCACGACTTCGAAGTGGAGCGACTTGCGGTTGAGGCGTGCGGGGAAATCGATGTCGACCGGCACCATCGCGGGCTTGCGGCCGAGTTCGCCATAGATGCCGGAAAGGCGGTCCTGGCTGAAGGAGCCGATGATGCCGCCGGTGTTGCTCAGTTTGATGGAATTATACTGGCTCGGCAGGATCGTGACGATCTCGGCGGAGGCCATGGGCAATTCGGTGGCGCCGAGCGACAGCATCGGGTGCCCGAAGGCGAGGATGCGGTTGCCGTCCACGTAGGAGACGGTGCCGGTGCCCGCGAGGCTGATGTCGCCCACGGCGAGGGCCACGGCGACGACGTCACCCGGGCGCAAGGCGGCGGGTGGGACCGCGGTCCCGGCTTCGCTCCCGCCGCCCAGATTTCCGCCGAGGGCGTTGACGCTGAGACCGAGGGCGGAGAACTGCGGCTCGAGCAGCGCCGCGACATCGGGCGCGAGGCCACCGAGGGAAAAGGCGGGCGAGATGGCGGTGAACGGTGCGGGTGCGACAATGGACCCGGTGGAGCGCGTGTTGCCGCGGTCGCCTTTGACCGGAATCGGCGTGGGAACGAAACTGTCGCGGCCCGGCGGCAGCGTGCTGACTTCCAGCATGTCGCTGATGGGAGTGAACCCGGCGTAGCGGACGGTCTCGAAACGCTGGATCTGGTAGGCGAGCACGCCGGCGAGTTTGCCGTCGATGTAGAGCGGGCTGCCGCTCATGCCGGCGACGGCGCCCATGTTCTGCACGCGGGCGTCGGTGAGCTCGCAAAGGATCATGCTCTTGCCCGGACCGAGGGCATTGCGGAGAATGCCGGTGACCTGCACGGCGAACGGCTCGGATTCGCGGCCTTGGAAGACGGTCCAGACCTCGCCCTTCATGCCCGGCTGCAGTTCGTTGAGCGGGATCAGGGGGGCGTTCACCGGGACGGCGGACAGGTTCGACACCAAGGTCGCAAAAAGCGCGAAGCAGGCGAATTTGAATGCTGGCCGCATGTGATGAAAACGAAGCTACCTTGGCGTTCTTAGCGAGTTTTCTGTGATTTTAGAGACCTTTAATGGCCTTCGAGATGACTTCGCAAGCCCGGTCGATGGCCGCGCCTTCGTGCGCGGTGCTCAGGAACCACGATTCATAGGCGCTGGGCGGCAGGTAGACACCGCCGTCGAGGCAGGCGTGGAAGAAGCGGCCGAAGAGCTTGGCGTCCGAAGTCAGCGCCGTGGGCATGTCGCGCACCGGGGTCGGCGTGAAGAACAGGCTGAACATCGAGCCGACCTGAGGTGCCTGGAGGGGGATGCCCTTGGCCTTGGCGGCGGCGGACGCGGCGGTGACGACCTGCCGGCCAAGGGCGTCGAGCTTGGCGTAGGGGCTGAGTTCCTCAATAAGGCGGAGGCCGGCGATGCCCGCGGCCATGGCGAGGGGGTTGCCGCTGAGCGTGCCGGCCTGGTAGACCGGGCCGAGCGGGGCGAGATGGTCCATGATGTCGGCCCGGCCGCCGAAAGCGCCCACAGGCAGACCGCCGCCGATGATCTTGCCGAGGGTCGTGAGGTCGGGAGTGATTTTCTCCAGCTCCTGCACGCCGCCGCCGGCGAGGCGGAAGCCGGTCATGACCTCGTCGAAGATGAGCACGGTGCCGTGCTGGGCGGTGATCTTACGGAGGAATTGAAGGTAGCCCGCATCGGGCCTGATGAAACCGACATTGCCGATGTAGGGCTCGACGATGATGCAGGCGATCTTGCCCGGGTTGGCGGCGAAGGCGGCCTCGAGGGCGGCGGTGTCGTTGTAGGGGAGGACGATGGTCTCCAGGGCGAACGAGGCCGGCACGCCGGCGCTGTCGGGATTGCCGTGGGTGAGGGCGCCGGAGCCGGCCTTGATGAGGAGCGAGTCGCTGTGGCCGTGGTAGCAACCGGCAAACTTGACGATCTTGTCGCGCTTGGTGAAGCCGCGGGCGAGGCGGATGGCCGACATCGTGGCCTCGGTGCCGCTGTTGCACATGCGGACCTTCTGGATCGAGGGGAAGAACTTCACGATGAGTTCGGCCATCTCGACCTCGTAGGGATTCGGCGTGCCGAAGGAGGTGCCGTTTTCGAGGGCGGCGGCGATGGCGGCTTTGATGCGCGGGTGATTGTGGCCGTGGATGGCCGGCCCCCAGGTGCAGACGAAGTCGATCAACTCGCGGCCGTCGGCCGTGGTGAGCGTCGCGCCCTTGGCGGACTTGGTGAAAAACGGCGCACCCCCGACGGAGCGGAAAGCGCGGACGGGGGAGTTGACGCCGCCCGGGATGAGCTGGAGCGCGCGGGCGAAGAGTTGGTCGGAGGTTGAGGGCATAGGTCCTATAAGTCGCGTAGGCCCCATAGGACCTATAATATTTCGAGATCAGCTCACGTATTTCTGGACGATCGGGATGCGGCGGCCGACGCCGAAGGCGAGGGGGGTGATCTTCAGGCCGGGGGCGGCCTGCTTGCGTTTGTATTCGTTGAGGTCGACCTTGCGGGCGACGTCGTTGACCACGACCTCGGCGAAGCCGGCGGCGATGAGATCGCGGCGGGAAAGGCCCTCTTCGACGTAACCCGTGAGGATGGCGTCCAGCATGTCGTAGGGCGGAAGGCTGTCCTGATCGGTTTGGTCGGGTCGCAGCTCGGCACTCGGGGCTTTCTCGATCGAGCTGATGGGAATGATTTCCTTGTTCCGGTTGATCCAGCGGGAGAGAGCGTAGACTTGGGTCTTGAACACGTCGCTGATGACGGCGAGGCCGCCGCACATGTCGCCGTAAAGCGTGCAGTAGCCGACGGCCAGTTCGCTCTTGTTGCCGGTCGTGAGGAGCAGGGCACCGAACTTGTTGGAGATGGCCATGAGCAGCAGGCCGCGGGCGCGGGCTTGGATGTTCTCCTCGGCGATGTCGCGCGGACGCCCGGCGAACATCGGCGTGAGGGTCTTCTCCCCGGCGGCGACGACATCGGCGATCGACAGCGTGTGGTAGTCGATGCCGAGGTTCTTCGCGACCGCCGCGGCGTCGTCACGGCTGTGCTGGCTGGAAATGACCGACGGCAGGCTGATGCCGATGACGTTCTGGGGACCGAGCGCCTCGGCGGCGATGACGGCAGTGAGGGCCGAGTCGATGCCGCCGGAGAGACCGAGCAGGGCTTTCTTGAAGCCGGTCTTCTGCGCGTAGTCGCGCACGCCGAGCACGAGGGCGTCGTAGATGTCGGCGAGATCTTCCTGGTTGAAGGTGGAGTGGATGGAGGCGGGACCAGTGGTTCCACTGTTGCCCGCGGTGTGGCCTGAAGCCCGTGGGACTGCCAGTCCCGCCTCCAGGGATGTATCCACCACCCGCAGCTCCTCGCGGAAGGCGGCAAGGCCGGCGATGATTTTTCCCGATGCGTCACAGACGACGCTGCGTCCGTCGAAGATCAGTTCGTCGTTGCCGCCGACGGAATTGCAGTAGACGGCCGGGCAGCCGCAGGCGCGGGCGACATCGGCCACCAGTGAATGACGCAAACCGCCCTTGCCGGCGTTCCACGGACTGGCCGAAAGGTTGACCAAGACGTCGACCTTGCGGGCGGCCAGCTGCTTGACCGGGTCGTGCCCGTTGTAAAGCCGGCGCGTGGAGATCATCGGATGCGTCCAAATGTCCTCGCAGATGGTCACGCCGATATTGGCCCCGGCCACCTGCACGATGAGCGGCTCGTTCACCGGTTCGAAATAGCGGTCCTCGTCGAACACGTCGTAGGTCGGCAGGAGGCACTTGCGGGCGGAGGCGACGATCTTGCCCGACTGGCAGAAAGCGGCGGAGTTGAAGGCCGGGCGCCCCTGGCCGGAAGTGTTCGCCTCGGTGTAACCGATGAGCGCGGGCACGGCGCCGATCTCCGCGGCGATGTCGCGGGTCGTCTGCTCGACGTCGGCCACGAAGCGTTTCTTGAACAACAGGTCTCGGGGCGGGTAGCCGCAGACTACGAGCTCGGGGAACAGCACCAATTCAGCGCCTTGGGCGACCAACGTGCGGTAGGCATCGAGAATGAGCCGGCGGTTACCGGCGAGGTCGCCGACGATGGTGTTGATCTGGGCCAGACCGATGCGCATGGGAGGAGGGCACAACTTGAGGGCAAAGCGCTGGACTGCAACCCCAAGCCTCGGATTCCTGCCAGCGAGCGTTGGTTAACTGTAGCGGCGGTCTATGACCGCCGGAGAGGGCGAAACGGCGCTCATAGAGCGCCGCTACAGGGCCAGATTCCGCTAGCCGTGAGGCGAAAAGAACGCCTACTGTGCCGGGCTGTGTCCGCCGATCCTGTTTCCCGCCTCATCCTCGCCTCCGCCTCGCCGCGACGGAAGGAACTGCTCGCGTCCCTCGGGGTGACCTTCGAGGTCATCCCGGCGGAGGTCACGGAGCATGAGGCCCCCGATGCCGATCCCCGCGAGATGGTGCGGCATAACGCCGCCTTGAAGGCTGCTTGGGTTGCCGCACGACACCCCGACGCCACCGTCATCGGGGCGGATACGACGGTATTCATCGACCGCACCGTGCTAAACAAGCCCCGAGACGCCGCCGATGCCCGTGCGATGTTGCGGATGCTCAGCGGGCGGACGCACACGGTCTTCACCGGCTTGGCGGTGTGCCGGCAACGCGACGGACTGCACCTCGAAAAGGGCGTGGCCAGCGAGGTGACCTTCAGGGTCCTGGACGAGGCGACGATCGAGGAATACCTGCGCAGGGTGCACACCTTCGACAAGGCCGGCGGCTACGCCATCCAGGAGCACGGCGACCTCATCGTGGAGGGTTACACGGGCTCGCTGACAAATATTGTGGGATTACCGGTGGAAGAAATGAAACAACTTTTGACTCAGGCGGGTCTGACGCGTTGATTTTCATCCCGTGCTAGCCCAGACGACCAACCTGAACCCGCCGCCGGCGGACGTGCCCGAAAGGGACAAGACCGACCGCTCCATCGCCATCGGCGTGATCTGCACGGTGTTGTTCCACATCCTGCTGGTCTGGCTGTCGCCGAATTTCTCGTTCGAGAAGTTCTCGGGTGTCCACAGCGGCATCTCCGTCAACAGCGTCAATCGCGGCAAGACCTTCGATTTCCAACTGGCCCCGGACGCCTTTCCCCAGCAGAAGGAAAAGGATCCGTTCCAGTTCGTGGAGACGAATTCCGCCGCCCCGGAGAACATCCCGGACAAGACGACCAATTTCAGCAACCGCAACCAGCAGTCCGCCCAGGAGGTGGCCGCGCTCGAAAAGGATCCGGAAAACCGGCCGAGCGTGAAGGGGCAGGATGAAATCAAGTCGGACACGATCGTCTCCGGCGACATGGCTCCGCCGCAACTGGCGCCTGCACCCATGCCTGAAGTATCCAAGGACGAGTCCGTGGACCGGGCCGAGCAAAAGGCGCGGGCCGAACAGGTGCCGATCGACGGATTTGAAAAGATCGAGGGCAAGTCGGAGGACGGCATCGCCTCCAACATTTCCAAGAGCAAGTCCCCGACCAACAAGGCAGACAAGGCGCTGGAAGGTGCCCCGAACGCCACGGACCCTACCGGCGGTCTCGTGGCGGTGGACGCCTCCACCAGTCAGGCACAGCCGAAGCAACGCCCGCGCCTGGCCTCCACTTCGCTCAACCGTTCGTCTATCCTGACCAACCGGGCTGCGGGTGTGACCAACATCGGCATCGTCGGCCGCGACGCGCGTTGGAGCGAATACGGCGAATACCTCAACACCCTGATCGAGATCGTGCAGATGCAGTGGTATAAGATCCTCAACGAAAGCCGAGTCTCGCCGCCGGGCGGCTCGCATGTCGTCATCACCTTCAAGATCAATTCCCAAGGCGAGACCGAGATCGTCAAGGTCGAGGACGCCGACGCCGGGCGGCAGGGCGTGTTTGCCTGCCAGAACGCCATCACTTATCCGCAGCCCTACGGCAAGTGGTCGGACGCCATGATCGCTGTGCTCGGCGATTCCCAAGAGCTGACTTTCAGTTTCTACTACAGGTGAGCGCACTACCCGAAGATTTCTGGGAGACGCTGCCGCTGCACGACGGGGTCAAGCTGCTGGTGCGCGATGAGAACGGACTGGTCGCCTTCGACAAACCGGCCGGGGTTCTCTCGCATCCCAATGGCTCGGAGGACGAGGCCCGCGCGCTGCTCATGTGCCGTTACGACAAGGTCACCCAGTGTTTCACCTGGAAGGCCGCCGACGGCGCCTTGCGGCAGCTCTGGCTGCTCAACCGCCTCGATTCCGCCACCTCGGGAGTCATCCTCACCGCCGGCAGCGAGAAAGTCGCCAAGGCCGTTCGCGAACACTACGCCAAGAAACAGGTGAACAAGGCCTACCAGGCGCTCGTGTTCGGGAAGCCGCAGATGAACTTCGAACTCTGGCACGACCTGTTGGCCGTGCGGAAGGGAGGCGGACAGGTGCGCACTTCGATCATCGGCAACGTGCCCGCGGAAACCCGTTTCCAGCTCGTCAAGCACACGCAGAAAGCCTTCTCGACCTCGCTCATCCGCCTCGAGCCGCGCACCGGCCGCAGCCACCAGCTGCGCGTGCAGTGCGCCAAGCGTCGCCTGCCCATCATCGGCGACCAGACCTACGGCAATTTCCCGCTGAACCGCTCCTTCGCCAAGACCTACCAGACCAAGCGGCTCTTCCTGCACTCGCTTGAGACGAGCTTCACCTACGAGTTCGCCGGCAAGAAGTTCGCCTTCAAAGCCAGCGCCCCGCTGCCGAGAGAATTTGCGGAAGGCTACTGAAAAAAGGCTTGCAAATGGCTCGTTGTGGCCAATGGTGGCCACATGAAAATCTCAAAGCGTGTTCTGGGGGCCAAGGCGCTCACCGCCCGTGGCGAGGCACGCCTTGAGGAGCCTCCGGCCACGAGACGTCGTGTCGAGGTCTCGGTGCGCGAAGCCAAGGATCAGCTCTCGGCACTATTGCAGCGCGCCGAGGCCGGTGAGGAGATCGTCATCACCTCGGATGGCGAGCCCAAGGCGATGATCGTGCGTTTCCGGCCCACGCCGGGCGGGAAGCCGTGGCAATCGCTCGCGGATTTCCGCGCCACCCAGCCGATGCAGCCGGATTCAACCGCGACGATCAGCGAAATGCGCGAGGGGCGTTGAGATGTATCTCGACACGTCGATCGTCGTGAAGCTCTACACGCGGGAGCCCGACTCGGCCGAGTGCGAAAAAATAGTCTCGGGGCATAGGATGCTGTCCTCGGAACTCCTCTACACCGAGCTGTGGTCGGCGCTCCTCGCGAAGGAGCGCAACGGCGTGCTGTCGCCCGACGACCGCCAGCGGATATGGCAACTTTTCGAGCTGCACCTGCTCGACGAGTTCGTGGAACTGGTGAATCTCGACGGGCAGGTGCTGCGGGAGGCGGCGGAAATGATCGCACGGGTTCACCCCCAGGTGCCGCTGCGGACGCTCGACGCAATACACTTGGCGACCTTCGCCGGCTTGGATGCCGGGCCGCTGTTCACCGCCGATCGCCGCATGATCGAGGCGGCCCGCCTGCTGGCCTTTCCCCTGGCAGGCTAGCGGCCGGCCAGGCGAGGCGGCTGGCCGGCCGCGGGCTGCGCGGATCCGTGAGGATAATGGCCCTTGCGCGCAAAGTTATACGTCATCGCCGCATCGATGGCATGTCCGGCGAGCAGGAGCACCGCAACGGTCAGCCAATATTCCCCCGTGATCGGTGGCATTTCGGGATCGGCCGGCAACAACAGCGGAGAAATCACCAGGACCAACCACCAGAAGCAGGTTCCGAGCATTTCCAGCAGGGCGATCCCGCGGTGGCCGATATACCAGTCTCCCGTGCCGGGGAAGACGAACGACATGAGTGCGGCCCGCCGGGCGGACTTGAAGCGGCCCCCGCAGGTGGGACAGGAGGCGGGATGGCCGGCGGCCACCGCGTAGCAATGCGGACACATGTTCTCCAGACCCTGGAGGCGCTCGAACGGCGCGTTGGTGCCCTGCGTGATGTCGCGCAGGAAATCCGCGAGGAACTTCCGGTCGGCGGACGGCACGCTCTGGAAGGCGTAGGACTTCTTGTTGAGGAGCTTCACGCGGCACAGGCCGTTCCAGGTGGACTTGACGCTGGCGATGGCGGTGTAGGGGATCTGCGAGACCAGGTGGCCGGGCTTGTTGCCGCGGCTGATCTCGAGCAACAACACCCGCTCGGTGGAGAACACCAGCGCGCGGCGGTTCAGGTAATAGGCGATCCAGCCGACGAAGAATTGTTCGGCGAGCGTGACCGTGGTGCCGGTCGTGACCCAATAAACCCGCTCCTGCGGCCGGAGGATGCCGAGCAGCTTGCGTTCGATCGCCTTGAGGAGCTTGAAGCGGGTCTTGGCCCGCTGGCGGGCGAAATAGCCGTCCGCCTTGAACATCATCGCGTAATCAAAAGGAGACGGATCGACCGTCCCCGTGAGCAAATCCTCATACTTCCTGGCCGTCTGGAGGTTCATTCTGGATGTGATGGGTGGGTGCCATGCGTCGCACGGCCTGGCCCGGCCGGACAACATTTCGCCCATGGCAGGATATTTCGCGGAGGGCCGCGAGAACAAATTCCCGATGGATTCCGCCTGCCGGAGGGCCGGTCTCCGCCCCGGCCGCCTTATCCGTAACGATGCCGTCGAACGACAGATTTCCGAGGTCGGGTTTGCCACCGAACGGTGGTCGCCGGTTTCCATACCGGCGACAGGGAATCCGCGAGTGCGCCGAAGCGTCGGTATGGAAACCGACGCTCACCTGATTGCATCGTTACGGCCTATAGCAGATTCATCTGCGAGTCATCGGCCGGTGCGACCGAGATCTTCTTCTTCGGCTTGGCCTGCGGGGCGGGGAGGGTGACGCTGACGTCGTCGGACTCGAGGTTCCCCAGAATGGTCTTGGCCCGGTCGATGACCGAGATCGGCAGGCCGGCGAGGCGCGCGACCTGGATGCCGTAGCTGCGGTCGGCGGCGCCGGGCACGACGCGGCGCACGAAGACGATGTCGTCGTTCCATTCCTTCACGGCCACGGAATAGTTCTTCAGGCGCGGCAGGTGTTTCTCCAGCTGTGTCAGTTCCTGATAATGCGTGGCGAAGAGCGTGCGTGGCCCGCGTTCGGCGGAACGGTGCAGGTGCTCGACCACGGCCCAGGCGATGCTCAGGCCGTCGTAGGTCGACGTGCCGCGGCCGATTTCGTCGAGGATGATGAGCGAACGGTCGGTGGCGTTGTTGAGGATGTTGGCCGTCTCGTTCATCTCGACCATGAAGGTCGAGTTGCCACGCGCGAGGTCGTCGCTCGCGCCGACGCGGGAGAAGATGCGGTCGACGAGCCCGATGCGGCATGCCTTGGCCGGCACCCAGCAGCCGATCTGCGCCATGAGCGTGATGAGCGCGACCTGCCGGATGTAGGTGGATTTGCCGGCCATGTTGGGGCCGGTGATGAGGAGGATCTGCGCCTCGGTGGCGGACAACGCCGTGTCGTTGGGCACGAAACTGTGGCTGCCGGCGAGACCGAGCCGTTCCTGCTTCATCATCTGCTCGACGACCGGGTGGCGGCCGTCGGTGATAGCGAGACTTTCGCCGTCGTCGATTTCCGGCCGGCAGTAATCCCACTCGCGTGCCAGCACGGCCCAGCCGGCCAGCACGTCGAGTTCGGCGAGGGCGTCGGCCGTGCGGCTGAGGCTGATGGATTCATCGAGCACGGCGGCGACGAGTTGGCCGAACAACTCCAGCTCGCGCGCGAGGGAGTTTTCCTCGGCCGAGAAGATTTCCTTCTCCTTCAGCTTGAGCTCCTCGGTGACGTAGCGTTCGCCGCCGACGGTCGTCTGCTTGCGGATGTAGTCGGCGGGCACGCTGGCGAGGTTGGCCTTGGTGACCTCGATGTAATAGCCGAAGACGGAGGTGAAGCGGACCTTGAGGCTCTTGATGCCGGTGCGTTCCTGCTCCTTGCGCTCCAGCTCAGCGAGCCAGGACTTGTTGCCGGAGGTGAGGCCACGCAGGCGGTCGAGCTCGGCGTCGTGGCCGGCGCGGATGTAGTTTCCGTCCTGGAGGTCGTTCGGGAGTTCGTCGGCGAGGCCTTGCGCCAGCAAGGCACGCAGCGTCGGCAAGTCGGTGAGGCGTGCGGATACCTCGGCGATGCGCGGGGAGCCGAAACCGGCGAGCACGGCCTGAATGTCGGGAATCTGGGCCAGGGTGTCCTTCACGCCGCCGAGTTCGCGCGGATTGCGCAGGCGGTTCTGCAGGCGGCCGAGGATGCGCGGAATGTCCCGCACGCGGTTGAGCAGTTCGCGCAACTCGGCCAGATGGGTCGGCGAGGCGAGCATCTCGCCCACGACGGTCTGCCGGCGCTGGATTTCCGGCAGATCCAGGGTGGGGGCGGCGAGCCAGCGCTCGAGCAGGCGGGAGCCGGCGGCGGTCGTGCTGCGATCGATGGCACCGAGCAGCGAGGCCTCGCGCGTGCCGCGGGTGGACGAGAAGATTTCGAGGTTGCGCAGCGTGGCCGGGTCGAGGAGCAGGGTGCGGGCGCTGCGGTATTCCTGCAGTGAGCGGAGGTTCTCGGGCTTCGCGCAGAGGTTTTCCGTGGCGTAGTGGACAACCGCGCCCGCCGCGCCGAGCGCCGGGTGGGTGTTGGCGAGACCGAAGCCCTGGAGGTTGAGCACGCCGAGCGCGTCCATCACGGTCTGGGCGCCGCTGGTGATTTCGAAATGATAGCCAGGCAGCTCGGAACAAAGCCGCGGCGCGCAGAATTGGTGCAGGGCGTGGATCTCGTGCTGCTCGTGCGGGGCTGCTTGCCACTTCGCCAAATCACCCTCGATGAGCACCATCTCGGCCGGGTCGAGCGCCGTGAGGACCGACAGCAGGTTGCCGGGGTGGGGGTCGCTCGCGACGCGGAACTCGCCGGTCGACAAATCGAGCCACGCAGCGTGCAGGCCGGCCTTGTCGAGGGCCAGGGCGCACAGGTAATGGTTTTTCGCCGCGTCGAGCTGGTTGGCGGAGAGCGTCGTGCCCGGCGAAAGAATGCGCGTGAGCTGGCGCTTCACGAGCTTGCCGGCCTGGGCGGCCTCGGCCTGGTCGCAGATGGCGACCTTCTTGCCGGCGGCCAGAAGCTTACTGACGTAGTTGTCGGCCGCGTGGTGGGGGATGCCCGCCATGGGCGTCGTCTGCCGTTTGGTCAGGGTGATGCCGAGCAGGCGCGCGCCGATCTCGGCGTCCTCGAAGAACATCTCGTAGAAATCGCCGAGGCGGAAGAGCAGGAGCGTGTTCGCCGGGAGGCCGCGTTTGACCTCGAAATACTGTTGCATCATTGGGGTCATAGCATTTATACCACTGTTTTATACCACCCCGAAAATGAGCGAGAAAACTCCCACCTGGCAGCCGTCCGGTCCTGAAGGCCTCTACCTGAATACGCGGTCGGGAATGTATTACTCGCGATATCAAATGAATGGGGCTCGGACATTCCGGTCATTGAAGACAAAAGTCTTCACCGTCGCAAAGCTCAAACATGCCAAGCGCGGATTGGACGTAGAGAAGGACCGGCAGCGTGGTGCGACCCTCGACAGCAATTATCGGACTTTGGGTGGACTGCTCGCCGAGGTGAAGGCACGCCTCGACGCGATTCCGGTCGCGGAAAACACCAAGATTGCCCGCGCAAGCAACATCGAACGTCTCAGGTCCAACTGGCGGCGAGGCGACTTTGACACGTTCCAGGCTCGCAACGTCACGGCCGATGTCGTGGCCGAGCTCCGCGAGCATCTCCTCCACAAGGCCGAGTGGAAATGGAAGTTCCAAAAATCGAAGCGTCGCGGATTCAAGGCGCCCGTCGTCAATCAAACTCTCTGGGTGCTCCGCGTCATGCTCGATATCGCGGTGGAGAAGCTGGTGCTGATCGAGAACCCGTTCTCGGTATCCACGACCCTCCGCCAAGGGCTGTTCGCGAAGGACCGGGGGCAGAGCGGCAAGGGCGGCAACAAGCTCCAATTGCCCGACCGGTCTGACATGCTGCGCATCTTCGCAGAAATGCGCCGAGTTCCGGAGGAGTCCGAGAAGTTCAACCCGAACCCCGAGCAGCGGATCTATCTCGAGACCATGGCGACCGAGATGGCCGACCACGCCGAACTCCTGGCTTATTCCGGCATGCGCAAGCAAGAGGCAACGGTTTCGACGGTCGGCGACGATCACGGCGATGAATTCAAGATCTGGGGCACGAAATCCGCCTCCGCCGAACGCACCATCCCGGTGAACACGGCTTTGCGGGCGGTGCTGGACCGGATCAAAAGCCGCCGGGTTGGGCCCAAGACGAAGCTCGTCATCACCGCCGAACCGCGGACCGCCATGCGCCGGGCCTGCCAGCGCCTCAATCTGGCGACGCTGCGCAACCACGACCTGCGGCACTACTTCGCGTCGGTGTGCATTGCCAGTGGGGTGGACATTCCGACGATTTCCCGGTGGCTGGGCCACGCGGACGGCGGAGCGCTGGCGATGAAAACCTATGGGCATTTGCTCAAGGACCACAGCCAGGCCGCGGCCAGGAAAGTGGACTTCAACCCGCCCCGCGCGGTCGCCGTCAGTTAAGCTCACACCGGCGCTCAATGGATCGGCGCGTAACCAGCACGCGGCGCGTGCCGGACATCCGCTGCAGGCGCCCGGTGGCCAACTCGGCGTAGAGCGTGGTGCGGGAGATTCCGCCGAGCAAATAGCGGGCGGTTTTTTCATCGTAGGCCTCGGGCAGCGGGGAAGGGGAGTCACTCGGGAAAGCGACCGCTTCACCCTCGATGCCCACCCCCCACTTCGCCGCGAGTTCCCTGGCTTCCGCGAGGTCCCTGGCCTCGTAAACGACCCGGCGAATTTCTCCGGCCGTGATGTAGATCCCGGAGAATTTCTTGAGCACGGATCCGACATTCATGATGCCTGCCTAGCCGCGATCACATCCCCATCCGCGGTCCGTGACGCGGTAACGGGGAGGGGCCGGAGGACGGTGACTGGCCCGGGCGGATATCCTGGGCCGTCTCCAGCTCCCGCGCCAGTGCCACGATACGCTCACAGGCGCGCGGGAAAATCTCGCGATAGACTTCGGGCACCTGAGCGCGCCCCGCGGCCTGGATAATTTCAGCGGCGGTGAGTTGATGGCCCGTCGCTTCCCGATGAAGCCGCAACATGCTCCGCACGTCTACGAGGTCCTGCACATCCCCCCGTCCCATCTTGGAGACAACCAGGTCGAGCATCCGGGGTCGCTGCAGGCTAAGCTTGGTCAGCTTGTCATGGTGCAGCGGGACGGTGTGCTGCTTCCACTCCGGGGTGAGCACCACTTCACGCTCCGGAAAAATGTGCGTGATATACAATCCCTTGGCTTCGAGTTCCTGATTCGTCTTCTCCACCGCCCGCCAAAAGGAGCGGTCGGCATCAACGCGCAACTCCCGGTCTTTCGGGATGATGATGTCCACGTCGTTGGTGGACCGACCGGCCAGCCGGCCGGCGAACTTGCGATCAAGGAGGAGTGCGGCGGCGCCGAAGACAACCACCTCCGTGGGTTGGGTCAGGTGCCAGTCTAGGGTTTCTGCGATCGTTTGGGCCGCGTTCATCGCCGATACTCAGTGCGCAGCCACGTCCGCGCCGGGCCTTTCCCCGGGCCGCTCAGGCGAGTTTCGGCAACCAGCCGCGACACCCCTGGCAAGAAATCCTGCTCCTCGGCGGCCAGAGCGGGCAAGGCGGCCCGCAGCCGATCCCAAAATTCCGGATGCACGTCCGCCGACAAACCCAACCGGACCAGGTGCGCGACCCGGCCGGTCACGCCCAGCTGCTCGGCGGCCACCACGATCAATTCCGGCGAATTCCCCAGGTCGCTCAGCACCATCGTGCCGCACCGGATGGACTGGAACGTTTCGGCAGCCGCTGGACCGCGCAGTAGCAGGCAGCCCAAAACCTCATGCGGCAATCCGGCCCGGTCCGCCGGCGTCAGGTTTGGCCACAGCGGAGCGTAATGGGAGCATCCCCGGGCAACCGCCGCAGCCCGCAATTCATCGGACGACAACCCGGCGGCCTCCTGGCAGGCCCGCAGGAATCCACTGTCCGCCTCAGCAGGGGCGGCAACAGGCGAAGATCTTCCCTTGGTCGGCATCGGATGTCCCGGACGGGACAGCGGCCATCCTAGCCGCCCGAAGGCCAGGCGCGAATTCTTTTTCGCCCCAGACGGAATGATTTGAACGGTTAACATCACGCCCGCCACCTTGCCCCGGAATCTGGTCGGAATACAGTTCGCACAGCGAACACCCAGCCCCGGTGGTGTTCGCTCGGTGGCATCGCGCGGGCGCTGGGGGCGGCGCCAGAGCCCCCAGCTAGCCCCGCCTGCCATCGGGGCGGGACGGGGCGTGGCAAAGCATCGGAAGCCGATGCGCGGAGGTCCGCCGACTCCAGCCCACGCCCGCCAATCCCCGAAACCAGCCCCCTCAACGGCCCTCTGAAAATGCCCACAGGAACCATCGGCTGCGGACCCCTTTCGACACCCGGAACAGTCCATTTTGCAGGAAGTCCAACTTGTGCTACAATATCCGACACTTGGAAACCCTTCTACCTCCCGGATTCAACTCATGGACCCAAATCCTCACGGATTGGGCGGTGAGTCGCGTTTGGCTGGCTTCAACTCTTCCACGCTGCCTTGAAGGCCGTCCGGACCTGGCCGCGCCCATCGTCGCCGAGATTGGCGCCGTGATTCGCCGGCGGCAATTTCACCGCTGGGCGTCAAAAGTCGATCTCGCCCAAGAGCAGGCGACCGAACCCGCCCTGGATACAGCGGGTGGCCCCGCCTATTTGGCACTGCGGGACGAGATGGAATCAGCCCAATCCAAGTATCTTTCGGCCTGGACCGCCCAACGTTCCGGCAAAGTCGAAGCCCAGGAATCAGTCGCGGCACTATGCCACCGGATGGAGCAACTACAGGTCGCCTTCGAAGACATACGGCGACGTAACGAGGGTGCCGTCGAGAAAGCCCGACGGACCGCCGCCGAGGCGTTTTGGGCAAGGCGAGACCAGAGTGTGATTTCAGACACCTACTTTGCCGACGAGCCGATATATTCGGTGGCCGCCCGGCTGGCGCGCATCCATCCGCCGTGGTGGGGCCGGTTCCACCACCGCCTGCAACGGGCCTTTGTCCCGGGACACCCGGCAGACGGTTGCCTGCTCGATGCACTGCCCGGCCTTCGTCGGCAGGCCAAGCGGATGACGATGGAAGCAACCGTCGGCGGTTGGTGGCAGGCGAACCACGCCCGATGGGGTCGGTTTGTGCCGGCTGAGCCGCACTACCCGGTGCTGGCACAGCGGGCCGAAAAGAAGGCCTGCGAATTGGTTCGCTGGTTCGACGTGACGGCCCCCGGTTACCTCGCCAATGAGGCCGTGCGAACCACGCTTCACGCCGACTTATCAGAACGGCTCGGCGAGGCCGATCCCTGGCCAGTGCCCGCACCCGGCAGCCGGACGCCGCTCCCTTGGGGCGAACACGGACCCAACTGAGTGTTCGCGGCGCAGGCTCCCCGCGGGGTGCGCGCCCAGTCAGGCTGTCAGCGTGAAACCATCCGCTGCCTGCTTCTTGCGCCGCCGTCGTCTGGCCGGCTTGGTGCCCAATTCCCGGTTGAGCCAGCGCCGCAGCGTCTCGTGGCCGATCTCGATGCCGAGTGCCCTCAGGCCGCCGACCAGCGAGCCGATGGACTCGCCGGCCTGCCGCAATCGCAGCAATTCATCGCGCTGCGCCTCCAGCCTGACCGTCGCGCGGTTGCGCGGCCAGCGCGCGCGGGCGACCGCTTCCGCCAGAGTGGGTGACGATGGAGGAGTGGTCGAGTTATACGCGGGTAGCGACATGGGAGTGATCGGGGAACGGTATGTGCGACACATGAGTGGCGCAAGGGGAGCGCCTCGGGCGCAATCTAAGCGGAAACGCTTGGACGTTGGTGTCCTCCCTTACTGCTTTGTTTTATTTTTGTTGGGTGAAGCAGGTTTCTTTTTGGGTTTATTCGTTGGTTGGTTCATTGGGTTGGTTGATTGCTTGGTCTTTGTTGGCGGTGCTATCGTTGAGTTAGCTTATTTGAGTCGTTGGTTTCATGGGTTTGTCGGTCATCTTTCATGTAGATTTATTCTTGGTTCCTTTGGCCAAAGCTTGGTTGCCGGAGGTGGTGGATGCTGACGATTCGCACCTGCAAGGCCTTCAGCAAAGCTTTGGGCGAATACCTCCGCCAGGCCGACTACTATGCCCAGGGCATGAAGGTCGAGGGCACCTGCCACGGCCAGCTCTGTGCGGCCGTCGGCCTCGCCGAGGGCGCTACGATCACCGACGAGGCCTTTGAGCGCATTGCCTCTAACCACCATGCCCTGACCGGCGAAAAGCTCACTGAGCGGATGGCGGCCGGCCGCCGGGCTGGCTATGATGCCACCTTCAACGCCCCCAAGTCCGTTTCCATCCAAGCCTTCCTCGGTGGCGACGAACGGCTCCTCGCCGCTCACGAAACCGCCGTCCGCGAAGCCCTGCGCGAACTGGAAACCTACGCGTGCCACCAGACCGGTCGCGGGGTCAACAAGCGCTACGTCATCTCCGGCGGCGTCGCCGCCGCCGTCTTCCGGCACGGCGAGAGCCGGGCCTTGGACCCTCACCTGCATTCCCACGCCTTCATTTTCAATGTCACTCGAAGTGATTCGAAGTCGGGTCGGCTTCTGGCCCTCGAAAGCTCGAATATCTTCGAACGGACCAAGTATCTCACGGAAGTTTACCGGAATGCGCTCGCCCGGGAGGTCCGGCAACTCGGCTACCAGATCGAACGCCGGGCGAACGGATTTGAGCTCACGGGAGTTTCCCCGGACTTGCTGGAACGGTTTTCCAAACGGGCGCAGGAGCGCGATCGCGCCATCGCGGCCCGCGAGGCAGAACTGGGCCGGGAATTCTCCCGCGATGAAATCGCGATCCTCGTCCGTGAAAACCGCGCTGCGAAGCAATATGAGCTGACCCCGGATGAAGTCCGCCAAGGCCAGCTTGCCCAGGTGAACGAGAGCGAGCTTGCGCAACTCCGAGGCCTCAAATCCGGGTCCTCGCGTTCCGCCCCGCCCGAGACCGTCAGTCTGGATGATGCCATCGCCCGGACTACCGAGCACCTGTTCGAGCGCCGGACGGTCGTGTCCGAATATGAATTCACGGCCGCGGTGCTTCGCGATACCTACGGCACCCATCCACTCGCCGCGGTCAAGTCAGCGCTTGCGGCAGACGGCCGTCTGCTCCGTGCTGATGGACAAGTCTCCACCCAGGCGGCCCTCGACCTCGAGCGCGACCTCATCGGCCAGCTCAATGCAGGGGTCGGCGTGCACGATTCCGGCTTCGGCTTTGTGCCCTCGGAAGAATCCACCCACCTCTCCCGCGAACAGCGGCAGGCCGTCGAACGGGCGCTCGATTCTCGCGACGCCGTGACGGTCCTGCGGGGCAGGGCCGGCACCGGGAAAACGCAAACCCTCGCCACCCTCATCGAGGGTGTCACGCGGTATAATCGGGAGGTCGTCTGCTTTGCCCCCAGCACGCAAGCCGTGGAGGTTCTCCAGCGGGATGGGGCGAATCAGGCGTCTGCCGGCCGTTCTTCTGCTGGCGCCGTGCTCCAGGCCACCGCCACCGTCCAGCGATTGCTCGTCGATCCGACTCTGCAGCAGTGCTTGCGCCATCAAGTGGTCGTCGTCGATGAATACGGCCTGTTGTCCACCCGGCAGCTCAAGCAACTGGTAGACCTCACCACGACCCAAAATGCCCGGCTGCTGCTCGTGGGGGATTCGGGCCAACACAAGAGTGTGGAGGCCGGGGATGCTGCCCGGATAATTGAGCGGGAATCCCGCGTTCGGGTCGTGACCCTCAGCCAAGTTCATCGCCAAGCCGCCAATCCGGCTTACCGGAAGGCGGCGGAGGATTTGGCAGCAGGCCGGCTTGCCGCCGGGCTGCGCAAACTGGACCGGATGGGCGCCATCGTCGAAATTGAATCCCCTTCCGCCCGCCGCCAGCAAATGGTGGAAGAGTGGCTGAAAGCATCCCAGGGAACCAAACCGGTCCACACTCGTAACGGACTTCCGGAGCGCGCGAGAACCGCCCTCATGGTCGCCCCGACCTGGGTTGAGATTGATCACCTCAACCTCGAAGCCCGCCACCGGCTCCGCGCCGCCGTCAAGTTGACCGGTCCCGACCGTGAGTTTGTCGCCCTGCGCGCCAAGGACTGGACCCGCGCCCAACATAAGGACCACCGCAATTACCAACCCGGCGACATATTGGTCGCCCACAAGACGACGAAGCATTTCACCAAAGGTGACGAATTGCGCGTGATCCGCCGGGAGCAACGCCGGCTCATCGTGGTTGTCCGCGCCGGGGAGGTGTCCGTGTCACCGCGCCAGTCCGGACTCGCCTGGACGGCGTGCGAAGAGCGCGCGACTCCCGTGGCGACCGGCGACCGGCTGCGGCTCCGCTCAATCGCCCACGTTCAAACCCCGGCCGGCCAAGTCCGCCGGCTGGCCAACGGCAGCATGGTCACCGTCCAATCGGTCAACGCTGCCGGCCAACTCGTCCTGCAGGACGGCTCCACCCTCCGCTCCCGCCAAGTGGCCTACGGCTACGCTCTCACCTCGCACGCCTCGCAAGGCACCACCGTGGACAATGTCTTCCTCGCTGGCGCTGCTTCCCGGGAGGGGCTCTACGTCGCCGCCACCCGCGGCCGGGAATCCGTCCGGATCTTCGTGCCCGGCCGGGAACAGTTTCTTGAAGCCGCCGGTCTCCGCTCCGAAGCGCGGACCTCCGCACTAGAGTTCACCCGGCACCGGTCGATCAAGCCGGCGTTCCGGACCCATCTGGCCCGTGCCTTGAACTACCTCCAGCAGGTGCGCGCGCAAATCGGCGCCTACCTCGCCAGCCGTCCGGATGCCCGGCCGTTCGAGCCTCCCGAGATTCATTATATTCCGGTGCGGGCGGTGGAGCGTGCTCCGTCGCACTCGCCGGCTGAAGATTCGTTGCCGCATTACAGTCACAGCCACTCCGAAACGCCGAGCCAAGGCATGCGGATGCGCCTATGAGTGGACTTAAGCCCAAGTTTCCCGGCGGTGAGTTGTCCCGCCCGCGTGACCCGGGTTGCCTCGACGCGCAAGAGGTCCCTGCGGTTTGCCTTCGGTTGCAATCCCACCGCCAGCGCCTGGCGCTCCCGTATGCGCTCCTGCTCCGCATCGAGTTGTCCAACGACGAGACCGCCTGCGAAATCGTCTTCGCCACCCACGAGGTCAGCGTGCGCGGCCGGCACCTGCGCGCAGTCTACCTCGCCGTCAGCCAGGCTCAGGCTGCGCAGATCAGCATCGGTGAATCCGCCAGTCTGCCGGAAGGCACGGCTTTTCTAGGGTCTCTCGTAACCGAAATCCGGATCGAGCCGACTGACGAGTCGGGCCGGGCCCGTCGATAGTCCCGATTGTGCGCCCGGGGCAGCGGGCGGCGAGCAGCGCGAGCCGTTGGCTGCCCCACGTCGCGCCACACCTCCCGGCCCAGCAGTCGCGCCGGGTTGGGCACGGGCCGGAGCGCAAGCGACGCCCGGGATCAACCCGCCGGGTCTGCGACTTGGCCGCTCGCTCCGTCGCCTCAATATCCGATTACCGCCTCGTTACTCCCGCAGAGTGCACCTCCCGCTGAAGTGCGATGATCCAGCGACCCGTTTGCACGGGTCGCCGGAACATGACACCCATGACGACAAGCTTCTGCATGACTTTGAGGTTTTTCATGTGAACGGACGGTGCGAACAAATCTGGCCCGGGGATAACTCGTAACCGCTGCGCAACTTCCGTCGCAAACGCGAGAAAGTCAAACGCAGCACTGTAGCTCGCACCATGCCTCTCAAGCGCAAGCTTACTCCGACTCCGAGCATATGAAAGTGTAATCGCAGCACGGTTTGCCATTCTTCGGGCGTGTTCAACTTGGACGTGGTGCAGCGGTCGCTGCGGCGTGCTATTCAGGGGAGATCAGCTACTGCGGCCATTTGCCTAACCCCACAGGGCCCGGACGAAAGTCCACTGGTGGATCGATGATTCTTTCTGTCGAATATCATCGCCAGCCAAACGACAACACGTTCACGAATCTCACCCTTCGGCTGTCGTCCGTGGGCATCCATGTTAGTTGGGGGGTGGGAGAGCCACCAACGCGCTGCAGATTTGTTGGTCAACCTCGACCCGCTTGGCACGAAAGGCTTTACATCAGAAGGCCGGCCCGGTAGTTGTGTTCACGGCAAGGATGGGCCACCTATGCATCCGACTCCGGGACGCTCCACGGTGCTGCGAGTTCGTTGTATGACTAAAGGACTACATGCTGGGCTTACTCGTTTTCACGACCTCCAGATCGTGTTTCTGGAGGATAGTGAGCAGGATCGGGACTTGGTTCACGAAGCGCTCCGAACGGCTGGATTCCGGTGCCAATTCACCCATGTGGCCACAAGGAAGGATTTCGAGGCGGCGCTGGCTCGCGGCGGTTCTGACCTGATCCTGTCCGACTATTCGCTGCCCGGATACGATGGTGCCGCCGCCTTGGCTTTCGCCAAGGAACAGCAGCCCGACACGCCGTTCATTTTCGTGTCCGGCACCATAGGGGAGCAAAAGGCCATCGACAGCCTCAAGAGCGGTGCCACCGACTATGTGCTGAAGGACCGGATGGAGCGGCTGGTGCCGGCCATCACGCGCGCCCTCAAGGACGTCGCAGAACGCCAAAGCCGCCGGCAAGCCGAGGAGGCGCTACGGCAAAGCGAGGAGCGGTTCCGCGAAATGGCCGAGAACATCCGCGAGGTGTTCTGGAGCACCTCGCCGGATGGCCGGGAGAAATATTATATCAGCCCCGCCTACGAGCAAACCTGGGGCCGGGCGCGCGCCGAGCTTTACGCCAATCCCTCCGGCTGGCTGGAAACGGTCTGGCCCGTGGATCGGCCGCGGGTCACCCAAGCGCTCGCCCAACTGGCGCAGGGCACACCGTATCACCTCGAATACCGCATCCAGCGGGCCGACGGCCACCGGTGGATTGAGGACCGGGGCTACCCGGTGAGGAATGCCCACGGACAGGTCGTGCGCATGGTGGGAGTCGCGGTCGATATCACGGACCGCAAGCATTTGGAGGGCCAGCTCATGCAAACGCAGAAAATGGAGATCATCGGCCAACTGGCCGGCGGGATCGCGCATGATTTCAACAACATCCTGACGGTGATCAACGGGTATGCGAAGCTGATGCTCGATGGCGGCGACCAGACGCTCGTCGCCCAGGAGCGACTGCGGATGATCTATGCCGCGGGGATGCGCGCGGGCAGCCTGACGCGTCAGTTGCTGCTCTTCAGCCGGAAACATGCGATCAACAAGGATGTTCTGGAACTCAACGCCTTGATCGAAGAGATCGCCAAGATGCTCAGCCGTCTGATCGGCGAAGATGTGCCCCTGGAGCTTAAGCTTGACCCCACGCCCCGGTTCGTCACGGCCGACGCCAGCATGCTCGAACAGGTGCTGATGAACCTGGCCGTGAACGCTCGCGATGCCATGCCGCGCGGCGGACACCTGACGATCGCGACGGAACTGCGCAGCGTCAGCGCCGCGGAATCAGCGGAGAACCTCGCTCGCCGAGCCGGCGAATTTGTGTGCCTGAGCGTGCGCGACACGGGCAATGGAATCCCCCCGGAGGTGCTGCCCCGGATTTTCGAGCCATTCTTCACCACCAAAGCCATCGGCACCGGCATCGGCCTGGCCACGGTATTCGGCATCGTGCAGGAACATCAGGGTTGGATCGAAGTGGAAACCGTCATCAGCGTCGGCACATGTTTCCGAATTTTCCTGCCCCTCGCCCCCCTGACGGAAGTGGCGGCCCGCGTGACGTCCCAAGAGCCGTTCGACCGCAAGGGGTCCGGAACCATCCTCCTGGTGGAGGATGAAACCACGGTGCGTGAATTTGCGGTCGCCGTGCTGCAGCATTATGGTTATCGTGTCCTGCAGGCCGGCTCGGGGGTGGAAGCACTGGAGACCTGGAAATGGCACCACGCGCGAATCGCGCTCGTGATCACGGACCTGGTGATGCCCGACGGCCTGTCGGGACTCGATCTCGCCAACACCCTGCGCGCGGAGAACCCCGCGTTGAAGATGATCCTGACCAGCGGCTACGCCCGCGACATGGCGACCAAGGGCCATGTCGTGCCCAAGAATCTGCCGTTCCTGCAGAAGCCCTACCTGCCCAACACTCTCGCCCGGATGGTGCGCGAAGCCTTGGATCAGAACGACGCCATGCTCCCTGAAAGGCCCCAACCTTGAACCGCCAACCCGCTGCCCCATGAAAAACCTACCGCCAACCCATCATCGATCCATGCTATGGTCTGCCGGGATCGGCTTGGGGAAAGCCGCCCTGACGCTATGCGCGGTTGCGCTGGCGACCACCGTTTACGCCGGCGCTCAGTCCACCGAAGCCCCCGGAAAAAACCTCGCCGACCTGAGCATCGAGGAACTGATGAACGAGTCCGTCACGTCCGTCTCCAAGAAAGAGCAAAGACTGGGCGACGTCGCCGCCGCCATCTCGGTCCTGTCGAACGACGACCTGCGCCGCTCCGGCGCCACCACGATCATGGAGGCTTTGCGCCTGGTGCCGGGGGTGAACGCGGGCCAGGTCAATTCCCACGAGTGGGCGGTTTCGGCTCGCGGCTTCAATGACGTGTTTGCCAACAAACTGCTGGTGCTCGTCGATAGCCGCAGCATTTACACGCCGCTGTTCTCCGGCGTTTTCTGGGACTTCCAGCAGCTCATACTCGACGATGTGGATCGCATCGAGGTGATCCGCGGTCCCGGGGCCACGATCTGGGGGGCCAATGCCGTCAACGGCGTCATCAACGTGGTCTCGCGCAGCGCCCGTGAGACGCAGGGCGGACTGCTCTATGGCGGCGGAGGGGATCAGGATGGGCTGCTGGGCGGAGTGCGTTACGGGGGCCAGGCCGGCCCGGGCACTTATTACCGCGTTTTTGCCAGCTACCGGAGGGTCGCGGATTTTCCGCTGCCGGGCGGGGCGTCGGCCCAGGACGGCTGGGAAGGCCGTCAGGGCGGCTTTCGGGTGGATCACTATCCGTCGGCCGACACCCAATTGACCTGGCAGGCTGACATGGCGGATGTGCAGTCCGATGATGACAGGGTCAGCGGCTACAACGTCAATACGCTTGGCCGCTGGACCCGCCGCTTTTCCGGACGCTCCAGCATGGAGATCCAGGCCTATTATGACCGGGTGGTCCGCGATGAGTCGTCGCGGAGCTTGCTGCACACGGAAACCATTGACCTCACCGCCCAGCATACTTTGGGGCTCGGTCCGAACCACGATGTCATTTTTGGTGTCGGCTACCGGGACATCATCAACCAAATGTGGCAAACCACGCCGGTGATCCAGGTGCGGCGCACTCGTTCCCATCTGGAGCTGTTCAACGCCTTTCTCCAGGATGAATTCAAATTCATTCCGGACAAGCTCACCCTGACGGTGGGTGGCAAAATTGAGCACAACAGCTACACGGGATGGGAATTCCAGCCCAGCGTCCGGGCCGTGTTCAAGCCCACGCCCCAATCAACCCTGTGGGCGGCGGTATCGCGCGCGGTGCGCACGCCCAGCATCGTCGAGGCCGGCGATGTCTTCGCAACCACGGCCGGTGCGCCGTTTCCGGGACCGGACGGCGGCCTCTACCTCCCGACGGTGGTCGGCAACGCCCATCCCGTCTCCGAGGTGCTGCTGGCCTATGAGGCCGGCTACCGGGTCCCGGCCTCCAGCATGACCAGCGTGGATGTGGCGCTCTTCTACAATGATTACAGCAAGCTGATCTCAAGCGCCGTCGTTCCGCGTTTCGTGTCCGGGGTGCCGTTGGGCCTCGCGGAGATCCCCTTCGTCAACCTGGTTGGCCGGGAAACCTACGGTGGGGAAGTGTCCCTCACAGTGACGCCGGTGGGCGCGTGGCGCCTGACAGCGAGCTATTCCTACCTGACGATGCGGCTGAATGGAACAGTGGGTGCGGCTGGGTTTGGCTCGAATGCCAGCTGGCCCCAGCATCAGGCCGTCCTGCGCTCCTCCTATGATTTCACGCCGCGCACCAGCCTCGAAGTGCAGGTGCGCCATGTGTCGGCGATTCCGGGCGCTGCCGCCTACACCACCGCCGGTTTTCGCCTGGCGCATCGCTGGGGCGACCGGCTCGAACTTTCGCTGGTCGGACAGAATCTTTTCACCCCGCAACACCCCGAGCACGGAGCCGAACTGCTGACCGTAACCACGGAAGTCCCGCGCAGCTTCTACGGGAAGATCGTCTGGCACTTCTGATCCACCCGGCCATCCCATGCCCAAGAAAAAGCGAGTCACCCCGGAGTCCCGGCGCAGCCACGCATGGCGTTCGGCCGTTAGTCGACAGTGCAAGTGGCTGGCACTCCTCGGCCTGTTCTGCCTCGGCGCCAGAGCCGCTTTGGGCGCCGATCTGCCCGTCTCCAAGGAATACCAGCTCAAGGCGGCGTTTTTGTATAACTTCACCAAGTTCGTCGAATGGCCGCCGCAGCGTTTCGCGGACGCAACCAGCCCGATTGTCATCGGCGTGCTGGGCCCCAATCCGTTCGGCGATGAATTGGCGAAAATCGTCCAAGGTCGGAAGGTCAACGGCCGGGCCATTGCCATCCGGCCGATCACCGCCGCCGAGGCCCGCGCCGTTCACGTGGTCTTCGTCTGTGGCGGAGCCGAACCGCAGCTCGCCAACGCGATGGATGCACTGCGCACGGCCGGCGTGCTGACCGTGGGCGAATCCGACAAGTTCACGGCGCTGGGCGGCGTCATCACCTTTGTCCTCGAAACGGACAAGGTGCGCTTTGAAATCAACCAGGACTCCGGTGAAAGTGCGGGGCTGAAGATCAGCGCCCAGTTGCTGAAACTTGCCACCGCCGTCCGCCGCAAAACCTAGGATGACCCATGCCCTGGCTGCGTAACCTTCCCCTCCGGCGCAAACTGACCGCGATCAGTCTGCTGATCAGCGGCGGCGCCCTGCTGCTCGCCTGCATCGCCTTCGCACTCTATCAACAGTTCGCCTTGCGCCAGACGATGACGCACGATCTCGCCACCACGGCGCACATGATCGCGCTCAACAGCGTCTCCGCGCTCGCCTTCGACGACAGCAGTTCGGCGGAACAGACCCTGCAGAGCCTGCGGGTCCAGCCGCACATCACGGCCGCGTGCATTTACAACAAGGACGGTCGCATCTTCGCCACCTACCGCCGCGCCGCCGAGGCCAAGGGAGCGTGGCCTCCATCGCAGAGGGACGGCGAGAGATTCGGCGCCGACTCCCTGGAACTGTTCCGCCAAATCGACCTGGCGGGCGAGACGACCGGCGCGATCTATCTGCAATCCGACCTCGGTGCCCTGCGCGAGCTTTGGCAGCGCGATCTCCTCGTCGGCGGCACGGTGCTCTTGCTCGCCCTGCTGATGGCGCATGGGCTCGCCGTCCGGCTGCAACGGGTCATCTCCGAGCCGATCGCGGAACTCGCCGGCATCGCCGACCGCGTGGCCGCCGAGAACAATTACGCCATCCGGGCCGCCAAGACCAGCGACGACGAGTTCGGTCGGCTCATTGTCGGGTTCAATCACATGCTGACGCAGATCCAAGCGCGCGACGCCGAGCTGCAGAAGGCCAATGACGAACTGGAGCATCGCGTGCAGGAACGCACCCGCCAGTTGCAGGCCGAAGTGATCGAGCGCGACCGCGTCGCCGAGGCCCTGCGGGCCTCCGAATCGTTCCTCAATTCGCTGCTCCATAACCTCCCGGTCAACATCTACCGCAAGGATACCGCCGGCCGCTTTATCTTTGTGAACCGGCCCTTCGCCGCGCGCATGGGCCGCACCGCGGAGGAGATCATCGGCCGGACCGATTTTGATTTTTCGCCCGCCGGGCTGGCCCGCCAGTATCAGACGGATGATGCGGCGGTCATGGAAAAACGCCTTCCCTTTGAGACCATCGAGGAAGAGCTCGTGGCCAACGGGGAGACCCGCTGGATTCAAATCGTGAAGGTGGCTGTGGTGGACAGGGATGATCGTGTTACCGGCACGCAAGGCATGTATTGGGACGTCACCGAACGCCAGCAGGCCGAGGCGGCGATGAAGAAAGCCCAGGAGGCGGCGGAGTCCGCCACCCGGGCCAAGAGCGAATTCCTGGCCAACATGAGCCACGAGATCCGCACGCCGATGAACGGCGTCATCGGCATGACCGGCCTGTTGCTCGACACCGAGCTCGACCCGGCTCAGCGGGAGTTCGCCGAGACGATCCGCACCAGCGCCGACACCCTGCTCACCGTCATCAACGATATCCTCGACTTCTCCAAGATCGAGGCCGGGAAGCTCCACTTCGAGGAGATCGACTTCGACCTGGTGGAAACCATCGAAGGCACGCTGGACATGCTGGCCGAGCGGGCGCAGGGCAAAAACATCGAACTGCTCAGTGCCATCCCGCCGGGGGGGTGCACCCGGCTGCGGGGCGACCCCGGTCGGGTGCGTCAGATTTTGGTCAACCTGATCGGCAACGCTCTCAAGTTCACTGAGCGCGGCGAGGTCGTCATCCGGGTCGTCCCCGAGCACGAAACCGAGACGGACGCCACCGTGCGCTTCAGCGTCACCGACACGGGCATCGGCATCTCGCCCGAAGTGCAGTCCCGGCTCTTCCAAGCCTTCACCCAGGCCGACAGCTCCACGACGCGCCGCTACGGCGGCACCGGCCTCGGTCTCGCCATCTCCAAGCAACTGGTCGCGCTGATGCACGGTGAAATCGGCGTGCAGAGTGAATTGGGCAAAGGGACCACCTTCTGGTTTACCGCCACCTTTCCCAAGCAGATCGGGCCCCCCAAGCCCGCCACAGATTACGGCCGCGATCTCTTCAATCTCCGGGTGCTCGTGGTCGACGACAACGCCACCAACCGCCAGATCTTGCGCCACCAGATCTTCGCCTGGAAGATGCAAAAAGGCAGCGCGGCCGGCGGGCACGAGGCCCTGAAAATCCTGCGCGCGGCCGCGGCCGCCGGCGCGCCCTACAACGTGGCGTTGCTCGACATGCAGATGCCCGAGATGGACGGCCTGACCCTGGCCCGCGCCATCAAGGCGGACTCCACCATCGCCGCCGTGCGCCTGATTATTTTGACCTCGCTCGGCCATGCCCTGAGTGCGGCAGAACTGAAGGAGGCCGGCATCGACGCCTATCTCGTCAAGCCGGTCAAACAGTCGCGCCTGTTCGACTGCCTGATCAGCGCCGTCGGCCTGGCCGACGCGGTGGATATTTTTGCGCAGGCCGCGGCCCCCGCGGACTCCCCCGCCGTCCCGGCCCCCGCACCGTCCAAGGCCCGCATTCTCCTGGCGGAGGATAACATCGTAAACCAAAAGGTCGCCCTCGCCCAGCTCAAGAAGCTGGGCTACACGGCCGACGCCGTGGCCAACGGCCTCGAGGCCGTGCAGGCGCTGGAAGACGTGCCCTACGACCTCATGTTCATGGACTGCCAGATGCCGGAGATGGACGGCTACGAGGCCACCAAGGTGATCCGCCGGCGCGAGCACGATGGGACCGCCGCCGGCTGCCCGAAACCGCGCCTGCATATCATCGCCATGACGGCGAACGCCATGCAGGGCGACCGCGAGAAATGCCTCGCCGCCGGCATGGACGACTACGTCAGCAAGCCCGTGCGGGAAACGGATCTCCGCGCCGCGCTCGAACGGTGGGCCGCGGCCAAGCAACCCTCGTCCCCATGAAAATTCTCACGGTCGAGGACGAGGATGTTTCCCGTTCCGTGCTGCGCCACGAGCTGGCCCCGCTCGGCCATGAAATCGTGGAAGCCGGAGATGGCGAGGACACGTGGGGCCTCCGCAGGGCGAACCGCTGCGCATGATCATCCGCGATTGGATGATGCCCAGGGTGGACGGCATCGAATTGTGCCGCCGCATCCGTGGGCGCAGGCACGCGAAATACACTTACTGCATCCGGCTCACCGCACGCAATGCCTCGGAGGAAAACCAGGTCGCCGCCATGGAGGCCGGCGTGGACGATTGCCTCTCCAAGCCGCTGCGTCCGCATGAGCTGTTTACGCGGCTGCGCGTGGCCGACCGCATCCTCCGTTCCACCAGTTGTAAGGGATGCTGCCATCTGCTCCTATTGCAAAAAGTCCGCGACGACCAGAACTACTGGCAGCAGAGTGAACATTATCTGAGCGAGCGAGCCCGCGCGAAATTTTCCAATGGCATCTGCACGGATTGCTACGGGCACATCGTCATCCCCCAATTGGACGAATTGGGCTCACCGCCGGCATCATAACGTCACCCCGCTCCAGGCTGGCGGGAGACGGATTGTTACCGCGGTATGAATCTATTGGACGATGATCGAATGGATTGAACGATTCCACCCCGTTCGCGTCTGTCTTCGTGTAGTTCAACGACTGTTAGGTGTTAGGGGGAAGGGCCGCCTTGGGGGGCGGCCTTTCTTTTGTCTCTGCCGAGGAACCGGCAGCAGACACAACCCCACTTCGTTCAGATTTGCAGACCCGCAAATGCGTCATTAGTCGATCTTGAATAAATCACATCATATTGCGCTAGAATGCATTGCTATTTATCAGGCAGGATTCGTTTTTCCGGAAACCTTCCACTTCCGCCCTCAAATCCGGGAAAATCGATGAAGCCAAAACCACAAGTCCGACAAGCCCAGCGTGAACTTTTCCGTGTAGAATTGGAGCAACTGGTGGATGCGGAGCATCCGCTGGTGAAGCTTGGCCGGCAGATGGACTGGGCGGGGTTCACGGAGCGATTGGGGCCGACCTACGCCGCCACGAATGGCGCGCCGGGGGTGAACACGCGTTTGCTGGTGGCGTTGCACTATCTCAAATATCAGCACGACCTCAGCGACGAGGCCGTGGTCCAGCACTGGGTCGAGAATCCCGACTGGCAGCACTTCAGCGGCGAACAATTTTTCCAGCACGAGGTGCCGATCGATCCATCGAGCATGACCCGGTGGCGTCAACGGCTGGGCGAAGCGGGAGCAGAAGCGATGCTGAAGGAAACGATCCAGACCGGACTGCGGATGAAAGTGATCAAGCCCCCGCAGCTCAAGCGGGTGAATGTCGATACGACGGTGCAGACCAAGGCGGTGCGCTTCCCGACCGATGCCCGGCTCTACAACCGGGCGCGGGCCTGCACGCGCAAACTGCGCACCCACCTTGGCCGGGTGATCCGCGAGATCACCCGCCAGCAAGCCGAACCGACGGGAATACTCCAACAACTCCTGAGCACCGCCCAGCGCATCCACACCAGCAGCCGACCGACAAATACAAAGTCTACAGCGTGCATGAACCCAAGATCTGCTGCATCGCCAAGGGCAAGGCCGGGAAAAAATATGGGTTTGGCAACAAGGCGAGCGTCGCGACCACCAGCCAAGGCGGTTGGTTGCTCGGCGCCCTCAGTCTGCCGGACAATCCCTACGATGGCCACACGCTGGATCAGCAACTCGCCCAAGTGCGCCGGCTGGTCGGAGGGAAATCCAGGCCAGCCCCGGAAACGCACGTCGACATGGGCTATCGCGGTCACAATCACTCCGGCCCCGAGACGGTGCATGTCGACAAACGCCGCCGAGGGGCGACGCCCAAAACGCTCTGGCGTTGGATGAAACGCCGCGCGGCGGTCGAACCCACCATCGGACATCTCAAGGGTGAACGCCGTCTCGAAAGCAATCGGCTCAAAGGCGCTACGGGGGATGCCATCAACGCCATCCTCAGTGCCGCCGCCATGAACTTCCAGAAGCTCCAGGGCTTCTTTTGGCACTTTGGGTTACGTCTCCTTCATCAGCTCAGCTCCACTCTTGTTCCGAGTCCCTCTTTGGAACTCACCCCGTAAACGGGCTTTTTCAGGACCGACTACTGATACGAAACCGAATCTTTTTGCTCGAGGAAACCGCAGTTTTTACGATCATATGGCCATGTCCGAAGTCACCGCCTGCGTTACAAACAAAAACCCGATGGCTCCGGCCTCCAGGAGATTGTCCGCAGCGAGGTTGCCGTGGCTCCAGAGACAATTGGTTGGGGCGCGGGCGACCCCGCCCGCAAATACTTTCTGCCGGGCGCTGGGTCTATTCGGCATGATGGCGTTCGCCCTCTTTCGGCCGTCCTTCGCCGGCGCGCAGCCAGCAACCCCGGGCGCTGGCTCCGTGAAAATCGAAGGCGAACTCAAGCAGTGGCATAAGGTCACGCTGGCGCTGACGGGACCATACGCCCGCGAGCGCGACACCCGGCCGAACCCGTTTACGGATTACCGGTTCAACGTTACCTTCAGGCACGAATCCGGCCAGCCGGGCTATCGCGTGCCGGGTTATTTCGCCGCTGATGGTGACGCCGCCAACACTTCCGCCGACGCCGGATCCGTCTGGCGGGCCCATCTTTCGCCCGACCGGCCCGGTCGCTGGAGCTACCGGATCGAGTTTGCGCAAGGTCCGCGCGCTGCGATCGAAAACTCCGGCACGCCCCTCGCGCCCTTTGACGGTCTGACGGGCTCGTTTATGATCGCCGCCACCGACAAGGCGGGCCGCGACTTCCGGGCGCCCGGCCGGCTCGGCTATGCCGGCGGCCGCTATCTCCGGTTCGGCGGCACCGGGGAATATTTCCTGAAAGCGGGCGCGGACTCGCCCGAGAACCTGCTCGGCTACGCTGATTTCGACGGCACGCGTTCCAACCGGCGCGGCCCGGCGGCGCAGCCTGAGGAGGCGGCGCCACTGATGGCGCTCAAGACCTGGGCCCCGCACTTGCGCGACTGGCGTCCGGGCGATCCGGCGTGGCAGGACGGCAAGGGCAGGGGATTGATCGGCGCGCTCAACTACCTCGCCAGCACGGGCTGCAACGCGTTCTCGTTTCTCACCTACAACGCGGGTGGCGACGGGGACGACGTCTGGCCGTTTGTAGAGCGCGACGATCCCCTGCACTATGATTGCTCCAAGCTCGACCAGTGGCAGATCGTCTTTGATCACGCGACCGCCCTCGGCCTGCACCTGCACTTCAAACTTGAGGAAACCGAAAACGACGACAACCGCGCGGGCAATGCCGCAAGCACAATCGACGTGCCGGCCGCGCTCGACGGCGGTGATACCGGTCCGGAGCGACGCCTGTATCTGCGCGAGCTGATCGCGCGGTTCGGCCATGAGCTCGCCTTGAACTGGAATCTCGGCGAGGAAAACTCCCTGGAGACCGCGCAACAGCGGGCGATGGCGCAATACATCGCTGATACCGACCCGTATCATCACCCCATCGTCCTCCACACCTATCCCAACCAGCAGGTGCATGTTTACCGGCCGTTGCTCGGCGACAAGTCAGCGCTCACGGGCGTCTCCCTGCAATACCGATGGGAGGTCTCGCACCAGCGCGTGATCCAGTGGATCGGCGAATCTGCGGCGGCCGGCCGGCCGTGGGTCGTCGCACACGATGAACAGAATCCGCCTTCCACCGGCGTGCCGCCCGATCCCGGGTGGGAGGGGTTCGACGGCACCGCCCGGCCCGGGCGGAACGGCAGACCCTATACTCCGGACGACATCCGCAAGTTCACCCTGTGGGGCACGTTGCTCGCCGGCGGGGGCGGGGTGGAATACTACTTCGGCTCCACGCTCCCGCAAAACGATCTCGGCTGCCAGGACTGGCGCAGCCGCCACCAGTCGTGGACGTGGGCCGGGATCGCGCTCCGGTTCTTCCGCGAGCAAAATATCCCTTTGGGAGAGATGGCCAACGCCGACCACTTGGTCGGCAACCCGCAGCACGACAACCGCTGTTACTGCTTCGCCCGGCCGGGCGAACTCTACCTGGTCTATCTGCCAGCAGGCGGAACCGCCGAACTGGACCTCTCCGGGGTCGCAGGCGCGTTTTCCCTCGGATGGTTCAACCCGCGCGAAGGCGGCACGCTGCTCGAGACCAAGGATATTTCGGGCGGGACGAAGGCAAACCTCACCGCGCCGTCAGCCGACGACTGGCTGGCCGTCGTGCGGAAGAAGTGACACTCATGGTATGATTCGGCCGCGGGCAACAAACTCTCCAAGGCCATGGGTTGCGCTTGGGGTTCGCCATTGGGGATGGTTGTGGCGGTCGATTCGTGGTTGCATGGGCGGATTTTTGCGCCCGGGCCTTGCCCGGGAAGCCGATCTTACTCTGGCCGGACTCCCGCAGCCCTGCCGGAAGCCGCTGGGCCACGAGATCGGTTCTGGCCCCTCCTCGACCGGCTGGGCCGAGTCCTGGAAAACGACGCGCGCCGGCGCCATGTCGCCAATGGGCCGCACGGCCACTGGCAGGGCTCAACCTTCATTGCGGCCCCGCGCGCCGGGGCGGGCGGGGCACTTTGGGATTGAGCGCAAAATATTCGGCAACCATATTGGCCGGATTCCAACCAAGACCGGACAATGGTTCCCGGCGGTCCGGGTGGCATTATCCCTCCTTCCCCATGGATTCGTCTAAAATGTGCTCCGGCACACTGTCGCTGGCCGCTTTGCTTCTGTCGATCGCGACCGCCCTGCCGGCCCGCGCAGACACCGTGGAATCCGTGCCTGAATGGCAGGATCCGTCGGTGCAGCACGCCGGGGTTGAGCCGCCCTTCGCGACCATGACCGTTTTTGCCGACGCGGCTTCGGCCCAAACGCTGGATCGGGAGCGTTCGCCTTTTCTCCGATCCTTGAACGGCCGGTGGAAATACCACTGGTCGGCGACCCCGGCGGCACGCGTGCCGGGTTTTTGGCGGACTGATTTCGATGACTCGGCCTGGCCGGTCATCCGTGTCCCGTCCAATCCCGAGATCGAGGGCTACGGCATTCCGATTTATACCAACATCATCTATCCATGGCGACCGGCCAATCCGCCGCTCATTCCGGCGGATGCGCTCAACCATGTGTCCGCCTATCGCCGCACGTTCACCGTGCCGCCGACATGGGACGGACGCGAAATCTTCCTGACCTTTGACGGCGTCAATTCGTTCTTTTACCTCTGGGTCAACGGCGAGAAAATCGGCTTCAGCAAGGACACCCGCACGCCCTCGACCTTCCGGCTCACCCCTCATATCCGGCCCGGGGAAAATCAGCTCGCGGTCGAAGTGTTTCGTTGGAACGACGGCTCCTATCTCGAAGATCAGGATTTCTGGCGCCTGAGCGGGATCATGCGCGATGTGACGCTGTGGTCCGCACCGCCGGTGCATGTGCGGGACTTCACGGTGCGAACCGACCTTGATGCCGCTTATCAGGACGCGACGCTCAACGTCACCGCCCAAGCCAGGAATTTCACCAGCGCGGCGCACATGGTCGCGCTGGAAATCAGGCTGCTCGACCCCGCCGGCCGCCAGGTGCTCGATCGCGCCACGGCCCCCGCCTCGATCACCGGCGGCGGCTCCACGGAATTCAAGATCAGTGCGCCGGTGGCGAACCCGCTCAAGTGGTCCGCGGAAATCCCGCAGCTCTACACGTTGCTGCTCATCGCCAAGGACGGCGCCGGGCGGGAATTGGAGACAATTCCCTGGCGCGTCGGCTTCCGCACGGCGGAAATCAAGGACGGCCAGTTGCTCGTGAACGGCCAGCCGGTGCTTTTTCGCGGCGTGAACCGTCACGAGTGGGACCCCGATACCGGACAAGTCATGACGCGCGAACGGATGCTGCAGGACATCCGGCTGATGAAGCAGAACAACATCAATGCCGTGCGCAGCTGCCATTATCCGAACGTCCCCGAGTGGTATGCGCTCTGCGACGAATACGGCCTGTATGTCATCGACGAGGCGAACATCGAGTCGCACGGCATGGGCTATGAGGAACACACCCTGGCCAAGGTGCCGGCCTGGGGCTTCGCCCACCTTGACCGCACGATCCGGATGTTCGAACGCGACAAGAACCATGCGTGCATCATCACCTGGTCGCTTGGGAACGAGGCCGGTTCCGGCGAAAACTTCGCCCAGACCTACCAGTGGCTAAAGCAGCACGATCCGACCCGTCCGGTGCAGTATGAGAATCCCCGCAGTGCGGAAACCTCCGATGTCGTTTGTCCGATGTATCCCGGGCCCGAGACGGTCCGCAACTACGCGGCCCTGCCGCGGACCAAGCCTCTCATCATGTGCGAATACGCCCACGCGATGGGCAACAGCTCGGGCGACGTCTGGGCCTATTGGCGTCCGATCTATGAAGGCCGGCCGCATCTGCAGGGCGGCTACATTTGGGACTGGGTCGACCAGGGCCTGCGCACGCCGGTGCCGGCCTCCCGCAAAATCGAGCGGCTGGACAATCCGAAATCACTGCCCCTCGATCCGGCGCTCGGCACGTTTTTCGCCTACGGCGGCACTTTTGGGCCGCCCGATGTCGCCTCCGACGGCAACTTCTGCGCGAACGGCCTCGTGAGCGCCGACCGGGTGCCGCACCCCGGTCTCGCCGAAGTGAAAAAGATTTACCAACCGATTCAAATGCAGGCGGGTGATCTGGCCCGGGCCGAGGTCGAGTTCAAGAACTGGCTCGATTTTCTGCCCGCAGAGGCCTGGCTCGCCGCTGACTGGCGGGTGGTGGGCGATGGGCGGGTTCTGCAGCAGGGCCGCATCAAGGAACTGGCCCTGGCTCCCCGCGAAAAGAAGAAACTGGCGCTGCCCGTGCAATCCATCGCGCTGGCGCCGGGCGTGGAGTATTTTCTCGAAGTCAGCTTCAAGCTTGCCGGGCGCACGCCGTGGGCGGACGCGGGGCACGAAGTCGCGTGGGAACAATTCCCGCTCCCGTGGACCGCCCCGGCGCTGGTCGTGGGCCGCGACACCCTGCCGGCGCTAAAGGTGGAGCGCGGGGCGGCACAGATCGTGGTCAGCGGCAGCGGATTCAGCGCCGCCGTCTCCACGCAGACCGGATGGCTGGTTTCGCTCAAGAGCGGCGAGACCGAACTGCTGGAGGCGCCGCTGGGGCCGCACTATTGGCGCGCGCCGGTGGACAACGACCGTGGCAGCGGCATGCCGCGCACGGAGCCGGGCAATAATCCCCGGAATCCGGGCGGCATGGGTCTGTGGCGCAAAGCACACGAAAGCTGGGAGGCCAGGTCCGTCGAGGTGCGTCCGGCCGGCGCGGGCTCGGTGGTGATCACCGTCCAGGGCTGGATCAAGGCTTTCGAGTGCGCCCAGCAGATTGTCTGGACCGTGCTGGGCAATGGCGAGGTGGAGGTGTCCACCACCTGGCTCCCGGGTGAAAAACCGCTGCCCGAGATGCCGCGGTTCGGCATGCAGACAACTTTGCGCGCGGGTTTCGACAACCTCGTGTGGTTTGGCAAAGGTCCGCAGGAAACATACTGGGACCGGCAGGACGCCCGGGTCGGCCTGCATCGGGGTAAGGTGAAGGACCAGTATTTCGACTACAGCAAGCCGCAGGAAACGGGCAACAAGGAGGCGGTGCGCTGGCTGGCCCTCACCGATGCCCAAGGCCGTGGACTGCTCGCGATCGGCCAGCCGCTGCTGAGCGCCAATGCGCTCCACGCCAGCACCGACGATCTCTTCTGCGCCACCACCAAGGAGAATTTCTATTCCTACATGCTGCCGAAGCGGGAGACGGTGACGCTCAACCTCGATCTCAAGCAACGCGGACTGGGCGGGGACAATTCCTGGGGCGCCCCGCCCCACGAGCCGTTCCGGATTTCCGTCTGGCCGACCACTTACTCCTATCGGCTGCATGTTTTGCACGGCGGTGAAGACCCGGCCCGGCTTGCACGCTCCCGGGTGGCAACGACAACGGGTTCTCCAGATTGAGCCCCGCATGATGACCCGTAGCCCTGGCACTGCTCTTTTGCGTGTCGCCTTTGCTCGAAGGCGGCGGGGTCTGCTTTAGCGATGCCCGCCGGATGCCTTCTCTATTGCGACCGCCTGAAAAGGCAGGCATCGGTGACTTGATCCGGTTTGTAATTTGCCCCTGCCCCCATGACCAACCCACCGTCCAGTTCCGTTGCCGCTGTTCGGGCGTCCCTCCCTGGAGTGGCGCTCTTGATGCTTGCATTGTCGGCCTCGGGACAGGAAGCGCCGTCCCGCCCGCCGCGCCCCAACATACTCTGGATTCTCGCGGAGGATTTCAGCCCGCATCTCGGTTGTTACGGCACGACCGAGGTCTGGAGCCCGAACCTTGACCGCCTCGCCGCCGAGGGCGTGCGCTTCGACCGGGCCTTCACCACCGCGCCCGTCTGCTCCGCGAGCCGTTCCGCGTTCATGACCGGCATGTATCAGACCACCATCGGTGCGCAGAATCACCGCTCGCACCGCACGCCGGCGTATCCGCTGCCCGATGGGGTGAGGGTGCTGACGGACTGGTTGCGTGACGCGGGTTATTTCACGGCCAACATCCGCGCGTTTCCGGCGCCGATCGATTTCAAGGGCACGGGCAAGACCGACTGGAATTTCTTCTATGCGGGGAAACCCTTCGACTCCGACCAGTGGGCTGACTTGAAACCGCACCAGCCGTTCTATGCGCAGGTCAATCTCGCCGAAACCCACCGCGACCCGTCGCTGACCGTCTCGACCGGACGGGCCTTTGCCGCGCCCCGGCGGGCCGATCCCGCCAAGGTCGTGGTTCCGCCGTATTATCCCGATTGCCCCGAGGTGCGCGCCGATTGGGCCAATTACCTCGACGATGCGTCCGAGCTTGATCGCAAGGTCGGCGCGATTCTCGCGCAACTCGAGCGCGACGGACTGGCAGGCAACACCGTGGTCATCTTCATGGGCGACCACGGCCAGGCTCAGGTGCGCGGCAAGCAATGGTGCTATGACAGCGGACTGCGCGTTCCCCTCATCATGCGATGGCCGAAGCGCGTGCCCGTGCCCGCCGGGTTTGAGCCGGGTGTCCCGAGTGACCGGATGATCGAGGCCATTGACCTCGCCGCGACGACGCTCGCGCTCGCTGGAGCGCCCAAGCCGGCGGCGATGCAGGGTCGTGTGCTCTTCGGCCCCTGGGCGGAGCCGGCCCGGCAATACGCCTTCGCCGCCCGTGACCGGTGCGACGAAACGGTTTTCCGCCTTCGCACCGTCCGCGATGAGCGCTACCGCTACATCCGGAACTTCACGCCCGAAAGGCCGTTCTTCGCGCTGAATCGCTACAAGGAAAACCAATATCCGATGATCCCCGCCATGCGCCGGCTGCACGAGCAGGGCAGGTTGAATGCCGTGCAGGAGGTGCTCTTCGCCCCCCGCATGCCGGCGGAGGAACTCTACGACCTGTCCGCCGATCCAGACGAAATCAACAACCTCATCGTCTCGGCCAAGCCCGAGGACCAGGCCGCGCTCCGGCGCCTGCGCGGCGAACTGGAGTCATGGCTCGGGCAAAGCAACGACCAGGGCCGTTTCTTCGAGCCGCCTGAGGAGATCAGGCGAATCGACGCCAGCATGGAGGCGTGGTCGCGCCAGGTGTTTCGGCGCCGCTTTAACGATATTCCCGACAGCGCACTGCCCTCCGGCAATCCATAGCGCCTGCGCGGCATCGGCGGACACGAGGGCGGCGTGATCGCCGTGGGCAGGCTTCCGGGCGGGGTTCATCCCCGACTGTTTCCCAAACAGTCGCGTGCAAAGCCCGACCGGCAAGAGCGTCGGCCCACGTCAGATCAGCTTGCTGGGTGATCCACCGGGGCAAGGTCCGCTCACCTGCGCAATTTGGGATTTCGCGAAAAGGCACCGGTGCAGGGTAGCGGTGCGGTCAACTGGCGTCCACCAGCGAGCGGTAGACTAGGGCCTGCCTGAGGCGCGCCGGCGTCTGGGGCCGGGACAGCGTCACGTCCACGGTCTTGGGCTGGTGCGGATACAGTTCGAAATAATTATCGCTGCAGTGGTGGTTGAGGCCGCGCAAATCGAACGCAAAGCGGTGCTGGAATACGTCCGAGGTGAACGTGATCGTCACCCGCCGCGGCCCGGCGGGCTGCAGGCGCACCTGGGTGCGGGCCCGGGGCAGCGACAGAAAGCGCGGCGGCGCCAGAAAAACCGTATCCTCGCTCACCCGCCGGCGGCCGATCTCGAGCGCGACGCGCAGAATCAGGGCATCCCGGCCATGCCGGGCGAGCGGTTGGGCGAAGTCCAGGGTTTTTTGCCGCACGCTTTCCCCGTAACGTAGCACCACCGCCTTGTGTCCGCGGAGCAGGACGCGGCCGTCGACGTGAAAAAGCTCCCAGCGCAGCCGACCACGGACTCGTGTCGGGGCGTCGTAGACGGTGTAGAGATGCACCTTCCGCACCGTGGAACTGCGATAATTGCCGATGGTCGGGCTCTCATCCCCGGGCACATGGGCGCTCACCAGCGCCGGGGCGAAGAAACGGCGGGCGACATGATGCAGCGCCCGCCAGCGGCCGGTGAATTCGATGGAGCTCCACGAGGCGACCGGCCAGCAATCGTTGAGCTGCCAGTAAAGCGCGCCCATGCAATGCGGCATGTTCCGGCGGTAATGCTCGACGCCGGTCTGCATGCAATAGGCCTGGTTGATCTGCGAGAGATAGACCAGGTCATCCTGCGACTTCGGAAACCGATAGCGGCGCGAGACGTAATCCAGGATCACCTGATTGCCGCCGCGGAACTTCTGGTGGTTCTCCATCGTCGGGCTGAAGAGGTTGCCCTCGCCCGGGGGACAGAACGTCGCCTGGGTTGCCGCCGAACTGTAGCTCTGCATGCCGAACTCGGAGACGAAGCGGAAGCGCCACTTTTCGTAATCCTTGACCGGCTTCCGCCGGTGCCAGACGTCCCAGAAATGGGTGTCACCGCATAGTTCGCCGGCGGCGGGGCTGTTGTCCCGGCCGGGACGGTGCGAGGATGAAGGCCAGTAACCGGTGGCGCCATCGTGGTGCCGGACGATCCGCGGCAGCAGGCGGTGGAAGAGCGCGTCGTAGTTGCGCCGCAGCCGCGGTTGCTGCAGGAGGTCGCTGTTCAGCTGGGTGATCTCGTTGTTGCCGCACCACAAGGCGAGGCAGGCGCGATGCCGGAGCCGGCGCACCTGTTGCCCGGCCTCGGTTTCGACGCTGCGCAGAAAAGACCGGTCGGCGGGATAGATCGAACAGGCGAACATGAAGTCCTGCCAGACGAGCAGCCCGAGTTCGTCGCACAGGTCGTAGAAAGCCTCGTCCTCGTAGATGCCGCCGCCCCACACCCGGAGCATGTTCATGTGCGCCGCCGCGGCGCTGCGCAGATCGCGGGCGTAATCCTCCCGGCCGAGTCCGGCCACGAAGCTGTGCGCCGGGATCCAGTTGGCGCCCTTGGCGAAGATCGGACGGCCGTTGACGACAAAGCGGAATGATTCGCCGCCGGAGTCGGGACGGCGGTCGAGCCGGATCGTGCGCAGACCGATCCGGCGCTGCCAGCGGCCCAGCACGCGACCGTCGGGCCGCGCGACTTCGACCTCCAAGCGGTAGAGCGGTTGCTCGCCATGGCCGTTGGGCCACCAGAGCCGGGGGTGGGCGAGGGTGATCGTCCGGCCGGCGCCCTCGGCCACGACGACACTGTTCAGGGTCAGCCGGTAGCGGCACACGATCCGTAGCTCCGCCCGCGCCAGATCGGGTGCGAGCGTGAGAGTGACGCTCCCGTCGGGCGCGTGCTCCTGGGTGAGGCGCAGGCCGTCAAGCCGGTTGCCGCTCCAGGCTTCAAGCCGCAGGTCGCGCCAGATGCCGGAGGTGACGAAGCGGGGCCCCCAATCCCAGCCGAACTGGCATTGCTCCTTGCGGATGACCTGACAGCGTCCGCTGGGGTCATTGTATTCCCGGGGCCGGTGTCCACGGCGGTGGGTGCGGATATAACCCATGGCGCTGCCGAAGCGCACGGTAAGTTCATTGCGGCCCGGGCGCAGCCGGGCCTTCAGCGGCCAGCGGTGGCTGATGAACATGTTCTCCGTCCGGCCGAGGATCCGGCCGTTGAGCCGCACCGTGGCGACGGTATCGAGGCCGTCGGACACCAGCTCGATCACCTCCTCGGCGAGCAGCCGCTCCGGCACGGTGAAAATGGCGCGATACTCCCAATCGCACTCCTCGATCCATTGGAGACCGAGCTCGTTCCGGCCCCAGAAAGGGTCGGGAATCCGGCCTGCCCGCTGGAGGTCGGTATGCACGCAGCCGGGCACCACGGCCGGCAGCCAGTCTTGCCCGGCGCAATTGCGGAACTGCCACGCGGCGGTGGCCAGGGAGAATTGTTCCACGGTGGACATAGGGCAGGAGATCAATGTGGCTCGGAAGGAAGAGGTTGCCGGGGGGAGAGCGCGCCGCCTTGGTCACTTTCAGCGGGTGGGGCGGTCCGCTCGTGCTGGAGCAGCCAAGCGTAGAGCCCGGGGTTCCGGTAGGTTTCGCTCCATGAATCGTGCTCCGCCTCGGGATAGACGGTGAGCTTCACGTCGCTCACCCCGGCTTTTTTCAGCTCGGCCACCATCGTCTCGGATTCCTCGAGTGGCACCAACGGGTCTTTCGCGCCGTGAAAGGCCCAGATGCCCAGGCTCAGCAACTCGGCCGGTTTTTCGCGCGCGGCGAGCCGGATGTCGAAGCGCTGGCCGCCGCCGCAAACCGGCACGATGGCCGCGAAGCGCCCGGGGTTCTTGAGGCCGGCACTCCAGGTGCCAAAGCCGCCCAGGCTGAGGCCAGTGAGGTAAATCCGGCGCGGATCGACCCGGTGTTTCGCGGAAATTTCGTCGATGAGCGCGAGCACGCCGTCGTCGTCCCAGGACTTGCCCGCCGGGCATTGGGGCGAAACGACGATGAAGCTCGTGGTAAGCAGCCGGGCCGACTCTTCGCGCGGGGTGCGGGCTCCGGCGGGCCGGCCCTCCAGCCCGGAAGCGGCGCCGCGGATCAGCTTCGGCGGGCCGTTTCTTGCGACCAGCCAGGGATCGGCGCCGCGCTCGGCCGCGCCGTGAAGGAACACGAGCAGCGGCCACGTGCGCTTCGCCCCGGCATCATAGCCTGCGGGCAGCGAGAGCAGATAGGTGTAGCCGACGGTTTTGGTGATCGTGCGGTGGAACGAATCGACGGTCAGGGATTCGGCGGCGCACAAGGCGGGGGAAAAGCCGGCGAGCAGCACGGCGGAGGTCAACAGTGGAAGGATGCGCATGGGGATATTATTCCGGGTGAATTTTCACGCGCCGAGCGTGGGGGGTGAATGACCGTGTCGGCTCCGGGTTGTTGGCCGACACTCAAGGGCGCAGCTCCGAGATGGTCGCGGGCCGCAGGGGCAGGTCCAGCGTCATGCCCTGCCAGCGCGCGTGCGCGCGACCGGGGTCAAAGGTCATCTCGGGGGCCACGGGCTTTCCGAGTTTTTCGCCGACCTCGAAGGTGAAAAGAAAAGCCGCGCTGGTGATCTGGTTGAGGTTGAACTCCTCGGATCTGCCCGCGTGGATCACCAGATCGGCAAACGCCGTCGGGCCGTCGTCGCCCGCCGCCTTGGCGCGGCCCGTTTCCCAGTGCAGCGTCCGCCCGGCAAAGCTTGCGAGCCCGACGTGCGCGCGCACCTGCAGCCCGCCGTCCGGCAGCAGCTCGACCGGTTCGGTTGGATCGACCGGCCTGTCCGGCAGCGCGCTGTTCTGCGCCGCCGCGCCTCCGAGTTCGAAGCGAATCCGCAAGTCGCGCGCCATGAACACCCCATGCTTGATCTTGTCCAGGATCCCGTGCGCCAGGCCGCCGTCGATGGCAAACGTGATCCCGGCCAGCACGCGCCCATCCTGCTGCACGCTGCGGAACTGAGCTGCGGCCAGATCGTAGTCGTCGCGCATGACCCGCACGCGGACGTAGGAAGGGCGTTTGGCGTCGCCCCAATAGGCGATGAGCGGCCGGCGCTGGTTCCAGAAGTTGCCGCGGTTGATGCTGCCGAGCGCCCACGTCGCCGTGAGCGCGGTCGTCCCGACGATGTCGGGCTCCCCGCGCGCATAGGTCCGCACAACGGTGCGGGGCTTCTGCTCAAGAAAACAGGACTGCAGATCCGCGGGACATTCCAGCTTGAGGCGATAGTTCTCCCTCGTGCGGGGCCCGGTTGAATGAAAGCGCCCTCCGGTCGCTTCCTCCAGCAACGCGTGGAACGAGCCGCTGACCAGGGACCCGTAGGCGCGGCTGTGCGGGCCCGCCCACTGTCCGGAGGGGACGTGATAGTGCAGCGCGATTTCCTCCCACGCGACATGGTAGAGCTCGGCCAGTATCGCCTGCAGCTCCGGATCCCGGAAATCGCGCCGCATCCGGCCGATCTCTTCCAGCGCGATCCAGGTATAGTGCGGGCTGTTGTATTCGGTGAACCCCCCAACCTCGCGCGTGTGCCGCTGGAAGCGTCGTAGCCGCCCGGCCCCATAGTTCTTCAGATCGTCGCGGCCGTAGTGTTCGCCCGCCAGACGCGTCACGTAGGCGCCCATCAGCGCGATATTGGTGTAGTCGGGCCCCACGTCCCGTCGCATGATCGCCACCGCGGCGTGGATGATCGCCTGGTCGATCGCCTCGACCAGCCGCGGCTCGAGTCGCTGCCGATGATCGCGCGCAATCTGCAGCAACGCCACGCCGCAAAAATCCGCCCAATTCTGGTCCGGCGGCGACATTTGCGCGAGCGGTTCCTCGAGGAACCAGGGCCACACGCCATACGTGGGGCTTGCGGGATCCGTGTCCTGCAGGGTCAGCACCTTCGCCACGATCGTCGCCGCGCGCTCCCGCCAGGCGTCCTCCCCGGTGTCGAGCAGCGCGAGGGCATACATCAGCGAATCGTGCGTGGAATGAACCATGCCGCTTTTGAGCTTCGTGTGATAGCCCGGCGAGTTGAACCAGCGTTCCACCATGCCCGCCCCGGCATCGTAACGCCCCGCCTGCCAGTGCACCGCCGGGGCGAGATGTCCGTCAGGCAGAACGGCCGCCGTCCCGGCCTTGTCACCGCCCGCCTGCCGCTGCAACGCCACCGCCAATTGGCCGCGTTGCTCCGCGGAAGGTTGCCAGGGAACGACGCCGGAGAAATCGGACGCCGCGCGCAAGGCCGCACCGGCCAGCAACGCCACCGTCGCGCCGAGGATTCGGATCGGGGAAAGATTCATGGAATACAAGGTAGCTCAGGCGTGATTCGCTTTTTTGCAAGGATCATGGACCTCCGAGCAGGCGTTGCTGGAGTGGCGGCGGGAGGTTTGACGCGACGATCCAGTGCCGGGCGGCAGACGCGTCGATCGCCAGCCAAGCCATGGCCGCACGCTCGGTCTGCTGCTGCCGTTTGTCCGCATCAGTGATGGACGCGGCCCATTGCACGGCCAGATCCGGCCGCGAATCCACGAGGCGCGCGATCCCGGCGTTGATCGCGCCGTCGCGCCCGGAACCGGCGGGCAGCCGCGCGAGCCAGTCGCCGGCGGCCGATGGGTCGGACGCGGCCCAGGAGAAGACGACGTTTTCGACCGCGTAGTCGCGGTGCTGTCCCTCCGGAAAAGACTCCACCCAACGCGCCACCCCGCCCGGATCCTGCCGGGCCCACGCCGAGACCACGGAGATATCCGCCTGCAGCCGCGCTTCATCCGGCGGCAGCCGGAGGAGAAAGTCCACCGCGCCCCACAGATCTTGGTGCGCCCAGGTCGAGGTCAGACTGGCGAGGATCTTGGCACGGCGTTCGCCCGCGGGCAGGGCGGCGGCCCACGCCCCTGCCGCCTGCGGATCTGTTCCCACCCAGTGAGCCGCCAGTTGCACGGCGAAGGCATCGTTCCCGGGCGGAAGGCTCTGCGCATGCGCGAGGGCCGCCGGCAGATCGCGGCGGCACCATTCGTGGTTCAGGTGCTGCAGGGCGCTTTCGCGCTCGGGCCCGGGCGGCAGCTGCAACGCCAGTTCCAGCGCGGCTTCGAACGAGCGCCCGCCGCCTTGCGCAAACCAGCCGTCGAGAATTGCCGTCCGGAGCGCGCCCGCGGGCAGCCGGGCCATCCATTCACCCGCCATCGCCGCATCCGTTTCGCCGAGAAGCACGCCCAGCTCGCGGAGGGTGGCATCCCGGGCGGTGCCGGCTTCCCAGCGTTCCAGCCACGCCGCGGCGCCGGGCAAATCCGCGCCGGCCCACGCAAAGGCGATTTCCATGCGAATGCAGTCGCGCTCCGCTCCCGCCCGGAGCGAATCCGCCAGCGCGCCGGCGCCGCGGGGGTCGCTGCCCGCCAGCTGGCGGAACAGCACGCGTTGCAACGGCAGCAGCATCCCGTCCGGCACCCATCCGGGTATCTGCGCGAGCAGCGCCCGCAGCGTCGCGGAGTCCAGGTTTGCGGCGAAATCATCGAGCAACGCCGTTCGATCCTCCCGGCCGGCGCCCGCCCAGGCGTCGACGAGGAGGTGCAAGGTCTCGGTCGGAGCCGGGGCCGGGATTGCAAGCGGCGGCAGCTGCTCCATGGAAGAGTTTCCCGGCAACGCCGGCGCCCCGGCACGCCGGCGCCCATTGGCGTCCCCGCCGGGCATCCCGGATTTTGGCGCTGGGATGGAGGGTGGGATCGACCAGAGAAAAACGGCCACGCCGAGCCCGGTCAAGGGAAGGGCCAGCGCTAGACTGAACTGCCGGGTTGCTTTCACAGGGTGCGGCTCCGGAGCATGGACCAAAGGACGAAGGATTTCATCGTGGGAACGGGCAAACAAAGTATGATTTTGCCCGACCGGCGGCCGGCATGGCGCTCGGCGGGCGCCGGCTGTTTGGCGGTCCGGCCGCGCCCATCGCCTGCACTTTCAGGAGCGGGGCAAGGGGGGCCGCAGACGGTGCGCCAGGTGGTGGGCTTAGGCTGTATGATTGCGCCAAAAAGAAAACGCACCGGTCTTGCGGCCGATGCGTTCTGTTTGACAATCCGGTCCGCGGGGAGGACCGGGTGGCGTCCGTTACTGCGGGTTGGGACCGCCGCCGACGCGGGCGTTGAAGGCATCTCGCGCGCGAGGCGAATAATACGGGTCGTTCGACGGCAGCCCATAGAGCTGGTGCGCAGCGTTATTCGCCTGGTCGTGGAAATAGGGCGCGTAAGAGGGATCGCCGTTCGACAGCGTCATCAATCCGGCCGGCAACAACTGCTGCTCCATCCAATCGAACATGCCATTGATGAAAATGGGATCGTCCTCGGTGCCGATTTTGTCGGCAAACCGCCAGGTAATACCCCACTCGGTGAAGCCGACCTTTTTCGAGCGCGCGCTGGCAAAGTCCCGCTGCCATACGAGATTGGGCGTGTCGAGGGCTGGATCGATGTGCCGGTTCCACGCGGTCTGCCGTTGCGCGTCGGTCCACGGATCATTCTGGGTGTTAGCGGTCCCGTAGTTGTCGAGATCGATCACGTCGACGTAGGCGTTGCCCGGATAGGCGGCCTCGTTGAAGCTTTTGGTGCCCAGTCGCGCGAGTAGGCACCAGGCGCGGGTGCTCCCGGGCATCTCTTGGGCCGCCGCAGCGAAGATGTCCTGCATCATCGCGATGTAGTCGGCCGTGCGCTGCGCCGTCGTGCGACCCTCGCTATGGGTGACCCCGTTGGTCATGTTGGTCGAAGTGCCATCGAACGTCCAGGTAAAGAACTTGCCGTTGGCCTCCTGCGCCGGCCGGAAGATGAACTGGGATGGGTTGATGCCATTCGTATCGCAGTAGGTTTTTACCTGCGCGAAGAACGTGGCGTATTCCGCGAAATAACCGGATCCGGTGTTCGCGCCCTGGAGATTGAAGGTCGGCCAGACGTTATCCGGCCACGGCCTGAAGCTCACGACGAGCCGCCGTCCCCCTTGCAACCAGGTCTTAAAAGTGTCGATCGCTGTCATGCCGGTCGAGCGCCAGGTCGACCAGTTGTCGGTCTTGCCAAAGAACACCACCGCAGTCGCCTTCGGCGCCGCAGTTCGTTTCACGTCATTGTTGAAGAAGTCCAGCACGTTGGCGAGATTGGTGTTCTCGAATACGCCGATCGTGTCCCAGAGCGTCGTCGTCGTGCCGCCGGAGGTCGCGGCACTCGCCACATTGGAGTAGGCGGAGTCGCCGTTGCCGTTGGTGGCCCGGACGCGGTAGTCGTAAGTGGTGCTGGCCGACAGCCCCGTGTTGTTGTAGCTGGTCGTGTTGGCGCCGGTTAGGGCAATCTGTGCATAGGCGGCGGCACCGGTCTTGCGCTCGACCTTGACGCCGGTTTCGTTGTTCGCGTTGTCCGTCCAAGCGAGGTTGATCTGGCTGCTGGAGATCGACGTGGCCGTCAAGCCGCTGGGCGCGGCGGGGAGGCTCCCCGACGTCGTGGCATTGGCCTCGTTGGAATAGGCGGAGTCGCCGCTGGCATTGGTGGCCCGCACGCGGTAGTAGTAGGTGGTGCTGGCCGACAGCCCCGTGCTGCTATAGCTGGTCGCGCCGCTGGCGGTCGTGGCGATCTGCGCGTAGGTGCCGCCGGAGCCGGCCTTGCGCTCGACCTTGACGCCGGTCTCGTTGTTCGCGTTGTCCGTCCAGGCGAGGTTGATCTGGCTGCTGGAGATCGACGTGGCCGTCAAGCCGCTGGGCGCCGCGGGAGGGCTGCCCGACGTCGTGGCATTGGCCTCGTTGGTATAGGTGGTGTCCCCGCTGGCGTTATAGGCCCGGACGCGGTAATAGTAGGTGGTGCCGGCCGTCAGCCCGGTGCTGTTGTAGCTGGCCACGTTGGCGCCGGTCGTGGCAATCTGCGCGTAGGTGCCGCCGGAGCCGGTCTTGCGCTCGATCTTGAAGCCGGTCTCGTTGTTCGAGTCATCCGTCCAGGCAAGGTTGATCTGGGTGCTGGAGACAACCGCAGCCGTCAAGCCGTAGGGCGCGGCTGGCGTGCCCGCAACTTGCGTCTGCGCACTCGCCTCGTTGGAATAGGCGGAGTTCCCGCTGCCATTATTGGCCCGGACGCGGTAGTAGTAGGTGGTGTTGGCCGTCAGCCCCGTGTTGTTATAGCTGGTCACGTTGGCGCCGGTCGTGGCGATCTGCGCGAAGGTGCCGACGGCGCCGGTCTTGCGCTCGATCTTGAAGCCGGTTTCATTGCCGGCGTTGTCCGTCCAGGTCAGGTTTATCTTGGTGCTGGCCACGGCATTCGCCGTCAGGTTTGAAGGCGCCGCCGGCTGGGCGCTCGCGGGCGACGCGAGGCCCAGGTAGGAGGCGGACAACAGGCACGCAGCGAGCAGAAAGCTCCGGCGGAATATGCTTCTGGGGTTGGTTTTCATGGACGGGATCACGGGAATCAGACGGCTGGGGGGCAGGTAATCTTCTGGAGGGAACGGCTGGGCGCGGGCGCGCCAGCGGGCGAGACTCACCGGGGTGGAGCCGTGGGGTGCGGCTGTCGCGATGATGGGGGTGGGAGAGCCACCACAGTAACAGGCGCACGGAAATCGTCGTTGCGGGAAAAAATAATTATTGTCCGGATTCGCCCATGCCGGTAAGTCGCCTTGCCCTCCCCGTTCCGCGGGCGGACCACCTCGGTGCGCCAGTGCGGCGGCGGCCAGAGAGGAAACGCGCCCACCTTGCGGCTAATGCTCGTCCTGTTTGCCGGTTCGATCCTTGCGAAGGACCGCTGCCGGTGTCCGTCACTGGGGTGTGCCGGTGCCGCCGACGCGGAGATGAAAGGCATCGCGCGCACGCGGTGAATAATAGGCATCCGCCGGGGCCAGGCCATAAAGCAGGTGGCCGGCAACGCCGGTTGCGTCCACATGGAAATAGCAGGCGTGGGTGGGATCGCCGTTTGAGAGCGTCATCAAGCCATGCGGCAACAACTGCTGCTCCATCCAATCGAACATGCCGTTGATGTAGAGGGGATCGTCCTCGGTGCCGCTCTTGTCCTTGGCCCGCCAGGAAATACCCCACTCGCTGAAACCGACCTTCTTGCCGTGGGCCAGCGCGAACGACCGTTGCCACGCGAGATTGGGCGTCTGGTTGACGGCGGTGTGCAGGTTCCACGCGATCTGCCGTTGCGCGTCGGTCCAAGGCTGCTGGGCGGTCGCGGCGGTCCCGTAGTCGTCGAGGTCGATCACATCGACGTAGGCGTCGCCCGGATAGGCAGCCTCGACGAAGCCGATGGTGTTCTTGCGCCCGAGCAGGCACCAGGAGCGGATGCTCCCGGGCAGTTCCCGGGCCTGCGCGGCGAAGATGTCCTGCATCATCTTTTTGTAGTCGGCCGTGCGCTGCGCCGTCGTGCGGCCCTCGCTATGGTTGACCCCGTTGGTCGTGTGGGTCGAAGTGCCATCGATCGTCCAGGTGAAGAACTTGCCGTTGAATTCCCACGCCGGCCGAACGATGAGCTGGGCTGGGTTGATGCCATGGGCATCGCAGTAGGTTTTTACCTGCGCGAAGAACGTGGCGTATTCCGCGAAATAGCCGGCGCCGGTGTTCGCACCCTGGAGGTTGTAGGCCGGCCAAGCGGCATTCGGCCATGGGTTGCAGCTCACGATGAGCCGCCGCCCTCCCTGCAGCCAGGGGGTGAACGCGTTGATCGCCTTCAGACCGTTCGTGCGCCACTTGTCCCAGGTGTCGGACGTGTCGCCCTTGCCGCCGAAGAACACGTGCGCCGCCGCCTTCGGCGCCGGGGGGCGCTTCACGTGGTTGGCGTAGAAATTTTCAACGGCGGTGAGATCGGCATGCTTGAATACACCGATCGTGTCCCACAGCGTCGTGGCACTCGCGACATTGGAGCGGACCGGCTCGCCGGTGCTGGCCCGGACGCGGTGGTCGTAAGTCGCGTTCAGTCCCGCGGGTGGGCTTCCGGCCATGACGCTGGAGAGAAAGCAGTCGCCGAATTGGGAGGTGTCGTCCGAATTGGTGTCCTGGCCGTTCCACAGCAGGTGGCTTTCGCGGGTGGTGCCGCCGTCGTCGTCATTGTTGCCCACGTCAAAGCCAATGGTCGTGGTGCCGCCGACGGGCGTGATGCCCAGATTGCGCCAAGGAATCGCCATTTCGACGCTGTAGCCGCCGGTGATGGGGGCCCAGCCATGCAACACGCCGGTGGCGCTTCCGATGTTGGCGAGCGCGGTGTCATTGTAGCCCTGCACGAAACACCGCCGATCGAAGGCATCGTAGATCGTGCCATTATTTTTGCTGGCGTCGAGATAGACCTCGGCCGAATCGTCCTGCCACACGTTCAGTGGCGTGCCACTGTTCGCGGTGTCGTTGAAGAGCTGGCTGTCGGTCACCTTGATGCCGACATACAGATAGGTGGCGTCCCAGAGGACGGCAAAGTCGACCGAATTGTTGCCGGTGCCCGAGACCACGCGGGTGAACGTGGTGAAGGTGCTGCCGGTCCAAGCGGCTTCATCCAAGTTTCCGTCCACCGTGAGGGCGGCCGTGGTTTTCAGCGCATTCACGACCGCGGACCGCGCCGGCAGGGTCAGGAAACAAAGCGAGAACAGGGACGCACCGAGCACAAGGCTCCGGCGAAACACAGGCGGGATTTTTGGTATCATGTTTTTTTCATGGATCGAACAAGGGGAGCAGCGGGTATGGCTTTGACCGCTCGATGAAGCGGCTTGGGCGCGATGGGGGCCTGCGTTGCACAGGGTGCGGTCACGGGTGAGGCGGCGACGAGATCATTGGGGTAAAGCGTCAACATCGTAGCGGGCGCGCAAAAAATAATTCCGACTAACGGGGCTTCGCCGCCCCTTTGCCCAGACGTCGCTCGAGCATCGCTTTGTGGAGGTTCGCCGGCCGCAGTTCACCCGCGGGGATCGCCTCGAACCACTGCCCCTCCGGATCGAACTCCGGCGCGCCCGCCGTATTCAGTCCCACCGCGTTGGTCATCGCCGCGATGTCTTTCGGCCAGTCCACCGGCTGCCGCGTGCGGATGTTCCAGAACGTCGCGCCTGCACCGCTGTGATCGCCGCGGATGGGGTCGCCGCTCGAGCGAAAAAGCCGCGTGCCTTCGCCGCCATCGATATCGGTAAACAGATTCTCATACGGTGCCCAGCGATGATGGTCGATGGCGAGGTTTGTCGCCTGCCCGGAGGAAAAGACGCTGCCGCTCGCGCTCTGGACGGTGAGGTCATGGATGAACTGAGTCTCGATGGTGAAGTTGGTGCAGAGCCCGTCCGAGCCGAAAAACGAAATTCCGTGATGACCGGTGTAACCCAAGTGGCGTCCCGGAATCGTGGACTGGCGCGCCGGATCCGCGCCGAGGTGAATGCCGTCCGCCGTGCAGAACGTGCCCGCGACATAGGGGCCGCTGTCGGCGTTCCAGATCCGCAGGTCGCGCAACCAGCAGTGCGCCGCCGAGGAAGCGATGGCCACCGGGTTGTAGCCGGCTTCCGTGAAATGCCCGCCGTAGGGTGTTGGCGGAAACTCGAACGCCAAGCCCTCGACCCCCACATCCGTCAGTTCCGGGCGAAACGGCCCCACGACCGGACGCCATGCGCTCCGGACCTCAAAGCGCAAGCCACGATCGAGCGTGATCGTGTTACCCGCCACCGCCGTGACGCGGAAGACCTGCCGGCACTCCCAGTTGCTCAGTCCGGACACGTTGGCGACCTTTCCCCGATAGAGGTAGGCGAGGAGCGATTTTCCCCTGTCGTCGAAAACGGTAAGCACGACTTCATCACCGGCTTTGAAGGGCGATGTCTCAAGCGTCAGCCGGTTGTCGCCGCGTTGCGCGGGCGAAACGATCTTCACCTCGCCCGTCGGCCGCTCCGCGGCGTGCCACCGGGTTCTCGGGGTGCCGATCATGATAAGCCCGCCGCCCCACGACCACTGCGAGGTGGTCTTTTCGCCGTTCAGGCGGGTCGAACGCGGCCGTAAATCCTCGAGCGACCTGGTGAAAAGCAGGACGGTCTTCCCGGAGCCGGCGCCGCGCAGCACGAGGTTGGAGCTGCGGATCTCGAGCGTGTCACTCAACACGAAGCGGCCTGGCGGCACAAGGATCACCTTGCCCGCGCCGGCCGCGATCGCCTGCTTGAAGGCCGCCGTGTCATCGGTGCGGCCGTCGCCTTTCGCGCCGAACGCCGCCACCGAGATGCTCTCTTGCGGAATGCGAAACGTTTCCTCGCCGCGCCGATATCCGGCGAACGAAAAATCCGGCAGCCGGCTTTGCGGCGACCAATGCTCGCCGGACACGCCCCAGAGCTGGGAGGCCTGTTCCGCGGCGGGTGTCCGCGGCCCCGCGCCGGCAAAGGCCAGCACCGCAGCGGCCAGCACAGGAACCCGGCGCCATGCGCCACGGCCGGCACGGATGGCGGCAACTGACGGGTGATTGAACGCCGCCCTTTCGCCAGCGCTACTACCCGGGGATTCTATGTGCCGCTGGCCCAGCCCCGCACCAGAGGGGCTGGGCCAGCGGCGCCCTGACCCCACTCGGGAAACCCCGCAGCCAGCTGCGGGGAATGTTTCAGCATTCAAGCGGGAGAGTGATTTCATGGGAGGGAGTCCAGTGCGATTGGCGGTTGCGTTGGTTGTGAAATGCGCTGGCGCGGCCATGCTTGATGCGGGATCCGGACGATACCGCCAGCGCTGCCCGGTTCAGAGTCGAAGGGGGAGAGACACTGACTCGTGGGGCATAGGAATCTGGTGGTTGGGGCTTAATTCACGGGAAGGAGAAGTTTGCGCGTGAGTGTGCATGGACGTGCGAGATTTTGCCGAGGTGCAGCCGTTACAGCGGCGGTCGCGATGAATGAGGTTGGGGATCGATATCGTAGCGGGCGCGCAAAAAAACGTCGTTGCCTGAAAACACAAACTTTGTTTGCTTTTGTCTGTGTCACTCAGCCGGGTCGCCCCTCCCTTTCGCGTGCAGATCGTCATAGATCTGCAGCATTTCGAATATTTTCGCGAGGTGATACTCGGGGTGCGACAATACGGCTTCACCACCCACCGGTTCGTGTTCGCGGACCAGTGGCTCGCGCATGAACTGAAGGGCGATCTGCCGGCGCTGGTGCGGCGCGACGGCGTGCAGGGCATCGTCGCCGCGCTGCATTCGCCCGAGGCGGAGCGGCGGTTCGCGGCGCTGCCGGTGCCGGTGGTCAACGTGTCGAACACCGCCCAGGAAACCAAGGTTCCATGGGTCTCGCGGGTGACGCAGGACGACGAAGCCGTGGGCCGGCTCGCGGCGGGGCATCTGCTCGCGTGCGGTTGCCGCACGCTGGGTTTCTGGGGGGAGGCCGGCGGCTGCTATTCGAACCAGCGGCTGGCGGGGTTTCGGGCGGCGCTCGCGGCGGCCGGGCAGCAGCGGCCGCCGCAGGTAATTTTGACGCACCAGACCAAGTGGTCGTATCCTCGAGTCCGCACGTGGCTGGCCGCGATGGCGCGGCCGGTGGGCATCTTCGCCGTGCTCGATCCGTATGCGCTCGCCCTGATCCGCGCGGCGCGCGAACTCGGCTGGCGGGTGCCGGAAGACGTGGCCGTGCTGGGCGCGGCGAACGACCGGTTTTTGGTGGAATTCGAGAGCGTGCCCCTGTCGAGTGTGCAACTGCCGGCGAAACGCATCGGCTGCGAGGCGGCGGCCATGCTGGAGCGGCTCATCACGCGCGGCGCCCGGGGCGCGGAATCGGTGCGCTTGCCCGTGAACGAGATCGCCGTGCGCCGCTCCACCGACATCCTGCACGTGGACGATCCGGCGGTGGCCAAGGCCGCGCTTTTTATCCGCGCGCACGCGACGGAGAATCCCTACGTGACGGACATCGCGCGCGCGGCGGGCGTCTCGCTGTCCTCGCTCCAGGCGCGCTTTCAAAGCGTCATCGGCCGCTCGCTGCTCGCCGAGGTGCGCCGCGTGCGGCTGGCGCGCGCGCAGCAGCTGCTCGCCGACACCGAGCTGCCGATGTCGCTCGTGGCCGAGCGCTGCGGGTTCCCGAATTCGCAGCAGTTCAGCGTGCTGTTTCGCGCGGGCACCGGATCGACCCCGCGCGACTACCGGCGGCGGTTTCGCGCCGACTATTCCGGGACCGGCGGAAAAGCGCCCTGAGTCCCGCCTGCGGCCGAAGCCAGCGGATCACCGCCGGGAAAGACATGTGGTTTGCGTCTTTTCCGGACCCCGCGATGGGACGAATGCAGACGGGTTGAGACACCCGGTCGGACGCATAAGCTCCACCGAGCAGATCGGCGCACTCTGCACGTTCCTCTGGAGCCCGTGGGCCGGCTCCATCCGCGGATCAACGCTGTGCGCTGATGGCGGTCGTTCCGCGCTGTTGCAGGACAGCTGATGCGGTGCAATGGCCACAGCTCCCGTCGATCTTTTCGGCAGTGGCCGATATCGCGCAAAAACAGCCGGCCCCGCCGCCCCGGTCAGCCAGCGGCCACCCGGCGTCACGGCTCGTTTTCCACCGGGTTGGTGAGCGTGCCGATGCCTTCGATCTCGATGCTCACCACGTCGCCCGGCCTCAGCCAGCGCGGCGGCGACAGGGCCATGCCAACGCCGGGCGGCGTGCCGGTGAGGATGACCGTGCCGGGCACGAGGGTCGTGCTGCCGCTGAGGTATTCGATCAGGGCCGGCACATCGAAAATCATGTCGCTCGTCGTCCAGTCCTGCACGCGCGCGCCGTTGAGCACCGTGGCGATCTTGAGCGCGTTCGGGTCGGGCAGCTCGTCGGCCGTGATCAGGCGCGGGCCGAGCGGGGCGAACGTGTCGAAAAACTTTCCCCGGCACCACTGGCCGCCGCCGAGCCGCAGCTGATGGTCGCGCGCGGAGACGTCGTTGGCGCAGGTGTAGCCGAGCACATGGTCGAGGGCGCGGGCGCGGGGAATGTTCTTGCCGGCCCGGCCGATCACGACGGCCAGTTCGCACTCGTAATCCACCTCGTCGCTGCGGAGGTGCTGCGGGATCAGGATGGGGTCGCCGGGATGCTGGAGCGTGTTGATCCCCTTCACGAAGAGGATCGGCCGCTCGGGTATCTTGGCGCCGGCCTCCTGCGCGTGACGGCGGTAATTCAGGCCGATGCAGAGAATCTGCGCCGGCACGATGGGGGCGAGGAGCTTGGCGATGTCGGCCCGGTCGGTCGAGAGGCGATGCGCGCCGAGGACGTCGCCCTCGATGCGGAGCGCGGAACCGTCGGCTTGCTCGCTGCCGTAATGGGCCTGGCCGGTGCGGTCCAGATAGCGGATGATTTTCATAGAAGGGTTATTTCCCGGTGCTCCAGCCGCCGTCGATGACCAGATTGCTGCCGGTCACCATCGCGGACTCGTCGGCGGCGAGGTAGAGCGCGGCGGCGGCGATTTCCTCGGGCCGGGCCATGCGGCCGTTGAGCTGGGTGGAGGCCATGTCGCGATAGGCTTTTTCCGGATCGGGATATTCGGCGAGGCGCGCCTTTACGAACGGGGTCTCGACGCGGCCCGGGCAGATGGTGTTGAAGCGGACGCCCGTGTGCGAGTGGTCGAGCGCAAGCGCCTTCGTGAGGCCCACGACGGCGTGCTTCGTGATGTTGTAGGCGAGCCGGTCGCGCACGGCGAGGATACCGCCGATGGAGGCGACATTGACCACGCTGCCCCGGCCGCGCACGAGCATTGCGGGCACGAAGGCTTTGCAAAGATTGAACGGACCGCGGACATTGACCGCGTGCAAGCGGTCGAGGTCCGCGGCGGCGGTGCCGGCAAGGTTGCCAACATGGCCGATGCCGGCGTTGTTCACCAGCACGTCGAGCGGCGGCAAACGCCCGGCGAGGGCCAGCGCGGCGGCGGGATCGCTGACGTCGAGTTCGGCGAAATCGGCCCGACCGCCGGCGGCGCGGATCGTGGCGACGGTATTGTGGCCGGCGTCGACCGCGCGGTCAATGACCCACACGGTTGCGCCCTGGGCGGCGAAAGCCTGCGCGATGGCCTGGCCGATGCCGGAGCCGGCGCCGGTCACGAGGGCGGTTTTTTGGTCGAGGCGGAACATGGATTTCAAAGCGGGCGGGTAATAGTTGGATCGGCGGCTCCGGCGAGGCCCTGGCCGTCCGCCGGCGCAAAGGCGTTGGCCGGCGGAGCGTCCGCGACCGGCCGAGGCAACGGGTGAAAAACCACCACCCGCACCTCGCCGACTGGGACGGCGACCGGAACGATCTGGTCCGCCACCACCGTCTGCGCCTCGCCGCCGTCGAGAATCCGGAAACTGCCGGCCGTGCCGGCCACGAGCCCGACTTCGGCGCGTGCGCCCTGGTTGAGGATGATGGCGACTGTGTCGCTGCCGTGGCGCAGGCGGCGCATCCGCAACTGCTCGCTGGGACGGACGAGCCGCAAGGCGGCGTCCGACCGGGGCAGCAGCGGGTCCAACAGGGCGAGATGAGGCTGAGCCGGGGCGAAGAGATAGCGTTGAAAAAAGGCGGTGCCGATCCGCACGGCCCGGCCGGCGCCGTGCGGCCGCGAGGTCGCGGCCGGCTCGCCGGATTCCCAGCGCGCGAACACGCTCGTGTCATCTTCCGCACGCAGAACGAGCTGCGTGAACCAGCCCGGCACCGTCAGGCCCTGGTCCGTCCGCAGGGGGAAGTCGCGCGGCACCGCCCGCAGGTCCGCCAGCTCGGCGCCAAACAGCTCGCGCAAGGCTTCGCGCGCCTCCGCCGCCATGCCGCCGTCGGGGGTTTTCCACGCGACGAGGTTGTCCGCGATCACGGTCCCGCCGCGCTGCGCGAATTCGATCAGCGCCCCGATCGTCCCTTCTTCCAAGGCCGTGCAACCCGGCACGAGCAACGTGCGCGCGCCGAGCGGCCAGGACCGTTCGCGCAACTGGCGTTCGTCGATGAAGCGCACCTCGCGCCCGAGGTCGGCCGCCATGAGGTAGGCGCCACAAAGCGCATCCGCCGCCATCTGCCGGTTGCGCGGATTGCCGACCTCCTCACCTTCGCCCTCGACCACCCCGAGCAAGAGCGAGGCCTCCGAGTAGAGGATGAGGACCTCGGGCGCCGGCGGGCGCGTGGCGCCAAACAGCCCGGCATGGCGCTCGAGAAATGTGGCGACCTCGGTCGTCGCGCGCCCGCGCTCCGAGGGCCGGCCATCCTGGCCGAGGAGGCTCCACTCACCCGCCTCGTAGCCCTCGTTCCGCCAGTTGAAGCACCAATACACCACGGCGCGTGCGCCCGCTCCGATCGATTCCCACAGCCACTGCTTCAACTCGGCCGCGGCCGGTCCGTCGGCCGCGGTGCCGGAAAACACCGTCGTCCCGGCCTGCAGTTCGCTCACCCAAAACAGCCCGTCCGGATGCCGCGTGCAGCTTCGCATGAGATCGGCAAACATCGCGATCGACTGGGGCCAGCGCCCGCGCGGGAAACGCGTCGAGTGCCAGACGGGATGCGCCGAGCAGCCCATGAAGTCGGCCACCCGGGCTTCCGCCCAGAGCGACTGGCCCGTCGGCGCGAGGCACTGGGAGACCTTGTGCGGGTTGAGATGGACCAGGTGAACCGGGTCGAGCGTTTTCACGAGCGTGGCGATCCGGCGCAGGTGGCCCGTGACGTTGGCCACGGTGAAGCGGGCCCAATCGAGGTGTTCGATGCGCGAGGAGAAGAACCAGAGCGGGACGCCGTCCGCCGGCGGAGGGCCGGCGATCTGGGCGAAATCGTCGTATTGCCGATACGAGGCCCGGTTGTAGCGGGCGATGTCGCCGTCGTAGGATTCGCGCAGGAATTCCACGTAGTTGCGCAACGTCGCCGGCGTTTTGGGCATGATGCGGTCGGGCTCGTTCCAGAGAATCCAGGAGTCAAGCGCCGGCGCGCTCCGCCACCGTTCCACCACGCGGTGGAGGCAGTCTTCCGAAGCGCGGATGAACTCCGGATCCTCGAGCGGGCCGATTTCCTGCGGGCCCGACGAGCGCCGCATCCAACCCGGCGGCGAGACCGACATCAGCGTCGGCACGACGCCCAGCCCGTGTTCGTGGGCGGCGGCAAAAACGGTGTCATAGGTCTCCCACGTCCACTGATTCTGCCGCGGCTCGACATGATCCCAAGGGATGAACACCCGCAGCAGGCGCAGCCGTGCGTCCGCCATTTGCCGCACGAATTGCCGCACGGTCGCAGGGGTGTCGTCGCGGTTGATGAAGAGCTGGCTGCCCAGGCGCGGGAGGGAGGAGACACTCATGGCCGGGTTGGGCCAGCCCCAACATCGCGCGGAGCCACGGGTGGCCTGCCGCCGCGCCGGCGCTGGCCACAGACCGCAGGGCCGGCCGCGGCAAAATGGCGGGAGATCACAGGCAGGGCAGGCACATCCATTGGACAGAGTTTAAGCGAACGCCGGGCACTATTCATTGCCGGATTCCACAAACAATATCTTATTTCGCCCAATCCGCCCGGGGCGGCCCGACGGGCTGGAGCGCCCGTTCGGGGGCGCAACCGGATCCCCTGTAACGGGGCCGCGCACAACGGCCATCACCAAAAGCGCCAGTAGATGCCGCACCAGGCGAGCGCGTAGAGGGCGAACCAGAGCTTCACCTGCTGCCACCAGGGGCGCGGCGCGGCGGTTTCGTCGTAGGTGCGGAGCCAGGCAGGCCGCCAGAGAAAGGGCTCCACCTGATCGCTCCCCGGCGGTTTCGTGCGGAACGAAACGATGACGATGAGCAGCATCGTGAGCGCTTGCGCGATCGCGCCGACGTAAAGCCAATGGAGCTTGGCGCCGGCCGCCCACACGCCCAAGGCGAGCGCGATTTGGATGAGGAGACCGCCGACGAGGCCGGCGATGGCTCCGGCGTAGCTGGTGCGCCGCCAGAAAATGCCGAGCAGGATCACCGAGATGAAGGGCGTGGCCATGTAGGTGACGCCGGTCTGGAAGAACTTGAAGAGGCCGATGTGCGCGATGGCGGGCGCGACGATCGCCGCCAGCGCCAGCGCGGCACCGGCGGCCACGCGTCCGGTCCTGATGAGTTCGGCATCGCCCGCTTCTTTGCGCCAGAAGCGGCGATAGACATCGAGCGAGAAGATGGTGGCGACGGAATTGGCGAGGGCGCTGACGGTGGACATCACCGCGGCGAAGAAGCCCGCGAGGATGATGCCGCGAACGCCCGAGGGCGCAAAGGTCGCAAGAGAATACGCGAACGCCTGGTCCTGCTTGTCGGGCAGCAGCGATGGGTCGCGGTGCAGGATGTCGAGCCAGTGATAGACGACGAGACCGAGCAGGCAGGTCACGAGCGGGCGCACGAGGTTGATGAAGCCGGCGAAGACGATGCCCATCATGCCGTCCCACGTGCTGCGCGCGGAGAGCACGCGCTGAATCATCACCTGGTTCGTCGATTGATAAAACAGGAAGACGCCAACCGACGCGAGCACGAGGCCGAGGAAGGGCGCCTCGGGGTCGGCGGGCGGGCCATAGAGATGGAAGCGCCCGGGCGCGGCGGCGACCATCGCCGCCCAGCCGCCGGGGATTTTTCCGAGCGCGGCAAAATACAAGACGATGCCGCCGCCCACCAGCAGCACGCACTGCACGGCATCGGTCCACATCACCGAGCCGAGACCGCCGAGCAAGGTGTAACTGCCGGTGAGCAGGACGATGACGGCGAGCACGGTCCAGGGCGGCCAGCCGGTGAGCTCGCTCAGCGTGAGGCTGCCGCCGTAGAGCACGGGCGGAAGGAAGATGAAGACGTAGCCCAGCAGCATGACACCGCTGTAGATGCCGCCGCAGGCCGGGCCGAAGCGCCGGTTCAGCAATTCGGGCACGGTCATAATGCGGTTGCGCAGATAGAGCGGGATGAAAAAGACGAGCATCAGCGAATACGTCGGCAGGGCCCACCATTCCCAATTGGCGATGGCCAGACCGCCCTTGTAGGCGGCTCCGACCGTGCCGACGATTTGTTCGCTGGAAACGCTGGTCGAGACGAACGCCGCGCCGATGAGCCACCATGGCATGGTGCCCGACGCGAGAAAATAACCCTCGGTCGTGCGCTCGACCTTGCGGGCGGCGAGCAGGCCGACGATGACAACACCGAGCGTCGCCCCGCCGATGATGACGGCGTCGAGGCTGGAAAGGTGGAAGAGGTCAGGCGTCATGGGAAACGAGCGGGGCATCGCAGCCCGCTTGCGCGCCGATGGCCCGCCAGTCGAACGGCGCAGCGGCCGGCGGCAGCAGCCGCCAGCGTTGGCGATGCGAGGCGTGCCCGCCGGGCGCGACGGTGAGTTCCCTGCTCAACGTTTCCAGTTCCACGAAGTCCGCGCACGTGAAGACCTCGAGGTTGCAGCCCCCGTCCACGCACTCGTGGGGCGGCGGTGAGTCCGGGGAGTGGATGACGAAGGTCGCGTCGCGTTGCAGCGAGGCGAGCCAGCCCGCCTCGCTGTGCCAGCCGGCCTTTCCGCGCGTGCCGTCCGGCGTCATGGACAGGTGCCCGGCCGCGAGCCGCCAATGCCCGCCGCTGGGCGTGTCCGGCCAGTAACATAATGGTGGCTGCGGGACCGGAGCCACCACGCTGCCGGCCGGCGGCACGCAGGTAATGCCCCACAACGCGCCGCGCCACGGCTGTGCCCCGTGGTTTTCCAAGATGTGCCGCACGTCGAAGCCGCCGCCGTCCGCCGCCGCGCTGATGACGAGCACGCGCCGGGTGCCATTCGCGCCACGCGGCGCGGCGACCCGGAGTTCCGGCCCGTTCACCGCGACGGTGCAAGGTGCGTTGTCGGGCGCGTAGGATTCGTCGCGTTCCGGGGCGACAGTAAAGCGATGCCCGCCGTAGAGCCGCCAGTCGCCCAGGCGGAAATCGGTGGTGTCTCGATAAAGCAGATTGGGGCCGTCGCCTCGGCGCAACGCGAGGATGCGCGGGCCGGCGGAAACCCCGACCACCATCTCGCAATCACCCGCGACGCAGCGCACGGCGTCCCAGTCCGACCAACGCACGCGTTCGGTTTTCATGGCAGGATACGGCGGGTCAGGCCGCGCTGCCACGCCTCCAGTCGGCAGAATCCCTCGGCGAAAGCGCAGCCGGCCGCCAGCCCGCGGAAGCGCGACTGGATTTCCATCACCTGCTCCAAATTACTATGGGCCAGTTCGGAAATCGCGGCAAACTGGCTTTTGTGGCATCGCAGCATGCGGAGCTTGGTTTCCATGACAGCGGTGATGTCCACGTATTCCGCGGGCACGAAGCCGAGGCCGGCGATGGTGTCCATGTAATAAACCTGCGTCCGGCCGAAGCGGCAGGCGGACCGGGACTGGTCCGGGATGTGCGGCAGGCCCTTTTGAAAATACGAGTCGAAGACGAGCTGCGCCACGTAGCGATGATCCGGGTGATAGTCGTTGGGGCTGTGGGTGAAAATCACGTCGGGGTCGGCCTCGCGGAGCAGGTCGATCATCACACGGCGCTGGGCTTCGTTGGGGAACACGTGTTCGTCCGTGACGCCCGGCCAGAGCAGCCGCGCCCCGATGATGTCGGCGGACGCCTGCTGTTCTTCGCGGCGGATTTGGGCGAGTTCGGCCGGCGAAATCTTCAAGTCGCCCATGCTCCCGTCGGTGAAGACCGCCATGGTGACGCGGTGGCCTTGCTGGGCGTAGAATGCCAGCGTGCCGGCGCAAAGAATCTCAATGTCGTCCGGATGGGCGCCAATGGCGAGGATGTTCATGGATAGGTGATGGGGGGGTTACTGCTTCTGCCCATGCTCGCCTTTCCCGTCGAGTGCGGCCTCCGCGGCCTTCGCGAAACGCAGCTCCTGCGGCGGCGCGTCGAGGATTTCGCGCGGCAGCAGGCTTTTCGCGAGCACGAGGGCGGAATCGAGCCGGCGGTGGGCGGCGGCGGTCTGGTCCAGTTCGCCGTGCCGCGCGCCCTCGATCACTTCGTCGGAAAATTTTACGGCCTGTCTCAGCGCGCCCTTCAATTCTTTGGCCCGCCCGGCAACGTCGGGCTTCACCTGGGTCACCAGCGCATGCGAAGCGAGGTGGATGGTTTCCGCCCAGGCCGCGATGCGGTCGAGTTTCCGCCCGGCCAGCGCGGCGGCGATTTTCCCGTTCGCTGCGGCGGCGCTTTGCCAGACCACCGGGAGGGGCGCGCCGCCGAAAAGGCCGGCCCATTCGGGCGGTGCTTCCGCCTTCCCGGCGGGGGCGGCTTTCCCATCCGGCTGATGCGTGGGGTCATTGTGTCCGGCGCCGACGTAAGCCGGCGAAAGGGCGGTAAATGCGGCGAGCACCGCAAGGAGGCGAGGGGGTTTCATGTCAGTCCGATTGGTGGGTTCAGAGCACGCCGTAGCGGTCGTAGACCGCGCGCAGCGTGTCGCCGCGCAGGAGGTCGCGGCGGGAATGGTTTTCCTTTGTCACCTTTTCATACGCCTGGGCAAGCGCCTGGTCCTCCACCGCCCGGGGGAGAACGACCACGCCGTCGAAATCGGCGAAGATCAGTTCGCCCGGCTGCACCAGCACATCGCCGCAGCGCACCGGCACGTCGTAGGCCATCACTTTTCCGCGGCCCATGCTGTCCAAAGGGCGGATGCCCGCATAAAAAACCGGGAACTTCATCGCCATGATCTTGCGGCAGTCGCGGATGTTGCTGTCGCAGATGCAGCCCGTCGCGCCGTTGTGCTTGGCGACCGTGCTCATCAGCTCGCCCCACGGGGCGTTCGTGCCGGCCGGGTCGGTGGAATGCACCGCGACATCGCCGGGCTTGAGCGAGTCCATCATCGCGATTTCGAGCCCGTAGGGGGTTTTCGCATCCACGTAGTCCGTGTCCATCCAGCGAAACGTCCGTGCGCGTCCGACGATGACACAGTTCTCCGCATCGAGCGGACGCAGGCGTTGGTGCATCGCGCGGTCGCGGCAGTTGAGCGAGTCGAGGACATCGCAGACGGCCGGGACGTAAAGGTGTTCGCGAATCCAGGCGAACCGTTCGGTATCGTTGGTGAAATGGAGGGGTGTGTTCATGGGCGGGTAAGTTTTAGTTCCAGACAAAAGGCTCCATGCGCCGCGCGATGACGCAGCGTTCGCCGAGGCCGCGCTGGCCGCAGAACCAGCGGAACGACTCCGGGTTCTCCGCGTTCAGCGCCATCAGGTCGTAGTGGTTCGGCACCGCGAAGCGCGGGCGCACCGCCGCCGCGAACTCCGCGGCCTGCTCCGGGCCGGGGTTGCCCCACTTGCCGTTGATGGGCACGAGCATGGTCTCCGGCTCGCGCGGCGCGGCGGCGAGCACCAGCGGATGAAACGCCGTGTCGCTCGTGTGATACACGCTGCGCCCGTTGGCGAAACGCAGCAGGTAGCCCGTCGTGTCGAGCACGTCCGGGCCCGTCGGCAGCGCGAAGACGCCGCGCACTTCCACCCCGGCAATCGTGCGCGTCTCGCCCGCACCCAAGCGCACGATGCGCTCGGCCGGGACGCCCAGTTCCGGCAGACGCAGCGCGGTCAAATGCGGCGCGACAAACCAGGTCTCCGCCTTGGCCGAATAGCGGCGAATCGTCTCCGGGTCGAGATGGTCGGGGTGGTCATGGGTGATCAGCACCACGTCCGCGCGCAATTCCTCCGGCGCGATCGGCGGCGGATAGAGCCGCGTGAACTCCGGCGCCTGCGCCGCCGCCGAGTCCGTGAGATAAGGGTCGATGGCGACCGTCGCGTCGCCCGCGCGGACGATGTAACCCGCCTGGCCGAGCCACCACAACGCGGCCTCGCCGGGATCGAGCGGATGCTGGCGGATGGAATTCATTTCAAGTTCACGCGAAACCGCTGGACCGCCTTCTCGTCGATCTCGAGGCCCAGCCCCGGCCCTTGCGGCACCGGGATGAAGCCGTCGCTGTCCATTTGCACGGGATTGCGGATGATTTCGCGGAGCATCGGATTCTCGCACACGTTGTATTCGAGGAAGAGCGCGCGCGGCAAGACCGCGTTGAAATGCAGGCTCGCCGCCGTGAGCAGGTCCGTGAGCCACGCGTGCGGGCACACGTCGACGCCGGCGTGCTCGGCCTCCCACGCGATCTTGCGCGCCTGCGTGAATCCGCCGCAGCGCGACAGATCCGGCTGCACGACATCGATCCCGCCGCGCTGGATCAGCTCGCGGAAACCCCACGCCGTCGCCTCCTGCTCACCCGCCGCGAGCCGCGTCCTCACGCCCGCGGCCTTCACTTTCGCGTAGCCGTCGTAGCACTCGGGATGAAGGAAATCCTCGAGCCAGAAAATGCCGAAGGGCTCCAGATCGCGGCACAACTCGATCGCGTCGTGCGCGCTGCGATTCACCATCCAGCCGGGGTCCACGAGCAGCGCCACGTCCGGCCCCAAGGCGTCGCGGGCCGCCGCCACGAGCGCGATGTCCTGCCGGCGATTCTGACCGAAGACGCCCCAGCCGAACTTCACCGCGGTGAAACCGCGCGCACGATAGAACTCGCACGCGCGCCGCATCGCGTCGGGCGTCGGGCGGAAGAGTGTCGAGGCATACGCGCGCACGCGGTCGCGCCGCGCGCCGCCCAGCAGCTTGTGCAGCGGACGGCCCGTGGCCTTGCCCATGAGGTCGTGGCAGGCGATGTCGAAGCCCGAGAGCACCTGCATCGCCACGCCGCGCCGGCCGTAGTAAATCGTGCCGCGATACACCTTGTCCCACAGCCGCTCGACCTCGAATGGGTCTTCGCCGATGACCAGCGAGCGCAAGCCCTCGAACACGCCCATGCCGCTCTCCGGTGCCTCCACCGCGGCGGCGGCGACGTGCGGCGCGGTCTCCACGTCCGACCAGCCGACGAGACCCTCGTCCGTGGTGACTTTAAGCAGCAGGCAGCGTTTCACGCCATGCGCCTCGTCGCTGCCTTCCGGCGGGCGGTTTTCGTAGGGTGATTCGAGCACGAAGGCTTCGACGTCGGTGATCTTCATGGCTGGTCGGAAAAGGTGAGCGCGACTTTCAGCGCGCGCTCGTGCCGATCGCGCGCGAGCGCGAACGCCTCCGGCCATTGCGCCAACGGGAGCGTGTGCGTGACGATTTCGTGCAGCGCCAGCGTGGGGTCGCTCAGGCACTCCAGCGCGTCGTCGAGCCGCTCCTCGTCGTTGCAGGCGCCGACGATTTCCAGCTCGCGCAGATGGAGCGGAACCAGGTCGAGCGCGACCTTATCCGGCAGCGCGCTGAAAACCACAAACCGCCCGCGCGGACGCAGTGCCGCGAGGCACTCCGCCACCGCCTCGACGGAACTGACGGCGAGAATGGCGACATCCACGGACGACCGGCCGGCGGTGCTGACCTTTTCCACGCCGGGAATCGCTCCGAGGCGAAATGGCTCGCGGCCGGCGACGACGACGCGCCGCGCCCTGGCCCGCACCGCCAGTCGCGCGATGATGTTGCCGAAGGGCCCGTCGCCCGCGATCAGCACGTCGCGGCCCCGCACGTCGCCCGCCCGCGCGATGGCTTGCAGGCAGACGGCGACCGGCTCGAGCAACACGCCCACCGTCGCGGGCACGGCGTCCGGCAGGCGCCGCACGCGGTCGGCGCGCTGGACAAAATATTCGGCGAAGGCGCCGTCCCGGTCGCTGCCGAGATGGCCCATGCGGGCGCAAAGATGGCCGAAGCCGCGCGTGCATTCCGCGCATTCGCCGCACGGCACCACGGGATGCGCCGCGACGCGCATCCCCGGCGCAAACTCGCGCACCGCCGCCCCGCCCGCGACGACCACGCCCGCCGCCTCGTGGCCGAGCACGCGGGGCAGCGCGATGGCGAAGGGATTGCGCGCGAGATCGTGCAGGTCCGAGGTGCAAATCGTCGCCGCGCGCGTGCGAATGAGCACGTCGTGCGGTCCGGGCGTCGGCACCGGCAACCGGGTCAGGGCGAGCTCGTTGAGTCCGCGCATTTGCAGCGCTTGCATGGTGGTGGGCGGATTCATGAAAGGGGGCGGCGGGCGGGAGGCGGCACGCCGAGCAAACCCAGCGTGTCGCGGTGGATGATGGCTTCGATCGCGGCCTCCGGCACCGGCGGCAGGCCGCTCTGCGCGAGAATGGCGTTGAGGCCGCGCACGCCGGCGAGCGAACTGCCGGTGGTCGTGAACGGAAAATCCGAGCCGAAGAGCACTTTCGCTTCCACGCGATACTCCACGAGCAGCCGCATCGAGTTGTAGAATTGCCAGGGGCGGTAGTAGAGCGCCGAGAGGTCGGCGAAGACGTGCGGGTGCCGCCGGATCACGGCGATGGTTTCGCCTTCCCACGGATGGCCGAGATGGGCGAGCACCATGCGGAGTTCGGGGAAATCCACCGCCACCGCGTCGAAATGCGCGGGCCGCGAATAGTCGAGCAGCGTTCCGCCCACGAACGACGTGCCCGCGTGAAAGAGCACCGGCAGGTGGTGTTGCTGGCAATAGCGGTAGATTTCGCGGCAGCGCGGGTCCTGCGGATGCACGCCCTGGTAAAGGGGCGCGAGCTTCACGCCGACCGCGCCGAGGTCGCGGTGGCAGCGTTCGAGTTCCTCCAGACCATCGGGTCGCACCGGATCCACCGCGGCAAAGAACAGCAGCCGCTCCGGCGCGCGCGCGACGTGCGCGGCGACGGCGTCGTTCGGGATGTTCCAACCGGTCGCCTGCGCCTGCAGCCCGAAAACCACCGCCACATCCGCCGCGCGTGTCGTCTCCAGGTGCCTCTCTCCCACGTCGCCCCAGGCCGCCACGTCCACGCCGCACCGCGTCATGTCCGCGCGGAGGCCCGGTCCGAGGTCGAGCTCCGGGCGGAAAAAATGGGTGTGAACGTCAACGATCATGTGGTTTCCAAAACGACGGTTCAGTCGGCGCGCGGGGTGGCTTGCGGTGCCGGCGCGGGCAAGGGGACGATTTGCCAGCCTTCGGTGCCGAGGCGGAGGTCGCGCTCGACGAATTCCCACACGACGACTTTTGCGTGCGCGAGCAATTGCGGGCGGCGGAAGAGTTCCTGCCGCACGAGGGTCGAAGCGCCCCCATCGTTGATAATGCTGGCGAGCGGACGGCCCAGCGCCCGCGCGAGGTGCGCGACGAAACCGGCGTGGCCCGGCTCGTCCTGCTGATAGATGCGGAGGAAACTGTCGCCCAATACGAGCACGTCGGATTTCGGATCGTCGGTGTAAGGCGCGGCGTTGTCGGCGCGGACTATTTGCACGCTGGCGACGGACTCGGGCGCGATGCGTTTCTCGATTTCCGGCGAACGCGACATTTTCGCGATGTCCCCGAGCCGCGACAGGGGTGCGGGCTTGCGCTCGTAGGCCACCGGGCCGCGGGTAAGCCAGCCGCGCGCCAGGATGCGGTTCGCGACCGCCTCGGCGGCCAGTTCCATGCCGGCCGGCGTCCAGTGGCTGTCCTGCGCGAGGTAGAGCGGTGCCGCCGAAGTCCGGCGCGCGTCCCGATAGAGCGCGAACAGATCCAGCACTTCCACGCCCGCGGCCTGGCATTGGGCGAGGAAGGTGCGGGTCTCCCGGCTGATGGCCTGGCCGGGCGGCGCGGCGAGGCGGGTGAGTTTTTCGGGATAAACGCTTTCCTTGTTCGGCGCGGGCAGCAGGAGGAGCCGGATGCCGCGCGCGGCAAGGTCGTCGCGGAAACGCACCACGGCGCCGAGGGCGTCGCGCGGGGTCGAGTCGCGCGGCTGCGGGCGTTGAGTGAGGAAGCCGACGCCGGGCTGGTAGAAGAGCCAGCCGTCGCGCCCCACGAGCGCCTTATCCCCCGCCTCGCGCAGCGCGAAGAATTGCGCCGCCTGCATCCACGGGCGCAGCGCGCGCACCGTCACGCTGGCGTCCTCCAGGGCCTTGTCGTAGGCGCGCAGGTTCTCCGGCGTCGGCCGCGTGGCGAAAATTTGGAGCGCCCGCGGCCATTCGCCGCGCTGCGCCTCGACCATGATTTGGATGAGCGGCGGCGCCGCGAGCATCGCCAGAAAGACGACAATCAGGCAGCGGCCCGGAGCGCACGGAATGGAAGGCGGCGGACTCGCGGGGCGAGACTCGGCAATGGCGGACTGGGCGTTCGGGTGCATCGCGGGTTCAGAACTGAAAATAGAGGAACGGATTGCTCGCCTGCGAAAACATGGCGAGCAGGGCGACGGCGAAGGTGGGGGCGATGACGAGCGCCTTCGGCCACGTCACCGACTCGCTCCACTCGTGCGCCTGGCGCGGCACGCACAACAGCACCGCGGCGGCGGCCATGAACGCGAGCTTGCCCGGCGCGTAGAGTTGCGCGCCGAGGAGCGCGGTGGCTTCCGTGGGCAAACCGCCGCCGAACATCGCCCGGAAGTAGTCGAGCGCGGCGGGGAGCGATTCGGCGCGGAACCAGACCCACGAGCCGAGCACGAGCACGAAGGTCGCGGCAATGCGCACGGCGGGCGGGAGCCGCTGGTAGGCGGGTTTGCGGCCCGCCCAGCGTTCGGCGATGAGCAGCGCGCCGTGATACGCGCCCCAGACGATGAACGTCCAGTTCGCCCCGTGCCAGAGGCCGCCGAGGAGCATGACGATGGCGAGGTTGGCGTAGGTGCGCGCGCTGCCGCGGCGGTTTCCGCCGAGCGAAATGTAGAGGTAGTCGCGCAGGAAGGTGCTCAGCGAAATGTGCCAGCGCCGCCAGAAATCGGTGATGCTCTCGGCGCGATACGGCGCGTCGAAGTTCTTCATGAACTCGAAGCCGAACATCCGCCCCAGCCCGACGGCCATGTCGGAATAGCCGCAGAAGTCGAAGTAGATCTGGAAGGCATAGGCGAGGACCCCGAACCACGCGGCGGGCGCGTCGAGCGATTGCGCGCCGAACGCCGTGTCGGCCACGGTGCCGATGGGATTGGCAAGCAGGACTTTCTTGGCGAAGCCGAGCATGAACAGCGCCGCGCCCGAGGCGAAGCGCCGCGAGGTGTGGGTCCGTTCCTGCAGGTCGTGCGCGACGGTGTTGTAGCGGATGATGGGCCCGGCGACCGACTGCGGGAAGAGCGCGATGTAGCAGGCGAAATCCGGAAACGAGCGCGCCGCCGGGGCGATCCCGCGATAGACATCCACGGCGTAGCTCAACGCGTGGAAAACATAGAACGAGATGCCGATGGGCAGGACGACCCGCCACACCCGCACGCCGTCTGCCCCGAACAGGGCGAGGACATGATTCCAATTGGTCTGGAGGAAGACCCAGTATTTGAAAAAGCACAGCAGACCGAGGCTCACCACGATCGCCGCGGTGACGCTCCACCGGCGCTGGCGCGGGCTCGCGCCGGGTTGCGCCACGAGGCCGCCGCAGACGTAATTGACCGCCGTGATGAAGAACATGAGCAGGACAAACCATGGGTTCAGCCAGCCGTAGAAGATGTAGCTGGTGAGAAGCAGCCAGGCGTTGCGCCACCGCGAACTCGCGGGCAGGGCGTAGTAACCCGCCAGCACCAGCGTCAGGAAGTAGAAGACGAAAATGTAGGAGGTGAAGACCATGAGTTATTCGGCGGCTGCGGGTGAGTCAGTCTGCGCGCGGCGGCGGATTCGATGCCTGATGGGATTCTGGACCGGGTGCCGGCTCAGATTCATGGGGGGCCGCGCTCATTGCAGTGCGACGGACTTGTCCGCCCCGAAGCGAAGGATTTTTCCGTTCACCTTCACCGTCTTCAGGCCCACCACCGGCGGAAGGTGCAGCCAGACTTTACGCGGCGGAACGCGAAAGGCCGGCTGGTAGATGACGTCGAGCGTTTCGCCGTCCGGCGAGAGACGGGTCTCCACCGTGACCGGGCCGTGCTCCGTCGGCATGTTTTGGAAAAACGCCGTCTTGCCCGGCACCAGCCACGCCAGGGGCATCAGGCGGAGCAGATGCAATTCATCGGGCTGCAACTGATCGTCGATCACGGCGAGTCGCGCCAGATACACCGCGAGCGGCGCGGAAAAGACATTGCCGGTGATGCCCCCGCGGGTCTCGCACGAGATCCGCGTCTGGCGCGACATGGAGCCGGCGAACAGGCTATACATCCCTTCGAGAAACCGGCTGCGGTCGCCCTGTTGCCAGGAATGGAAGACGTTCCACGAATAACACGGCTCGCAGCTCGACATCTCGTGGATCAGCACCGGGACCTGCCAGCAACTGGAGTCAGGCCGGAAAAACCGGTGCTGCGGTCCCGAGCGAAACCACGCGCAGGCATCCTGCATCAGCGGGTCGCTGGCATCCATGAGGCCGGCAAAGACCAGGAAGAGCGGGCCGGCGTCGAGATAGAAGGCGTGCCGCGTTTCGCTTTTTTCGCCCCCTGCCAGGGTGGTGGGCGCAAATTGCCGGGACCGGCCCTGCTCGTCGCGCCAAGCCGGCATCTGGCGTGATTTGTCGCGCATCGCTTTTTGAAAAGTCTCGCGGTAGTCGTCAGCCTCGCGGGCAAACTCGGCCGCCCGCGGGTGCCCGATCCGCTGCAGCAGTCTCACGGCGGCGGCCAGCCCCTTGTAGTTCCAGCCGATGGACCAGACCGCCTGGATTTCAGTCCGCTTGTCGGTCGCCACGGCCGGTGGCAAGAGCCCCTCGTAGCCCCCGTGGTTTTTCTTCCGTCGCGCCTCGGCGATCCACTCGCAGGAGCGGACGATGGCCGGGGTGGCCCGCGCGATGTATGCCTGATCGCCGGACAGGAGCCCGTGCATCGCGAGGGTGTAGAGCACGGCCCCGTTGTCGGCCAGCCAGTCGATCGATTTGTAGAGGGCGGGCGTGCTGAGGTAGCCCGGGTGCGGGTCGTAGGCGGAGCCGGGTGGCTTCACCGTGCCCTGCTCCTCCAGGAAAATGTTCAGGTCGCGCTCCACCATTCCATGATAGCCGAGCGTATCCATGAGCATCACCAGATCCATCGAACCGGGCGTCGTCCACAAATCCGCATACGCCCACGAGCCGTTGACCTTGCTGTATTTCCCCGTGGCGGGATTTTTCTCGGTGAGCACATGGCTGAAGCGGACGCTCTGCCGGATGCTGTCGTTGATGTCCGCCTCGGGCACGTCGAACCGCGTCGCGCCCGCGAGGGTTTTTTGCCAATGCCGGCGCGTCTCGCGGAGCGCCTCGTCGTAGCCCATCGCCAGTTCGGCGTCGAACACCGGGCGTTCGCCCGGCACCATCGGGAGCAGCAGGTCCACGTGCGCCCCTTTTTTGGCCGGCAACCGCACGTGCAGCTTGGACCACTGCGGTTCGTTCTTCGCGGGAGAAAACAGGATCGCGGTGCAGTCGCCTCCGGGCGCCACCGCCAGGCGCACTTTGGCGTCGCCTTCCAGCAGGCGCAGTCCCTTCGCCGGTTCGATATCGCCGCTCTCGGGCGCGAGCGGCCGGGGATAACGGGACTGCTCAGGCCGGAAGCGCACGTTGTCGCGCGTGGACATCCGGGCGGTGATGTGCGGCGCCTGCAGCAGCAGGTTGAAGCCGTAGTGCTCTTCCGTCGGCAGCGCCTCGATCAGGCCGGACACGCTGAGCCGAATCCAGAGATACAGGGGCTCGTCGCCGGTTTGGACGTCGCCGCCGCCTTTGAGGTGGGCAAACACCTCCGAGCGCAACAGCAGCCCGTCCTTCGCCCATTCCGACCAAAGCACCGGGGCATCGTCCTCTTTCCAACCCTGGCGGATCATGCCATCGTCGTGTCGCAACCCGACGGCTCTCCATTCATCGTGGGTCTCGTCCTCGCTTGGCGCGATGGTCAGTTGCAACCCTTGCCCCGCCCAGGACTGCGACCGGCGGTTCATCTCGGGCTTGGCCAGGATCGAACCGTTCCACAGGACGTTGAAGCGGAAGAGATGGTCGTTCCAGCCGACGGGTGTCCAGATATTCGGAAGATCGGTCCACCATTCCGACGCGATCTGGTAATTTGCCTCGATCGCCGGCTGGGACGCTGTGGCCGGAGCCGTCCGGCCGTGGCACGGCAAGGCTGCGGCGATCCAGCAAACGCCGAGAAGCAACGGGATTCTCATGGGCAACGGCAGGTTCGTTCGGTTGGGACAGTCGTTCGCCAGGCTTAATTCTCCGCCAGATTCGTCCACACCGCCCAAAACGCCGGTCCGGTGTGCTGGCCGAAATACTTGTCCACGATGCCACCCATGTAGTGGTCGTCGATCGGCGTCTCCAGCGCCAGCCGGTGCAACTGACCCGCGCGGAATTCGCGCAGTGTGCCGCCGATGCCCTTCGCCCGGCTGTCGCCCGCCTCGGCGCGCGGTTTCCACGGATTGTAGTGCCCGACGTAGATGATTGCGCCTTTCGCCACCGGGCCGCGATGCACGGTCACGACTTCGTATTTCAGGATGGTGGCGTAGTCGTAGAGTTCGCGCTGGAAAATCGCGCCTTCGGGGATTTCGACGAGGCGGGCGGTGACCTCGATGCTGCCGAGAGATGTCACCTGCGGATCCTCCCCGGAGTTCGGGGCGGATTTGTTGCAGGAAGCGAGCGCGAGCGCCGCGAGAAGCAGCGCCGCATTTCGGCCGGTGGAGAAGAGCCAGGATTGCATGATGATTATTCTTTGGTAAGGGGTTGACGGGGCGCCGGCGCCTCGCTGAGCGTCCAATGCGGCTCCCATCCGGGGCCGAGGTCGAGCCAGCGCGCCGGCTGGGCGCCGGGGAATTGCTGGCGCAGCATTTCGCTGTCGTCGCCGATCATCGGCGTGTCCGCCCGGCGGGCCACGGCCATCGTGGTCTGCGATTTGCCGACCGCGCCGAGGTCGGCGACGCTGCGGGTGAAAAGCACGAACTTCGCGTCGGGCGAGGAACACGCGCCGTAGATGTGCCGGCCTTCCTCGGCGAAGAGCATGGTCCGGTCGCGTCCGTCGGCGCTCGCGATCCACAACTGGGCGCGTCCGCCCTGCTTGGGGATGATGCCGCGCGCATACAGGATGTGCTGGCTGTCGGGGCACCAATCCGGCGAGCAGTTGTAACGCTCGGTCTCGCTCACGGCGGCGATTTTGGCCTCGCCGTCCGCGAGGCGTCCGATGGTCCAATACGTGCCCAGACCGTTCGCCGTGCCGGTGAACGTCTTGCCGTCGGGCGACCAGATCAGTTGTTCCATGATGCCCTGGCGCGGGAGGGTGCGCAGGATTTTGCGGCTCTCCACGTCCACGATGTTGATGCCCTTGGGCGTGAGCGAGGCCAGCTGCCGGCCGTCCGGGCTCCAGGAAGCCCACGGGAAATCGCGGCCATAGACCACGGCGTTGCGACCGTCCGCGTCGGCGAGAACAAGGTCGAAGGTGCCAAAGGTGTTGTTGTTCAGGACGTCGGTTTTCCCCAGCCGATAGTAGAGGATGCGCCGGCCGTCGGGGGAGAAACGCACGCCGGCCTCGCTGAACTCGCGGGTGTCGGTGAGCGCGCGGCGCTCCGAGCCGTCGGGTCGCATCACAAAAAGATCCCAATCGCCGTGTGGGGTCTGCGCGCTGAAGGCAATCCAGCCGTGGGTGCGCAACTCCGCCGCGAGCTGTGGATCGCGAGCCGGGGCCGGTTCGTCGTCGGCGAAGGCCGCGACGACGAGGGTGAGGCAGGAGACGCAGAGGAGGAACGGAAATGTTCGAGTTTTCATCGCTTGGTATCGGTCGTGGTTGTCGGGGTGCCCGCCGGGCTTTCGCTCAGGGTCCATGACGGCTCCCAGCCCGCAGGAAGATTCAAAACAGGACCGCTCTTGGCGCCGGGATGCAGGGCGCGCAGGTCCACGCTGTCGCTGCCGATGATCGGCGCGTCGCTAAGTCGCATGAGCCCCATCGGCGCGCCGCCGCGCTCCGGATCGCCGTCCTCGCGAACATTGCCGGTGAAGAGCACGTATTTCCCGTCCGGCGAGACGTGTCCGCCATAAACATGCCGCCCGTCTTCGCCGTAGAGGAGGCGGCGGTTGCGGCCGTCCGCCTCCGCCATCCACAATTGGGTCCAGCCTTGGCCGCGATTGGCCTTCTGGCCGGCCGGGCGGTTGGAATAAATGATCCGGCTGCCGTCGGGAAACCAGTCCGGCGTGCAGCAATTGAAGCTGCTCACGGCGCTGGTCTCGCCCGTGGCCGCCTGCATGCGCGCAATGCTCCAACCCGTGCCGAAGGAATTCGACACGCCGCACAGCCACTGGCCGTCGGGCGACCACGTGACCTGCTGAAAAAACCCGTGGCGGGGCAGCAGGCGCGAGACCTTGCCGGTCGCGGCATCCGCGAAAGCCACGCCCTTGATGCTGAGGCTGGCCAGTTCGCGCCCGTCGGGACTCCAGCTGGCCCACGGCAGCTCGCCCTCCGCGCCGAGCGAGTGAGCGCCGGAGCCGTCGCTGTTCGCCACGACGAGCTCACCCTGTTCACCGTAACGATTGCCATCGATCGTCTCGGCGCGCTTCAGCCGCCGGTAGAGCAACCGCGTGCCGTCGCGCGAGAACTGGGGCGCGGCCTCGTGCCATTCCGGCGTGCGCGTGAGGGCGCGAGATTGCGAGCCATCCGGCCGCATGAGAAAAAGATCCCAGTCGCCCTGCTCGGAGCGCGCCGCAAAAATCACCCAACCCATCCCGCGCACCTCGGCGGCGAGCTGCGCCACCTCGGGCGATGGATCGGCGGCTCCGGCCAGCGGGGCGAGCCAGACGAGCAGTGAACCATACAAACATGCCTTCACGATAGGCAGGCTGGCAGTAAACCACCGCATCGTCACGGGCATATCGTTACCTACTGTAAAAAGCATGCGGTCGATGCGCTGGAGTAAAGCAAGGCTCATGGCTGGGTTGCGCCTACCGGCGACGAGCAACAGGCCAAGTCGCACCGCGCGGTGCGCCGACGCGGCAGATTTCCAAAGGGCGGGTGGTTTTTTCCATCCCCGCAAACCTAACCGAACGCCGGCCGCCATTCATTGCCAGATTCCACAAACAATATATGTTTTTGCCCAATCTGTTTGCCCCACCGGCGCCTTCAAACCACATTCCGCATCCTCCCCATGAACAACCCCGCCCCGGCTCGCCGCGATTTTCTCAAAGCCACCGCCCTGCTCGGTCTCTCTGCGGCCGCCACCCGGCTGGGCGCGCAATCCCCGCCGCCCGCGGCGACAGCAGCTCCGGCGTCCCGTCCCGACGTAAGCATCACCGATGTGCGCGCCTACGTCCTGGGTCAGGCAGTCCTGGTCGAAGTCGTCAGCGATGCCGGAGTCTCGGGCTGGGGCGAGTGCGCATTCGACGGGAGCATCTTGATGAAAACGTTGGTGGATTCACACCTGAAGAAAGAGGTGATCGGCCAGAATCCTTTCGATGTGCGCAGGCTCTGGGACCGGATGTTCTTTGAAAACCACGACCTCGGCCCCGGCGGCGCGCTCCCCAATGCGATTGCCGGCATCGACATCGCGCTGTGGGATCTCAAGGGACGCCTCCTGGGCCAGCCGATCTACCATCTCCTCGGGGGCCGCTATCGCGATCGCATCGAGGCTTACGGCAGCGTGCCCGTGCGCCGCGGAGAGGTCAGCATCGACGCCTGCGTGAAGTCGTGCCTGAGGTTCGTCGAGCAGGGCTTCAAATGCATCAAGGTCCGCATGCAGATCCGCGAGCATCATTTGAACCCGGATCCGGATCCGACGTTCGCCTACGCCGCCGCCGTGCGCCAGGCCATCGGCGACGACATCGTTCTCATGATTGACGCCAACAACGGCTACTCCGCCCAGCGCGCGATTTCCACCGGCCGCCGGCTGTTCGAGCAGTGGAATGTCACCTACTTCGAGGATCCCGTCAGCGATCAAAATCTCGCGGAGATGGCACAAGTGACCGCCGGCCTGAACGACCTGGAGATTGTCGCCGGCGAGAAATGCTACACGCGCTGGCAGATCAAAGACCTTATCGTCCAAGGCAACGTCGACATCATCAACCCCGACGTAACGAAAGTGGGCGGAATCACCGAAATGGAAAAACTCGCGGTTCTGTCCGCGTGCTTTCACAAGCCGATCCAGCTGCACAATACGCGGCCGACGATCGCGACGGCGGCGTCCCTGCACTGCATGGCCTCGACCCCCCTCGTCGCGCGTTTCATCGAATATCCGGTGGTCGGCACGGCGTTCGACGGGCTGATGAAGCTCTTCCGTAACCGCGTGAAACTTGAGAACGGGATCCTCTTCGTCCCCAAAGGGCCGGGCCTCGGTCTCGAGGTGGACGCCGAAGCGGTGAGAGCCCGGGCCGCCCAAATCCAAAGGTGAGCGGGTTTGATGGCTTTTCCGGTTCGAATGGATTCGCCCCATCTCCGGGCGCGATCGGCCTCTTCGCGGCGGAGGCGCATTCCCCGATCCCGTTTCGGCTGACCGCGGCCTGCCCGGCGGCGCAAAAACTGTGGGATCGTCTGACGGCGGCAAACTGCCGCGCGTCGGGAATCCCCGGGCTTCGGCAATGAAAGCCAAGGCCCGTATCGTCGGCTGGAAACTGTGGCTTGCGCGTTGCGCGGCACTCGTGGCCGCGCCCGCGATCTGCCTTGGGCTGCTCGAACTGGGACTGAGGCTCGCGGGGTTCGGTTACCCGACGGCCTTCCTGCTGCCGGCCGCGCATCAGGGACGGGAGATTCTCATTCAGAACCATCAATTCGGCTGGCGGTTCTTTGGACGCGCGCTCTCGCGGGCGCCGTATCCGATTGCGCTCTCGCGGTTGCCCGCCCCGGAGACGGTGCGGATCTTCGTGCTGGGCGAATCGGCGGCGAAAGGCGAACCGCAGCCCGCGTTCGGCCTGCCGCGCATGCTGGAGGCCATGCTGAGCCTGCGCCATCCGGGCGTGCGCTTCGAGTTCGTCAACGCCGCGATGACCGCGATCAACTCGCACGCCATCCTGCCCATGGCGCGTGATTGCGCCGCCGCGGGCGGCGACATCTGGGTGATTTACATGGGCAACAACGAGGTCGTCGGGCCGTTTGGCGCGGGCACGGTCTTCGGACCGCAGGTGCCGCCGCTCCCGCTCGTGCGCGCGAGTATCGCGCTCAAGGCGACGCGCACGGGCCAGTGGCTCGATGCGCTCCGCCAGCGGGCGGCAGAGTCGCCGGCCGGGCCCGCCGAGTGGCGCGGCATGGCCATGTTTCTCGAACAGCAGGTGCGGGCCGACGACCCGCGGATGGCCGGCGTCTACCGGCATTTCCAGCGCAACCTCGCCGACATCATCGCCGCCGGGCGGAGTGGCGGCGCGGGGATCGTCGTGAGCACGGTGGCGGTCAACCTAAGGGACTCCGCGCCCTTCGCCTCGGCCCATCGCGGCGGTTTGTCCGCCGCGGATAAAACAGTCTGGGAGGCACTCTACCAGCGCGGTGTCGCGGCCCAATCCAACGGACAAACGGCCGCGGCGGCGAACCTGTTTCGCGAGGCCGCGCACATCGACGACCGCTTCGCCGAACTGCGCTTTCGCCAGGGGCAGTGTGCGCTGGCCGCCGGCGAAACCGCCGGGGCGCAGCGTCACTTCCAGGCGGCGCGGGACCTGGACACATTGCGGTTTCGCTGCGACAGCACGCTCAATGCGATCACGCGCCGGACCGCTGCGGGGCGCGAGCGCGTGCGGCTGGCCGATGCGGAGCGTGCGTTCGCCGAGGCCAGCCCGGCGCAATCCCCCGGCTCCGCCTTCTTCTACGAGCACGCGCACCTGACTTTTGAGGGCAATTACCTGCTTGCGCGCACGATCGGGGCGGAGGTCGAGCAATTGCTCGCGGAGGGAATCCGCGCGCGGACCGCAACGAACGTGCCGTGGCCGACCGCGGCCGACTGCGCGCGCCGGATGGCGTGGGGCGATTGGACGCTGATGGCGGCGCTGAAGGCCATCCACGTGCGGCTGAACGAGCCGCCCTTCACCGGGCAGGCGAATCGCGATGCGCAAGTGCGCGCCATCCGCGCGCAGATGGAACGCCTGCCGTCGCCGCAGGAACGCGTGAACACGGCGCGAAAAGTCTGCGAGGAGGCGTTGGCCGCGGTGCCGGACGATCCGGTGTTGCACCTGCAACTCGCGGCGTTGCGCGAGCCGAGGGATCCCGTCGGGGCGGTGGCGTCCGTGCGCCGCGCGCTCGATCTGCTCCCGAGCGATCCGGCGGCGTGGAGCCAGTTGGGTGCGTTGCTCGCGCGCCGGCAGGAACACGCCGCTGCGCTGGCGGCAATCGCGCGTGCGGCCGAACTCGATCCGCAGGATGCGAACATCCGCGTAGCCCGCGCGCAGTTGCTCGTGGCCGCCGGCCGGCCCGAGGAGGCGATGCGCGAATTCCGTGACGCGCTCACGCAGCATCCGCGCTCCTGCTCCGGCTGGCTGCGGTTCGGCGAAGCGCTCGAACAGTCCGGCCGCGCAAACGAGGCGGAAGAGTGTTTCGGCCGCGCGCTGGCCGTCCGCCATCCGACCCTGACGGACCGGATCGAACTGGCGCGCTTTTGCCAGAACCGCCAGAAATACGAAGCCGCCGCGACTCACTTTGCCGGGGCGATCGCGTTGAGCCCGATGGACGCTGCGTTGCACGTGGGCGCGGCCCAGACGCTGCTGGCTTTGAACCGCCCGGCCGCGGCCGTGGAACAGTCCGCCGAGGCGGTGCACCTGGCGCCGGAATCAGCCGAGGTGCGGTTGCTCCATGGTGGCATTCTTGGGCAGCAGAACCGGGCCGCCGAGGCCGAGACGCAGTTGCGCGAGGCGTTGCGACTTGCGCCGGGGTTGCTGCCGGCGCGGGTGAAACTCGGCCTCGCGCTGATGCTGCAGGGGCGCGCCGCCGAGGCGCTGGAGCAGTTCGAGGCGGTCTTGCGACAAAGCCCCTCGAACGAGCAGGCCCTCAGGCACGCGCAGACATTGCGCCGGCAACTCGGCCGGCCGGCGGGCTCAAAATAGCGTGTAGATGAACGGCGCCACGCCCGTGCTCGACAGGAAGACGAGCAACCCAAGAACGAAAAACGCGGCGAGGATCGGCAGCAGCCACCACTTCTTGTTCGTCTTGAGAAATTCCCACAGCTCGCGCGGCAATCCGCCCCGGGACCTGGCCGCAACCGCTTTTTCAAATTCGTTCATGAAGGGTTAAAATTGCTTCAGGTATCGCGCCGGCGGCGGCGGCGCGGCGCGCTCGATCCAGCCGCCCGCCGTTTCCGCCGGGTGCCGCAGGCGCAGCGCATCGCGACCGAGCCAGCGAAAAACCAGCGCGAGCGGCGTCAGGATCGCGAAGAACATCACGGCGAGAATCGTCTGAGTGACGACCCACCCGAGCGGAAATGCGACGACCGTGGCGGCGACAAAGAGCCAGCGGACGGCGGCCGGTATCCAGAGGCCCACCAGACCGGGGAGCGCGACGAGACTGGCCGCCGCGCCGGCGGCCGAGAAGCCACGCGACGCGATTTGGTGCGCCGCCAGCGCGGCGCACAACACGAACCAGGCCGCGGCGAATTGCCGCAAGACGCGGGGGGCGGGGTCGAGGGGCAAGTGGGACCAGTTCATGGCAGGATCAATCCGGGGCGAACGATGCGAGGTGCGCCGCGCGTTCCCCGGCGGACATCGGGTTCGCGAGCGAGTCCTTGCGCAAGACAAAATCCTCAAGCACGAGCGCATCCATGTCGGTGGCGAAAAAGCAGCGCAAGGCATCGTCAGGCGAGCACACGATAGGTTCGCCGCGCACGTTGAAGCTGGTGTTCACGAGGACGGGGCAACCGGTCTTGCGCTCGAAGGCCTGTAACAGGCGATGGAACCGGCCGTGCCGCTCCTTGTCGACCGTCTGCAGGCGCGCACTGAAGTCCACATGGGTGATCGCCGGCAGCGCGGATCGGATAATATTCACCCGCCGACATAGATTGGGATCGCTCGCCATGATTTTCTGATCGGCGGCGGAGATCGCGGCGCGGTGCTTTTCCAGCACGGGTGCCGTGAGCAGCATGTAAGGGCTTTCCGCTCCGCCGGGCAGGTCGAAAAAATCGGCCGCGCGCTCCCGGAGCACGCTCGGCGCGAACGGACGGAAGCTTTCGCGGAGTTTGATTTTCAGATTCAGCGCCGACTGGATCTCCGGACTCCGCGGATCGGCGAGGATGCTGCGCGCGCCGAGCGCGCGCGGACCGAACTCCATCCGGCCGTGAAACCAGCCCACGATCTTCCCGGCGGCGAGCAGGCCGGCGACCTCGTCGAGCAACGGCGCTTCGGCGGCGAAGCGTTGGCCGGGGATCGCGCGCTCCGCGAGCGTGCGGGCGATGTCGTCGTTGGTGAAGGCGGGACCCAGCAGGCTGCCCTGCTGCGCATCGCTCGCGGGTCGCGGCCGCGGTCGCTCGAGCAGTTGGTGCCAGACGAACAATGCCGCGCCGAGCGCGCCACCCGCGTCGCCGGCGGCTGGCTGAATCCACAAATCGGCAAACGGTCCCTCGCGCCGCAAGCGCGCGTTCGCCACGCAATTCAGCGCGACGCCGCCGGCAAGGACCAGGTTCTTCCTGCCGGTCAGCCGGTGGGCTTCGCGTGCGACGCCGAGGACGAGATCTTCGGTGACGAGTTGGATGCTCGCGGCGAGATCCAGGTGCCGTTGCTCGATCGGCGATTCCGGTGCCCGCGGCGGACCGCCAAACAAGCGGTCGAACCGGGCGTTCGTCATCGTCAGCCCCTGGCAGAAATCGAAATACTCCAGGTGCAGCCGGAAACTGCCGTCGCCCGCCACCGAGACCAGGTGCTTGCGAATCGCGTCGACGAAACAAGGCCGGCCATACGGCGCGAGGCCCATGAGCTTGTATTCGCCGCTGTTGACCTTGAATCCGCAGTAGTAGGTGAAGGCGGAGTAGAGCAGGCCAAGCGAATGGGGAAACCGCTGTTCGCGCAGCAGCCGGATGCGATTCGCCTCGCCGACGCCGATCGTCGCGGTGTTCCACTCGCCGACCCCGTCGAGGGTCACAATCGCCGCCTCGGCGAACGGGCTCGGGAAAAACGCGCTCGCCGCGTGGCTCTCGTGATGCTCCGGGAAAACGAACCGGCCCGCCGGCACCGCGGGCAGGTGCTGGCGGAGCACCTGGCGCAGATGGATTTTGTCCTTCAACCAGGCCGGCAGCGCGCGGCGAAAGCTGCGAAACCCGGCGGGCGCAAAGGCGAGATAGGTTTCCAGCAGCCGGTCGAATTTCAGCAACGGCTTCTCGTAAAACGCGACGTAGCCGAGCGCCTCCGGCCGGATCCCGCCGGCGCGCAGGCAATACGCGACCGCCTCCGTCGGAAACGAAGCGTCGTGTTTCCGGCGGGTGAACCGCTCCTCCTGCGCCGCGGCCACGATGCGCCCGTCCACCACGAGCGCGGCGGCGCTGTCGTGATAGAACGCGGAGAGGCCGAGGATGTTCGTCATCGGGGCGGGGCCGGCCAAGGCGACGGGTTTTTCCGCAGCCGGATCGGTCGCACGCGGTGTCCTGGGGGGATTTTCGCCATCGGCTTGAGAGGAACATCATTGGGCGGCCGGGCGATGCCAAAAATCGCCCGGTGGTCAAAAAACGACCAGGCGCGCCTTCGCCGGGCAGGTTTTCGCGGCGAACGGTTTTCATGCGTGAGAGTAAAAACAAACAAACTTTACGTTTTCCCACATTGATGCCTGCCACGTCTCGGGGCTACTATGCGGCGGTTTTCACCCCCTGATGTTCACCGCTTTGGCCACCTCGCACCCTTGGACGCCACCGCCACGTTCTAGTTCTGACTTGGTGGCGCTCGAGCCTCGCTTTCGGGTGAATCCCGGGTGCGAGAGGCGGGCGGTGCCCGGAAACTTTCTTGCGCGCCACCAGACCGCATCAAGCCGCGAACATCAGGTCTCATTCGAATGAAAAGCCACCACCGGCTCCTCTGCCTTTCCGCCGCGCTTGCGCTCGCCGGCCCGCCGGTCGTTCACGCCCAGACCGCCGCGCCCGACGCCCGGCCGAACATCCTCCTTATCACCGCCGACGACCTCGGCTGCCTGCTCTCAAGCTATGGCGAAAAACGCATCGCCACCCCCAAGCTCGACGCGCTCGCGGCGTCGGGCGTGCTGTTCAGAAACGCCTATGTCGCGGAGTCCTCCTGCAGCCAGTCGCGCGCGGCGTTGCTCACCGGACTCTGGCCGCACCAGAACGGGCAGGTCGGCCTCGCGGGGCTTGGGTTCCGGATGCATCCCAACCAGCGGACCCTGCCGGCGCTGCTCAAGGCGGCGGGCTATCGCACCGGCATCATCGGCAAACTTCACGTCGATCCGGCGAAGGATTTTCCGTTTGACTGGATGCCACCAAGGGTGGGGATGGCCGTCACCCCGACCCGCAAGATGCATTGGGTGGCCGCGCAGAGCCGCGATTTTTTCGCGTCGGCGAAAGCGGCGGGCCAGCCGTTCTTCTATTATGTAAACTACTTTGACCCGCATGTCCCGCTGACGCAGGCCACCAACCAGGTCGAAGGCCTGCCGGAGAAGCCGCTCACCGCCGCCGACATCAAGGATCCGCTGCCGCTCGGCGCGCCGGACGAGGCGAGAAACCGCCTCGCTACCGCGCGAATGCTCAACGCCATTTCCCGCGTTGATACCGGCGTCGGCCTGTTGCTGGACGAACTACAAGCGGCCGGCCTGGCTGACAACACGATCGTCATCTTCGCTGGCGACAACGGCACCGCCATGCCGCGCGCCAAGACGTGGAGCTACGAAGCTGGCGTCCGCGTGCCGATGATCGTGCGCTGGCCCAGCGGCGCCAAGCCCGGTCAGACGCGCAACGAACTGGTGTCGCTGCTCGACGTGATGCCGACGCTGCTCGCAGCCACGGGGGTCAAACCGCCCGAAAACCTCGTTGGCGCCGCACTCCAACCGTTGCTACGCGGCGAGCCGGCGAAGGATTGGCGCGAGTTCCTGTTCACGGAGATCAACTTCCACGGGCCGCAGATGTTCCGCGGCCAGCGCTCCGTCCGCGACGCGCGCTACAAACTCATGCTAAATCTGGTCAGCTCTCCCCACCGCCCCGAATCCGGGGAGATGGAGGATTTCGAGTTGGGCGGCGTGAACGAAGGCAGCCTGTCCGCCGGGATCCTGCCTCCGCTGGAGCTGTTCGACCTGCAAACCGATCCCGACGAAACGAAAAACCTCGTCGACGATCCGGCCCACGCCGACGCCCGCCGACGGCTCGAAGGCGCGTTGCAACTTTGGCGCGAGAAGGAAGCCGACCCGCTGCTCGATCCGGCGCGCCTCCAGCGCTGGAAGGACGCCTCCGCGCGCTGGGACAAACTGCCGCGCGTCAAGGCCGGCCAAGCCATGATCGTCGTCGTCCCGGAAGGGGAATTGGAACTTCTGAAGTAGGACCACCATGAATCTATACCCCGCCGCTACAAAACCCTGAGACCCCCAGCAAAACCATGAAACTGCAACACCCGTTACTCTCGATCGTCGTGCTCGCCCTCGCGAGCGCGACCGTGGCCGACGCCCAAACCACGACTGCGCCCCGCACATCTGATCCGGGGGCCGACCCCACGATCGTGTTGTCCCCCTTCACCGTCAATGCCGACAAGGACACGGGCTACATTGCCAACGATGTCGCGGCCGGCGGGCGGCTCAACACGAACCTGCTGGAGACGCCGGCGGATGTGTCGATCCTCACGCGCGAGTTTCTCGACGACATCGGGGTCTTCAGCCTCAACGACGCCTACGTCTGGCTGCCGAACTCCGACTTTGTCAGCCCGGGAATCAATCCCGATTGGGGCGACAACGCCTCGTTTCGCGGACTTGGGGGAGCGGTCAACACGCGCAACAATGTCCGGTTCAGCACGACGGCGGAGGAGTATTCCGTCGAGCGCATGGAGGGCAATCGCGGGCCGAACGGCGTGCTCTTCGGCGACGGGCTCGCGGGGGGACAGCTCAACATCACGACGAAGCAGGCGCGCTTTCGGAACTTCCAGAGCCTCGGCGTCCGCTTCGATTCCGAGGGCAGCCGACGGGTGACGGTCGACGTCAACCGCAAGGTCAACGAGAAGATCGCGGTCCGGCTGAATCTGGTGGCGCAGCAGCGCCGCACCTGGCTTGAGCGTTTTTACGACGACCGCTACGGCGCGAGCGTCGCGGCGACCTACCGGCCGTTCAAGAACACCGAGATCCGCTTCGACGGCGAATATAACTACCTCGACGTCGCCAACAACCGCCCGGTGTTCGGCGACGAGAGCTCGCTCTGGGATGGCGTGACGACGGTGGCGGCGCCGCTGACCGCGAATCCCGCGGCTGCGACCGGTCTCAGCCGGATTACGACGGATACGCTCGTTTACAGCCCGAGCTGGGGCAACACGATCATGAATTTCCTGAATTTCGCCACCACCAATGGCACCGGGCTCACCCTCGTTCAGGACGGATCGAGAACGTTTCAGAACTTTCCCGTGCTGCCGCGGCGCGAATTCCAGATCCGTCCGGACGATGATCGCGC